>CERQ01039634.1_pt1 | contig 47107 bp, 42 predicted proteins | sample 530711 | NCBI WGS metagenome assembly CERQ01 (sample SAMEA2620882, study PRJEB7988) | marine metagenome | biome: marine biome (ENVO:00000447); feature: mesopelagic zone (ENVO:00000213); material: "saline water (ENVO:00002010), including plankton (ENVO:xxxxxxxx)" | depth 850 m | reverse complement strand
GCCATAAATGCGGAAACCCATTCCTCAGGAATTGATTTCCCTTGATCCATTCGCGACGACGACGGCCGGTCGGTCAGTGGCGGTTCTTGACGACGACCTTGATGGCGTCCTCGACACGTTCGCGTGCATAGCGCAAGGCCTCGGGCAGATCCTCCATGTCGAAGGTGTGGGTATGGATCCTGGTGGCGTCAAATCGCTTGTCGGCCATGAAAGCATGGGCACGGTGGGTGGCGGATTTACCTTCGCCACGGATGCCGTAGATGTAGATGTTGTTGCGCACCAGATGCGCCACATCGACCTTGTCGGCTTCGTGGGGAAAGGCTGCGAGGCAGATCTTGCCGCCGCGGTTGAGCATCCTGCCGACCGTGTCGATCGCCCCCGGTGCACCCGAGCATTCCAGCACATAATCGACCCCCTTGCCTCCGGTGATCTTCCTGACCGCCTCGACAGCATCTTCCTGGCGAACATTGACCACATGATCGGCGCCCAGTTCGCGCCCCACCTCAAGCCGATTGTCGCGCGTGCCGGTCAGGATCACCGGGTGCGCCCCCAGCGACTTGGCCACCGCGACGCCCAGCAGGCCGATCGGACCGGGTCCACAGACCACGACGCTTTCACCGGCGACCAGGCCGCCCAGTTCGGTCAGACCGTACATCGACGTGCCCGCGGTGACGACCAGCGTCGCTTCCTCGTCGGACATCGTATCGCCGATCTTGATCAGCGTGTTGATGTTGTTGACCGCGTAGGAGGCAAAACCGCCATCCGTCGTGAAGCCATTCGCGCGATGGCCCTTGTCCACATCTCCGTAATTCAGGCCGTAATTCAGGCATGACGTGTACATGCCCATCCGGCAACGCTTGCATTGCCCGCACCCGGCGTGGATTTCCACAGTCACGCGGTCGCCGACGGCGAATTCGTCGACGCCCGGTCCCTGCGCGGCGACGGTGCCCATGTATTCATGGCCGGGCGTGAAGTTCTTGTTGAAGGGCAATCCGCCCTGGATCATCGCGGGCGGGCCGGACGAGATGACGTCAAGATCGGTGGCGCAGATCGCCACGGCATCGATGCGGACCAGGACCTCGGCCCGCCCAGGCACGGGCGTCGGCTTTTCGATTCGTCTGAGTTCGCCAGGCTCGCCCAGAACCCATGCCTTCATGGTTTCGGACACGTTCACGGCCGGGCTGGTCTTGACTCCGGGGGGGGCATACATGGGGCGGCTATCTCTCGATTTCGTCTGTCAGACGGCTTCCGTCAGCCGCACGCTGTCGGGCACCGGCAAGGGCGGATTGGCGCTTTTCTTGAATTCGACGGTTGTGAAAAGCAGGTCGGTATCACCGACGTTCTCGACGCTGTGCAGCATGTGGGTTCCCTCGGGGAACTCGAAATGCCTGGTGTCGCCGGGGAAATGGACGACATCCCTGATCGTGCCGTCCTCGAAATAGCCGCGCGCCTTGCCATGCGCGTGGCAGGTCCAGAAATAATTGAGGACGTGCCGGTGAAAGTTGCAACGCTTGCCGGCGGGCAGATGCAGGTGCCAGACGCGAAGGTCGTCGGTTTCCGATACCAGGACGCTGCCAACGACGCCGCTATATTCGTTGACCTTCATGTCTTCGACAAGTTCGGCCGGCCAATCCGGCAGGAGGTTCTTCGACATGGTCCCGTCTCCTTGCTGTTGATGGTGCGCAGGCGTCAGCCTGGCACGGGCGAGGTATCGACGATCGAGGCACTTCCGAGACTATCGAGAACCCTCTTGCGCGAGCTCTGAACATGGCGTCCCGCCAGCGCGATGGCCTGCCGCTTGTCACCCGCGCGGATGGCGCCGATGATCTCGCGATGCTCGCGCTCGAACTTGTCCAGCGACAGATCGTCAGAGCTTGTCACGCTGACATAGGTCAGCCGGTCGAACTGCTCGATGATTTCCTGCGCGATCATGGCAAGCCGGGCGTTGCCGCAATGCGCCGCGATATAGGTGTGAAAGGCGCGGTTGTAATCGATCCAGGTCGGCAGATCGGGGCTGGACGGCGCCTCGGCGAAATCATCGAGACGTTCAAGAACATCCTTGCTGGCCGTGTCCATCATCAGCGAAATGCACTCGCGTTCGAGGATCAGCCGAAGACCATACATGTCGCGGACGTCGCTGATATCGATCTGGCGTACACGATAGCCCTTGCGCGGCAGAACCTCGATCAGGCCCCGCTGCTCCAGCTTCAGCAATGCGTCGCGGATGGGCGATTTGCTGATCCCCAGTCGCGCCACAAGGTCGCGTTCCTGCAGCATCTGGCCCGGCCGCAGCCGACACATCAAAATCTCGGACCGAAGCTCTTGATAGACGCTGTCCCTCGCCAGATCGCGGGGTTTCTCGGCGCTCTGCATGTTCTGATCATGGTCCCTTCTGCCAGAGAACCCGGATTCGCGGGAACAAACCGCGTCGCGGCTTTTGCAGAAAATGGCATCAGGGACGGCCGAGTGTCAACACTGATATTTCAGTTGACAGCCTCGAGGCGTCTCGCATATCCGCAGGACAAGACCTGACAGGCTGCACGCCCGACCTGATCGATCCGCTTGTCGCCCTGGACAATCAGCGCAATTCCGAAAGGACCAGACCATGGAACCCAAACGTTTCACCGGGCTTCTCGTTCCTGCGATCACGCCCTTCCGGGCCGACCTTTCTCCGGATGGCGACGCATTCGTCGAGTTCTGCAAATGGCTGCTGGCCAATGGCGCGAATGGACTGGCGGTGTTCGGCACCACCAGCGAAGCGAATTCGCTGAGTCTCGCCGAACGCATGGCGCTGCTGGAAAAACTGGTGGCCGCAGGTGTTCCGGCCGACGTTCTGATGCCCGGGGTTGGCCTGCCATCACTGATGGATACGATCACGCTGACCAGACACGCGCTGTCGCTTGGGTGCGGCGGGGTTCTGGCGTTGCCGCCCTTCTATTACAAGCCCGTTTCGGTCGAAGGGCTTTACGCCTGGTATGCCGCGGTCATCGATGGCGTCGGTTCTTCCGAACTGGGGCTGTGGCTGTACCATATCCCCCAGAATACCGGCGTCGGCATTCCGCACGATCTGATCGAGCGGCTGATCCGCGATTTCCCGAACACGGTCCTTGGCATCAAGGACAGTTCCGGCGACTGGCCGAATACCGAGGCGATGCTTCGCCGCTTTCCCGGGTTCAGCATCTTCCCGTCTTCGGAAGCGATGCTTGTGAAATCTCACGCCCTCGGCGGTGCGGGATGCATCACCGCATCCGGCAACCTCAATCCCGGCGGGATCGGCGCATTAATCGATGCCCTTGGCACGCCCGAGGCTGACGCATTGCAGGACAAGGTTGCCCGGCTGCGCACGATCGTGACGGGCTTTCCGTTGATCCCGGCAGTCAAGGCGCTGCTGGCGGCCCAGATGAACGACCCGAGGCTTGCCGTGCTGCGCCCACCGCTGGACGCCCTGCCACAGGCCGATCTCGCTACGCTGCGCAAGCGGATGGCGGATGCGGGCTGGTCCCTGCCGGACGCCTGAGAATCATGAAGGAAGGCGGGGGAACGATCCACCCGGCCGGGCCAGGCAGGCTGTTATCGGCATTGGCCGGACCGAAAGCTCACCCCAGCCGCACGGTCTCGCCGCTGTCGGATGACTGCACGATTGCCTCGTAGACGGCGATGTTGCCGATCAGTTCCGCATCGCTCCAGGGATAGTCGTGCCGCCCTGTCACCGCCTGCGCGAAGGCCGTCAGATTGGACACGACCGCATCGCTCCAGTCCAGAACCTCGCGTTCCGGCGCGCCGCCCTTTCGGCAAAGCGACCATTCGATCTGACCGCCCGGCGTGTCGGGATGGCTGGAATAGCGTGCCTCGGCCCAGCCATCCGCGCCGAATACCGCAAAACGCATGTAGTGCGGCGTGTTGAGGATGGCCTGGAAATGGGCGGTGTTACCCGCCGCGAAGCCCAGTTGGGCAACGACCATGTCTCCGGTCGGCCATCCCAGCGTGCGGTCGCGGACCTGCGCCTGAACCGTCTCGACCGGGCCGAACAGCCAGATCATCAGATCGGTCAGGTGGATGCCCATGCCGGTCATGCCGGCGCCGGGAGACATCGTTTTCGACGTGCGCCACCCGTCCCCCGGCAGTCCGGCAAGCTTGTTGTGGCTGAAGGCGGCCTCGGCGTGCATGATCGTGCCCAGATCGCCAGCCGATACCAGCGCCTTGAGCCGCCGCATCGCCGGATCGAAACGCAGCTCGTGCCCGATCCCCAACACCACGCCGGCTTCCCGGCAGGCCAGGACGGCGCAGCGGGCGCTGGCGGCCGTCATGGCCAGCGGTTTTTCACAAAACACATGTTTGCCTGCCCGCGCCGCCGCGACGACCTGTTCCTCGTGCATCATGTGTGGCGTGGTCAGCACCACGGCCTGCACGCGCGGATCGGACAGCACTCCGTCAAAGCCGCTCACGGCCTCGGCCCCCATGGCGCGGATATCGGCATGAAGCGACTGATCGGGCTCGGCGACGGCCAGGACGCTCAGTCTGTCATGGCCTTGCAGGCGGGTCAGGATGTGACGTCCCCACCAGCCAAAGCCCGCAATCGCGATGTTCAGCATCCCCTTCTTCTCCTCATGCGCGAAGCCAGTTCATCACGGCATCCTGAAAGGCAGCCGGATCCTCCATGGCGGGGATATGGGCCAGGCCGGGCAGAACCGTCAGGCGCGCGCCCGGGGTGGCATCCGCCATGGCCTGCATCGCGGCCACCGGCGCGGCCATGTCCTCGCTGCCAACCACATATCGCACCGGCACGGTCAGCTCACCAAGCCGATGCAGATAGTTCAGCCCCTGCAATGCGCGGGCGCAACCGGCAAAACCCGGCACCGCGGTGGCGAGGATCATGGCCTCGGCCCGCACCCGCAGATCGGCAGAGGCCCTGCCGGTGAACCAGCGTTCCAGCGTGCCCGACACGATGGCAGCCATGCCGCCCCTTTCGATTGCGGCGATCCGATCGTCCCAACTGGCCACGAAAGGCGGCGGATTGTCGGCGCGTGCGTCGCAAACCACCATGCGCCGCACCCGATCCGGATGCGCCAGGCCCAGTCCCAGGGCCGTCATCCCGCCCAGCGACAATCCCATCACGTCGGCGCGGTCGGCGCCGACATGGTCAAGAACCGCCAGCATGTCTTCCACCAGCATGTCGAGATCATAGGGCCCCTGCGGCGCCGTGCTTTGCCCATGTCCGCGCGTGTCATAGCGAACCACGCGATGCGTTTCGGCCAGAAAGCCGATCTGGCCGTCCCACATATGCAGGTCGGTCGCCAGAGAATTCGACAGCAGGATCCAGGGCTTGCCGACCGGGCCCTCGACCTTGACCGAAAGCCTCGCCTCACCCGATTTCACGATGGCACGGGTCATATCGCGGCCTTCAGCTGATCTTTCTCGGCCTTGTTGACGAGCGGAAGGACCTTCTCCGCCATCAGGATCTTCGAACGTCGCGCCAGTTCCGGGTCGGCCCAGTCATGGCCCGCATAAAGAAGGGTGCCGAATTGCCCGGTCAGTTCGCGGAACGCCAGCAATTCTTCGGCGACCTTGTCGGGGGTGCCGTAGGTCACCAGGCGTTCCATGACGTAATCCAGCGTCACTTCGTCGTCTGACATGCTCTGGTCTTCCTTGAACAGGTTCGCCCGGCCATTCTTCTTGAGCTTGGTCAGAAGCGACCGGTAGTAATACTGATAGGGGCTGTCCGGTCGCGTGACATAATCGCGCGCGGTGGCCATGTCGTCGGCCACGAAGATGCTTTTGGCGACCCGCCAGTTGGCCAGATCGCCCGGCCTTCCGCCCTGCTTGCATCCGTCCAGATAGCAGCCGCGGTGCGAAGCGACCCATTTCGGCATCAGGAAATTCGCCGAGATCGGATCCCAGCCACGTGCAGCGGCGGCGGTGACGCCCTTGGAAAAAGGCGCGACGGCCGTCACGATGATGGGCGGATGCGGGCGTTGCAAAGGCTTGCCGACGATTCCCTGGCCGATCTCGGCCATCAGCGTGCGTTCGGTCGAGATGTTCCAGAAATTGCCGCGCAGATCATAGGGCGCGTCCTTGGACCAAAGTGCCAGGATCATGTCGATCGCTTCGAGAAACATCGCATTGCGGTCGTGGTCGAGGTTGCCGAAGATCTCGGAATCCGACAGCAATCCGCCCGGACTGATGCCGAAGTTCAGACGGCCATCGAGCAGATGATCCAGCATGGCGATCTGCGCGGCGACCTGTGCCGGGTGGTTGTTGGGCAGGTTGACCGTGCCGGTCCCGAGCCGCATCTGCCGCACGCGGCCGGCCAGCGAGGCAATGAAAACCATGCACGAAGTGATGTTTTCTGCCACGTCGGTGACATGCTCGCCGACATATCCCTCTGCAAAGCCCAGTTCGTCGGCCAGGACGAATGCCTCCTGATCCTCGCGCAGGCTCTGGCGCCAATCCTTTTCGAGGGGGTGGATAGGCATGGTGAAAAACCCAAGCTGCATGATTGTCTCCACTGTGTTTGCCCGATCTTACCGACGCGCCGCGCAGCAAGAGAAACGAGAAGGTTTGATGAACGCCATCCGGTTTCGGCATGGCGGGGTGCGTGCTGGGGTCAGTCCTCGGCCATCAACTCGTCCGGATCGACCGGCAGGCGCACCTCACGACCACGCCGCGCCGAGAGATCCATCGCCATGGTCAAAATCAGGTTGCGGTGGCCGTCCTGCGCGGTGGCATGGGGCGTGGGCACGCCCATGCACAGACGCTGATACCAATTGACCGTTTCTTCCCGCATGGGGCCCCAAAGCTGGTTCATGTGCAGGTCGCCCGGCGGATAGCTGGTCAGGAAATCGACATGCCTTGCGGGCGGTTCGTAGCCGTCGGGAACATAGCCGCCGCCTTGCGCGACATTCGTCGCCAGAACCAGGTCGCGATGCGTATCCTCGATATCGATCACGCCCTCGGCCCCGACGATGCCGATCTCCAGCCCGTAGACGGATCCCGGCCAGACCTCGGGCAGGCCCCAGCAGATGTTCATGGAAAAGATCGCACCATCGTCCATCTCGAAGATGCCGAAGGTGGAATCCTTTGTTCCCCACCGCGACATGACCTTGTCGGTCGATTTCGCATAGACCGACACCGGCGTCTTGGCCTCCATCAGCCACATCGACATGTCCAGCGAATGCGTGCCCGAAACCACCATCGGCGTCAGGTGCCGCCGGTTCTGCGTGCGCGAGACGGTGGCGATGGGGACCATCCTGTTCATGAACGCGCGCGTCACCACGGAATGCACCTCACCGATCTGACCGGTGACCAGACGTTCCTTGACGGTCAGGAACCGGCGGCGGAAACGCTGTGTATAGCCCATGACCGCATCCACCCCGGCCTCTTCGATCGCGCGCAGGATGGCCAGCGATTCTCGCGCGTCGGTGGCGATCGGCTTTTCGATGAACAGCGATTGCTTGCGTTCGGCCGCAGCCAGCGTCGGCGCTGCGTGGTTGTTCTCGTCAGTGGCGATGATGACTGCCGAGACCTCGGGGCGGTCAAGCAATTCGTGGAAATCTGTCGTGAAGAAATCCGCCTCGCTGTCGGCCGAAAGCTTTTCACCAAGCCCGCGGTTGGTGTCGCAAAGGCCCAGCCAGCCGATACCCGGATAATCCCGCGCGATGATCGCGCGGATCCGCCCGATGGTGCCACAGCCTATGATGGCGAGACCGACTTCATTCCTTACCGCCATGCGGTTTCCTCCCCTCGCATTTGGCGAAAGGATAAGGAGGCGTATGAACCTGCAGAAATTAAAAGAATCGCTGATGTCTATCAGCGCAGGGTATGGCCGGACCTATCACCGAAGAGAAACACCGCCGCGATGGTCACACCGGCCCCGCCCGGCCGCCCGAATTGCAAAAAGCGCGATCCGGGCAGGACAAGCGCGCCTTCAAGCCGCGCCGGAACAGATGGACATGACCAGTCGCGCCGGCCTGCGCGGCTTGCAGCGGTCGGGTCCGTCGCCTTATCCCTTCGGCTGCGCGCGATCGCCCGCACCCAGATGAACGACCGTTTCTCCGGTGGCCTCGAAGGTCCGCGTCACCTCGCCGGCGTCATAGATGAACAGCATCAGCACCGGCTGGTCGCCGACATTGTGAAAGCAATGCACCTCGCCCCTGGGAATATAGGCGACTTCCATCGGGCCGATGGGACGCCGATGCCCCTGGAACTCGGCTTCGGCGCGGCCCGCGAGAATGACGATCTGTTCATCGCAGTTGTGATAATGCATGGCCACGCTCTTGCCGACGGGCAGCACCGTGGTCCCGGTCGTCACCTGAGCACCGCAAATGTCCGCGTTGCAAAACAGGCGCGTGACGACACCGTTGCCCCGGTCAAATTCGTCGATCGCCTCAAGGTGCCGGATCATGGCGGTCCGGCGCGTCATTCCGGCTGATCCTGCAAGCTTGGCAGGCCGCAAGCCGCGGCGATAGCGTCAAGCTTCTCCAGCAGGGCCGGAGGAACCGGGATCCCATGGGCCAGGCGTTTCTCGCGCACGGACAGGGCGCGTTCGCCCGGCAGGCGGATCGCATCAAAACCGGGCCGGCGCACCGAGCCCGCAATTTCGTCGCCGATGCGCGCCACCTCGGCCTTGAAATGTTCAAGATCGCCAAAGCTGGCGATATCGATGGCCACGACGAAATGCCCGGTATTGGCGACGCTCGAATCGTCATGGTTGTAGTCGATCACATCGCGCCCGAAGGCGGCCCCGTTCAACGTGCCGGCCAGCAGCCCGAAGATCAGCGCCAGGCCGTATCCCTTGGGCCCGCCGATGGGCATGAGCGTTCCCTCGCCCGCACGCGCGGGATCCGTCAGCGGGTTGCCCTGGGCATCGATCATCCAGTCGGGCGGCATGGTCTCGCCTCGCTGCGCGGCAAGCTTGACCTTGCCATAGGCCGCAACCGTCGTCGCCATGTCCAGCAACACCGGCCTGCGCCCCGCCGCAGGGATGGCCACCGCGATCGGATTCGTACTGAGCAGCATTTCCAGACCGCCCCAGGGCGCCATGTGATTGGCGCTGCCCACGGCGACATAGAATCCGATCATGTCGTGGGCCAGCGGGATCAGGGCATAGACACCCGCCGCGCCCGCGTGATTCGAGTGATGCGCCCCGACCCAGCCGATGCCGTGGCTGCGCGCGCGCCTGACGGCTTCATCGGCGCAAAACTTCATCACCAGATGACCGAACCCGTTGTCGCCATCCACCAGCGCCATCGCGCCCCGCTCGCGCGCGATCCGGATATTGGGCCGGGCGTTGAAGCCGCCGGCGCGCAGGCGCTCCAGATAACGCGGCAGGCGAAAGATGCCGTGACCATCGGCCCCCAGAAGATCGGCCTCGATCATCATCTCGGCAACGATCGCCGCCTCCTGAGGCGGCAAGCCCTCGGCCCCAAGCACCCCGGCGGCAAGGGTCTGCAATCGTTCCGCCGTAACATGCCGCGTCACGCCGGATCCCCCGGTGCTGACCTAGCGCGGCCCGCTGCCTGTGCTGCCTGCATCACGACCTCCGTTCGGGAAAGATTATGAAGAATGCCGACGCAGTTGAAATCATGTTTTCTTCTGGCTCTCATCAGGTTGAAGCACGGTTGATGCGGGCCAGCAGATTTTCTTGTTTCCCCCCCGAAGCCGAACCTGAAAGGATGGCGGCGACTTCCTGTCTGCGAGGACATCATGACCCGACACGTCCTGTCTTTCGACAAAGCGGCGCCGCCGGATTCCCGCCTGTTCCGGCAGGCTCTGGGCCGGTTCTCGACCGGCGTCACCGTCATCACCACCCGCGCGCCAGGCGGTAGCCGCATCGGGGTGACGGCCAATTCCTTCTCGGCCGTGTCGCTGGATCCGCCGCTGATCCTGTGGAGCGTGCGCAACGAGGCGCCGTCCCTGCGCGCATTCCTTGACGCCGGGGTGTTCGCCGTGAACATCCTGACCCAGGAGCAGGCGGATCTGTCGCACCATTTCGCCACCCCCCGGGCAGACAAGTTCGCCGGCATCGCCTGTGCCGACGGGCATGGCGGGTGCCCTGTGCTGAAGGGCGCGCTGGCCTTGTTCGAATGCGATCTCGATCGCAGCATCCCGGCCGGCGATCACGTGATCCTGCTGGGCCGCGTGGTGCGCGCCTCTTTCGACGATGCCGCCAGCCCGCTACTGTTCAGCAGCGGGCGTTATGCGGTGGCGGCACGCCTGCCCAATATCGACGCCAGTAGCGACCTTGCCGCCATGTGGGAGGGTCTTGGTTGAAACCGCCTGGCCCCGACCGCTACCCCCCGATCCCCGAAGTCGACTGGACCGACGCGCAGCGCAGCCATGTAGAGCCCATGCTGGAGGGGCCGCGCAAGGCCATCGTCAGCCCCTTCGTGCCGCTCATGCGTAGCCCCCAACTGATGGACCGCGTGCAGCGCGTGGGCGAATATCTGCGCTATGACAGCGTGATCGGGCGTCGATTGACGGAATTGGCGATCCTGTGCACGGCGCGTTTCTGGGATCAGCCGGTCGAATGGGCGATCCACGCGCCCATCGCCCGGCAAGAGGGCATAGACCCGGCAATCATCGCGGCGCTGGCGGCGGCCCGGACGCCCGATTTCCGGCGCGAGGACGAGCGCGTCGTCCACGCAACGGTCGATGAACTTCTGCGCACCAGACGGCTGTCGGACGCAAGTCATGCACAGGCCCTGCGGCTGTTCGGCGAGCAGGGCGTGATCGATCTGTTCGGGGTCATCGGCTATTACACGCTGCTATCGGTGGTCATGAACGGCGCGCAGACCGCGGCGCCCGACACGACCGCGCCCCCGCTGGTCTAAGCCGCATCAGAAAAGCTGATCATCGCTCTCCAGACAAATCATGACCTTCGCTGTCAGCGATTGCTAGAACCACACAGCCGGGCTTGCACCGGAAAAGCGCAAACGGGAGGAACGACATGAAACAGGTTGAGGTCGCCGTCATCGGCGCCGGTTGGTGCGGCGGCATTCGCGCGGAAACGCTTGCCAACTCGGCCCTGGTGGACAAGCTGCATATCTGCGAGATCCGCCCCGATCGCCTGGAAGAAGTGCGCACCCTGACCCATCCGGCCACGGCAACCACGGACTACAAGGCAATCATCGCCAATCCGGACATCTCGGTGGTCTATATCTCGACCACCCCCGAGCAGACCCATTATCCCATCGCGCGCGACTGCCTGAAGGCCGGCAAGCATGTGCTGCTGGAAAAGCCCATTTCGATGGAATTCTGGGAGGCGGACGAACTGATCCAGCTGTCGCGGGACAACAATCTGAAATTCACGATCGGCTATTCGCAGCGATTCAACACCAAGGTTGCCTACGCGAAGAAGAAGATCGCCGATGGCACGCTTGGCAAGGTGGTCAACGTGATGGTCAGCCGACACCTTTCGCGGTCGCTGGGCAAGAAGATCGCTTCGCGCGTGCGGTTGTCGCCCGCAGCCATGGAATCCACGCATGATCTGGATTTCGTGTTCTGGATGCTGGAACCGGCGAAACCCGTGCGGGTCTATTCGCAGGGGGCTTACGGCTACATGAAGGAACTCAACGGTTCCTACGACACGATGTGGACGACCGTCACCATGGATAACGGGATGCTGGTCGTGATCGGCGGCGGCTGGAACCTGCCACCCAGCTATCCCAATTTCTGCGCGACCTGGATCGAGATCACGGGAACCGAAGGCGCGTTGTTCCTTGACGATACCCACCGCGACAAATGGCTGAACACCGTGTCCGACGGCACCCGCTATCCCATGTCGACGATGCCGGGCGAACAGGTGGACCATGTCTTTGCCGGCCAGATGGGTCCCGAGACGCTGCATTTCCTGGAAAGCGTGCTGCTGGACCGCCCGGTGATGGTTCAGCCGGACCATGCCCGCATGGTCATGGAGACCTATCGCGCGGCAGACCTGTCGGCCGAGATTGGCGCGCCCGTCGATCTGCCGCTGTCGAACAGCTCGATCGCGCAACTTGCCGACATGGCCGAAGCCGACAAACGGGCGGCGGAATGACCCCGCCGCGATGCGGCGTCATCGGTCTGGGCAACATGGGCTGCGGGATCGCAGCCAATCTCGACGCGGCAAGGCTGTTGCACGCCGTCTGGGATACGAACGCCTCTGCCCATGCGCGCTTTCCCGGTGCGCAATCCGGAATCGCGGCGGCGGCCGGCTGCGAAATCGTTCTGCTGGCAGTGCCCGGCAGCGCCCAGATCGCGGCCTTGTTCGAGGCGGGTCTGCTGGACGGTCCGGACGGGCGCGTGATGATCGACCTGACCACCTCGGATCCCGGGGCCACGAAGCTTCTGGCGGACCGTGCCGCGGTCGCCGGGGTCGAGTATCTGGACGCGGGCATGAGCGGCGGCGCCGCTGGTGCCGCGACGGGGCGACTGACGCTGATGATCGGCGGCGCGCCCACGGCACTGGCGCGCGTCCGCCCGGTCCTCGACCTGATCGCCACGCAGATCTTTCACCTCGGCCCCTCGGGCGCCGGGCATACGATGAAGCTCATCCACAACATGATCTGCCACACCATCTTTCTGGCCACGTCCGAGGGCTGCCGCGCCGCCGAACGTGCGGGCATTCCGCTGAATCGCGCGGTCGAGGTGCTGAATGCCGGCAATGCCCGCAGCTTCGTCAGCGAACGGCGCTTTCCCGACCATATCGTCAGCGGCGGCTTCGACGGACGCTCGGAGGCGGGCAACCTGGCCAAGGATCTTGCCATGGCCAGGACGCTTTTCGACGATCTGGAACAACCGTCGGCCTATGTCGGCCTGACCGCGGACCTGCTGGCACAAGCCGGGCAGGAAGGTCTGCTCGGTCAGGATTTCACCCGGCTTTATCCAGCCTATGACGCGCTGGTCCAATGCTGGAGAAACGGCTGATCGCAAGGGAAGACCGGCGGCCCCGCCAGGACCGCCGGTCATGCGTCAAAAGGCGTCCTGCTACTATCCGCCGAACGAATCCACCAGCGCCTTGTAGCGTTCGGCCTGCTGCTGACGAACCTGGTCGTACTCGGCCCCGTCCATCATCGAGGCGTTCTCGCCCAGCCGGCCAAGAAGCTGCCGATAGGTCGGATCCTCGTTCAACTTGGCAAAAGCGTCACGCAGGATCTTGAGACGGTCTTCGGGAACGCCCGCCGGTGCCAGAACGACGCGCTGCATGACGCCGATGTCCGACACCATGTCGTAGCCCAGATCGGAAGTTGTCGGCACGCCGTCGAGAAGTGGCTCTTCGCCGACGACCAGCAGCGGGCGCAGGTCCTGCCCCGCCAGAACCGAGGAGAATGCAAAGGTGAAGTCGATGTCGCCCGCCAGCAGCGCCTGGATCACCGGGCCGCCGCCCTGATACGGGATCAGCGTGACATCGGCGCCCGCCTCTTGCATGAGCGCAAGCCCCGGCACCATGAAGGCCCCCCAGTTCCCGCTGTGACCGAACCGCAATTCGCCGGGATTGGCCCGGGCATATTCGATCAACTCCTCGAATGTCTGGAAGGGGCTGTCGTTGCGCACCACCAGCACGGGCTGTGCGGTGTTGGTGCGGGAAACCGCCACGAAATCCTCGTTCGGGGTATAGGGCAGCTTGGTGACGAATTGCTGCAATTCGTCGATGAAGTTATGTGTGAACAGCAACGTATAGCCATCGGCGGGCGCCGAAGCCGCCGCGGCGGTGCCGGTCTGTCCGCCCGCCCCCGGCATGAGTTGCACCACCACCGGCTGGCCCAGGATCTGCGGCAGTACCGAGGTGATTACCCGCGCGTTCAGATCATGCGAACCGCCCGCACCAAGCGGGATGATCATGGTGATCGGTCGGTCGGGATAGGTCTGGGCGGTTGCCGCCGTTCCTGCCAGTCCCATTGTCACGGCGATCGCAAGGATCGCGTTTCTTATCATTCCCATCGTAGGTCCTCCTCCTGTGAATGGTTCGTCACTTGCATCGCGCGACCCTATCGAAGCGCGCGCCTCTGCTTGCTCTGCCGGTAGCCAAGCCAGATGATCAGCACGGGGGTCAGCAACAGGATCGCAAGCGCGATCGGTCGCGTGCCGATCAGGTAGCCCGGCAGATCGCCCCGAGACAGCATCACGGATTGTGCCAGCGCGTATTCCAGCGGCGGCGTCAGGATGAAGCCCATGACCAGGGGCGTGACGTCGAAACGCAGTTTGCGCGCCACATATCCGAACAGGCCAAAGCCGATCATGAAATAAAGGTCCATCGGATTCGACCGATAGACATAGGTTCCGCCCACCGCGAAGATCAGCATCAGCGGCACCAGATAGGCCTTGTTGATACTGACCACGCGGGCAAAGATCGGCGTCAGCAGATAGCCGATGACAAGCAGCAGCACGCAGGCCAGCAGCATCGAGAACAGGATCGCATAGACCAGCACGCCCTGTTCCTGAAACAATTGCGGACCGGGCCGCAGCCCCTGTGCCACGAAGGCACCCAGCAGGATGGCGGTAATGTTGTCGCCCGGGATGCCCAGCGTCAGCAGCGGCACCATGGTCGGGCCGTTCACCGCGTTGTTCGCGGCTTCCGGGGCGGCCACACCCTCGATATCGCCCTTGCCGAAGGTTTCGGGATGCGACGACGCGCTCTGGGCGGCCGAATAGCCCATGAAGGCCGCCACCACCTGGCCGACGCCCGGAACCATGCCGATGAAACCGCCAATCGCGGTAGAGCGCAGGATCGTGCGTCGGCATGTCATCAGTTCGTGCCAGCGCAAAGGCTCTCCCTGGGCCTTGGTATGGCTTGGATCGACGACGCTGGCGCGGCGATGTTCGATGGCGAAAAGGATCTCGGGGATGGCGAACAGGCCGATGATCAGGGGTAGCAGGTCGATGCCGGCCTGCAGCGGATAGAAGCCGAAATCGAAGCGCGCCATCGCGCCCACCGGGTCCTGGCCGATCGTGGCCAGGAACATGCCGATCAGCAGCATGACCATGCCCTTGAGAAAACTGCCCGTGCTGGAAACCACGATGATCAGCAGACTCAGCAGAAGAATCGCCGAGATTTCGGGCGGGCCGATCATCAGGGCGATCATCGCGATCAGGCCGATCACCAGGATGGTGCCGAAAGACGACAGGAAATCACCCACGGCAGAGGCGACCAGCGCGATTTCCAGCGCCTTGCGGGACTGTCCCTTGCGGGTCATGGCCGGCCCGTCCAGCGTGGTCGCCATCGAGGCACCGGTGCCCGGAATGTTCACCAGGATCGCAGGAATGCTGCCGCCGAAGATGCCGCCCTTGTAGACGCCGATGAGAAACGGAATGCCCAGGATCGGCTCCAGAAAGAACGAGATCGGCAGAACGATCGCCATCGCCATGACCGTGGTGAACCCGGGCAGCGCGCCGACCAGCATTCCCAGGACGAGGCCGCCGGAGATCATGAAAAGCACATCGAGACGCATCAGCATCAGCGTCGCTTCGGTCAGCATGTCGAACATCGTCATCCCCAGGGAAATGGTGGCAGCGAGACGCTGAGAAACCGGGTAAAGAGATAATAGATGGCCAGAGGTGCGGCGATCCCGGTCAATCCGATGCCGACCAGATTGCGCGAGCCGTAATAGAACGAGATGGCCGTTGCCACGCCCATGCTGGTGGCGACGTAGCCCAGCGGACGCAGAAGCGCGACATAGGCCAGCATAGCCGCCAGCACCACCGCGAGGTTGACATAGGCCGAGACGGGAAGGCCGCTGAACCCGTTGATCTGCTGCATCGACAGGCTGGCATAGAAATAGCATGCGCCGATGAAGATCATGCCGATGGCGATCAGTTGCGGAAACAGCTTGGGACTGATCCCGACGCTGCTGCGTCCGAAGAAGCTTGGCGGTTCGGCGACCTGATACGGCACCAGAACCCATATCAGGATTCCAAGCGCCACGACCGCAAGCGCCACCGCGGAGTTGAAATTGAGCCGCGCCATAACGCCGCCCGTCCGCGCTAGTTCGCGTTCCATCCGGTTGTCCTTCCTCCTTGCGTCATGCTGCCAGCACCATCGCGATCCAGACGATCAGCGGCAGGCCCGCCAGCGTTCCCACCGTCGAGACGACGATCGTGCCGGCCACCTTTTCGGGGGAATGGCCGTAGCGTTCGGCAAAGATCACGCTGACCACCGCCGCCGGCATGGTGGCCATGATCCAGACCACCCCGGCCTCGGCTCCGCCGAGATCCAGCGCAAGGATCAGCCCGACGCCGGCAACCGCCCCCACGCCGAAACGCATCACTGCCATTGCCGCGGCCAGCTTCAGATCCGCGACCGTCAGCCGCGACAGCGAGACACCGAGCAGGATCAGCATGGTCGGAATGACGATTCCGGCCAGCAGTTCCGTGGTCCTGGCAATCCAGCCCGGCACCGTGACACCGCTGAGCAGAACGAAGACGGTGATCGCGCTGGCATGGACCACCGGCTGGCGCAGAAACGCCCTCGGGTCGAAGCGGCCGGCGCTGACGACATGTCCAAGCGTGTTCTGAGAGATTGCCACGACGGTGAAATACACGATGCCCAGCGTCAGCCCTTCGGCGCCGAAGGCCATGGAAGCAAGCGGCAGGCCCATGTTGCCCGAATTGCCATGCATCGCCACCAGCAGATAGGTGTTGAGCGGTTGCCCAGCGATGCGAAGCACCAAGGCCCCCAACGCACTCGATGCCGCGATGACCAGAATCGCCGCCAGCACCATCTTGCCCATCTCCGACAAGGCCGCCCCGGTCCCGGTCAGGGTCGAGAAGATCAGGCAGGGCGTGCCGACCTGCAGCACCAGTGCGCCGATCGTCCGCGCGTCGAAGGGCATCTTGAAGCGCGCCCAGAGATAGCCAAGGCCGATGATGACGAAGAGCGGCGCGGTGACCGCCAGGATCGCAGGAAGCAAGGCGTGGCATCTCCATCACTCGATAGGCAGGTTGCGCCGCATTCATGCCGGGCGCTCGCAATTGGCGTTGCGTTCCATCACGCGGCAGACCGCCGCGGCGTCCAGATGCGCCAATCCCTGCGCGGCGGCGGCGTGGTAGAACTGCAAGGCGGCCTGATACAGCGGAATCGGCATTCCGACGCTGACCGCGTGATCGGAAATGATGCGCGAATCCTTCAGCGGCACCGAGAAATTCATGCCTTCCCGGGCATAGTCGTTCTCGGCCATCAGCTTGCCACGCACCTCGAACATGGCCGAGCTGGATCCGCTGCCGCTGATGACCTCGTGGAACAATTGCGGGTCCAGGCCGGACTTGATCGCCAGCACCATCGCCTCGGCTGCGACGGTATTGTGAACCAGGTTGAGGATATTGCCGCAGAACTTCATCTTCGAGCCGTTGCCGAAGGCGCCGACATAATGTTCTTTTCGGCAGAAGGTCAGCAGCGTCCCGCGCACCGTGTCATAATCGTCGCGCTCACCACTGCAAAATGCCGTCAGCTTCCTGTCCAGCGCCATGATCCGGTTGCCGCTGATCGGACAATCCAGAAGGCGCCGTCCCGCGCGCATCAGAATGTCGCGCGCCGTCTCCTTGTCGGCGATGGAAAGCGTGCTCAGATCGACAACCAGTTGGCCGCCGACCCCGCCGGTTTCGGCAAGTTCGGTGCAAACCGCATGCATCGCGGCGCCATTCGGCAGACAGGTGAAGACGAGATCGCACCGCCCGCCGACCTCGGCGAGATCCGTGGCCAGCGCCAGGCCGTCGGCCAGCGCCGTTTTCCGGGCCGCCATCGACATGTCATGAGCCAGCACATCTGATCCGCTCGCGACGATGTTGCGTGCGATGGCGTTGCCCAGCACGCCAAGCCCTATGAAACCGATCCTGTGCGGCACGGTTGCCTCCCCTCACCCTTCGGTTCCCTGCGGCCCTGGATCGCCCGCATTCCGACATTCCGCGGGGCCCGATCTTGCGCGGAAACGCATTTTCGTCGCGCACCTGAAATATCAAATGGCGTCCTCATCCGGTCAAGCTGGCGGCTAGAACGGGCTTTCACCTCTGATTTCATCAAGTGGAGCAGCATGAAACACCATCAGACTTGCCGAACGAATCCCGGACCTTTAGATATTTCTAACGTGCTTCACTTGCGTGAGACATCACAATGCTCACTGGAGACAATCTGAAAACCTGATGGCAAGTGAGAGGGGGCCGTTCCGGTCCGCAAGCACCACAAGAGGAGGAGATGAAGAATGGATACGCGATGCAGCCTGAGGGACATATCGATCTTCGTCGCGGCCTATGAGGAACGATCCTTCACCGCCGCGGCCGAGCGCGAGAACGCCACGCAATCGGGCGTGTCGCAGCATATGCGGAATCTGGAATACATGCTTGGCGTGCAACTTTTCCTGCGCGAACGCGGCGGTGTGACGCCCACTCCGGCAGCCGACAGTTTCTACCGCAACTGCCTCGAGGTGCTGCGTGTTCATGCCTCGGCGCGCCGCGATGTGACGCGTTTCGCCAAGAGCGAGACGGGCGAGATCCATGTCGGCCTGATGCCGACCATCACCAGCCGCGTTCTCTCGCCCGTTCTCGACAGGTTCCTGAGGGAATCACCGAACGTGAACGTCCGCATCACCGAAAGCTACAGCGCCAGCCTGACGCAAACGGTGCAGGCCGGCGAACTGGATTTCGCCATCGTGCCCTCGGACAGTTCCGCCACCGGATTGCGCGGCAGCTTCTTCGTGCGCACGCCCGAGGTTCTGGTGTCGCGCGCAGGCGGCGATGTCGGGCCGCTGACACCCGTCTGCCTGCGCGATCTGGCTCCGCTCAAGCTGGTCGTTCCGGGGGGCAACAACATCCGCCGGCACACGATAGAAAGCTATTGCACGACCAATGCCATCCGGATCGGCCAGTTGCTTGAGCTGGACACGATGCTCGGCACGCTGGATTTCGTGGCCAACAGCGATTGGGTGACCATCCTGCCCGCCGTCATGATGGCAGAAGACGGCGGGCATCGCGCCCTGAGCGTGAACCCGATCATCGGGCCAGAGATGCATATCGACCTGATGCTGATCGAACCCATCCGTCGCCCGATGAGCAACCTTGCCGCCCGTTTCGCTGACCTCCTGCGAACAGAGGCGCAACATGTCAGCGCGGCCTGGAGCAGCGAGGGGCTGCGCCTTGTCCAGCCTGCGCGTCCGGCCGCGGTGGCCCCGCGCTGATCCGGGTTGCGGCGGCGACAGCGATGGATCGGAGAAACTGCGCCAGAGGGCAAAGGCCCGGGGGAAAATGACCGCGGGCAAGGTCGTTGCCACGGCGCCATCGCCAACCCCACGGGCGATCCGCACCGGCGGGACAGGACCATCCACGGGACCTGTCGCATGGGGTCACGCCACTGGGCGCAACGGAATGTCAGGCTCGTTCCAGCCGCATCAGCAAGGCCGCCATCAGTTTCGCCCGCGTGGTCAGGCTGTCCACGCGAATGTGTTCACTGAGCGTATGCAGCCCGTCCCCCAGCACGCCAAGCGAATCCAGAGTGGGGATCCCCATCGCGCCGGTAAAATTGCCGTCGGATCCGCCACCCTGACTGCGGCCCTTCATCTCGAAGCCAAGTTCCTTCGCGATGTCCCTGGCAATGTCAAAGATCCTTGCCGTTCCAGGCGTGTCGGGTTCCCAGACGGGCCGGGTGACGCCACGTTCGACGATGAACTCCACGCCGTTTTCGCTTCCTTGCAGGGCCAGCATCCGCTGGACGCCGCTGTCCAGATCATTCTGGCGCTTCGCCATGCTCAGCGCCTCGGCCTCGCAGCTTGACGACACGCAATTGACCCATTGCCCCGCTCGGATCACCCCGACGGAAAACGTGCAATCCGGTCCGGTCATGTCCTCGATCTCGATGATGCGACGCGCCATCGCGGCGATGGCGGATTTGCCGTCCGAGAGCCGCGCACCGGCATGGCTGGGCCGGCCCTTCGTCTTCAGATTGAACCGCGCGATGGCATAGCGTCCGATCGTCACCCCGCCATCGTCATGGCCCGGCTCGGGGACCAGAACATAGGCATTGCGCGCCGCCTCCGCCTCGATGAGATCGCGGGTCGAGGGTGTGCCGACCTCCTCGTCGGGCGTGAACAGCACCGTCACCGGCAGCGGCGTCTGCATCCCCGCCCTGGCAAGCTGGCGGATCGCCTCCAGCGCGATGTAGTTGCCGCCCTTCATGTCCATGAGCCCCGGCCCATAGCAAATATCGCCCTCGCGCCGGAAGGGCAGCACATCCAGCGTGCCGATCGGATGAACGGTGTCCATATGCCCCGAAATCATGATCCCGGGCTTTCCCCTGTCGGGATGCGGAAAACGCGCGCGCACCGATCCGCCAAAGCCCATGCGGCCGGGAATACGCTCGACCTCGGCGCCCATCGTGGCCATGTCATAGGCCGCAAGATCCATCATCCGGTTGACGGCGACGGCGTCCCAGGTGGGGCTTTCACACTCGATCCAGGGGGCCAGGCCCTTCAGCATGTCGTCGGTGTCGAAGGGCAGTTCCAGCGGGTTCATGCGATGTCCTTTCAGGCGGCAAGGCGGCGTTCGACGATGCGCGCCATGATCGAGGCGCCGACAGGCAGCACCTGCGGGTCAAGGAAGAAGCCGGGATTGTGCAACCCGACCGTGCCGGAATGGCTGATCCGGCAATAGGCTCCGGGAACCACCTTCAGCATGTCCGCGAAATCCTCGGATCCCGTGGCGGGCTCTTCGTCGCCACAGATGTTTTCAGCCCCGACGATATCGGCGGCGGCTTCCAGATAGGCATCCGACAGATCGCCGTCGTTCATCAGCACGTCGAAGATGTTGCGCAGGTCGATGTCGATCTCGACCCCGTAGCCCCTCGCGAAGCCCGCGCAAAGCTCCTTCATACGGGCTTCGGTCAATTCGCGGACCTCATCCTTGAAATAGCGGATCGTGCCCGCCAGCGTGGCGGTGTCCGGCACGATGTTATAGGCCGATCCGGAATGCATCTGCGTCACCGACAGCACGCAGGTATCCAGCGGGGCCACGTTTCGCGCGACGATGGTTTGCAGACTGTTCACAAGCGCGCTTGCGATCACCAGCGGGTCGCGCGATTGCTGCGGCATGGCGGCATGGCTTCCCTGGCCCTGCACGGTGATGTCGAAGAAGGACGCCCCCGCCATCGCCGCGCCCTTGCAGATGCCGACCTTGCCGGGTTGGCCATTGGGCATGTTGTGCATTCCGTAGATTTCGTCGCAGGGAAAACGCTCGAAAAGGCCATCCGCCAGCATCCCCCGCGCACCGCCGAGACCCTCTTCGGCGGGCTGGAAGATCAGCACCGCGGTGCCCGCGAAATCGCGCGTGGCCGCAAGGTGCTTGGCCGCGCCCAGCAGCATCGTGGTGTGGCTGTCATGGCCGCAGGCATGCATGACGCCGGCAGTCCGGGACGCATAGGGCAGGTTCGTCAATTCGTGAATCGGCAGCGCGTCCATGTCGGCGCGCAGGCCGATGCGGCGCTGGCCCTCGCGGCTGCCCTTGACGATACCCACGACGCCGGTGCCGGCGATGCCGGTATGGATTTCGTCCACGCCGTATTCGCGCAGCTTGTCCGCCACGACACCGGCCGTGCGATGTTCTGTGAACCCGATCTCGGGGTGGGCGTGCAGGTCCTTGAAGATCGCGGTCAGCTCGCTCGCGCTGTCCTCGATGATGGGCAGGATGGTCATGATATCGTCTCCTTATTCGGCCGCCTCGGCGAAGGGGCGGAAATTGGCGAAATCCCAATGGCGGCCCGGCGCGGCCTGGATCAGCGCCTTGGTGTAGTCCTGTTTCGGATTGCCCAGCACCTCGGCTGCGGGACCGTATTCGACCGCGCGGCCATGTTGCATGACCAGCACGTCATCGCAGATCTGGGCCGCCACACCGAGGTCATGGGTGATGAAAAGGATACCCAGACCCAGCCGCTGCTGCAGTTCGGCCAGCAGGTCCAGCACCTGCGCCTGCACGGACACGTCCAGCGCCGACACCGCCTCGTCAGCCACCAGCACATCCGGATCCATCGCAAGCGCGCGGGCGATGGCGATCCGCTGACGCTGGCCGCCCGAGAACTGATGCGGAAAGCGGTCCACGGCGCTGGCGGGCAGACCCACGAGCGTCAGCAATTCGCGCGCGCGCTGGATCGCCTTGTCGCGCGGCATGCCGAAATTCAGCGGGCCCTCGATGATCGAGTGTCCGATCTCGATCCGCGGATTCAGCGACCGCATGGGATCCTGGAACACGATCTGGATTTTCTTGCGCTGCGGTTTCAGCTCTTTCTGCGACAGCGTGGCAATGTCGCGCCCGCCCACCATGATCGCGCCCGAACTCGGGTCGATCAGCCGCATGATGCAGCGTGCCACGGTCGATTTTCCCGACCCGCTCTCGCCCACGATCCCCAGGGTCCGGCCCTTCGTGACGCTGATGGACACGTCCTGCACCGCCTTCACCTCGCGGCCACGGCCGAACCAGCCAGCGCCGCCATAGGTCTTGCTCAGGTCGCGCGTCTCCAGCACCACCCGGTCCGACACCGCATCACGCGCCGGGCGCGGCACCTGGCTGGGGACCGAGCGCAACAGATCGCGGCTGTAATCCGTCTGCGGATGGCGCAGCAGGTTCTCGACGCTTTGGGTCTCCATCACCTCGCCAAGTTTCAGGACCGTCACGTCATCGGCGATTTCCGATACGACGCCCATGTCATGGGTGATGAACAGGACCGATGATCCCTGCTTTTCGCGCAATTCGCCGATCAGGCTGAGGATCTGCGCCTGCGTCGTCACGTCCAGCGCCGTCGTCGGCTCATCCGCGATCAGCAGTTGCGGCCGCATCACCAGCGCCATCGCGATCATGATCCGCTGACGCTGCCCGCCGGAAAGCTGATGGGGAAAGCTGCGATACATCTTGTCGACATCGGGCAGGTGCACCGCCTCCATCATCTCCTTGACGCGGGACTTGCGGCGCGATTGCGACAGGTCCGAATGGAATTCCAGCACCTCCTCGATCTGCTGGCCGACGCGGGCCACCGGGTTAAGCGCGGTCATCGGTTCCTGAAAGATCATCGACATCACCGTGGCGCGCAGATTGCGCATCCGCGACGGCCGGGCGGTGGTCAATTCCTCGCCTTGCAGCCTGATCGACCCGTCGATGATCTTCAGCGCGGACGGCAGCAGGCCCATCGTGGCCAGCGCCGTCAGCGACTTGCCCGACCCGGATTCGCCGACGAGGCACATCGTCTGTCCCGGCTCGATGCTGAGATCGAGGCCCTTGACCACCTGTTGATCCGCATCGCCGTTCAGCGCGATCCTGAGGCCCGAGATTTCCAGAAGGCTCATCGTTCGATCCCCCGCTTGGCCATTCGCGGGTCAAGCGCGTCGCGCACCGCATCGCCCAGAAGATTGATCGACAGGATCGCCACCGAAACCGCCAGTCCGGGCCACAGGACGATACCGGGGTTGATCTGGAAATAGATCCGCCCTTCCGCCATGATGTTTCCCCAGCTTGGCGTCTCGGGGTTGATCCCCGCCCCCAGGAAGCTGAGGATCGCTTCGGTCAGGATCGCACTGGCGCAGATATAGGTGCCCTGGATGATCAGCGGCGCGATGGTGTTCGGCACCAGATGCCGGCGCATGATCAGCCCGGTCGAAGATCCAGCGGCGATGGCGGCCTCGACATAGGGTTCCTCGCGCGCAGACAGCACGATGGAGCGCACCAGCCGCACCACGCGCGGCACTTCGGGGATGGTGATCGCCACCAGAACCGTCCAGATACCCGCCCCCCACAGCGAGACGATGGCGATGGCCAGAAGAATGGATGGGATCGCCATCAGTCCGTCCACCATCCGCATCAGCACCGCGTCGATCCAGCGCAGATAGCCCGCGAGCAGACCCAGCAACAGCCCCAGCGCCACCGCGATGATCGCCGCCGCGACGCCCACCACCAGCGAAATCCGCCCCCCATAGACGATGCGCGAGAACAGATCGCGCCCGAAGGCGTCGGTGCCCAGCCAGAATTCTCCGCCCGGCGGCTTCAGCCGGGCGGCGGGCGCAAGGCGCACCGGATCATGCGGCACGATCCAGGGCGCGAGGATCGCGGACAGAACGATCAGCACCAGGATCACCGTGGCAAGCATCACCATCGGACTGGAGAACACGATCTCTCGCGCGCGGCCCAGCGGAGAGACGCGGACCGGAACGAGGGCGGCGGCGGAGTGATCGGTCATGCGTAGCGGATCCTTGGGTCAAGCAGCACATAGGCGATGTCGATCAGCAGGTTGATGACGACATAGACCAGCGAGGCGAGCAGGATCACCGCCTGGATCACCGGATAATCTCGGCTCAGGACCGCATCCACGGTGAGCCGGCCCAGCCCGGGCAGGTTGAACACCGATTCCGTCACCACCACGCCCGAGATGATCAGAGCGAAACCGATCCCGATGACGGTGATGATCGGAACCGAGCAGTTGCGAAGCGCATGGCGCATCAGCACCTTGCGCTCCGGCAGGCCCTTGGCGCGGGCGGTGCGGACATAATCGTCGCCGAGGATTTCCAGCATCGAGGTCCGCGTGATCCGCGCGATCAGCGCGATATAGAGCAGCGTCAGGGTGAAGGTCGGCAGGGCAATGCGATGAAAGAAGGCCCCGACACCGTCCCCGATCGGCTTGAATCCCTGCACCGGGAACCAGCCCAACTGAATAGAGAAAAGCGAGATCATCAGATAGCCGATCACGAAGACCGGAACCGAGAAACCCAGCACCGACAGCAGCATCACGAAGCGGTCGATCAGCGTGCCCTGTTTCCATGCGGCAATGACGCCCAGCGGGACGGCAATGATCACAGACAGGATGATCGTGGTCAGCGCCAGGCTGATGGTCGGTTCCATCCGGTCCGCAATCAGCTGGATCACCGGCTTGCCCGACAGGATCGAGGTGCCGAAATCGCCCCGCAGAAGCTGCCCGATCCAGGCGAAGAACTGCACCAGAACAGGCTCGTTCAATCCCAGCGATTCGCGGATCGCCTCCAGCTGCGCGGGGGTGGCGGTGTCTCCGGCGATGATCGCCGCGGGATCGCCCGGCGTCAGGCGCAGCAGCAAAAACACGAACAGCGCGACGAATCCCATCACCGGGATTGCAGCCAGAATACGCCGGAGAATGTAGAAGATCATGGCGGCGGTGCCTTTCGAACGGAAGCGCGGCCCCGCCAGCGGGGGCCGCGCGCGGCGTCAGTTCTTGGTAATATTCCAGAACAGCGGCGCGGGCGCGTCCAGGACGCCGTCGAGGCTGTTGGACCAGGCCGTAGGCACGAAATACTGGCCGATCGGGGCGTAGATGCCTTCGTCATAGGCGATTTTCTGGATCTCCGCGGCCAGCTTCTGCTGTTCCTCCAGCGTGGGTGCGGTCGCATAGGCTGTACGCAACTCTTCAAGCTTGGGCACGTCCGGCCAGCCGAACCAGCCGCCGTCCTTGCCCTTGCCATTGACCATGTTGTTGACCAGCGGATTGAACACGTCGGCGCCCACCCAGTTGGTCATGAACATGTGCCACCCGCCTTCAGAGATGGGCGCCTGGCTTGCGCGCTTGCCCACCAGGGTCTGCCAGTCCATCGCCTGCAGATCGACGGTGAATCCCGCATCCCGCATCGCCTGTGCGACGACGATGGGCTGCGAGCGTAGCGATGCGACGTCCGTCGGCTGCATGATGACAATTGGCGTGCCGTCATATCCGGCCTCTTTCAGCAGCGCCTTGGCCTTGTCCATGCCATTGCCCTGCACAAGCGTTTCGGACCCCACGTCGGTGGCCAGCGGCGTGTCGCAGACGAACATGGCACCGCAGATCTTGTAGAGGTCAGGCGTCCCGACCAGCGCATCCAGGACGTCTTTCTGGTTCACCGCCGCAATGGCGGCCCGGCGGATCCGAGGATCGTCCATCGGCGGATTCAGCGTGTTGGGCCGCATGATCGTCTGGAATCCCAGCGCATTGAGGTTCTTGACCGTCAGATCCGGATTGGCCTCAAGGATCGGCAACAGGTCGGAGGGGGGCTGTTCCCAGAAGTCGATCTCGCCCGCCTGCAGCGCGTTGAGCGCCGTCTGGTCGTCGGCCATCACCACCCATTCGACGCGGTCCACCTTGACCACCTTGCCCCCCGCGGCGGCGCTTGGCGGCTCGTCGCGCGGGACATAATCCTCGTTCTTCTCATAGACCGCGCGCACGCCGGGCTGGTATTCGTCCGCCACCCATTTGAAGGGGCCGGATCCGATCTGTTCCGGGATCGGTTCGGTCGACGGCGTCTCGGCCAGCCGCGCGGGCATGATGAAGGGCACGTTCGACGAAGGCTTGGCAAGGCTTTCGATCACCAGCCCGTAAGGCTCTTTCAGCGTGAGGACGAACTGGTTTGGCTCTGCGCCCTGTTCCATGCTGTCCACGAAGGACATCAGCACCTGGCCCATTCCGTCGCGCTCGCCCCAACGCTTGATCGAGGCTGCGACGTCCGCGCCCGTCACATCCGCGCCATCATGAAATTTCAGCCCGTCGCGCAGGGTGAAGGTATAGGTCAGCTCGTCCTCGGAGACCTCGTAATCCTTCACCATCTGAGGCTGCGGTTCCAGATTGGCGTCAAGCGCGAAAAGCGTGTCGAAGATCATGTAACCGTGGTTGCGGCTCATGTAGGCCGTGGTCAGGATCGGGTCCAGCACCCGCAGGTCCGAATGCATGACCGCCCGCAGCGTCTGCGCGTCCACGCCGCCCGCCAACAGGGCCGATCCCGCCAGCGTGACACTGAGCAGCAGCGCCCGCGTCCCTTTCAGATTGAAGTGCTTCATCCGTAACCTCCCGTGGTTGATGAAAATGCGCCCGGCTTTATTGCCTTGTGTGACGCGGTTGTCGGTTCATGGTGAATCCTGCGGCCTGAACGCCTCGCCCAGCGGTTCCAGCCGCATTCCGGGCGCCAGTCGCCGGAAGGGCAGGCTTGCCGGGCTCAGCGGCATCGGTCCGGGGGCGGTGCAGGTCAGGATCGTCTCGGCGATATGGTCGAAATCGGCGCGAAAATGGACCGAGCTCTTGTTCACCAGGATCGCCTGTGTCTCGGGTTCGATCCCGACGAAGCGGTACATCTCGCGATCCGCCATCTGGGCCTTGTGGCTGGTGACGACCACGCGAACATCGTCAACGCGCAGGCAGGCAGAGGGGCCGAGATCCAGCGGTGCGCCGCCATAGAAGGGGCCGGATGCGATCAGCTTGCCCTCCGACAGCTTTTCCACGGCGAAACGCGCTTCATAGGGCGCATCGCCCTGGATCCCGGAAAAGCCGCCAAGCGCGAGGTCGATTTCTGTCCCTTCGCCAGCCGCATGGGCGGCGGCGGCCGCCCCTGGATCTACCAGAAGGCCAAGGGCGGCGCGCTTTGCCCCCTGCCGGACAAGCGCGCGCAGCATTCCCGTCGTGTTGCTGTCGCCCCCGGCGCCGGGATTGTCCTGCGTGTCGGCAATGATCACGGGGCGGCGCGCGTCCGCCGCGATCCGCATGGCCTCGATCACACCTTCGTCGGGGTCGAATGTCTGCCCGGCCAGCGCCGGCTCGGCGTCGCGCACCGCCCGTTCGATCCGGTCGGCCGCAGCATCGGCCGGGGCCTGTGTTTCGCCATAGCAGATCACCGTCGGGCCGCAGCCCGGGAAATCCGCGGCGGGAAAACCGAAGAAGAAGGAGGTGCTGGTGACGTCGCTGCATTCGGTCTTTGCGACCAGATCGTAGATATCCCTTCCGGGCTGGCCGCGCGTGCTTTGCCAGGCGATAGGCACCAGGAAAGGCAGGCGGCGGAATGCCTTCGCAGGTCTCGTGCCGGCCATCAGGCGATCCAGATGCGCCGCCGCCCGATGCCCGGTCCGGGCCATGTCCACATGCGGATAGGTGCGAAAGCCCACCAGCATATCCGCCGCCTCGACCATCCGAGCGGTGATGTTGCCATGCAGATCCAGCGCGGCGGCGATGGGCACGTCACCCACCGCCGCACGCAGCCGGGCCAGCAGCCGTCCCTCGCCATCGTCCTCGTGCTCGGCCACCATCGCGCCGTGCAGGTCAAGAAAGATGCCGTCCAGCGGCCCGGCGGCATGGATGCCCGAAATGATCTCTTCGGTGATGCTTTCATAGGCGTCGCGCGAAACATGCGCCGACGGGATCGCTCCGGCCCACAGCACGGGCACCATGTCCCAGCCCGCCGATTCGCCGAATTCGACCGCGCCACCAATCCCCAGATTGATACCGCGCGACTGGTCGATCACCGCCTGCCCGCGCGCCATCGGCATGTATCCACCGCCCTGCACGAAATCCGACATCCGCGCCTTCGTCGGTGCGAACGTGTTGGTTTCATGAAGAAAACCGGCCAGCGCCACGCGCCTCGACATGCCCAATCCCTTCGATTCCCCGCGATCGGTCCGCAAGGACCTAAGTATTGCCAAGCAATACAACTGCATCGTATAGAAATTGTAGAAGCTGGCCTTACGTCAAGTCAACAGCGCCGTCACGAAGGATAGCACATGCCCAGAAATACGACGCGGGCAGAACCCGGACGGCGCGACCTGACCGACGCGGCGCGGGCCAGCGCGCTGTTCGTGCAGTCGGTGGAAAAGGCGATGACGGTGCTGTCGGCCTTTCACCACGCGGATGGCCCGCTGACGCTGACCCAGGTCGCCGAGCGCGCCGGGATCGACCGCTCGGCGGCGCAGCGCATGATCCATACCCTTCGCGTGCTGGGCTACATTCGCCGCGATTCCGACGGAAACGGATTCCTGCCGGGAATACGCCTGCTGGATCATACGCTGGACTATCTGCGGCTCGACCCGCTGGTGCGGCTGGCGACGCCGGTCTTGCAGGAACTGCGCACAGCGGTGCGCGAACGGGTGGACCTGTCGCTGTTCGACAATGCCCGCGTGATCTACGCCATCCGCCTGCAAACCAAACGCCAGACCCTGAACGCCACGCTGGTGGGCCACAGCGTGCCGAGTTTCTGCACCTCGGGCGGGTGGGCCATGCTGTCGCGCCTGTCGCCGGATCGTGCGCGGGCCATCGTCGAGGCGTCGGACCGGCGTCCCTTCACGCCCCATACGATCACGGACGTGGACGAGATCATGGCCCGGATCGCCCAGACCCGCGCGGACGGATATGCGCTGGCCATCAGCCAGATCCTGTCGGGCGAAATCGCCGCCGGCTTTCCCATCATGGACGCAAATGGCGATCCGGTCGCGGCGATACACATCGCGGGCTCGCTGGCGGAATGGACGCCCGCCGATTTCGTGCAGCGTGTCGTCCCCCCCGGCCAGCAGGCCGCCCGCGCCATCAGCCGCTTCTGAAGGAGAAGACGATTGGACCTCACCCTCCCCGGCCTTTCGGCCCCTGCCAGCATCTCCATCGACCGCTGGGGCCTGGCGCATATTCGCGCGCGAAGCACGCGCGACGCCTTCTTCGTGCAGGGCTTCAATGCCGCGCGGGACCGCTTGTGGCAGATCGACCTGTGGCGCAAGCGCGGGCTGGGTCTGCTGGCCGCCGACTTTGGCCCCGGCTATCTGATGCAGGACCGGGCGGCGCGCCTGTTCCTGTATCGCGGCGACATGGCGCCGGAATGGGCCGCATATGGCGATGACGCGGAACGGATTTGCACCGCCTTCGCGCAAGGCATCAATGCTGCCGTCGATCTGGTGGACGACGGCACCCTGCCCCTTCCGCCCGAGTTCGAACGCCTCGGCACCAGGCCCGCCTATTGGGCGCCCGAGGATGTGGTGCGCATCCGCACCCATTGCCTCATGCGCAACGCCGCGTCGGAACTGGCGCGGATGCAGGTGCACGGACTGGCCGACCCCGCGACCGACCTTCTGCGTGTGCCACTGTCCCCGTCCGTGCCCCGGGAGGAATGGGACAAGGCCGATGACGCGGCCCTGCCCGCCGATGCGCTTGCCGTCTATGAACTGGCCACCGCCCCCGTCACGTTCAGCGAAGACCGCTTGAACGCCCCGCTGCAGGACGCGCCCCTGTGGTCCTCCGTCGATGCCCGCAGGGCCGTCAGGCGCGCACCGTCAATGGAGGGATCGAACAACTGGGCCATCGCCCCAGCACGGACCGATACGGGCCGCGCCATCATGGCAAGCGATCCGCACAGACTTCATGCCGCGCCGTCGCTGCGCTACATGGTGCATCTGAGCGCGCCGGACCTCGACCTCATCGGGGCGGGCGAACCCTCATCCCCGGGCATCATGGCCGGCCACAACGGCAGCGCCGCCTTCAGCCTCACGATCTTCTGCGCCGACCAGGAGGATGTGATGATATACCGGACCGACGATGCGGGAACCGCCTACCGATACGGCGAGGGGACCGAAAAGATGTCACGCGTCGACGAAATCTTCGCGGTCAAGGGCTGTGCGGACCAGACGCTGCCACTTCTTTTCACCCGGCACGGGCCGGTCGTCTTCAACGAGGGCGGCACCGCCGTCGCCATCCGGACGGTGTTCACCGATCCCGGCACCGCGCCCTACATGGCAAGCCTCAAATCCATGCGTGCGACGACGATGCCGGCCTTCCGCGAGGCGCTGACCACCTGGGGTGCGCCGTCGGTCAACATGATCTATGCCGATTGTGCGGGCGACATCTGCTGGCAGCCCGCCGCCTATGTGCCAAGGCGCACCGGCTGGCGTGGCTTGATGCCCGTTTCCGGCGATGGCGCGCATGAATGGCAGGGCTACATGACCGCCGCCGATCTTCCCGCAGTCGAGAATCCTGTCAGCGGCTTCGTCCATTCCGCCAATGAGATGAACCTGCCGGCGAGTTGGGACCATGACGCGCATCCGATCGGCTTCGAGTGGTTCGAGGACGGCCGCGCGGATCGTATCGCCGAGGTGATCTCTGCGGACCGCGCACGGGACATCGCGGGCAATTGCGCATTGCAGACCGACACTTTCTCGGCCATCGCGATGGCGCTGATCGCGCTGCTGCCCGACGGCCCGGCTGCCGATCTTCTGCGTGGCTGGGACGGCCACGCGACGGCGGACAGTGCCGCTGCCCTGCTCTACGAGATCTGGCTTTCCCGCCATCTTCGTCCCGCGATGCTGGAAAAGTTCGCCCCCGATCCGGAACTGCGCAAATATCTGGCGCCCGGCAATATCCCCACGCTTGCGCGGATGCTGCAAGACGATCCCGGGCATGGCCAGATCCTTTCGGATACTCTTGCTGCGGCATGGGACGACACGCGGTCAATCTTTGGCAGGGATGTGACACAATGGCGTTGGGGCGACTTGCACAACGGCTATTTCGACCACGCGCTGACACCCCTGGGCGCCACACATGATGTCGGCCCACTCGCCACCGGCGGCAGCAGCACAACCGTCATGATGGGTCACTACGAGGCATCCGATTTCCGGGTCAGCAATGGTGCGTCGGTGCGTATGGTTCTGGATGTGGGACAATGGGACAACAGCGTCTGGATCAACGCACCGGGGCAATCCGGCGTGCCGGGCCAGAGCCACTACGACGACCTGGCCCCGCTCTGGGCCGCCGGGAACTATGTCCCCATGCCGTATTCCCGCGACGCGGTGGACGCCGCGACGCAGGAATGCATCGGCCTCATGCCGCAGGACCAATAGCGGTCGGCGGCGCGACCGTTCCCGGCCCGTTTCATCGGAACAGACCGAGGGCGCGCGGCGGACAGGGCGTGGGATGAAGCGGCCTTCCTTCTCCCAAACCATTAAAATAATTGATTTATGAATATTTTTTACGTGGAATCCCCCTATCGCAGGCGCCGAATCGTCATTTGCATCGCGAGAAGTGACCGGATGGCGCAGCCGGACTTTCCGCTGGCCTTGTCCCTGCTGACCTCGTCAACCAAGACTTACCGAAGCGCCCAGCGCAACGGCGCGTGCCCGCGATGCTCCGGCCAATGGAACGGGCCCGATGCGGGCGCCCGTGATGATCACGTCGCCCTGTTTCAACCTTCGTCCCTGCGCTGCGGCGTGTCTTGATAGCCAGCCCAGAAAATCCAGCGCATCCGAAATCGGGGCCGGCGTCTCGGTTGCGGCAGCCGGAAGGCCGTCAATCGTCAGCGCAATGCCAAGCCGATCGGGCAGCCCGTCGCGCCAGCCGCCGATCGGTTCACCCATCACGATGCCGGCCGAGCTGAAACTGTCGGCCATCTTCCAGAGAGGTGCGCAGTTCCCCCGGAGACGCGAGGCGACGAACTCGAACGCCAGACGAATTTCGGCAATGGCGTCGAGCGTCGGCCTTGGGCCGGGATCACGGTCGAGGATCAGCGCCGTTTCGACCTCGATCGCGGCATGGCCGGGCAGGATCGGCCTGGTCCCGGTTTCGTGCAACAAGGCGCGCGGCAGAATCGCGGCCTCGCGGGTGACGCCGCCAAGCAGCGCCATCTTCCAGACGCCGCCGGGATCGCAAAGCCCTGCCATCACCGCCTCTTGCACCTGGCGGGCCGCCGTGCGATCGGCCGGTTCGGGCGCCGTGACGGCAACGGGTGACCCCTGCCCGCGTGCCTTCAGAAGAAGTTCGGCGGCCGAGGCCACGTCGAAAGCGGATACCGTCATGCTGTTGCCCTCTGTTCCGGGAAAAGGGCGCCCAGGCAGGACGGATAGCGGACCTGATCCCGCGCGCTTGGCCGCGCAAGATGGATCGCGGTGTTCAACGTGTCTCCGCCCGCGCGCGGGTCGAAGGTCGAGGGCGCATCCGGACACGCCGAGTATTCGACCAGCGGCCCTCCGATGCAGAGAGAGCGCATGGTCATGTCGCGTATGGCGTCGGCAGCGGCCGGCCGGCGACATGGGCGGGATGTTGTCCAGCACCAGTTGCGCCATCGCGCGCCGCGCCTCGGCGGTGGCCGAGCCGACATGCGGCGTCAGCACACAATTCGGCGCGTCCAGCAGCGCCCGCGGCACGCATGGCTCGTCGTCGAAGACATCCAGTCCCGCCCCGGCAATGACCCTTTCGGACAATGCCCGCGCCAGCGTCTCGGCATCCACGACCGGGCCGCGCGCGACATTGACGACGATCCCTTCGGATCCAAGCGCCGCCAGCACGTCGGCATCGACCAGACCGCGCGTCCCGGCGCCCCCCGCCGCCGTCACGAACAGGACATCGCAATCGCGCGCCAACTGCCGCGCGTCAGGGCGAAAGGTATCGGGCGCGCCGGGCTTTTCCGCGCGTGCGGTATAGAAAACCTGCATCCCCATTCCGCGCAGCAGATCGGCCAGCCTGCGCCCGATCCGCCCATAGCCCAGGATCCCGGCCCGGCGTTCCAGCACGGAGCTGCCAAGCGCAAGCTTGGCACCCGCAGCCCAGGTTCCGGCGCGCAGGAAGCGATCGCCCTCGGCGATGCGCCGACCGCAGGCCAACGCCAGCGCCAGCGCCATCTCGGCCACGGCCAGCGACAGCACGTCGGGCGTGGTCGTCACGGCAATGCCGCGGCGCTGCGCCTCGGTCAGATCGACAGCATCGACTCCGACCCCGTTCACCGCGATCAGGCGCAGACGGGGCAATTTCGCCATCTGCGTGGCCGACAGCCCGATATTGCCTGCCGTCAGGACGATTTCGGCATCGCCCGCCACGTCGATGTCGTGCACGACATCGTAATCCGCGCGCAGCCTTTCGGCCATGTCCTGCGGCTTCAGATCGGCCAGCGCCAGAACGGGGGGGCGGCTCATGCGATCTGGCCCAGGAAGGTCTGCAAGCGTTCGTTCTGTGGATTGCCGAAGAATTCATTGGGCGCGTTTTCCTCGACGATGACGCCCTTGTCCATGAAGATCACCCGGTCGGCGACGGCGCGAGCGAATTCCATCTCATGCGTGACACACAGCATGGTCATCCCGTCCCGCGCCAGGTCGATCATCGTCTCCAGCACCTCATTGACCATTTCCGGATCCAGCGCGCTGGTCGGTTCGTCAAACAGCATGATCCGCGGTTTCATGCACAATGCCCGCGCGATCGCCACGCGCTGCTGCTGCCCGCCGGACAACTGGGCGGGATATTTCTCGGCCTGTTCGGGGATTTTCACCCGATCCAGATATTGCCGCGCCGTCGCCTCGGCTTCGGCGCGGGTCACCTTGCGCGTCTTCATCGGCGCCAGCATGCAGTTTTCCAGGACCGTCATGTGCGGGAACAGGTTGAAGGACTGGAAGACCATGCCGACATCGCGCCGGATCTTCGCGACATTGTCGCCGCCCGCTTTCAGTTCCACCCCGTCCACGACGATCGAACCGGATTCGATCGGCTCCAATTGATTGATCGTTCGGATCAGCGTGGATTTGCCCGACCCGGACGGGCCGCATATGACAATCCGCTCGCCCCGCCTGACCGTCAGGTCTACATCGACAAGGGCGTGAAATCCGCCGTAATACTTGTTGACGCCCCGCATGGTGATGGCGTTTTCGGTCATGATCCTTTTCCCTTCGCGGAACGCCCGGCCGCATCCGGCCGGGCGGCGCCTGACTTACTGGGCTTGCTTCACGAAGTCGGGCAGCGGCTCGCCCAGCCATTTCTCGTGGATCTTGTCCAGCGTGCCGTCGGTCGTCGCCTGATCGACGAAGGCATTCACCTTTTCCAACAGCGCGTCCGATCCGGGCGCCACGGCGATCCCCTGCACCTGACTGGACAGGTCGAACTTCTTGTTGAACCGATCGCCGGTGGCCTTGCCGATCTGCGACATGACCACGTTCGACACGCCGATCAACTTGACCTGACCCGACATCAGCGCCTGGACCGCTGTCGCGTCGTCGTCGAAGCGGCGGATATCCGTGCCATCGGGCGCGATGGCGGTCACGCCGCTGTCCTGGGTCGAGGCGCGGGCGACGGCGATCGACTGGCCTGCCAGACCGGACGCGTCGCTGACCTCAAGCCCGCTATCACCATAGACCGCGATGCTGATCCCGGCATAGGGCTTGGAGAAATCGACTTTCCGCGCGCGTTCTTCGGTAATGCCGAGCGAGGCGACCAGCACATCGACCTGCCCCGACAGCAGGTAGGGGATGCGGTTCGGCCCCGTCACCGGCACGATCTGTGGCGCGACGCCCAGATATCTTGCCAGCGCCTTGGCGACATCGGCATCATAGCCATCGGGATTGCCCGAGGCGTCCTGGATGCCGAAGGGCGGAAAATCGACCAGCATGCCGATCTTGATGGTGCCGGCCTTCTCGATGGCGGCCAGATCGGCGGCAGTTGCGGGCAGCGCCAGCCCGGCAGCCAGCGCCGAGGCGGCAAGGGTCGTGAACAGACGACGGGTCAGTTTCATAAGTTTCTCCTCCGTGACGAGATGGGTTTAGCGGGTGACGGCACGGCGCATCCGCGCCTCGAGCCTGCGCGCCAGCAGCGACAGCGGCCAGCACAGGATGAAATAAAGCGCGGCCACCGTGCCAAACACCAGAAATGGCTTGAAGGTGGCGTTGTTGATGATCTGACCGGCGCGGGTCAGTTCGGTAAAGCCGATGATCGAGGCCAGCGAGGTTCCCTTGATCAGCTGCACCAGAAAGCCGACCGTCGGCGCCACCGCCAGCCGCATCGCCTGCGGCAGCACGACATGGCGCATCCTGTCGGTGTAGGACAGCGACAGCGCCATCGATGCCTCGGTCTGACCCGAGGGCACGGCCTCGATGGCGCCGCGCCAGATCTCGCCCAGATAGGCACTGGCGTGAAAGGTCAGCGCGACAGCGGCTGCCAGCAGCGGATTGATCGGCAGCCCCACGACGGCCAGCCCGAAATAGACCAGAAACAACTGCATCAGCAACGGTGTGCCCTGGAAGATCTGGATGAATCCGGCAGCGACGCGCCGAAGCAGCGTGCCGCCCGATGTCCGGGCCAGCGCGATGCCCAGCCCGCCGATGGCGCCGCCAAGAAACGCAATGGCCGAAAGGATCAGGGTCCAGCGTGCCGCCGAGGCGATGAACAGGATGTCAGAGGCCGAGAATTCGCGGATCATCAGCGACTCGCAGGATAGGTGAAGAACACGCGGCGGATCGTGGCAAACAGCGTCGAAAAGCCAAGGGCCAGCAGAAAATACATGACCGTCAGAACCAGATAGATCTCGAAACTTGCGAAGGTCCGCGCGTTCAGATCGGCCCCCGCCGAGGCCAGATCATTGGCCGAGATGACCGAGACCACGCTGGAGGTCAGCATCAGGTAGATGAATTGGCTGGTCAGAGAGGGATAAATGTTCCGCAGCGCCGGCTTTACCACCACATACCTGAAGATCTGCACCGGGGTCAGGCCCAGGGCCCGGCCCGCCTCGATCTGGCCGCGCGGGATCGATTCGATGCCGGCGCGAATGATCTCGGTCCCGTAGGCACCGACATTGATGACCAGGGCGACCAGCGCCGCGGTGTTGGGCGACATGCTGATGCCGATGGCCGGCAGGCCGAAGAAGATGAAGAAGATCTGGACAAGGAAGGGCGTGTTGCGAATGACCTCGACATAGACGTCGATGAGCCAGCGCAGCGGCCGGATGCCGGATGTCTTGCCAACCGCACCCATCACCGACACGGCCAGCCCCAGCACCATTGCCGCCAGCGACAATCGCACCGTCAGCAGCGCCCCGTAAAGCAGCAGATCGAGGTTCTCGAAGACGGGCTGGAAGTTGAACTGATACATCTGCTCTCCCCTGCCGATGTGCCGCTTCCCATTGTTTAGAACGATCTAAAATCCGTGCGGAGGAAAGTCAATCACGATGGCTGCTTCCTCTTATCATCAGCCTCGGCAGAATCACGGACCGCTGAACCGGCGCATCCGCCTGGGCCAGGCGGCGGGCCAGCAAGTGGCCGGCCCTGACACCAATGCAGTCCGGCTGCATGGCAACGCTGGTCAAGGGTGGATAGGTCAACCGGGCCAGAGGCAGATCGTCCAGCCCCACCACCGCGAGATCGCGGCCCGGTTCGCACCCCGCGCGGCGCAGGCCCAGCATCAGACCCGCCGCCAGCACGTCGTTGAAACACAGCACTGCCGTCGGCCTGGTCTTCAGCGCCAGCATCGCCGCCGCCGATTGCGCGGCCCCTTCCCAGGTCAGTTCGGCTTCGACGATCCCCGCCGACGAGGCCCCGGTTTCGCCAAGCGCGGCCGTAAAACCGCGCAGACGCTCTTCTCGCGCCGATGTCTGCGCGGCCACCGACAGAAAGGCTATCCGGTGATGTCCCCCGCCGACCAGGTGCCGGATCGCCAGGCGCACGCCCTCGAGGTAGTCCGCGCCGGCATAATCCGTGATCCCTTCGCCGACCTCCCGCAAGGCCTGCACCACGGGCACGCCGCGATGCCGCAGGCGCAAAGGCAGATCCGGATCGGTGCCTTCGGCCGGACACAGGATCACGCCATCGACGCCATGACCCCGAAACCTCTGCAGGATGTCGTTCTGACGCACCGGATCGTCCTGGCTGTTGGCCAGAAGAACGACCCTGTCATCCTCGCCCATGACCTGTTCGACCCCCGACAGGAATTCGGTGAAGAAGGAATTGACGAGGTTCGGCACGATGACACCCACGGTGCGGCTGCTGTTGTTGCGCAGCCTCGCGGCCCCGATATCGCGGACATAGTCGAGATCGGCCATGACCTTCTCGACCTTTTCGCGCGTATGATCGGCGACCAGCGGCGATTTCCGCACCACCAGCGAGACCGTCGCCCGTGAAACGCCCGCCACCCGCGCGACCTCGGCCAATGTGACCTTCTTGCGGTTCATGCTGCGCCCTCCTGTTTGCCCTTTCATAGCGAAATCCAGAAGATGCGACAGGCTCGGTCAACGTCACCAACTCGCAGATTGGCGCACAGGGCGCAGCGACGTCTTGGGAACCGATGAACGGCGTGACCAACTTTTTCGAAACGCCCGGGTCACGGCTTCAACTTGCGGTTGGCAGAATCGACAATCCCGGGGGTGATGCCGGTCGTGGCCCAGGGTCGAGCGAATCAGCAACTGCATTTGCTTGGGATTACCTCAACCCACGGAGGAAATATGTTTTTAAATTAATCTTAAAGAAGAGCCTCCGGCACTTGCCTTGCCAGAAACTTTTCTGCCACGAAATGGACGACGCTACTGGCGCCGTCCACCCAAGACCGTTGCCTGAATTTCACCTATCCCTAACTGAATGAATATTTTAATTTCCGAAATCCTTGTCCATCTCTTTCTGGAAGAGGAGAGGCCTGCGCTGATCGGCGCTTTTTCGCGGTCCTCGGGTAGCAAGAAAGCGGGTTTCAGCCGTTCACGTGGAGTTGACTTAGCGCCCTCCCAGCCTGCAAGATCAGAAAGATAAAAATTTAGCGGTATCGAGGTTATTATGAGTTCCGTGATTGGCTTTCGCGATACGTGGCCGTTTGGTTATCGCCTCTATAATGTTGCCGTTGCGACCCTCCTTCTGGTTGCACTCAGCCCGACAATTCTACTTCTGGCCTTCCTGCTCTTGATAACCCAGGGTCCGAATATCCTTTATTTCGGGCCGCGGATGGGAAAGAATCAACGCCCGTTCCAGATCATCAAGTTCCGGACCCTGTGCCCGAAGCGCGCGCGGGCGATCACCGCAGATCGCACCCTGCCCGCCGATGCGAATATCGAAACTCGACTTGGAAAGATTCTGCGCGAGGTCCGGCTGGACGAGCTTCCGCAGCTTGTGAATATCATTCGTGGCGACATGAATATCTGCGGACCGCGCCCCGTGCGCCCCGAGATCGCGGCGATCGAGAGTCGGCGCATCAAGGGATACGAGAAGCGGTTCGACGTTCGGCCCGGGCTGATCGGTCCGACCCAGGCGTGCTTCGGTCACGGCGCCAGCAAGCGGATACGCGCGCGAATGAACAATCTGGCTGTCAATCGTCCGGTGAATATTGCAGCCGAGCTTTCGCTGCTGGTCCGGATCGGAAGCTCCATCCTGCATCGGATCGGGAAGAAATCGGTGAAATTCGCGAAAAGATTTTCCACCGGGAAGACCTCGGCGTTCAAGGACATCTATCTTTCTGATATCGTGCAGAACAAGCCGTCGCTCGTTCATCGCATCGATATGTCGTCATTGTCGGTGAGGGGGGTTGACCTGCCATCGGATGGGCATTTGGCGATCCGCCTGCATTCCGGCGCCTTGCGCCGGGCGCGCGTAAAGTTGACACAGTCCGGAGCGCCGGGAATTTTCAACTACAAGCCCGTCAACGAAGTCGACGCATTTGTCATTGAACGGTATGCTCTGGGCAGGGTGATCATTCCGCCTCGCGTGGCCTGGTCAATCGAGTCGAGGCAGCCCGAACTGGCCGGACAGGAAGCAGGCATATAAATCCGATGACAGCGATGACGCAGGCCCGGCGCAAGTCTCTCTTGGGTTCGGGCAGCGCGCAGTTTGCCGGCCAGTTTCTGGGATTGTTGCTGGCGATTCTGGTGTCTCACCTGATTGCGCGCCGCATGGGCGTCGGTCCGCAGGCCGACGCCTTCCTTCTGGGGCGGCGCCTGATCACCGCCGTGACCGAGGCGCTCAACCAGATCGTCGTGGCCGTTTTCATTCCGCTGATCGCGGCGCAGGCCGCCGCCGGCGCCGGGATCTGGCATATCATCATGCGATCGGGGGGCGGTGCCTTGCTGGCGGGCACGGCACTGGCTGCGATCTTCATTGCCGGGGCGCCATGGATCGTCGCATCGGTCGCGCCACAATTCGATGCCCAAACCGCGGCACTGGCGACGCGCGTCATGCGAATTCTGTCACTGGCATTGCCGGCGACCGTCGCTACTGTCGCGCTGGCCGCCTATTGCAATGTCCGCGAGCAGTTCGGAGGCGCTGCGGCGTCGCGGCAATTGCCCCGTGCCGCCGTGGCGGCGGCCCTTCTTCTGGGCACAGGCGGTCTCGCGGAACTGGCGGCAGGCGCCTATACGTTCGGGGCGGTCCTGGTTACCGGAATGCTTCTTCTGATGGCTCTGCGGCTAAGCCGCACAGCGCCCATACAGACCGGCATCCGCCGTTCCGGTTCGGTCTCACGGCGTGCCGCCGCCGCCGTCGTGCTTGCGGGCGGCGCAATGGTGGTGCTGTGGCTGGAAACGGCGTTCGCCGCGTGGACCGGCCCCGGCGGGGTTGCCATGCTGGAATATTCGCAACGTCTGGGCGCGCTGTTGGGCAATACACTGGCCATGGCGCTGACCTTGGTCGTCTTCGCCGATCTGTCGCGGCGCAGCGCCGCAGGAGAGACCCGGGAACTGGATGCGCGGTTCAACATTGCGGTCTGGGCAGGCATCTCGCTGATGTTGCCGGTGACGGTGGGTGTGGTGGTGAACGCCCCCGGTATCATTGAACTGGTGCTGGGCTACGGCGCGTTCGAAGCCGCCGAAATCCGGGCCGAAGTCGTGACACTGACACGCTGGATGGCGGTTGCGCCCCTCGGCGCGCTGGTCGTGCGGATGTTGTATGTCCGGGTGCTGGCAGACGACACGCTTCCCGTCGTGCGCATCGCGCTGGTCGCCACGATCGCGGATATGGTGATCCGCGCCGTGCTTTTCCGGATCCTGGTGCCTTGGCTGGGACTGACCGGAATTCCGCTGTCGCTGGTGATCACCCCGATCGGGCCCGTCCTGATAATCGCGCTGTGGCTGAGGCGGCAAAACGTGTTCCTTGACCTGCGTCCGGCCAGCATCAGTCGCCCGTTGATGGCCACCTCGCTGACGGCAAGCCTGGCGATCGCGGCCGGCGCATGGCTTGGCCCCCTATTGTCGCAATGGACTGCCCTGGACGGCAAAAGCGCGGCCCTGTCCGGCTTGCTGGTTTCGGGTCTGGCGGGATCGGCGGTGCTTGGCGTCGCGGTCACGGCGTTTCGCGTCCGGCTGCGTTGACGCCATCAGGGTCTGAACCCACTGCGCTTCCAGACCCAATCCGGCCAGTCGGCGCCGCGGGCCTGCCGCCGCTTGCGTTCGATCCCGCCAAGAAGGGCAATGGGCAGAATTCGGCCCAATGCGTCCCCAAGCGCCACGGCGGCGCGGTCGGTGCGGGACAGACGTCGGGTCGAAGGGTCGCGATCATGGCTGGTATTGGCCGCAAAACGGCTGACAAGCGCGTCAGGTGACACCGGAAGATCGAGCGCCCGGACCAGCGCCGCCCGCCCCCCGTCGGGATCGGCGGCGAGCGCATCGTATTGGACCAGATGCGCGCGCGGGTCATCAGCCGCAAAGCGGCGCAGATAGCGGGTATGAAGTGCATTGGCGAGTGCGCCTCGCACGATATCGACCAACCGCCCTGGTCCCCTCCGTGGACTGCGCCCATAAGCCGAAAGCCGTGACGCGATCAGGGTGCGGCTGTCCCGGATGACGCAGACAAACCGCGCGGCGGGAAAACGTTGCGCAAGGGCCCGCGCGAGCAGGGTGTGATGGGGCGACTTTTCCAGCCACAGCGGCGCCTGCTGACGATCGGCAACGGCATCCATCATCGCCTCGAATACCGCAGCGTGGTCCTTGGCCGATGACATGATGTCATCAAGGGTTTCATCGGGCAGCCCGCCCAGCAGCCAGTAATCGGATGACACAAAGGCCGCGCGGAAGGCCGCGCATGTATCGCGATCCGAAAGCGGCGTGAAGACGCGGGCAAAATGGGAAAAGAAAAGGCTTTCATGAACGCCGCGATGATCCTCGGCCGCAACGGCCGCGACAGATCCCGAACCGTGCAGCATGTTGGCCACCCAGGTCGTGCCCGAGCGCTGAAGCCCCAGCACGAAAACGGCGCGCTTTCCCGAGGCGGGGTCAGCCGCCATCGCGCGATGGCGTCCACAAGACGCTTTGCCTGCCGAAAAGACAGCGCAGGATTCCTATCAGCAACGCGATGTGAGCGAAGGTGAAGAAGGCAGGCAAAGCCACCAGCTTGTTGCGGCGAAGATGCGGCCAGACAAGTCCGGCTGCCGCGACCCCGTAAAAGGCGATCTGAAAAAGTCCGGTCGCAAGATAAAAGAGGTTTTGACCCATCAGAGCCAGGTTCGAAACGAACAGCAGGATCAGGAAAAAAGGGTTCAGCCTTCGCATCAGCTTGTGCGAGAAAAGCTGCCATGCATACCAGCCGTGGCGCAGTGGATTCATCAGGCCGGCGTTTTGCAGCAGGCTGCGCCAGCCCCGTTCGCTGGAACGGATGCGCCGACGCATCTCGTTGCCGACATTCTCGGTGACGTTCTCGACGGTGCTGGCATCGGGTTCGAAAACCAGGCGATAGCCCTGCGCGACGGCGCCGACCGATATGACGAAATCGTCGGTGCATCCCGGCGCCGGCGGACGGACAAGTGCGCGACGCAGCGAATAGACCGAGCCCTGCGCCGAGATGGCCCCGCCCAGGCGCGACTCAGCGTGTTTGAGCTGTTGATCATAGCGCCAGAAAAGGCTTTCGGCAAAACCGATACCGCCCGATTTGCCCTCGACCGTGATCTGTCCGCACACGCCGCCGACCTCGGGGTCTGCGTAGTGGCGCAGCATCGCGGTCAGGGAATTCTTTTCAAGAATTGCGTTGGCATCCGAAAAGACGACGATGTCGCCGGTGCAGCATTTCAGTCCTTGGGCAAGCGCCTGCGCCTTGCCCACACGACCGGGTTCAAGCACCGTGATTCGGGGGTCGTCCACCTTGCGCACGATCTCGGCGGTTTCGTCCGCCGAACCATCAGAGACGACGATCAACTCGATGTCCGCCCCGCCTGTGTTCAGCGCAAGAGTATTCTCGACCTTGTCGGCAATCACCGGCGCCTCGTTATAGGCGGCCACCAGGAAGCTGACATTCGGCGGGTCCCCAGGACCGGCGGGCGGGGTTCGTCTTGGGCGAAGCCGCGACAGGGCCAGAAGAAGCATCCCATAGCCGAAGAGACTGTAAAACAACGCAATCGCAGAAGCCCAGAACAAGACTGTCATCGGCAAGAACGCTCCATTTCCCGCGCAAGGGCCGCGGCGTTTTCCTCGATCAGATATTCGTCCGCGATTCGGCCACGCCCGGCATGGGCGATGGCGGCGGCATCATCCCAGTTCCGGGCAATCTCGCCCAGCGCCGCGGCGATCGCCGGCGCATCGCCCGGTGGGGTAAGCCAACCGGTCCGGCCGGGTTCGACAAGTTCGGGAATGCCCGAAAGGTTGCTGGCAACGACCGCCCGGCCATGCGCCATCGCCTCCATCAGGACAACCGGAATCCCCTCTACCCTGCCATTCTCTCCGGGGATCGACGGCACCACGAGCACATGGGAATCGCGATAGGCCTCTGCCACGATCTCGGCGGGTTGCGGGCCGTCGAACCGAACCTTTTCGGACAGCCCAAGATCCGCGGCCTGGGTTTGCAGTGCCTTGGCCAGATCGCCGCCACCGACGATGCGGGCCTGCCAGCGCATATCTGCCGGAAGCAGCGCGAGGGCGTCCAGAAGATGCGCGACGCCCTTTTTCCTGATCAGCGATCCTACATAAAGAATTCGCAACCCGTCGGTTGCAGGCGGGTTCGGCGCTGGCGCATCCAGCGTCTCGCGAACGACGCCGCAGCGGATCAGACGCAACTTGTCGGCCGGAAACCCGGCCAGTCTGGTCAGCCAGCGAATGTTATAGGCGCTTATGGACCGGACGAACGCGGCTTTTCGCGCCTTTTCGGGCAAAAGCGCCTGCGATACGAAAATGTCGTTGGCATGGGCCGAAAAGCTGAATTCTGTTCCCGCAAGCCGGGATGCGATCAGTGCGGCATTCGCGGGGTGGCCGGCAAATTCCGCGTGAATATGCTGGACTCCGTTCGTTCGGCACCATCGGCCAAGCGCGACCGCCTTGGGAAACAGAGCCGCCACCGCAAGCCCGCGCCGGGGCTCGCGCCTGTGTGCCACGGCTATCTGTGCGACAAGCCGCGTCATGAGGCCGGGCCTGCGCAAGGTTTCGGCCAGAAGCGCCGCGAGGGTCCGGCCGCCGAGAAAGGGAAAAGTGAAGGCCCGCGGCAGCAGTTCGTTGATGAAGCCGTGCACGATCTCTGCCTTTCGGAAGGGTTTTATGTGAAAGATCCGGGCATCATGGCCAAGCCGGCCATATTCGACCACATTGCGATAGGCGAAGGTCTCGGTGAGTTTCGGAAATTCGCTGACAACGACAAGGATTCTCATTTCCGCGCAAGCTCCTGAACATTCACACGATAAAGCGCAGTGCACAAAGCCGGCAGCAGCCAGGTATATTTGGTGTATTCATTCGGCAGGAACAGGCTGGCGATCAGATAGGCGCCGAACCCGTAGGCAAGCGCCTGCGCCATGACCCCTAGCCGTTCATCCGCCGGGTTTCGGCATACGGCCCTGATGCGGCTGAAGGCATAGCCGATCATACCGAAAAACGGCAGGGCGCCCAGAATGCCGTATTGAACCAGGACGGAAAGATACATGTTGTGCAATTCGCGCCCCAGCAAAGTCCGGCCGGGCAGGTAGCGATAAGCATTATCAGTGAAATGGTAGTAGAAATTGCCGGGTCCGACGCCCAGGAACGGGCGCTGGACAAGCAGATCCAACCCGATCAGATTATAGGTCATGCGCCGCCCCAGCGTCCAGTCGCGCCCGGACCCGCCGCCGAAAATCGAACCCAGACGTTCGAAATATTCTACCGGAATGAATGGAATGGCCGCGATCAGGCAGAACAGGGCGATCATCATGGAAAGCGGCATGAACCGCGCCCGCCGATAGCGCCAGGCCAGCAAGATCACGACGATGCCATAGGCAAGAAAGGCCGACCGGGCAAAGGACAGAACAATCGCCGCCGTCCCGAGGCCGACGATCATCAGCATGTAGCCGCGCAGCCGCGGCGTCGCCAGCATGTGTGCAAGCGCGAAAACCACCCCGGCCAGAAGCATCGAGGCGGCGGTGGTCGGATTGTAATCCGACCCCCCCGAGGATCGCTGGAACCCCTCGGCCGTGCGCGCGGTGGTGGCCGCATCGGACTGGGCCACGAGGGTGGTGCCCGTTGCGATTTCGGCCAGAAGGATCAGCGACGATACAAGCGAAGTAATCGCCAGCATCCAGATCAGGATCTCGACCTTCTTTCGGGTGTCAGCCAGCGTGACCACCAGCGTGAACAACAGGAAAAGGCTGACCATGGTGCTGACGGTATCGATGGCGAGGCCTCGATCTTCGGCGACCACGATGCTGACGACGGCCATGCCCGTCGTCAGAAAGGCAAACATGGCCACCGGATCGCGGGCGGCTGTCCGAATGCTGTTTCGCATGTCGATCGCTCGGGCCAGCACCACCAGCGAGGTGCCTGCGGCGATCAGCTTGAAGGCCGAGACCGGCAGAAAGCCGAAGAACAGTTTCTGGATGGCGTCGAGATGTGAGAACACCGTCAGCGCCAGCACTCCCAGAAACGGCTGCGCAAACAGCAAGAGGCCCGAGAACAGCCCGACCGGAAGGGCAAGCGCGGCCACCGGGTTGGTTATGGTCCCGGCAACGATCACGATCAGCGCCGCAAGAACCGCAAGGCCCAGCGTCAATGGCATGAAGCGCAGGAACCCTGTCACGACGCCACCCTGTCATAGCCCGATGGCCCCAGCCGGCGGCGGCGCAGCCGGTTGGCAAGTGCCGTCACCGGATGCCAGACAAGCCAGCCTGCGGCGGTGTTGACCCGGGCCCGCAGCGCCAGCGCCTCGAGCCACAGCGGCCCGCCGCCGAAGGCCCGGTCCTGAAGATGAACGCGGCTGAGGATCACGGGACCATTGCCGGGGACGTGGTCTTCGCGCCGGTTGTCTTGGCGACCGCCAGTGACCGCCACGAAACCCGCCTCTTGCGCGGCATCGACCGAAACGGGATCGAAGCGATCGAAGGGCCAGGCCATGACGCGCGGCGCACGATCCAGAAGTGCCGCCAGTTCCCGGTATGCCTGGCTCAGCATCTGCGACACGCGGGCCCGGAACGCGGCCTCGTCCTCGGCCGAGCCGTCACGCCACCATCGGCCTGCCAGCGCCGAGTCGGTTTCGGGCAGAGATGCGTCGGGCCGGAGCGAAGGCGGCGGTGTCACGGCCTCGAACCAGCGCGACTTGTTTTCCGGATCGGTCGCCCAGGTCAGCGGGGCATGGCGTTTCCAGTCAGGACCGACCAGCCCGGACGTCCGATCCGAAACCGGGATGCGGGCATGGTTGGTGCCATGCGCCTCGACCGCGAAAAGCGGATCGGCATCAAGATGCCGCAACTCGGCGACATTCATATAGCCTTGCCAGGCCTCCGGTCCGCAGGAGCGGTCGGCCCCCCGCGGGACCTCGCCCGGTTCGACGAAATCCACCGAGGCAAAGATCGTCGCCGGGGCGTTGTGGCGGCGCAGGATCGGCGCGGCGAAAAGATAGTTGTCAAGATAGGCGTCGTCGAATTGCAGCACCACCGCCTGCGGGGGCAGAGAAGCACCGTTCGCGCGCGCCGCGACCAGATCCTCGGTCGAGACGATGTTCCAGCCGTCGCGTCGCAGGGTGCGAAGGTGGATATCCAGCACTTCCGGACGGACCGATATGTTTCTGGCCCAGGGCAGCCAGCCCGCATCGGGTGAAACGCTGTGATAGACGAGAATCGGCACGCCACCGGGCTTGCGCAGCGCGCGCCACGCCAGAAGAAAACCCGCAAGGGCAAGAACCAGACCCAGGGCAGGCAGACCAAGCGTAACTCCCACGGCGCCCGCGACAAGGCCGCAGAGGGCGATCAGTGCCGCGCGACGAAAGGCTTTCTTGCGGCAGGTCCGGCGGTCGGCCGGCGAATGCGGGACCGGGTTCATGGCAGCAAGGTCGCATAGGATACCGGCCCTGACGCGACCGCATCGCTGCGGCCAAGGGCGTTCAGTTCGTCGCGATCCACGACGCCAGAGCGCAGGCCGACCACCACCTGGCGATCCTTGTAGACGCTCCAATCCGCGATCCGCGCGATCGGCGGCAATTCGACCGCCTCGGGAACACCGCCATCGGCAGCAGTCGGTGCGGCGATCTTCAGCACCGCCTTGAAAAGGTCATGCAGGGCCGTGACATCGGCCTGCGTGCCGAATGCGGTGACAAGAAGCGCCTTGGACGGCCAGCGGTGGGGGCTGTCCGAAACGAAGCGCCGCCCGACTGCATGGGCATAGCGCTGCAGTGCCGTGCCCGGCTTGCCGCCATCGAGATAGCGCCGGGCCTGGCGCAGAAGCCTTCGCGTGACCGGCGGCAGGACGCGGGTGCCAAGGGTCCTGCGCAGATCCTCTGATGTTCGGGCACG
>CERQ01072363.1_pt1 | contig 49909 bp, 49 predicted proteins | sample 530711 | NCBI WGS metagenome assembly CERQ01 (sample SAMEA2620882, study PRJEB7988) | marine metagenome | biome: marine biome (ENVO:00000447); feature: mesopelagic zone (ENVO:00000213); material: "saline water (ENVO:00002010), including plankton (ENVO:xxxxxxxx)" | depth 850 m | reverse complement strand
AAGCCAGTACAACAGTTCCTCGCTCATCGGTGCGTATCCCCCGCGGACGAAAGCCTGTCTCCGGGCTGACGGTCGGCGGTGTGATAGGCGGCGACGATGCTGCCGAACAGGCCGTCCTCGACCCTGCCGAACCGCAACGGTCGGTCGATCACCGAGGGTTTTGCCAGCGCGGCATAACGCGCCATGTCCAGCGCAGGCCCATTGCGCGACGAACGGACCCACTGGCGGTATTCGTCCGGGCCGACCGCTTTCAGCTCGAACTTTTGCCGCGCAAAATTCTGCCCGTTATATTGCGTGTTGAGGCCGCGATAGGAACCGGGTGCGTCGGCGATCAGGTGCAGTTTCGTGCGCATGCCCGCCATTGCGTAGATCTGGCCGCCAAGCCGCGGCACGATGAAGGACATCATCGGGCCATCGGCGGTGATGTCGAACGCGATCTGCCGCCCGGCAGGGACGACCAGCTCGTTCACGCTGGCGATCCCTTCGCCCGGATAGATGAACAGGAATTTCCAGTCGAGACCGACGACCTGAACATGAAGCGGCGGCTCTGTGCCTGTGCCAAGCGGGCGATAGGGATCGATCCTGTGCAGGGTATGCCACAGTGAAAATCCCAGAAAGCCGACGATAACGACCGGCACGCCCCAGATCACGAATTCGGGCGCCCATGCGAACCGCCATTCCGGTGAATATACGTTCTGCCGTGCCAGTCGATAGCGCCACAGCAGCAAGGGCAGGGCGATGAACACGGGCACGATGACGACCGAAACGATCAGCACGGTTTGTATCAGGTGATCCTGCTGGATCTGGGCGATCAGCCCGGCGGGGGACAGCAGGCCATGACCGGATCCGCTGCAATCGGCATTGGTGCAGGTTTCTATGCTCATCGGTCGGACGGCCACGCCCGGATCTCGTGCGCGGAAGCGTCGCGGTCCGCCGCGCTTCCTGTCCGACCCGTCACCATGCAACGCCCTCCGCACCCTCGATATAAAGCCACAACGATGCAGCGGCCCAAGCTTTCCCGTCGTGCCGGACCGCGTAGGGATCGGTGCTCATACCTGCCGTTAAGATGGGGCTGTCCCCCGCGAATGATGCAAGGACATATCTGCACGTGTCCTTTTTGGGTGTTCAAGTCGAAACCGGACGCCGCTAAATTCGCCTCTGAAGGATGGTTTCTCAAAAAGGCGAAAGTCGAGACGAATAGCCCGTGGCGTAGACCGCATCCCAATTTGTCCGGAACCGACTTTACAAATGGACCAAATGCCGGTGATGGCCATCATCGGTCAGCAGGCGCGCACCGCCACCGGATCGCATTGCCAGCACGATCTTGACATGGCCCGCCCGCCGGGAAAGCACGGCGCTGTCCTTTTCGGACGAAGGCCGGTCGCCGCTCCGTATCGTGCCGATGCGGTCCGATCTGGAGCGCGCCGCCGAATTTCCGAACTTTGGCAGGAAGGTCGCCATGACCGACTGGGCCTTATGCGCTCACCCTTTCGGGCCGCTGCTGCGCGGACGTTTTGCCATCCAGATATCGGGTGCGGGCGAGGTGCTGCCGGGCCGGTTGGACGAATAGAACAATTCCTCTCCATCCCATGAAATGGCCGGCCGCGCATCAAAGCCTGCCGAGTTCAGTTCGCCGAGATGTATGGCGGGCCCGAACGCGGCGTCGGTGCTGGGCCGGGTCGCGTACCACAGATCCGGTCCGCCCAATCCTCCGGGGCGCGTCGAATCGAAGAACAGCGTGCGTCCGTCGTGCGTAATGCTGGGCCGGCTGTTGGAACCTGCGGCATTGGGTCCGCCGGCAACTTCCTGCGGCATTCCGCCTGCCACGCTTTGCAGGATCTTGCCGCCGCTACCATCGACATTGCGCCGCGACCAGAGGACGACTTCGCGGCCTTGCTCATCTTCGAAAACCGTCACGGCCTCGTCCAGAAGCGAACTGTTGAGCGCGGACACGGGGTTGGCGGGCTGCCAGCCCTTGGACGAGCGCGTGGAGACATAGATGTCACCCTCGTCGGTTGCATTGCCGCGCAGGAAATAAAGCCGGTTTCGCCCTACGATCGTGGGACAGGCCTCGTCGGCGGGCGTGTTGAGCGTGGCGGGCAGGCGCTGCGGCGGCCCGAAGGCGCCCGCCACGCTGCTGCGACGGGTGACATAAAGATCGAAATTGCCGGTCCGGTTAGAGGTGAAATAGAGTTCGAGACCATTTCTCGAAAGGCTGACGCAGCCATCGACCGCGCCCGTCGCGATGGCGCCGACCGGACCCGCCGCCGATTGCACGCGCGAAGGCCCGCTCCATTCCCCGAAACCGGGCATGGCGCTGGCTGCGAGAGCCGTGGCGCCGATGGCGATCGCGACCAGCGCAGATCCCATGCGATACTGGATGTGCGGCATGACATTCTCCCTTGATGATCCCCGACAAGACGGGGGTGGCGGATTGCCCATGACCGGACCCTGCCTTCCGTCATCGCTGACGGCCATGAGGGCGCGGCATGGCGCCGCCCATGTTTTGCCGATGGTTTGCCGATGAACGCGCAAATCTCTTGAGACTCCGCGTCCTGAGATCCTATGAATGTTCATGGGGAATGTTTCGTCGATCATGGTGTCCCGGACGGGGCGGATCGCGGGCGAAGCGATGGGGGCCGCCATCCTGATGGCGATGCCTTGCCATGCCCAGGCGCAGCAGGCCGCCGATGAGCCAATAATTGTCACCGGCGAGCGCGCCGACCGTTCCATCGCGCAGACGTCATCGAGTGTTCTGGTCATCATTGATCAAGACCTCGAACGGCAGCCCGACACTGACCGGCTCGATCAGTTGCTGGGCCGGGCGGCGAACGTAACGCTGGGGTCCGGCGGACAGGGACCGACAATAAGGGGGCTCGATACGACGGGCGTTTTGAGGGACTTGCCCGCCTTTCTGGGCGGAACGCGGCCTCGTACGACCCTGATCGTCGATGGCAGGCCAGTGTCGTACAATGAATTCGTGTTCGGCGCCGAGCCTCTCTGGGATGTCGACAAGGTCGAGATCTTCCGCAGCCCGCAGACGACGACCCAGGGACGCAATTCGATTGCGGGCGCGATCTTCGTGGAGACCGCGGCACCCGAAATGGCGTGGCACGCGGGTGCACGGCTTATCGGCGGGAACCTGGGCACGCGTCAGATCTCGGCGATGGCGACCGGACCGGTGCTGTCCGACCAGCTCGCGTTCCGTGTTACGGGCGATTTGCGCCGCGGCAGGACGGCCAGCACGTTGATCAGCCCTATCGAAGCGGTCGACGCCAACAGTGACGATTTCGAGCAGCTGCGCTTCAAGCTGCTGGCGACGCCATCTGCCGTTCCGGACCTGAGGCTCGAGGCAAGCTATCAAGCCAGCCATTCGCGCGCTCCCCAGATCGAAGGGATCAGGCCGCCCTTCAAGGATCGCCGCGATCCGGCGGCGACTTACGGGATCTTCGACATATCAACCCATGCCCTCACACTTCGCGGCAAATGGACAATGGATCCGGCGACCGAGGCGGTCGCGACTATCACCGCCGGTCAGGTCGACGCCCGGCGATACGCACCGCCCGGCCTTGGCGAGGCGCTGAACGACGTAACGGACCGAAACGTCGAATTCGTTCTTCGTCACCAAGGCAAAGAGCTGGACCTGCTGGTCGGTGCGGCTGCAAATCGCGTACGCTTGCAGCAGGCCATCGACCTGTCGGCAATCGGACTTGGCACGGGGACGTTCCGCGATCTTCAGCAGAGCGAGGGAATCTTTGGTGAGCTGAAGTGGCAGGCTTTGGACCGCCTGTCGGTCACCATCGGTGGCCGTTATCAGCACGACAGGCAGCACAGGGCGGGCGGCCTGCTTGCCGCCGCTGGACAATTGCCCGTCAATTTCGAAGAACGCTTCTCGGCGTTTCTGCCAAGACTTTCTGTCGCGTTCGAAGCCGGTGCATTCGCGACCCTTGGTATCAGCGCGCAGCGCGCGGCAAATCCGGGCGGGGCCACGCTTTCGCCAGTCACCGGTATGATCGACGGTTTCGATGCCGAAAGCTTGTGGGCCTACGAGATCTTCGCGCGCGGCGAACTGGACGGGCCAGCGCTGACATATGCGGCGAACCTGTTCCTTTACGACTTGCGCAATGCGCAGCGGTCAGTCCTGCGTGCGATCGAGACGCCGGGGGGCACGTTCTATTTTCAGGAAGCCGGCAATGTTCCGCGGGCGTACAGCCAGGGGGCCGAACTGCAACTCGCGTGGGCGGTGCGCCCGGATCTGTCGCTGAGGTTGTCAGCCGGCCTTTTGGAGACAAGGATTACCCGCACGCCAATTGATCGCGATATCCTGGCGGGCAGCCAATTCCAACGCGCGCCGCATTTTACGGGTTCTGCCGAACTGTCGTGGCGTCCTGCCCCTTCCGTCGAACTCAATTTTTCATACTGGCGCAGGTCCGGCTACTTCAGCGACGACGCCAACACGCCATCGCTTCGCGTGGGATCCGCTGGGGCTCTGGACGCACGGGTGGGCTGGCAGACCGGCGATTTGCGCCTGTTCGCTTTTGCGCGGAACGTGTTCGACAGGTTCTACCTGACTGCGCTGTTCGATAACGGCAGCCTCGCCACCGCGGGAGACCCCCGCGAATATGGCGCAGGCGCCGAGTTTCGCTTTTGATCGCGCGTGCCCGCCGCCGATTGCGGGGTCCCTCGGTTTGGAATAGATTGAGGCAGGGCATGACGGACCTTCCGATCAGGCCCAAGGCGTGGGGAGAACGTCTGAAAATGAACGAGAACCGGGCCTTGTCTGCTTCCACCTTGGCGCGCAGGCCCGACCTCCTGTTCGAGAATTCCGTAATTCGGCCTTCGACTCGTTCGATACAGGGGCCGCTGGCTTCGGGTACGCTCGAACCCAAGGTCATGCTCGTGCTGCTGGCGCTCGTCGATGGGCAGGGGGCTGTCCTGGGACGCGATGAACTGATGAGCGAGTGCTGGCCCGGCGTGATCGTCGGCGATGATGCGATCAATCGCGCGATCGGCGAAATCAGACGGGTTATCCGCGAAACCGGGGCGAGTTTCGAGATCGAGACCATCCCGCGGATCGGCTATCGCTTTGTCGCCAACGAAACATCCGAACCTCCAGCGGGCGTGTCGCAGCAAGGCAATGTCTTGTCGCGGCGAGCTGCCATCGCATCGGGCGTTGTCGCCATTGCCGGTCTGGGCGCTGCTGCCCTGTGGTACAGGAACGACTCCCGCGAACGCCGTGTCAGCGAACTCATCGATGCAGGGCGCCGCGCCTATCTGCTGCATGACCCATCGTCGGGGCGCGAGGCGGAGGACATATTTGCCACCGTCACAAGGATCGCACCCGATCGGCCGGAGGGGTGGGGTTGGCTGGCGGCATCCATACTGGCCAGCAATGACGGCGGACCCGGCACGATGGAAGCCAAGGCTTACGATGCGGCAAGATATTCGGCGAGCCGCGCATTGGCTTTGGATGCGCAGGAGCCAAACGCACTTACGGTCATGAGCAATCTGCGCGAAAGCCTCGGCGACTGGCGCGCCTATCAATCAGAACTGGAGGGCATACTCGAACGTTCGCCCGGCGCGATACCGGCTTGCGAGTATCTGACCGGCTTTCTGCAGGGGCTGGGCTATTGCCGCGCATCGTGGCGCGTGAACGAGCAAGGCATCGCCCATGAACCTTTCGCGCCTGTCTTTCAGCAGAGGCGCGGACTGAAATGCTGGATCTTCGGCCGCATCGGCGAAGCCGACAGGGTTTTCGACCGCGCGCTGCGGTATTGGCCCGACCACCCGCTGGTGTGGCATTCCTACATGGCGACGCTTGCCTTTACCGGCCGGACAGAAGCGGCGCGGCGAATTGTAACCGAGGCGCTGGATCGCGGCGCCATGGCCCCGCAGCCGGCCCAGCTCTGGCGGGTAAGCCTCAACGCGCTGGAAAGCGGCGCTGCCGGCGATGTGGCGGCTGCGCGTGATGTCGCCATTCAGCTTGCGCCGAAAGCGCGCGGCCTTGCCACCAATGCCATCATGATCCTTTCGCATCTGGGCGAGGTCGATGCGGCCTATGCGATTGCCGAAGGCCAGCTTCAGAGCCGCGGCAGGCTGATCGCAACGAGCCCCGATACCGATGCGGCGGGCCGCTTCTATGCGGATGAAAACTGGCGCGAGACGCAGTGGATGTTCACGCCCGCTGCCAGCCGGTTTCGCGATGACGATCGCTTTACGGGATTTTGCGAGGCCATCGGATATCTCGACCACTGGCGCGGGCAGGGCGCATGGCCCGACGATTTCGTGCGCGGTTCGCTGCGCGTATCGTAAAGCCATTCAATAGCGGTTGAGCCAGTCGGACTTGTGCACTTGCGTCCACCAGTCCCATCCATCTTCCTTGACCACACCCTTGATCGCATAGCCGATCGCCTCTGCATTCGGTCCCAGAAAGATACCGGTGATCTCTCCGGTCTTTTCAAAGCCTTCGGGGGCATCGGGCACCTGGAATCTTGCCGAAAAGCTTGTGCCATCCGCCGAGAAGACTGCCTGCTCGATATCATATTGAACGGGCCGTGATCCGTTCATCGGCCCGGTGTAGAACAGGCTGACAACGCCCGAGATGATACCGCGGTCGAAGTCGAATCTCAGCCGGGTTTCCTCGGCGCCAGTGCCTTTCGAATAGGTGACGATGCCGGTCTTCGGCATGTCGTCGCGCGATGTACCGATGCCGAATACGCCATCCGCCATGGGCAGGAAATCGCCCTCGATTTCTCGCGACCAGTGTACCCACGCTGCATGGCGGCCGCGTCTCGTGTCGGAAATCGACATGTGAAGCCCGATGTCCTCGCCTTCGGCATCTGCGACGGTGAAGGCGCTCGGATTATTGCCCGGAAAGGTGAAATATAGCAGGCCGTCCTTGAATTCCCTGGCGCTGGTTACATAAGTCCCCGCCGCCTTGGACCATGACAGGCTGAACTCATCGCCTGATAGCGGCGTGATGATTGCAGGCGGGCGGAACCCGTCTGGCGACGCCGGACCAAATTCATAAGACCAGCCTATTATCCGGAACGCCTGATTTCGGTTAATGCCAAAAGGCGCGTCCGGATAAAGCGGCGGTTCAGGCGACGGGCCGGGTCCGGCAGATGGTGACGGTGTCGGCACCGGCGCCTGTATCGGATCCTTGCCGGACGAACCCCCGTCGCCTCCACCGCAACCTGTCAGTGAGACGACCGCGATCGCAGCCATGGCGCGGTGTGTGATCGTGCGGCGATGCGGCGCAGCGTGTTGCCTCAAGAGTGAAAGCAGCGACATGGCCTTATCCTCGGTTGGGTCCCCAACTGGTATGTCATTGCCAGCAACGCTGATCCTATCGGGCCCGATATGGAATGATGGAAAGCCGATGATTGAATGATGGTTTGCCGCAGGTGGCTGGCATGTCGCCACGTGCTGGTCTATTGATCGCGCATTCGCGCCAGCCATGGAGAGCGGGATGGTCACGCTGCCAGCGAACGCGCGCTTCCTCGGCATCATCGGTGTCTTTCTCGCGCTGACGACCGCTCCGACAGGCGCGGCGGCGCAGGACCAGCAGGATCTGGGCGTTGCCGACGAAGTCGATACGGTGACAGCGGCAGGTATCGATCCCGATCGTCAGGCAGGGCCGGATACCGACAGCATCGTGGTGCCGGTGCCTTTCGTCACGCCGCAGCTGGGGGCTGGCCTCGCGGTGGCGGGCGGCTGGTTCTACAAGCCCGACCCGGCCTCGCGCCCTTGGGCAAGCGGGATCGGCGCGGTCTATACCTCGAACGGCAGCAGGGGGCTGGCCGGCCTGCACAAGATGTCGCTCGACCGCGACCGCATCAGGGTGGACCTGCTCGGCGGCTATGGTGAGATCCACAAGCGATATTACCCGCAGGACGGATCGGCCGGCGGCGATGCCTGGGTGGAGACGAAGGAAAAGACGTTTCTCGCCTCGGCCACGGCCCGGCTGCGGATCGGGCCGGAGCTGTTCGTCGGCGGACGGGCGCGCTTCCTGTCCAAGAATTCGCAGCTTCGCGACGAGTCCGATCCCGCGCCGCTGTTCGATCCCGCCGAATATGAGGGCAGGGTCGATCTCGTGCAGATTGGACCGATCTTCACCTATGACACGACCAGCGATGCGTTTGCGCCGCGCGAGGGGACGATCCTGAACGGTCAGTGGATCTTCGCCATTCCGGCAGGCGGCGAGGCGAGGGCCTATGATAAGAAGCAGGCCTATGCCCGTCACTATATCCCCGGCCAGGGGCGCAGTTCGGCAGCGCTCCAGCTGCGCGGCTGTTCCGCAAGCGGTGACACGCCGTTCTTCGATTTGTGCATGATCGGGCTGCGCGGCTATCCGGGCGACCGGTTCCGCGACCTGTCCAGCTGGGCGGCAGAGGCGGAATGGCGCCAGCCCGTATCGCGCCGGTTCGGTGTCGTCGGTTTTGTCGGCATCGGAGCAACAGGCGGCAGTTTCGGCGATGCGCTGGGCGGCAGGCTGCTTCCCGCCGTCGGTGGCGGCGTTCGCTATCTTGCTGCGGAAAGCTATGGAATCAATCTGCGCATCGACGCGGCGATCGGGCGGGACAGCAGCGCGCTCTACGTCTCGATTGGCGAGGCATTCTAGGTGCGCGCGGCAGGCCTGCGCGGGCGGGCCTGCGGCGGGCGCGGGCGTTAATTTCACTTATTCACCGTATTTGGCGGCGCGCCGGGCGAATATCCGCCGCAAACCGCTTGATTCCACTCGCCGAGTGTGATTCTCCTGACTTATGACGAACAGGGGCGATCAGGCGCGGGGCGAACAGATGGGCGATAGCGGCCTAGTGCGTCGTGGGCGCAAGATCGCCGCCCAGCCGCGCGCCCGTCAGCGCAGCCTTGGCCAGATGGCAGCCGCAATCGGCGTGATCGCCTTTGCCGCCCTGGCGCTCGTCGGTCCAACCGGCGTCAGCGCCTGGGCCGATTCCCGCCAAAAGCTTGAGCATCGCGAGGCGGAGCTTGCCGAATTGCGGGCCGAGCGTGACCGGATTGCCAATCGCGTCGACCTGCTCGATCCCGACAATGCCGATCCCGACCTTGTCGGCGAATTGCTGCGCAACAATCTCAACGTCGCGCATCCCGACGAAATCGTCGTTCCGCGCGACTGATCTTTCCGGCATTCGGTCGCATTTGCGATTTCTGCAATCGGGCGCTCGCCAAGTTCATTTGGAATTGCCGGTCAATCGCTTGCGCCCATCGCCCAAGTGATAATATAGCGTGGCGGCGAAATCAGGGCATCCTCCCCATTAGCCCTGATCCGAAACGAGGATACCCGACTTGGCAGCCGATAGCGTAACGCCCCCGACTGACGATCCCGACTTCAAGCTCCGCAGCCTGCAGGAGGCCTATGACAAGGCCGGTGCCTACAAGGCGACGGACGAAGAGCTGATGGCATTGTACGAGCAGATGCTGCTGATCCGCCGCTTCGAGGAAAAGGCGGGCCAAATGTATGGCCTGGGCCTGATCGGCGGTTTCTGCCACCTGTATATCGGTCAGGAAGCGGTCGCGGTCGGCCTGCAATCGGCCCTTGCCGAGGGCAAGGACAGCGTCATCACCGGCTATCGCGACCATGGCCACATGCTGGCCTATGGCATCGATCCCAAGGTCATCATGGCCGAGCTGACCGGCCGCCAGGCCGGCATCTCGAAGGGCAAGGGCGGCTCGATGCACATGTTCAGCACCGAACATGCGTTCTATGGCGGTCACGGCATCGTCGGCGCGCAGGTTCCGCTGGGCGCGGGCCTGGCGTTCGCGCACAAGTACCGTGAGGATGGCGGCGTGTGCCTTGCCTATTTCGGCGACGGCGCGGCCAATCAAGGCCAGGTGTACGAGACCTTCAACATGGCCTCGCTGTGGCAGCTTCCGATCATCTTCGTGATCGAGAACAACCAGTATGCCATGGGCACCAGCACCGCGCGTTCCTCGGCCGAGACCGAGTTCCACCGCCGCGGCACCGCCTTCCGCATTCCCGGCATGGATGTCGACGGCATGGACGTGCTGGCCGTGCGCGGCGCGATCGAAATTGCGCTCGACCATGTGCGCGGCGGCGGCGGTCCGGTGCTGATGGAATTGAGCACCTATCGCTATCGCGGCCACTCCATGTCGGACCCGGCAAAGTATCGCACGCGCGAAGAAGTTCAGGAAATGCGCGAGAAGCGCGATCCGATCGAGGCTGCAAAGGCCGAATTGCTGAAGCGCGGCGTTGACGAGGAAAAGTTGAAAGAGCTTGAAAAGACCATTCGTTCGCAAGTGAACGAAGCCGCCGATTTCGCGGAAAGCTCGCCCGAGCCGGAGCCGTCCGAACTCTACACCGACGTTCTGGTGGAGAACTACTGATGGCGACCGCGATCAAGATGCCTGCGCTTTCCCCGACGATGGAGGAAGGCACGCTGGCCAAGTGGCTGGTCAAGGAAGGCGACAGCGTTTCGCCGGGCGACATCCTTGCCGAGATCGAGACCGACAAGGCGACGATGGAGTTCGAGTGCATCGATGAAGGCACCGTCGGCGCGATCACCGTTCCCGAGGGCACGGAGAACGTGAAGGTCGGCACGGTGATCGCCGTGCTCGACGGCGACGCCAGCGATGTCGCCGGCGAAGCAGCCGAGCCTGAGGTTAAGGACGTGCCGGGCGAAGGCAAGGATGTCGGCCGCGAGGCTGATACAGACGGTGCGCAGCCGCCCGAGACGAAGCCTGCCAAGAAGGAACGCGCCAACGATCCCGAGATCGCCGAGGGCACCTCGATGACTTCGGTTACCGTGCGCGAGGCTTTACGCGATGCCATGGCCGAGGAAATGCGCGCCGACGAGCGCGTGTTCGTGATGGGCGAGGAAGTCGCCGAGTATCAGGGCGCCTATAAGGTGACCCAGGGCCTGCTGGACGAGTTCGGTCCGAAGCGCGTGATCGACACGCCGATCACCGAATATGGCTTTGCCGGCATCGGTACGGGCGCGGCCATGGGCGGTCTTCGGCCGATTGTCGAGTTCATGACCTTCAACTTCGCCATGCAGGCGATCGACCACATCATCAACTCTGCGGCCAAGACCAACTACATGTCGGGCGGCCAGATGCGCTGTCCGGTCGTGTTCCGCGGCCCCAATGGCGCGGCCAGCCGCGTCGGTGCGCAGCACAGCCAGAATTATGGTCCGTGGTATGCCAGCGTGCCCGGCCTGGTCGTGATCGCGCCCTATGACAGCCGCGATGCGAAGGGACTGCTGAAGGCGGCGATCCGTTCGCCCGATCCGGTCGTGTTTCTTGAAAACGAGCTGATGTACGGCAAGAGCTTCGACGTACCCGAGGTCGACGACTGGGTCCTGCCCATCGGCAAGGCGCGGATCGTTCGCGAAGGTTCCGACGTCACGATCGTGTCCTATTCGATCGGCGTGGGCTTCGCGCTGGAAGCAGCCGAGAAGCTGGCGGGCGAGGGCATCGATGCAGAAGTCATCGACCTGCGCACGCTGCGTCCTCTCGACGCCGACACGGTGCTGGAAAGCCTGAAGAAGACGAACCGGCTGGTTGTCGCGGAAGAGGGCTATCCGATGTGCTCGATCGCCAGCGAAATCAGCGCCATCTGCATGGAGCAGGGCTTCGACTATCTCGACGCCCCGGTCCTGCGCGTCAGCGACGAAGACGTGCCGCTGCCCTATGCGGCCAATCTTGAAAAGCTGGCCTTGATCGATGCGGACCGTATCGTGAAGGCTGCGAAGAAAGTCTGCTACAAGGACTGACCGGTTCCACGGCGAAAACGAAGAGGGCCCGCCATCATGGCGGGCCCTTTTTGTATCAGGCAGATAAATTTGGCTTACGTTACCGTGACGTAGATGGATTTCTTGTAGGTGAGATTCATCGGCCCCATGTTTGCAAAGGCAATGACGCTGGGCACCTGATAGGTCATCGTCAGTTCGATCTCGCGCACATTGGTAATTGCCTGCGTCGCGGAATTCGTGGCGGTCGTCCCGACGCGGGCTCCGTCAAGCAGATAGGGCGCGGATACCGCACGCGTGTAGGCCAGCGCCTCAAGCTGCGTGTTCGTGATTTCATTGTCCTTCTGATATTCGACGGACATGTAGCGGCTCATATCGCCGGCCACCCCGCTCAGCGCGTTCTGCGCCTGCATATAGAGGCCGATCTGCATGACACCCAGCAGCATCATGATCAGGATCGGCGCAAGGATCACGAATTCGATGGCCGCCGCGCCGCGCTGATCACGCGACAGTCGTGCAACCAGACGGATGGATTGACACGTCATTGGATCACCCGATCTGGACCGATTTCTCGACCCGGTATTGCAGCGCCTCGCCCAGACCGAATTCGTTCCAGACCGGCGTGTATTTATCGCGCAGCAGGAAGACCACGAAACGTTCGGCATTGGGCGAATCGGTGCAGCCGGTATCCGCTTTCTTGAAATTCTTTGCATTGCCGCAGCGGAAGCGGGTCATCACATAGCCGACGTCGTTCTTCGTCTCGTCAGGTTCGACATTCGCGCCGATGGCGGTCGTCTTGAGCCCCGTGTCATCCTCGATGGCGGCGGCGAGCTGCTGCATGACAGTGGTCAGCGCCGCCTCGTTCTCGGGGTGGGCGGCCATCATGATCTCTGCCGCCTTGGACGCTGCGTTCTGCAGTTCGTGCTGGCGTTTGACCATATTGGCGACCTCGACGCCGCCCAGGCTCATCAGGATCAGAAACGGCGCGACGAAGGCCGTTTCGATCAATGCAGAGCCGGCGCTGTCGTCGCGCAACTGGCGGAGGAGGGCGCGTAACCTCATCATGCCACCAGCGACACGCTGCCATAGATGATGGTGGTCGGATGGTTCGGCGGATCCTTGCACCACTTGGTCATATTCAGCGTACCGGTCAGATTGACCTTGTTGGCCACCAGCAAGAGGCAGGCATTCGCCACGTCGGCCGTGCCCGAAAGGTCCAGGATATTGTTCTTGGTGTAGAGAGCGCCGTTAAGAAACGTGTTGCTGTTGCCGTTCAGCGTATTGTTCTGCTTCGCATCGTTTCCATCGGTTTCGAAGATCAGCATCGTGTTGATTTTATGCGCTTCCTCGGCGGTATAGCCAAGGTTTTGCAAGTCGGCCTCATCCATGCCAGACAGGTTGATGTCGGCGCCGCCATTGATCTTGAAGTTCGCCCCGTCTTCCAGCACGAACATGACGCCGCTTTCGCTTGTCACACCGTAATTGCCATTGATCGTCAGCGTACCGCCGCGGATGAAATAGACGCCGCCCTTGAAGACCGTGTTGCACCCAAGCGAAAGCCCGCCTTCGTAAACGCCGGGGTAGGCGGTGCCCAGGACCAGCTTGTCAGTGTCGGCCTTGCCTGCATTGAAAGCGTCGATTGTCGCCTGGGTTTTCTTGCCCGTGGCCTTGCAGATATAGGTGCCCGGTCCAACGCCTTCGCTGGACGGCGGTTCGATGCCCTCGAACGGATCGGCCAGATTGGTTGCGTGTTCGATCACCGTATCGCCGTTCGCTTCGGCCTTGGCCGCCAGCGTATCGCTGATGGTTCCCGCCGTGGCGATCGAGCCTGCCTTGATCTCATAGCTGTTGCCATTGTCGTCAATGGCATCCTGGCCGGTCCAGCCAAGGCAGGTCCCGCTGGAATCGTAGCCGCCGGTACAGGTCTTGGACGAGTCGGAGAGCGCCGCGATGCCGCACTGCGCGGTAAACACCGCGTTGCCGCCGATGGTCACGGCGCCGCCGCTGTGCTCGTCAACCGCGATCATGCAGCTTGAGATGGTTGCGCCGCCGGTAAAGGCCGCCTGGCTCGACACGCTGACCGTGGTCGCGCCCTTGGTAAAGAACGAGGTGAACGGCAGGCGCTTGGTCGCGCTGGAGGTCACGATGACCGAATTGCCGACGCCGCCCGCGTAATTGGCGAGCTGGACAACCGGATCGGTGTTGAAGCTGGCAGTGATCTGCTCGTTCACCGCGAACGCGTTCTTGGCGCGGTCAGTCATCTTTGCGCTGCTGCCGCTGTCCAGCACCTCCCACGCTGCCGCGATGGCCGCCTGGTCATTGGCGAACTGCAATTCGCGCTTCCACAGATAGAATTGCGCAAAGTCGATGGCCATGCCGCCGCCGCCGATGACCATCGGCATGGCGAAAGCGACCAGCATGGTGGCGTTGCCGGTCGAATCTCCGACAAGACGGCGGACACCCAGACCCAATGCATGGGGGGCCGAAGCACAGGATTTCAAAGCGCTGGCAAAGCGGCGGAGGCCTTTGCGCCCCGTATCAATGCTCGTCATAAGCGTGCGAACTCCCTGTTTAGATCCGAATCGCTGTGCGTTTCGGAGCGTGACCCCACTGATTTGACAGGAAGAAATACGGTAACTCTGGTAAGCGCGGTGCCAACGAATATGGTCAATGAAAAGTTAACCGCCAATTCCGTGCAATTTCAGGAACTTGCATCCGGAGAAGACGCGGCGCTGCCCCCGCCGGTGATGCTGGCGCTGGCCTATGCGCCGGGCCGTGCCAGACCGTATTGGACAGCGCTGTTGGAACTCGACCGGCGGCTGGCGCGAATCGTGTCGCAGGCCAGCGAACCGATGCTGGCGCAGATACGCCTAGCCTGGTGGCGCGAGATGTTCGGCAGGCCCGCCAGCGACTGGCCTGCCGGCGAGCCGCTGCTGGCTCAGCTCGCCGCCTGGGATGCCGAACGCGCGGGCCTTGCCGCACTCGCCGACGGCTGGGAAGCGATGGTGGGCGATGCGCCTCTGCCTGCGACGTCCTTCGCAGCGCTCTCGGACGGACGCGCGCGGGCGCTGACCGGTCTTGCGAAACTGGCTGGAAGCGCAGCGGACCAGAAGGACATCGAGCGCAGCGCCTATCGCTGGTCGCTGGCCGATATCGCGCTGCACCTGTCCGACGAGCGCGAATATGGTCAGGCGATGTCACTGCTGTCGTCCAGCGAACCGGCGAGGGGGCGACTGGACCGGACGATGCGGCCCCTGTCGGTGCTGAGATCGCTGGCGGAGCGTGCCGCGACGGATCGCCGAGCGAATGGAGGCGCGGGCGATTTTCTCGCCGCGGTTCGTGCAGGGCTGACGGGGCGATAGTTTTCCTTAACGGTGAACGGGTTATGGGCGGCCGCGGAAACGGTCGGAAAGGGTGCAGATGAATCGGATGCTGATTGGCGCTTTCGGCGCGCTGTTGCTGGTCGCCATCGGGGTTTTCTGGTGGCAGGGCAGGGCGGTGGAAAGCCCCGCCGCGCCTCTGCCCACCGCAGAAGAGGCCACCGCCGAGAATGCGGAGCCGGAAGCGCTGCCCGAGGCGGACGTGTCGGGCATGCAGGGACCGGCCTTGCCCAAGGCGCAGGAACTGACGCGCGAGCAGAAGCGCTTCTTCCGCTATGACCGCAATCGCGACCTTGAAATCACGCGGAACGAGATGCTGTCGACCCGGGTCGACGCGTTTCGCAGGCTCGACAAGGATGGCAATAATCTGCTCACGTTCGAGGAATGGGCCGTCACCACCGTCGACCGGTTCGAGAAGATGGACGCCGACGAGAACGACCGCCTGACCCCCACCGAATTCGCGACCAGCGCACCCAAGCGCAGCCCGCAGAAAGCCAAACCCAAATGCGCGTGCTGACGCGTCAGGCGGGTTCGGCGACCTTGGTGTTGCCAAGCCATTCGGCCATGTCGCGCTTTGCACGGTCGGTATAGGCTCGCTTGCGTTCCTTTTTCCTGACCGCTTCGTCGGGCATCGGGAACAGGCCGAAATTGACGTTCATCGGCTGATAGGTCTCTGCCTCTGCATCGCCGGTAATATGCGACAGCAAAGCGCCCATCGCGGTCGTGCGCGGCGGCGATTGCCAGTCGCGGCCCGACAATTCGTTTGCCGCCATCATGCCCGCCATCAGTCCGACTGCCGCGCTTTCGACATAGCCTTCGCAGCCGGTGATCTGCCCGGCAAAGCGGATATGCGGCGCTGATTTCAACCGCAACTGCCGGTCCAGCAGGATCGGCGAGTTCAGGAATGTGTTGCGGTGCAGCCCGCCCAGCCGCGCAAACTCGGCGTTCTCCAGCCCCGGTATGGTGCGAAACAAGGCCTTCTGCGCGCCATGCTTCAGCTTGGTCTGAAAACCGACCATGTTCCACAGCGTGCCCAGACGGTTGTCCTGCCGAAGCTGGACCACGGCATAGGGCCAGCGGCCCTTGGGAAACTCCGGCGTCGCGGCATGCGGATTGTCGAGGCCAACGGGCTTCATCGGCCCGAAGCGCAGCGTATCCTCGCCGCGCGCGGCCATGACCTCGATCGGCATGCAGCCTTCGAAATAGGGCGTGTTCGCTTCCCATTCCTTGAACTCGGTCTTTTCTCCGTCGAGCAGCCCTTGCCGGAAAGCCAGATATTGCTCCCGGTTCATCGGGCAGTTGATGTAATCCTTGGTATCTCCCTTATCCCAGCGGGACGCCATCCAGCAGATGTCCATGTCGACCGTGTCGCGGTGAACGATGGGCGCGATCGCATCGAAGAACGCCAGGCTGTCCGCTCCGGTGGCGGCGCCAATGCTTTGCGCCAGCGTGGCGGCGGTCAGCGGACCGGTCGCGACGATGGTCAGGCCCTCGGCTGGCAGCGTATCGATCCGCTCGCGCACGATGGTGACATTCGGCAGTTCCGCCAATGCCTTCTCGACATGGGCGGAGAAGATATCCCGGTCCACCGCCAGCGCCGAACCGGCAGGCACCTGCGCCTCGGCCGCGGCGCGCATGATCAGGGAATCGCATTGCCGCATCTCGTGATGCAGCAGGCCCACCGCGTTGGACGTGTCGTCGTCGGACCGGAACGAGTTCGAGCAGACCAGTTCGGCCAGCCCATCGGTGTGATGCGCGTCGGTGCTGTCTCCGCCCCCGCGCATTTCCGAAAGCCGGACGCTGAACCCGCGCCGCGCCAGCTGCCACGCCGCCTCGCTGCCTGCAAGCCCGCCGCCGATGATATGGATCTGTTGTGCATTTGTGCTCATGCCCGCCGGTTAGCGATTGCGCCCATGGGTTGGCAAATGCAATCAGGCGGCGCCGGTCCCTTAATTCGCCGAACGGAGCCCCGATGGTAAGACGCGCATTGATCGAACGCCGCCCCTGGCTGCTGCTGTCCATCGTGGCGGCGGTCATATGGTGGCTGGGGATCGAGGGGACGCAGACGCCCGGCATGTATCAATTGCTGCTGAAGGGCGTGCCCGTCGGCCTGCTGGCGATCTATGCGTGGCAGCGCCTGCTGGGCACCGACGGCAGGTTGATCGCCGCGGTCATGCTGATCGCCGCGATCGGGGACTGCCTGACGACGCTGGAATATGGCTGGGGCGGATTGGCCCATGCCCTGTCGCAGCTGATCGCGATCGCGCTGTACTGGCGCAACCATCGGCCGGGGGTAAAGCCCGCAGTGATGGCGGCGGGGCTGGCGGCGGTCGTGATCGCGCCGGTGCTGGCCTGGTTTCTGATGGTCGGCGAAACCGGGCAGGGCGCGGTGGCCGCTTCGGCGGCGCTGCTGGCGGTCACCGCCGCCATGGCATGGCTCAGCCGCTTTCCGCGTCAGCGCGTGGGTCTGGGCGCCTTGCTTTATCTGCTGTCGGAATTGCTGCTGATCACCGTGCGGGCGCGGCTGGTCGATAGCGGGGGCGCATTGGGCCAGTCGGTTCAGGAGCTTGTCTGGCCGCTCTATTACGTCGGCCAGCTGCTGGTCGCGACGGGCGTGGTGACCACGATCCGGCGCGAGAGGGGCGCCGGGCGGCTCTGATCCGCCCGGCTGCCGTCCGGTTTACTCCGCTTCCGGCTCCTGATCGTCGCGATCTTGCGTCGGTTCCGGCTGCGTTTCGGGGGCATCCCGTCCGATCATTTCCTCGACGATGGCTTCCTCGGCCTCGGTCTCGGGCGCTTCTTCCTCGTCGATGCGCGCGACCGAGACGACATGCTCGTTCTTGCCGACATCGAAAAGCCGCACGCCGGCCGTGTTCCGGCCCAGCACCCGCAGCGAGGCGAGGTTGATGCGGATCAGCTTTGCCTTGTCGGTCACCAGCATCAGCTGTTCCCCGACATTGGCGGCAAAGCTGTTCACCACCGGTCCGTTGCGCGCGATATTGTCGATATTGACGATACCCTGACCGCCCCGGCCCGTACGGCGATATTCATAGGCCGAGCTGATCTTGCCATAGCCATTGGCGCAGACCGTGAGGACGAACTCCTCGGCATCGGCCATCGCCTGCTGCTCCTCGGTCCGCTCTGCCGCCTCGTCCTTCCACGGGGCGACGCGCAGATAGGCGTCGCGGGTTTCGGCATCGGCCTCGATCGTCTTGAGGATGGAAAGCGAGACGACCTCGTCCCCGTCCTTCAGCGTCATGCCGCGCACGCCGGTCGAGGTGCGCGACTGGAACTCGCGCACGTCTTCGGCGGCAAAGCGGATCGCCTTGCCGTTGCGGCTGGCGAGCAGCACGTCGTCTGCTGAATCGAGCAGCGCCACGCCGATCAGCCGGTCGCCCGAAGCCTCGTCGAACCGCATCGCGAACTTGCCGTTCGACGGAATATTGGCGAACGAATCCATCGAGTTGCGGCGCACGCTTCCCATCGCGGTCGCAAAGACGACATGCAGCGCGCCCCAGCTGTCCTCATCCTCGGGCAAGGGCAGCACGGTCGCGATCGTCTCGCCCGGATCGAGTGCGGGGAGCAGATTGACGATGGGCCGCCCGCGCGTCGTCGGCCCGCCTTCGGGCAGTTTCCAGACCTTGAGGCGATAGACCTTGCCGCTGGTGGAGAAGAACAGCACCGGATTATGCGTGCTGGTCACGAAGAGCGAGGTAATCGCATCCTCGTCCTTGGTGCTCATACCAGAACGGCCCTTGCCGCCGCGATGCTGCGCGCGGAAGGTGGAAAGCGGGGTGCGCTTGATATAGCCGTCCATGGTGACCGTCACGACCATGTCGTCGCGTTCGATCAGATCCTCGTCGTCGACGCCGTCCCATGCGGGCGCGATCTCGCACAGGCGCGGGGTGGCGAAACGCTCGCGCACCTCCATCAGCTCGTCGCGCATGACGCCGTACAGCTTCACCCGGTCGCCCAGGATCGAGAGATATTCCTTGATGTCGATGGACAGCTTTTCCAGCTCGTCCCCGATCTCGTCGCGGCCCATCGCCGTCAGGCGGTGCAGCCTGAGGTCGAGGATCGCGCGAACCTGCCGCTCGGACAGGCGATAGGCGGATACGTCGCCTGTGTCCTCGTGCTCCTCGATGGCTTCGACAAGGCGGATATAAGGCGCGATGTCGCCCATCTCCCACTCGCGCGCCAACAGCGTCTCACGCGCCAGCTGCGGCGTGGCCGATCCGCGGATGATGCGCACCACCTCGTCCAGATTGGACACCGCGATGACCAGGCCCAGCAAGATATGCGCCCGCTCGCGCGCCTTGTTCAGCTCGAACTTGGTGCGGCGGGTGATGACGTCTTCGCGGAAATGGATGAACGACTGCAATATGTCGCGCAGGTTCAGCGTCTCGGGCCGTCCGCCGCGGATCGCCAGCATGTTCGCCGGAAAGCTCGACTGCGCGGGGGTATAGCGCCAGATCTGGTTGAGCACGACTTCGGGCGAGGCGTCGCGCTTGAGTTCGACCACGACGCGCATGCCGTTGCGGTTCGATTCGTCGCGGATGTCGGAAATGCCCTCGATCCGCTTGTCCTTGGCGGCATCGGCGATCTTTTCGACCAGACCCGCCTTGCCGACCTGATAGGGGATCGACGTCAGTACGATCGAACGGCGGTCGTTGCGCCCCACCTCGATCTCGTGGCGGCAGCGCTGCAGGATCGATCCGCGCCCTTCGCGATAGGCGGCCCGCGCGCCCAACTGGCCAAGGATGATGGGCGCAGTCGGGAAATCGGGACCGGGAATGATCTCGAACAACTCGTCGATGGTGATGGCGGGATTGTCCATCATCGCAAGACAGCCGTCGATCACTTCGCCCAGATTGTGCGGCGGGATATTGGTCGCCATGCCGACCGCGATGCCGCCCGCGCCATTGACCAGCAGGTTCGGGAAGCGCGCGGGAAGGACCGACGGTTCCTTGTCGGAGCCGTCGTAGTTCGGAACGAAGTCGATCGTATCCTTGTCGAGGTCGCTGAGCAGCATGTCCGCCGCCTTGGCCAGGCGGCTTTCGGTATAACGCATGGCCGCCGGGGGGTCCGGGTCCATCGATCCGAAGTTGCCCTGGCCGTCGATGAGCGGCAGCCGCATCGACCAGTCCTGCGTCATGCGGGCCAGCGCGTCATAGATCGCGCTATCACCGTGGGGGTGATAGTTACCCATCACGTCGCCGACGATCTTCGCCGATTTGCGGAACGGCCGGTTCGAATGATAGCCGCCGACCTGCGCGGCATAGAGGATCCGGCGGTGCACCGGCTTCAACCCGTCGCGCACGTCGGGCAGCGCGCGGGCCACGATCACGCTCATCGCGTAATCGAGGTAGCTGGTCTTCATCTCGTCGACGATGTCGATCGGTTCGATGTCGGGACCCGGCTGGGGGGGAAGCTCGGTAATATCGTTCACTGGGGGTTCTGCTCTGTCATGGGACTGTCTTGTCTGGCCCCGCAGCCTAGGCGAGGGCGGCCCGCAAGGCCAGCGAAGCCAGCCTTCGGGCAGGGCGCGACAGCCCGTTTTCCACAGTCGATACGGTTGAATCGCAATCCCCGGCACCAAGCGGGCGCACATGCGTTGCCATTCAAACCGCGTTCAGTCGCAATACGCTATACGATGTGTGTGTTTTAAAGAATTAGCGGCGCGAACCGGTTGCCATGCGGGGCTTTCCCCGCCATCTGGTTCGCGCCTTTTTGTGAGAGACCGGACCCTGACGTGCATCCCTCTGCCATGGGTCCAAAGCCTGTAAGTCAAAGGAGTTTTCGATGAAGCGTTCCGTTTCGCACGTGGCCATGGCGCTGGCACTGACCTTCGGTGTCGCCGGCACTGTTGGCGTCGCAGCCCCGGCCTATGCGCAAAAGCAGCCGAAAATGGAGATTTCCGAGGCGTTTCAGCCTCACGCCGTCGCCATTCAGGAGTCGGTCAATGGCGTTGCCGAAAATCCCGCGGTGAAGACCGCGTCGGATCAGGCGATGACCGCGACGAACGCCGTGCTGAACGCCCGCGACGATGCCGCCCGTGCATCGGCGCAGTCGCAGCTTGACGCCGCGCGCGCGCAGGTCGATCAGCAGATGGGCGGCATTCTGGCCAAGCTCGAAGCTGGCCGTCCGACCCTGACGACTCCGGATGACAAGCTGTTCTTCGGCCAGATGGAATTGAACGTCGGCCAGCAGATGGCCGATTTCGAGATGCAGAACGACGGCATCGACATGATGATCGCATCCGGCAAGATCCCCGCCGAGGAACTGCCGAAGTATCATTATTTCGCCGGTCAGACCGCCTATAACGCGCAGAATTACGGCGATGCTGCTGCATCGCTGCAGCAGGCGATCGACGGCGGATATACCCAGAACGATGCCGAGAAGCTGCTGGTCGATGCCTATCTGCGCAACGAACAGACGGCTGAGGGTCTGGCCAAGCTCAAGTCGATGATCGAGGCGCGGCAGGCTGCCGGTCAGCCCGTTCCCGAAGGCTGGGCATTCGACGGACTGGCCGCCTCGGTCAACCAGGGCCAGCGCGATCAGGCCTTCGACTGGGGCATGATGACCCTGCAGACGGATAGCCGCACGCAGGCACGCCAGCAGGCCTACAAGATCGTCGAGGCTTACTCGCCGACCTATTCCGACGAAGAGCAGCTTGACCTGCTGCGTCTGATGGCACGTGACGGCGGCATTACCGACGATCGTCAGGCACTGACCTATATCGAGCTGATGCAGCCGATGCGCCGTCCGGGCGAGGCAAAGACCTTCACCGACAGCGGCGCCAAGATGCCTGCCGGAAACACGATGGTGACCGAAGCGAAGCGGGTCGGGTCCGAGCGTTACGATTCGACCCTGCGCGAACTGAATGCCGACGCCTCGGGCGCAAGCGGCAATGCAGCGCTGGCGATCGCCGACACCTACCTCGGCTATGGCAAGGCGGCAGAGGCCGAAGCCATGTATCGCAAGGCGCTGGAAACCGGCGCTACGGACAAGGCGAAGGCCCAGATGGGTCTGGGCATTGCGCTCGCCGATCAGGACAAGATGGCGGAGGCCAAGCAGGCCTTCGGCCAGATCTCTGGCGGCAACCGCGCCTCGCTTGCCCAGGCCTGGATCGCCTATACCGACATGAAGTCCAGCTGATTTTCGGACCGGCTGAAAAAGAAAAGGGCGGCCTTGCGGGGCCGCCCTTTTTGTCTGGTTGACGCTTGCCGGATCAGCGCAGCCGCTTGACCACCAGATGGCCGTCCTTTTCCTTGACCTCGAAATGCTCCAGCGAGCGCAGCAGATCGCTGAGCCGCCTGTAGCCATAGTTGCGCACGTCGAAACTGGACCGGTTGCCGGCGATCTGGCCCACTTCGCTCAGCCGCGCGTACCCTTCGGCATCGCGCTTGGCATTGCGCCATGATTTGCCGAGCAGATCGATCATCTCGTCATCGATGCGCGGCTTGGTGTCGGGCTTGCTGCTGCTTGGCGTTTCGCTGCCCGAATCGTCGATTTCCTCGTCCCCAGCGATCAGCGCGTCGATGTCGATAAAGCGCGTGCAGGCGTTCTGGAAGGCATCGGGCGCCTTGGCGCTGCCGAAGCCGTAAACGGTCAGGCCATCCTGACGCAGACGCGTGACCAGCGGCGTAAAATCGCTGTCGCTGCTCATGATGCCGAAACCGTCGACCTTGCCTTGATAGAGCAGATCGATGGCGTCGATGGTCATGGCCATGTCGGTGGCGTTCTTGCCCTTTGTCAGGTCGAACTGCTGCTGGGGGCGAATGCCATAGCGATTGGTCAGGCCCGCCCATTTGGTCAGCGCAGGCTTGGCCCAGTTGCCATAGGCGCGGCGGATGTTCACCTGTCCCAGCTTGGCCAGAGCGGTCAGCACCGGATCGATACCGCGCGGCGTGGTGTTGTCGGCGTCGATCAGCAGGGCGATGTTCTTAAGCGATTCTTCGGTCATGGACCGCGATGTGTGGCGCACGGGCGGCGATTGCAAGCAATTGCGCATCGCCCCGCGCGTTCGCCCCGGCAGATCACCCGCGGCGCCGGCGGCCCCTTGCGCGCGGCTGCATTTCATCGACCAGTTCGCGGAACAGGTCCGGCCGCACGATGCGTTCGAACTGAAACCCGGCGCGGTCGTCCGCGACCCAGATCACATGCGCCTCGATCCTTCCGATGACGGGCAGGCGGATCAGTACGCGTTCGCCGCGGCCCAGCGGACTTCCGCCCTGGATCATGAAGCCATTGGCGGACAGGTTGACGATCTGCAGATGCACGTCGCCAAGGCGGCGATGTTCGGCGAGGACCGGATAATCGACGGGATGACGCGCCGCGCGCCGAAGATCGGTTACCGAAAGTTGGGCGCCGCCAAGCACTGCATATCTCCTTCAAACCCCGGAAGACTCAGGGTAGGAAGGATTGGCGAATATTTCGTTAAAAATGTTGCCCTTGGCCCACTCGGACCGGCGGGTCAGGCCGCCGCCGACAGCAGCCCGTGGCGCTTCTTGCCAAGCGACAGTTTCAGCTGTTCGCCCTGCGCCACCTGCACGATCATCTGCGGATCGCCGACCACATTATCGTCCAGCCTGACAGCGCCCTCGGCCACCTTGCGCTTCGCCTCGCCGTTCGACTTGGTAAAGCCGATCGCGGTAAGGGCCGCGACCAGCGGCATGCCTTCGGCGGGAATGCCAAGCTCGGGCAGATCTTCGCCCAGACCGCCTTTCGCGAACACATCCTCGGCGGTCCGGCGCGCGCTCGCGGCGGCGTCGGGTCCGCGCACCAGCGCCGTCACCTCGTCGGCGAGGCGGATCTTCGCGTCGTTGATCGCGCTGCCTTCCAGCTTCTCCAGCTGCGCGATCTCGTCCATCGGGACATCGGTGAACAGGCGCAGAAACCGGCCCACGTCGCGGTCGTCGCAATTGCGCCAGTATTGCCAGAAATCATAGGCGGGCAGCATGTCGTCGTTGAGCCACACGGCCCCGGCGGCGGTCTTGCCCATCTTCTTGCCATCGGCGGTCGTCAGCAGCGGCGTGGTGACGCCGAACAGTTCGGTGCCGTCGACCCTGCGGCCAAGCTCGATCCCGTTGACGATATTGCCCCATTGGTCGCTGCCGCCCATCTGCAAGCGGCAGCCGTAACGGCGCGACAACTCGCGGAAATCGTACGCCTGCAGGATCATGTAGTTGAATTCGAGGAAAGTGAGCGGCTGCTCGCGGTCCAGCCGCAGCTTGACCGAATCGAAGGTCAGCATGCGGTTGATCGTGAAATGCGGGCCGACATCGCGCAGCAGGTCGATATAGGACAGCGCCGAAAGCCATTCGTCATTATTGACCATGATCGCGCCGTTCGGCCCGTCGAAGTCCAGCAGACGCTCAAACGTCGGGCGGATCGCGGCGATATTGTCCTCGATCACCTGCGGGGTGAGCATCTTTCGGCTCTCGTCCTTGCCCGACGGATCGCCGATCTTGGTCGTGCCGCCGCCCATCACGACGATGGGCCGGTGCCCCGCCTGCTGAAGCCGGCGCAGCAGGAAGATCTGCACCAGATGCCCGACATGCAGCGAGGACGCGGTCGCGTCGAAGCCCGCATAGCCGGGCACGACCTGCTTTTGCGCCAGCGCGTCCAGCGCGGCGGCATCGGTCGTCTGGTGAATATAGCCCCGCTCGTCGAGCAGGCGCAGCAGGTCGGAACTGTACTGGCTCATGATGGCGCGCGGTTAGCACGGCGCATCGCGGGCGGGAAGGGCATCGCGGGCGGAAAGGCGCAGTTTTCACACAGGCTGCATGGCGGCGATTGCGCAGCGGCGAAGGCTTGGGCAGGAAGGGCGGATGTCGCGCCTCCTCTGTCATCCCGAAACGCCCCCGCTTGCCATAGAGCGTGTCGAGGCGCAGCTGATCCGCCTGCCCGCGAACGGCAAGCCGGGAAGCGGCAACCTGCTCGTCCGCTATCGCATCACCGGGATCGGCAGGCTGGTCCTGCCCGATTTCTCGGGCCGGGGGCGCGAGGACGAATTGTGGAAGCGCACCTGCGGCGAATTGTTCCTGGCGCCCGACACGCCCGGCTACCGCGAATACAACTTTGCGCCGACCGGGCGCTGGGCGGCCTATGACTTTCGCGATTATCGCAAGCTGGCGGGTCCGTACGAACCGCTGGAAATGCCCGAAATCTCGGTGCGGACGGGCGACACCATGGCCGTGATCGACGCGGCGCTGAACCCGCGCGAGATCACCGGTTTTACCCGCGCGGCCCTGTCCATGGTGATTGAGGAAGAGGGCGGTCACCTGTCCTACTGGGCGCTGGCGCATCCAGAGGCGCGGCCCGATTTCCACCATCCCGATTCCTTCCTGCACCAGATCGAGCCTGCCTGATGTCCTATCCTTCCGTTCAATTCGGTATCGACCGGCTGCTGGCCGAACCGGCGCTTCGCGAACCGCTGAAGGGCAAGCGGGTGGCGCTGGTCGCGCATCCGGCGTCGGTGACGGCCGATCTCACCCATTCGCTCGACGCGCTGATGGCCTGCGAGGATATCGACATCACCGCCGCCTTTGGCCCCCAGCACGGGCTGAAGGGCGACAAGCAGGACAATATGGTCGAAACGGCGGACGAGACCGATCCGGCCTATGGCATTCCCGTCTTCAGCCTTTACGGCGAGGTACGGCGGCCCAGCGGCCAGATGATGTCGACCGCCGACGTGTTCCTGTTCGATCTGCAGGACCTCGGCTGCCGCATCTATACCTTCGTGACGACGCTGCTCTACATGCTTGAGGCTGCTTCCGAAGCGGGCAAGGAAGTCTGGGTGCTCGACCGGCCCAATCCGGCGGGGCGGCCCGTGGAAGGCACGCTGCTTCTGCCCGGTCAGGAGAGTTTCGTCGGCGCAGGCCCGATGGTGATGCGCCACGGTCTGACCCTGGGTGAAATGGGGCACTGGTTTATCCGCCATTTCGGCCTCGACGTCGGATACCGCGTTATCGAGATGGATGGCTGGCAGCCCGACGCCGCGCAGGGGCATGGCTGGCCCACGGACCGGATCTGGATCAACCCAAGCCCCAACGCCGCGAACCTCAATATGGCTCGCGCCTATGCGGGCACGGTCATGATCGAGGGCGCGACCCTGTCCGAAGGCCGCGGCACCACGCGCCCGCTGGAGGTCCTGTTCGGTGCACCCGACATCGACGCCAAGGCCGTACTGGCCGACATGCAGCAATTCGCGCCCGAATGGCTGGCGGGCTGCGCTCTGCGCGAATGCTGGTTCGAGCCGACGTTCCACAAGCATGCCGGAAAGCTATGCGCGGGCCTGATGATCCATGCAGAGGGCGCATTCTACGACCATTCCGCCTTCCGCCCGTGGCGTTTGCAGGCGCTAGCGTTCAAGGCGATCCGCCGCCTGTATCCGGATTACGAGTTGTGGCGCGATTTTCCCTACGAGTACGAATTCGACCGGCTGGCCATCGATGTCATCAACGGCGGTCCGGCGCTGCGCCAATGGGTCGACGACCCGGCATCGACCCCCGCCGAGCTGGAAAAGATAGCGGGCGCCGACGAAGCGCGCTGGCGCGAAGAGATCGCTCCCTTCCTGCTCTACTAGGGCTTCGCGCTCATCCCTGCTTCCGGCTCAATTGCCGCATCGCCTCCTCGATCCCGCCCAGCGTCAGCGGGTACATGCGGTCGTTCAGCAATTGCCGGATCATGCGGTTCGACTGGCTATAGTCCCAGACGCGCTCCGCCTCGGGGTTGAGCCAGATTGTCGCCGGATAGGTGTTGGCCACGCGCTGCAGCCACACCGCGCCAGCCTCGTCGTTCATATATTCGACCGATCCACCGGGGTGCGAGATCTCGTAGGGACTCATCGCCGCATCGCCGACGAAGATCACCTTGTAGTCGTGCCCGTATTTGTGAAGGATGTCCCATGTCTGGGTGCGGTCCTGCCAGCGGCGCGAATTGTCCTTCCAGACGAAATCGTACAGGCAATTGTGGAAGTAGAAGAACTCCATGTTCTTGAACTCCCCCGTGGCGGCGGAGAACAATTCCTCGACCAGCTTCACATGCGGGTCCATCGAACCGCCGACGTCGAGAAACAGCAGCAGCTTCACCGCATTGTGCCGTTCGGGCCGCATGCGGATATCCAGCCAGCCCTGCCGCGCCGTGCCCGCGATGGTCGCGTCGAGGTCCAGCTCTTCAGCCGCTCCTTCGCGTGCGAACCGGCGCAGGCGGCGCAGCGCCACCTTGATGTTGCGCGTGCCCAGCTCCTTGGTGTTGTCCAGATTGGCGAAGTCGCGCTTTTCCCAGACCTTGAGCGCGCGCTTGTGCTTCGATTGTCCGCCGATCCGCACGCCCGCCGGATTATAGCCCGAATGGCCGAACGGGCTGGTCCCGCCGGTGCCGATCCACTTGTTGCCGCCCTGATGACGGCCTTCCTGTTCCTCCAGACGCTTCTTCAGCGTCTCCATGATCTCGTCCCAGTCGCCCAGCGCCTCGATCTTGGCCATTTCCTCTGGCGTCAGGAATTTCTCAGCCACAGCGCGCAGCCATTCCTCGGGGATGTCGGCCTGCGTCTCGCCCATGTCGGACAGCACACCGTTGAAGACCTTCTGAAACACCTGATCGAACCGGTCGAGCAGCCCTTCGTCCTTCACATAGACCGCGCGCGAGAGATAATAGAAATCCTCGGGCCTGCGCTCGATCACTTCGCGGTCCAGCGCCTCCAGCAGGAGCAGATGCTCCTTCAGGCTGGCGGGAATGCCCGCGCTGCGCAATTCGTCGAGGAAGTTCAGAAACATCGTTTGATCGGCCTCAAGGCTGGGGAACGGCTGTCGGCGGCCATCATAGGCAAAGCCGGCCCGCTTGTGAAAGCCCGTGCCGCGCGCGTTGGCTGCAGGGCGCTTCGGCATATCGGTAATAGGCCCGATGGCCCGCCGCCGCCGCCGTGGCACACTTGGCGCGGATTGAAACGCGCCGCCGCGCGGCCGAAAGGAACATTCGATGAAAAAGCTTCTCCTCGCCGGCCTCTTTCTGCTCGTGCCGCTGGCGGCGCTCGGCATCATTTTCGCCAAGCTTTTCGAATTCGCGCTGCGCGTCACTGGGCCTGCACGGCGCTTTTTGCCGCACGAGACGATCGGGGAGATGGCGGTCGCCAATATCCTCGCGGTGATGGCCATTCTGGCGCTGTTGATCCTTGCCGGCGTTGCCGCCCGCATGACGTCGCTGTCCGGCCGCCTTGACCGGTTCGACCGCTTCGTGGTGGCTGCGATTCCGACCTATGCGGTGGCCAAGGTCGCACTGGGCACGGCGGCCCGCGGCGCGCAGGGCGAACCGGGCATGACGCCCGTGCTGGTCCGTTTCGACGATTACAGCCAAATCGCGTTCGAGATCGAGCGGGACGATACCCATGCCATGCTTTTCCTGCCCGGCTCTCCCACCGTGTTCTCGGGCGCCTCGGTGCGGGTCGATGTAGAGCGGGTGACGATACTGGAAATCCCGTTCAACCGCGCGGTCGGCGTGCTGCAGATGCTGGGGAAGGGGGGCCTTGGAGTGTGTGCCGGCGCAAGAAATCACCAATAAAGAAGCTATCCGTCCACGGCGCCTAGCATGGTTTCGCGCCATTCATATTCGGCACTGCACAGGGCCATGGTCTTCCCGTCCGACCGAACGAGCGAGCCAAGCACTTTCAGGCAGGAGCCATCGCGTTGGATCTCATGCAATCGGTAGGTAATCGACTGGTCCGAACCGCTGTTTGCGAAATAGCTGATGTCCCTTGCCATCGGTGACCAGATCTCGCCATCGGGCAGGTATCGGGCAAGGCAGATGTCGCAAATTGTCGGATAGGCGGCGAAATAAAGCAGGCCGACACCGTTGATGTCATGCTGTGGAACAAGCCGATATTCCGTTTCGAAAAGAATGTCCGGCGGTTCGCTCGCCCGCAAATCGCGGTAACCCTGTACGAATTCCGGTGTCTCGGACAATGCCGGAATCGGAAATCCGGCAGGCAGGTCAGGCTGGCCCCGCTGCAATGTGCGGGCATCTCCGCGTTTGCCGAACTGAGAGAAGCTGGACATGAGCGATGCCTCGATCGACGTTGAGCCGACTTTACCTGCGATAGTGGCAAGGAAAATTCCGGCACCAACTCTTGTCTGACCTCCCTCAAGCTGAAGAACATCATTTTCCTCGACGTTCGCAAGACATGTGCTTGCCCGATACCCGATCCGCGTAAAGGTCGCGTATAATCGGCCTCCATCCTGACCGGTGATCGAACGGCTGTTAACGCCAAGGGCACTTGTCAGACCCGACCAGTGCAGATCGCCGATTTCCTTGAAGAACCAGCTTTCCGACAAGCCGCCCATCGCCATCTGCGGCATTCCGATCGGACATTCTCGCAAAAGCGGCCAATTTCCCGAACTCGAATTTGAAGCAGCCCCTGCTTTCCGTTCGAGCATAGCGAGTATCTCGGACGGCCGCTCGACTTTCGTCCAGTCCGAATCCGCGATTTGTTCGCCTAGGCGTTCCTCCACTTCGGCCCGCAAAGCGATCATTCCAAAGCTGTCGATGCCGAGAGCGTCGAAGTCGGTGTCGAAAGAAGCGCCGTCTGGCAGGCGTGCGGCAAGAAACGACAGGTGGTCATCCTGATCGATACGCATCCTTGGGGGCGGACTGGCTGGGATCGCGGCCAGTTCCTTGGCAGTGGACGCGGATGAAGAGATGTTCTCTTCAGCCAGAAAGACCGGATCACGGATGCACCAGCGGCCGTTGACGATATCGGTTTCGACGACGCGCGCCGGATTCCCGGCGACGACGGTTCTAGGCGGAACATCGGTGTAGACCACGCTCCCCGACGATACGATCGCGTTATCGCCAATGCTGACGCCAGGCATGATGATCGAATGTGCGCCTACGAAGCAGTTATCGCCAATGCGTGTAGAAAGGTGGCGTCCATTGATAAAATCATGGGTTAGAACCGCGAACCTAAAGGAAATGGCGGTGTTGTCGCCAATCGAGATACCCTTGGGGTATGTCAGATCAAGCTTCGCGAAGCGGGATATCTTGCAGTCCTTGCCAATGCGCATACCCATGCGACGGTATCGCCATACCAGATAGGACGATAAGCGGTCGTAGATAGCTGATCGCAGTCGGTGCTTCACCCGATCGGTTCCGCTTTTCGCAGGCCCATTCTGCGACATTCAGCGTTCCCGCCGCGCCATGAAAGCCAGCCTTTCGAACAGCATCACGTCCTGCTCGTTTTTCAGCAATGCACCGTGCAATGGCGGAATCGCCTTGGTCGGATCCTTTTGCTGCAATGTCTCCAGCGGCATGTCTTCCACCAGCAACAGCTTGAGCCAGTCGAGCAGTTCGCTGGTGCTGGGCTTCTTCTTCAGACCCGGCACGTCGCGGATCTCGTAGAACATCTCCAGCGCCTTGGACACCAGCCGCTGCTGGATGCCGGGGAAATGGACCTCGACGATCTCGGTCATCGTCTCGGGATCGGGGAACTTGATGTAGTGGAAGAAGCAGCGGCGCAGGAAGGCGTCAGGCAGATCCTTCTCGTTGTTCGAGGTGATGACCACGATGGGCCGCTCCTTCGCCTCGATCCGCTCGCCGGTTTCGTAGACGTCGAAATTCATCCGGTCGAGTTCCTGCAGCAGGTCGTTCGGAAACTCGATATCGGCCTTGTCGATCTCGTCGATCAGCAGCACGGGCAGTTCGGGCGAGGTGAACGCCTCCCACAGCTTGCCCTTGCGGATGTAGTTCGAGATATCGTGAACGCGCTCGTCGCCAAGCTGGCCGTCGCGCAGACGGGCGACCGCGTCATATTCGTACAGGCCCTGCTGCGCCTTGGTCGTGGATTTCACGCCCCATTCGATCAGCGGCGCGTCGATGGCCTTGGCGATTTCATTTGCCAGCACCGTCTTGCCGGTCCCCGGCTCACCCTTCACCAACAGCGGCCGGCGCAGCGTCACGGCGGCATTGACGGCGACCTTCAGATCGTCCGTTGCGACATAGTTTTCGGTGCCTGTAAAGCGCTGCATCCCAATATCCTGCCTGCCAATATACTGCATGAACGGTTTTGCGGGCCAAGCTAGATATTGCATCGCAGCATGGCAAGCGCCGGGACGATAAGGCTCAGCGTCCGAACAGGCGCGGATAGCGGCGAACGAAGCGCCGCAGCCAGAAATCCGTGCGGTCGCGCCGTGCGCGGAGCATGTATCGCCACCCGGCCAGCGCCATGATGGCAGAGCCCAGCGTATCGACGATCAGGTCCCACATTGTGTCGGTCAGCCCTGACGGATCGCCCAGCATCGGTTTCTGCATGTTCATGCCCAGCAGCCGGTCCGCCGCAAATTCGGCAATCTCCCACAGCGCGCCGATCCCCACGCCGAAAAAGAACGCGAACAGCGCGACGAAGCTGGGTTTCATGGTCACGTCGACCAGTTCGTTTTCATTGACCATATAGACGAACAGAAAACCCAGCAGGCCCAGCAGAACCCCCGAACTGGTGTGCAGGACCAGATCCCACCACCAGAAACGCTCATAATAATCGCGCACCTCGCCAAGGAACAGCGTGGCGAATATGAACAGCACGGCGAAGACCTGGATTTCCGCCGGAATGAACACGGGCAGCTTTTCGGGAAACAGGGCGGGGACGCCGATGACCGCCATCAGCATCAGGACAAGGAAGATCCCCATCCACCGCTGCTCCATCGCCAGCACGGCGAGTTCGCCGGCCATGACGAGTTCCATCACGCCCACGATGATCAGGTGGATCCGCCGGATCAGCGGATCGGGCATGTTCTCGGTAGTTGGAGCGCTTTTGCCGCCCGTCACGCGTCGATCATGTCGCGGTCGAGTTCACCCGCACGGTTCTGGATGAAATTGAACCGATGCTCCGGATTGCGGCCCATCAGCTCGTCCACCAGCCGCGACACGCCCGCGCGCTGTTCGTATTCGGTGGGCAGGGTGATGCGGATCAGGCCCCGGCTTTCGGGGTTCATCGTCGTTTCGCGAAGCTGCTGCGGGTTCATCTCGCCCAGTCCCTTGAAGCGCGAAACCTCGACCTTCCTGCCCTTGAAGACGGTTTCCTCCAGCTCCTTGCGATGCGCGTCGTCGCGGGCATAGCGGCTCTCCTTCCCGGCGGTCAGCCGGTACAGCGGCGGCTGGGCCAGGAACAGATGACCGCGCCGAACAACCTCGGGCATTTCCTGGAAGAAAAACGTCATCAGCAGGGTCGCGATATGCGCGCCGTCGACATCGGCGTCGGTCATGATGATGATGCGGTCATAGCGCAAATCGTCGGGGTTGCAGTCCTTGCGGATGCCGCAGCCCATGGCCAGCGTCAGGTCGGCGATTTCCTGGTTGCCGCGGATCTTGTCGGCGCTGGCGCTGGCGACGTTCAGGATCTTGCCCCGGATCGGCAGGATCGCCTGCGTCTTGCGGTCGCGCGCCTGCTTGGCGCTGCCGCCTGCCGAATCGCCCTCGACGATGAACAACTCGGTCTCCGCCCCGGTTTCGCCGCTGCAATCGGTCAGCTTGCCGGGCAGGCGCAGCTTCTTGGCATTGGTCGCGGTCTTGCGCTTGATTTCGCGCTCCTGCTTCCTGCGCAGGCGCTCGTCCATCCGCTCCATCACCGCGCCCAGCAGCGCCTTGCCGCGGTCCATGTTGTCGGCAAGGAAATGGTCGAAATGGTCGCGGACCGCATTCTCGACCAGCCGCGCCGCTTCGGGCGAGGTCAGGCGGTCCTTGGTCTGCGACTGGAACTGCGGATCGCGGATGAACACCGACAGCATCACCTCGCTGCCCGTGACCACGTCGTCGGGGGTGATGTCCTTGGCCTTCTTCTGGCCCACCAGCTCGGCAAAGCCGCGCAGCCCCTTGGTCAGCGCCGCGCGCAGGCCCTGTTCGTGCGTGCCGCCATCGGGCGTCGGAATGGTGTTGCAGTACCAGCTGTACGACCCGTCGGACCACAGCGGCCATGCGATCGCCCATTCGACGCGGCCCTGCTGATCGCCCGCTTCGTTCGCGGGAAAATCCTGCGAGCCCGAGAAGAACTCGGTCGTCACGCATTCGCGGCTGCCGACCTGTTCCTTCAGATGGTCGGACAGCCCGCCGGGGAACTGGAACACCGCCTCGGCCGGGACATCCTCGCTCGCCACGTCGGGGTCGCATTTCCAGCGGATCTCGACGCCCGCGAACAGATAGGCCTTGGACCGGGCGAGGCGGAACAGCCGCGCGGGCTTGAACTTCTGCGCGCCGAAGATCTCGGTGTCGGGCGTAAAGGTGACCGTCGTACCGCGCCGGTTGGGGGCCGCGCCGACATGTTCGATCGGCCCCTTGGGATGGCCCTTGGAAAATTCCTGCGCATACAGCTTCTTGTCGCGCGCGACTTCCACGCGGGTCAGCGTCGACAGCGCGTTCACCACCGACACGCCCACGCCGTGCAGGCCGCCGCTGGTGGCATAGGCCTTGCCCGAGAACTTGCCGCCCGAATGCAGCGTGGTCAGGATCACTTCCAGCGCCGACTTGCCGGGATATTTGGAGTGCTCGTCGATGGGCATGCCGCGCCCGTTGTCGGATATGGTGATGCGGCCCGCCGTGCCCGGTTCGCCCTTTTCCAGCGTGACCTCGATCCGGTTGGCGTGGCCCGCCACCGCCTCGTCCATCGAGTTGTCGAGAACCTCGGCGGCCAGATGGTGCAGCGCACGCTCGTCCGTACCGCCGATATACATGCCGGGGCGGCGGCGCACCGGTTCCAGCCCTTCGAGCACTTCGATCGAGGAGCTGTCATAGCTTTTCGCGGCGGCGGTCGCCTTGGCGTCGAAAAGGTCTTCTGAATTGTCCTGTGGCATGACGAAAGGCTAGGCCTCCCACGGGGCTGCGATCAAGCTTTGCGCGAAAGTTATGAGCAGTCGCGATCACCCGGTCTGCCATCCGGGTTGATCGCCAGCGTCGATAAGAGTGGCAGCTTTTTTGCGTTTTATCGAATAGCGACGTGCTGGCATAAGAACAGGGCCAGCGCGATTGCGGCCATTGCAACGCGCAGCGGTTCGTCCCTCAGGCTTCCCTGTCCCCCGCTCGGAAGCCGGTAAGGGGGCGCCGCCTCGCTCCTGTCCCCACCCTCAACGCGAGGCGGCGTCCCTGACGAACGCCGCCCCCGATGCGCCTTATTCGAAGCTGGTTGGCGCGGGCGAGACAACCTTCATCCCGTTGACCGTGACCTCACGCACCTCAAACGCGCGCTGAACGACGCCGTCGTCAAAGCGGAACGCGCCGTCGAGGCCGAGGAAGCCGCTGGGATCGTCAAGCTGCGACACGGGGAAGGGATCGCCCGGATTCCAGTCGCGCGCGATCCTGATCGTCAGCAGCACCGCGTCATAGCCCAGCGCTGATACGCGATAGGGCGCCGATCCGAACCGGCTCTTGTAGCTATCCGACAGGCGCTGGAACCGCGCATCCGACACGGCGGAAAACCATGCGCCGCGCAGCGAAGGCGCCTGCGCGATCTGCGCGTCCCCGCTCCACAATTCGGTGCCCAGGATCTTTGCCATCTTGTCGGCGTCGCGGATCAACGGGCCTGCGCGCACGGCAATCCGGGCCCCGTCGGCAATCAGGATCGCCTGATAGTCCCCATTTTCCTGCAACCGCCGCACCGCCGCCGCCAGAGAGGCATTGTCGCGGTCATAGGTCTCCATCGCGGCGACTTGCGTGCCGGTCCGCCGCGCGGTCGCCAGCATCGCGTCCGACGCGCGCTTGCCATATTCGCCGCTGGGGACCAGCGCGCCAAAGCGGGTGATGCCGTTCTGCTGCGCATAGCGCATCGTCCGTTCGATCGACTGCGCGGGCACCTGTCCCATTACATAGACGCCGTCGCCCGCAACCTCGCTGTCGTTCGAAAAGCTGACGATCGGCACACGCGCGGGCTTTGCCACGCCCTTCACGGCATCGACATTGTCGCCCAGCAGCGGGCCCAGGATCAGCCGGTTGCCGTCCGCGACCGCGCGCCGCGCGGCGTCGGCGGCCCCGCGCGCCGTGTCATAGCTGGTGATGCGGATGTTCGACGTATTGGTGTCGAGCAGCGCCATGGTCGCGGCATTGGACACGCTCTGCCCCACGGCCGCGTTGTCGCCCGACATCGGCACCAGCAGCGCGACGCGGTGGCGCGCTTCGTCCACATCGGGCAATTCGCCGGCACTAGGCCCCTCGACCGGCGCGGGACCGGAAGGCGGCGGCGTGCCGCCATCGGGGATGATCCCCTTACAGCCCGCGAGGACCAGAGCGCCAAAGCCGAGCACGCCCAGCCGGATGGCGCGGCGGCGGGCGGCACTGTGACCGGCGGCGGCGCGGTCGTCGATAGGCGCGGAAATGGGTGCGACCCGCGTGTTCATGCTTGCATCTCCCAGAGTATGGCGTGCATCAGCGCGGCCATGGACCAACGCGATGAATCCCTCGAACCGGGTCTCTATATTGTAGCCACGCCGATTGGCAATCTTGGTGACATCACCGTGCGCGCCGCCGCGACATTGCGCGGCGCAGAAGCGGTCGCGTGCGAGGATACGCGGGTGACGGGGAGGCTGATGCAGCATCTCGGCCTGAAGCAGCGTCTGATCCGATACGACGATCACGCGGATGAGCGGGCACGCGGCGGATTGCTGGATCTTGCCGCCAATGCCGCGGTGGCTCTGGTGTCGGATGCCGGAACGCCGCTGATCTCGGACCCTGGCTATCGCCTTGTTCACGAGGCGCGCGAGCGGGGCATCAATGTCGTCGCCGTACCGGGACCGAGCGCGGTGGTCGCAGGCCTTTCCATTGCGGGCCTGCCGACCGACCGTTTTCTGTTCGCCGGTTTCCTGCCGCAAAAGGCCAAGGCACGCGCCGACGTGCTGGCCGAACTGGGCGGCGTTCGCGCTACGCTCGTCTTCTACGAAACCGCGCCCCGGCTGGTGTCGGCGCTGCAGGCGATCGAAGAGGCATTGCCCGGACGCACCCTTGCCGTGGGGCGCGAGATCACCAAGCTGCACGAGGAATGCCGCAGTGGCACGGCCACGGAACTGGTCACGCATTACACCGCGCACCCGCCGCGCGGTGAAATCGTGCTGATGATCGGCCCGCCGGGCGAGGAACAGCCAACCGACATCGACGCCGACGCGCTGCTGGTCGAGGCGCTGAAGACAGACAAGCCCAGCCAAGCGGCCTCACGGCTGGCCAAGGCGCACGGGCTGGACCGCAAGGCGCTCTATGCCCGCGCGCTGGAACTGAAATCGTGAAACCCGAAGCCATCCGCCGCATCCGCGCCGAGAAACAGGGCCGGCGGGGCGAGGATGAGGCGGCGCTGTTCCTGCACGCGTCCGGCTGGGACATTCTGGCGCGCAGGCTGCGCAATGCGGCGGGGGAGGTCGATCTGGTCGCCCGCAAAGGCCGGATCGTCGCCTTCGTCGAAGTGAAATGGCGGCAGACGGCGGCAGGCCTCGACACCGCGATCGATGCGCGCCGCCTTGCACGGGTCTGCGCCGCGGCTGAGGCGGAGGCGCATCGCTTTCTGGGTCCGGAGGACGACATGCGGATCGACGTGCTGCTGCTTGCGCCCGGCCATCCGCCGCGCCATCTGGAGAACGCAGGCCAGTTCTGACGCCTGCCAAATAAGGAATCGCCGTGCCCAACCCCTTGCGTGTCGCCGTCCAGATGGACCCGATGGAATCGATCAATATCGCGGGCGATTCCAGCTTTGCCCTGATGCTTTCGGCGCAGGATCGCGGGCACGAAATATTCCACTACGACGTGCGCTCGCTCAGCTGGCGTTCGGATGGCAGCGGCAGCGGCCGCGTCACCGCATGGGCCGCGCCGGTCACGGTCCGCAAGGTGAAGGGCGACCATTTCGACATGGGCGAACATCGCACCATCGACCTTGGCAGCGATGTCGACGTGGTGCTGATGCGGCAGGACCCGCCCTTCGACATCGGCTACCTCACCGGCACATGGCTGCTTGAGCGGCTGAAGGGCGAGACGTTGGTGGTGAACGATCCCGTCTCGGTCCGCAACGCGCCCGAAAAGGTCTATGTGCTCGACTTCGCGCGCTTCATGCCGCCCACGCTGATCACCCGGCGGATAGAGGAAGTGCGCGGCTTCATCGCCGAACACGGCGCGGTCGTCATCAAGCCGCTGCACGGCAATGGCGGCAAGGCGGTGTTCAAGGTGGAAGCCGACGGCGGCAATCTGTCCGCTCTGGTCGAGATGTTCAACAATACCTGGCCCGAACCCTTTATGGTCCAGCCCTTCCTTCCCGAGGTGAGCGAGGGCGACAAGCGCATCGTCCTGATCGACGGCGTCGTCGCGGGCGCGATTAACCGCAAGCCGGGCGAGGGCGAGTTCCGCTCCAACCTCGCGCAGGGCGGCTATGCCGAAAGCGCCTTGCTGACCGAGCGCGAGCAGGAGATCTGCGACGCGATGGGGCCTCAGCTGAAGAAACTGGGCCTTGTCTTCGTGGGCATCGACGTCATCGGCGGCAAGTGGCTGACCGAGATCAACGTCACCAGCCCCACCGGCATCGTCGCGATCGACAATTTCAACGGCACCGATACGGCGGCGATGATCTGGGACGCGATAGAGGCACGGCTGGCCCAATAGATGCGGAGCCTTCGGCCCGCTCAAGCATTGGTGCAGCAATGACCGACTGGATCATCACCATGATCGAGAGGGGCGGCTATTTCGGCATCGCCTTTCTGATGGCGATCGAAAACATCTTCCCGCCCATCCCCAGCGAGGTGATCATGGGCGTGGGCGGCCTGCTCGTTGCGCGCGGGTCGATGTCGTTCGTCCCGCTGCTGATATGGGGCACGGCCGGATCGGTGGCGGGCAATTTCGTCTGGTACTGGGTCGGCCACAAATACGGCTATCGGCGGCTGGAACCCTTCATCGAAAAGCACGGACGCTGGCTGACGCTGGACTGGCAGCACATCGAGGATACGAGCCGCTTTTTTCAGAAACATGGCCAGTGGGTCGTGTTCTTCCTGCGCTTTTCGCCGCTGATGCGCACCATCGTCTCGCTGCCCGCGGGCCTTGCGCATATGGGCGTCTGGCGCTTCCTGATCTTCACCGCCGCCGGCGCCGCGATCTGGAACGCGCTGCTGATCGCCGGGGCGAGCCTGCTAGCCAAGCTATTTGCCGAATTTGAATATTGGGTCGGCATCGCAACCTGGGTGCTGATCGGCCTGATGCTGGTCGGCTATGTCTTCCGTGTGGCGACCTGGAAGCCGCGGGAGCGAACGGACGAGATGGAAGACCTATCGTGAGTTCGTCCGTCGGTCAGTTCCCCAGCTTGTACGATATGACGGCTGCCCAATAGCTCTTGACCGGATTCCCGCCGGAATCCAGGGCAGGCAGATAGAGACCGTCTCCGAGAACACGCTTGCAGATAAAGGGCTTGAACCGCTGCGTGTCGGTTTCGTTCTGGATATGACAGGCCGTGCCATTACCCTGCGCATCGACATCCACGCGAAACGCGATGATGGCTTCCTGGCCGTCGACGAGTTCGTACCTGGGATAGGTCTGAAGGTTTAAGATGAAATTGCGAAAGTCTCTTGGATCTGCCTTGCGGCTTAGATTCTCATGCGCTGCGTGATCGATATCCCAGTGTGATGTCAGTTCGGTCATGCACTTTGACAGAGCGCGAAACGGTTCGACCAGATTGCCCGTATGGATGTTCCATGTTTCGTTGCGGGCTGTAACCATGGAGATTGTTTCGATACCGGAAAACAGCGCATCGCGCTCTTCATCGGACCATTGACGATCGGGAACGTCGGAAGGAGACACGCCCAAGAGTTCGCTCTGTCTGACGGCGAACATTCCGCCGGGAAGATGAGCCCATGTAATCGGCACGATAGGATCGGAGATATAATCCCCTTCGTCCCCGAAACGGAACTTCAGCGCTTTTCCGCCGGTTCTCCTTCCGGCGGAGAATAAGACGTTGATCGATCCGCTGGGAGAATATTGCCGCATCTGCATGTAAAGCTTTTCACCCTTGGCGGTGTAAGCCCGCGTAAGCGCGCAGCTGTCCTTCGAATAATCGAGGGCCCATGCGACCGACGGTTCGAAATTGATGACATCGCCGTCACCCGCGTGGGCAGGATTGGCCGAAAGTGACATTGCGGCGATGGATGCCAGTAATTTTGAGCGCATATCAACGAGCTATCGAGTGTATCGATCCCGGTCAATCTCGCCCTCACGATCGTCGCAGCAGGCCAGATAAGCCTGTCACCAGGATGGCCGCTTCGGGTAGGCCTAATCCTCCCGCTCCCGCGGATGTGCGTCGCGATAGACGTCCAGCAATGTCGCCGCATCGACCTTGGTATAGATCTGCGTCGATCCCAGGCTGGCATGGCCCAGCAACTCCTGCAGGCTGCGCAGATCGGTGCCGGCCGCGAGCAGATGGGTGGCGAAACTGTGGCGCAGCGCGTGCGGGGTCGCGCTCGGCGGCAGGCCCAGCAGGGCGCGGGCGCGGGCCGTGGCCTTTTGCACCATGCCTTGCGACAGGCGCCCGCCCTTGGCCCCCCGAAACAGCGGATCGCGCGGACCGGTCGGCCATGGCAGGCGGGCAAGGTAATCCTCTATCGCCTGCTTCACCAGCGGCAGGATCGGGGCCACGCGCTGCTTGCGCCCCTTGCCGAGCACGGTGATCGTCTCCCCGATCGGCAGGATTCCGCAATCGAGCGACAGCGCCTCGTCGATGCGCAGCCCCGCACCATAGAGCAGCAGCAGCACCGCCCGATCACGCGCGCCGATCCAGTCGACATCCGCATTCTCCGCCGCGGTCTCGGCAAGATTGACCGCTTCGTCGGGCGTGACCGCTCGGGGCAGGCCCTTGGCGACGCGCGGCCCGCGCAGGCGGGGCGGGGCAAGATCCTCGTTCCCGGACTGGCTCAGCGCGAACTTGATCAGCGATTTCAGCGCCGACAATTCGCGCGCTGCCGAAGCGTTGGACAGTCCGGCACCCCGGCGCGAAGCCAGATAACGCCGCATGTCCGCCGCCTTGCAACCCGCCACCCGCCGCCAGTCCGCATCGTCGCCCAGCCATTCGAGGAACCGCCGCGCCGCATCGCCATAGGCGCGCACCGTATGGGGCGATCGGCGAAGAGCGAACGCGAGGTGATCGTGCCACTGCTCCAGCAGGTCGGCACGCAGATTCATGCCGCATCCAGCAATGCGCCGCCGACCAGCTCGCCCAGCAGCGCATCGAGCACGACCATGCCCGAAGCGGTTACATGCAATCTGGCGTCGGCACGGCGGATAAGGCCAAGATCCTCGAAAAGCCGCGCCTTTTCGGCATCGATCAACGCGTCCGCATCGATTCCGAACCGCCGTGCCATGGCGCCCGGGTCGACGCCTTCCTCCAGCCGCAGGCCCATCATCAGCGCTTCCGCCGCCTGCTCGCTTGCGGGGAGGGTGCGGCTTTCGGACGTGCCATGCCCGTTGCGGTCGGTGGCCGAGAGGAAGTTCTCCGGCTTGCGATGCCGCTGCGTCGCGGTGGAGCGCCGCCGGCCATGCGCGCCGGGACCGATCCCGGCATAATCGCCATAGCGCCAATAGGTGAGGTTATGGCGGCTTTCCTGCCCGGCCCGCGCGTGATTGCTGACTTCATAGGCCGGCAGCCCGGCCTCTGCCGTCATACTGCGGGTAAGGGTGAAGATCTCGGCCGCCACATCGTCCTCGGGCAGGGTGAAGCGGCCTAGTCGGTGATCGGTGGCGAAACGCGTCCCCGGCTCGATCGTCAACTGGTAGAGTGAGAGATGACCGGTCCCGAACGACAAAGCGTGGGAGAGTTCGGCCTGCCACTCGGCGATGGACTGGCCGGGCCGCGCATAGATGAGGTCGAAGCTGACCCGATCGAAGGCGCGCTGCGCGACCTCCAGCGCGGCAACCCCTTCGCGCGCGTCGTGCAACCGGCCCAGGAACCGCAGCGCTTCGTCATCGAGGCTTTGCAGGCCCAGCGACACGCGATTGACACCGGCCTTCGCCAGATCGGCAAACGCCGCCGCCTCCACCGACGAGGGATTGGCCTCGAGCGTGATTTCCAGATCGGGGGCCGCGTCCCATAACCGGGTCGCCTCGCCAATCAGCCGTTCGACCAGCGCGGGCGGCATCAGCGATGGTGTGCCGCCTCCAAAGAAGATCGAGGTCAGCATGTCCGGTCCGGTCGCCGCCCGCTCGAACGCCATGTCGGCCAGCAATGCGGCTTCCCACGCAGCCATATCGACGCCATCGCGGACATGGCTGTTGAAGTCGCAATAGGGGCATTTCTTCAGACAGAACGGCCAGTGGATATAGAGCGCCAGCGCCATGGCCGCGTTTCAGCACCTGTTCAGCGCCCGGAGTCAAGCTTGGCGGCAAGATTGGTGCACATGGACGGATGGATGAAACACAAGGCAGCGACGGCAGTGATGGTCATGGGCGCACTGGCCGCGGCATTGGCGGCGCCCGCAATTGCGCAGCAGCAATGGGGCTATTCCAGCAAATATCCCCGGATCGACAGCGTGCCTTCGGGCAGTTTCGCACAAAGATTGCTCGACCGCCATAACGAGGAGCGCCGGCGCGTCGGCGTGCCGCCCCTTGCGTGGGACGCGCAGCTTGCCGCCGATGCGCAGGACTGGGCCGAGGAGATCGCCCGCCAGCAGCGCATGACCCATGCCGACCACGCCGCACGGCGCGGAGCGGGGGAGAACCTGTGGCGCGGCACCAAGGGCTATTACACCGCGGAGGAGATGATCGGCACTTTCGTCGACGAAAAGCGCCATTTCCGGCGCGGGACCTTTCCCGATGTCTCCACCACCGGACAATGGCGCGATGTCGGGCATTACACGCAGCTGATCTGGCGCGGCACCCAGAAAGTCGGCTGCGCGGTCGCGCCGGGCGGCGGGCAGGACTGGCTGGTCTGCCGGTACTGGCCGGCGGGCAATACGATGGGGCAGAAGGTGCTGTAATCTAGACCGGCCAGGCAAAGGCAAGGCGGCGCTCGCCCACGGGCCGCGCTTGCGGATCGAAGCTGCGTTCCGCGATCATGCCGGTTCCGTCGCGCGCGATGGTGACGACCGTGCTGCAGCGGGTTCCATAGGTCGGATTGGAAATGAAGATCGGCGCATAGCCCGGTTCCGGCGCATGAAGCGGGGCCGGCTCGTCGGCTCGCGGTGTTTCGGAACGCAGCGCGGCAAAGAGCGGTTCGACATCACCGGTTTCGCCCTTCAGCCATGCCCCGAGTGCCGTCCCCAATTGCCGCGTCTTGGGCCAGGGTTTGTCAAAGGCGCCGTTGGACAGGCCGTGGATTCCGCCATCAAGCTTTGCGTATTGCGGGCCGGGGTAATTTGTCAGGAAATACGCGTCGTGCGGTGTCGCATGAAACGCGTTCAGCGGGTTCATTGCCGATAATCCAGCAGGTTCGCGGCCCTTTAGAAGATCGGTGACGACGCTGCCGCGAGACGGCCTGCCTTCCGCAAACCCGTCGGGATCGCGAAAATTGGTAAGAAGTGCGAACTGCCCCTGACGCGATACGCCCAGCCAGGTCCCGCCGCTGCGCAGGTCGCGGCCCGCAAGTACGCCGGGATCGTCGCTCCATTCCTCCAGGGGTACGGCGGGGCGGGCGTGGAACTCGTCACGGTTGGCGACTGCGACCAACAAGAGATCGGGATGGCAATCCCATGCCACTGCGGCAACGCACATCGGATCGACCCGCCTTTACGATCTGTGAAAACCGGCGCGTCCTAACAAATGCAGTCGTGCGGTTCCAGCCGGGCAGGCAATCGAACGGTCAGCAGCAGGCCCGTACGACCGGTTTCGGCTTGGGCAGGCGCACTTCGAAATGGGCCCCGCGCAGGCGCGCGATCACGAAGGTATGAACCGCGGGATAGAGCGGGTTGAGAAAGCGCAGATGTGCCGACTGCCCGCGCTCGATCCATTGCACTTCGGCGTCGATGGCGGACAGGCCGCCGAACGAAATCGTCAGCCTGTCGCGCGGACCAAGTTGGCGGGAAATCCCCTCGATCCGCGCGCCTTCGCGCGTCAGTTCGACGAGATTGGCGGGGAACGACATGCCCGTTCCCATGCGATACCGGCAGCGCGCCTTGATGGCCTGCTGGTCGATGATTGGAGTGATGTTGTGACGACCCACGCAAATCTCCTGAGCACGAGATTTCTGACGGGAATAGTGCGGGTGCGGTTATTGAGATTTCCTTAACGCGCGGGTCCCGGCGAGGATCGGACAGGGCACTTTTGGCTACCAGCGACCGCGATGATCGCTGCCTTCAAAAGTCGCCCGCGATGGCCAAGTACCTGCAAACAGGCGATTCAGACGCCGAACTGTTCGGCGACCAGTTTCCTGAACGCATCGGCACGGTGGCTGATCGCATGTTTTTCGTCCGGGTCGATTTCCGCGAAGGTCTGCTCGCGGCCGGTGGGTACGAACACGGGATCGTAACCGAACCCCAAGGTGCCGCGCGGCGGCCATGTCAGGGAACCGTCGATCCGCCCTTCATAGATGGCATGCCGTCCATCGGGCCACGCAATCGCGAGCGTGCACGAGAAGTGCGCGCTGCGGTCCACATCCGGACCCTGCTGCGCCAGAAGGCCTTCAACCTTGCCCATGGCCATGTACCAGTCGCGGCCCGGATCGCCTTCGAACCATTGCCGCTCGGCCCAGTCGGCGGTGTAGACGCCGGGCCTGCCGCCGAGCGAATCGACCGACAGCCCGCTATCGTCCGCCAGCGCCACGATCTGCGACGCCTCTGCCGCCGCGCGCGCCTTGATCAGCGCGTTTTCGGCAAAGGTCTTCCCCGTCTCGGCCGGTTCGGGCAGGCCCAGCGAACCCGCCGACAGGCAGTTCATCCCATAGGGCGCGAGCAGGGCCGAAATCTCTTTCAGCTTGCCCGCATTATGGGTGGCGATGACCAGTGAACCGGAACCGAGGCGAGGCGTTTCGTTCATGCGCCGGCGACCGCCGCCGCCTGTGCGCGGAAGATCTCGTCGCAGCCGGTGCGGGCGAGGCGCAGAAGGCGAAGCAGCTGTTCCTCGTCATAGGTCGCGCCTTCGGCGGTGGCCTGCACCTCCGCGATGTGTCCGCCCTCGATCAGCACAAAATTGGCATCGGCGTCGGCGCTGGAATCCTCCAGATAGTCGAGGTCGAGCACCGGCGTGCCGTTATAGATGCCGCAGGAAACGGCCGCGACCTTGCGGGTCAGCGGATCGTCCTTGATCGCACCCGATTTCATCAGGCCCTGAACCGCCAGACGCAGCGCGACCCACGCGCCGCTGATCGAAGCCGTGCGCGTGCCGCCATCGGCCTGGATCACGTCGCAATCGAGGGTGATCTGCCGCTCGCCCAGCTTCTTCATATCGGTGACCGAACGCAGCGAGCGGCCGATCAGCCGCTGGATTTCCTGCGTGCGGCCCGACTGCTTGCCCTTGGCCGCCTCGCGGCTGCCGCGGGTGTGGGTGGCGCGGGGCAGCATCGAATATTCGCCCGTCACCCAGCCTTCGCCTTTGCCGCGCAGGAAGGGCGGCACGCGCTCCTCGACGCTGGCGGTGCAAAGGACCTTGGTCTCGCCAAAGCTGACGAGGACCGATCCCTCGGCATGCCTGGTAAAGCCGGTCTCGATCGAGATGGTCCGCATTTGATCGGCGGCGCGGCCGGATGGGCGCATGGGAATACCTTTGCAGTTCGTGTTCAATTCCGGCCGCCCCTGTGAAAGTTTTGCCCGCGCGGTGCAAGATGGATTGCCGCGAATCGACTTGCGGTGCCGAAAACCGGGTTCGGAATCGGGAAAAATTCGACCCGCAGCAATGCGCGCCGTTCAGCGCACGGCCCTGTCAGGCATAGCCCTCGATCACGCGGTCGGGCGGGCTGTGGCCGTCGACCCAGCTGCGGATATTCGCGATGATCTTCACGCCCGCGGCGGTGCGGCCTTCCTCGGTCGCGCTGCCGATATGGGGCTGGGTGATGACATAGGGGTGCGCGATGAGGCGCGGATCGACCACCGGCTCTTCCGGATAGACGTCGAGGCCTGCGCCCCACAGATGCCCGCTTTCCAGCGCGGCGATCATCGCTTCCTGATCGATCAGCTCGCCGCGGCCCGTGTTCACGATCACCGCGCCGTCCTTCATCAGCGCGATGCGGCGCGCGTCGATCAGATGGTGGGTAGAGGCGGTGCTTGGGCAATGCAGGGTCGCGATGTCGCATTTCGCCAGCAAATCGTCGACATCGGCGGCAAATTCCGCGCCCAGCATGCGTTCGACCGATTCGGGAAGGCGGCGGCGATTGTGATAGATGATCTGCATGCCGAAGGCGCGGGCGCGGTGGGCCACCGCCTGTCCGATGCGCCCCATGCCGATGATGCCCAATGTCTTCCCGCCCAGCGAACGGCCAAGCATGCCGGTCGGTCCCCAGCCTTTCCATTCGCCGTGGCGCACGATGCGCGTCCCCTCGCGCATGCGGCGCATAACGCCGATCAGCAGAGCCATCGTCAGATCCGCCGTGTCGTCGGTAAAGACGCTGGGCGTATTGGTGACGATTATGCGGCGCGCGCGGGCGGCGGCAAGGTCGATGTGGTCGGTTCCGGCACCGAAATTGGCGATCAGGCGCAGACGGTCGCCCGCAACGTCGATCAGCGCCTTGTCGATTTCGTCGGTGACGGTGGGAACCAGCACGTCGCATGTCGCCATCGCCTCGGCCAGTTCATCCCGCGACAAAGGATGATCGTCGCCGTTCAGCCGCGCATCGAACAATTCGCCCATGCGCTGTTCGACGACCGGCATCAGGCGGCGGGTGACGAAGACTTGCGGCTTGCCCTCTATTCGCCTCGTGGCTGCAATCGCGGGGTCTGACATCGGATCGGCTGCCTCGGGAATGCTGTCTGCCATGGCTGCGGCGCTACGCCGGGCAGGGGGGCATGGTCAACAGAAGATGCCCGCGCGAACGGATGTTCCGCCGCGATATCCGTTTTCGATGTGGCCGTTTTCGATGTGGGTTGCGAGGGAACGGATCTTGGCGCGAAACCCGCGCGGGTCTATGCGCTGCACATGCATTCTGTCCCGACACCAGCGGCCAATCGTCCGACCGGCATGGCGCGCATCCTCGTCATGGGGATATCGCTCGTCCTGCTGGCGTTCATGGCGATGCCAGCCGCGGCGCAGGATACGGACGAAGTGCCCTATTGGGCATCGCTCACCACCGACAAGGCGAACATGCGCGTGGGTCCCGGCGGCAGCTACCGGATCGTCTGGGTGTATCAGCGCAAGGGCCTGCCGCTGAAAGTGGTCCGCCGCCTGTCGGGCTGGCGGCTGGTCGAGGATCCCGACGGCACGCGCGGATGGCTGGTCTCCCGCTTCCTCAGCCGAGAGCGGACCGCCATCGTTACCGGCGACGACAATGTCATGATGCGCGCCATGCCGGACGATGGTGCCAAGCTGCTCTGGCAGGTCGAGCCCGGCGTCACCGGCTGGCTCGGCGATTGTTCGGATGGATGGTGCCGCTTTGCCGTTGGCGAGCGGGAGGGACCATTGCAGGAAGGCTGGGTGCCCGAAAACCGGCTCTGGGGACCGGGAGAGCCCTGATCGCGGCCCCGGGCTTCGGCTGGCTGCTGCCCGTCCTGCTGGCCCTGATCGGGGCGGTGGTCGGCAGCTTTGCGGGCGCAGCCGCTATACGGATCGGACGAGGGGAGAGCGTGGTGACCGGCCGGTCGCGCTGCGATGGCTGTGGCCGCACGCTGTCGATCATCGATCTGGTGCCGATCCTGTCCTTCACTGCCTTGCGGGGGCGATGCAGGACTTGCGGCTCGCGCATCGACCGGCTTCAGCCCGCAGCCGAAATTCTGGGCGCCGGCATCGGATTGGGGGCATGGCTCGCAATGGCCTCGCCGGCGCAGGCGGTCGTCGCGGCGCTGCTGGGCTGGCAATTGCTGGTGCTTGGCCTGTCCGACTGGCGCGCCTTTCACCTGCTGCCGACGGGAATCGCCCTGCTGGCCGTCAGTGCCGCGATCCTGCCCCTGCTGGCAATTGCGCATGATCTACCTGCGGAGACGCTCGTACTTCGGCAGCTGGCGGGCGGGGGCCTCGGTTATGTCCTGCTCGCCGCGCCCGCGCTGGCCTTTCGCGCGATCCGCGGCCGCGACGGGATGGGAAGCGCCGATCCCCCGCTGATGGGGGCGGCCGGATTATGGGTTGGACCGACCGGCGTTTGTTTTATTCTGTTGCTGGCGGCGGTCCTGGGAATCGGGCTTGCCCTGCTGTCGATGGTCCGCGGCAACGCAGGATCCGGGCCTGACAATTCCCTTCGCAGCGACGATTCCGCAGGGGCGCTGCCGCTTGGCACGATGATTTCGGTTGCAACGATTGCCGTAACATTTGCAGGATTTTCACTTCTGACACCCTGAGCCGACCTGCTACATACATTCAGCCCCCTTGCGCAGCGGCGCGGCCTTGCCTAGGGCGCATTTCGCGGGTGCGATGTATCCGCAAAGCTTGAAGTCCGTTATCGCGGCATGCAGCCAGAGAGGGCCTTTTGGTCGACCTGTCACAATATCTGCCGATCTTCATCTTCCTGGTGATCGCGCTGGGGCTTTCCGCCCTGTTCGTCTTCCTGCCGATGGGTGTGTCGCGCCTGACGGGTTCGCATAATCCCGATGCGGAAAAGCTCTCGGAGTACGAGTGCGGCTTCCCTGCGTTCGAGGATCCGCGCAGCCAGTTCGACGTGCGATTCTATCTGGTGGCGATCCTGTTCATCATCTTCGACCTTGAGGCGGCATTCCTGTTTCCCTGGGCGGTCAGCCTGGACCTGACTGGATGGCCGGGCTGGATCACGATGATGGTGTTCCTGTTCGAACTGATCGTCGGCTTTGCCTATGCCTGGAAGAAGGGAGCTCTCGAATGGGAGTGAACGACACATCCGTATCGCCGGCCGAGGCTGCCCGCGCAGCCGCGACCACGCCGCGAACTCCGAACCCGCCGGGGACAACGGTGTCGGGCGCGGCGCATAATCCGGCTCTGCATCCCGCGGCCCAGCCGGGCGAACTGCGCCAGCCGGATTCCGACTATTTCAATGCGCTCTCGACCGAGGTCAACGACAAGGGCTTCCTGCTGACCAGCACGGAAGAACTGTTCCAGTGGGCGCGGACCGGTTCGCTGTGGTGGATGACCTTCGGCCTCGCATGCTGCGCGGTCGAGATGATCCACGTCAACATGCCGCGCTATGACATGGAGCGTTTCGGCGTCGCGCCGCGCGCTTCGCCGCGCCAGTCCGACGTGATGATCGTGGCGGGTACGCTGTGCAACAAGATGGCTCCGGCACTGCGCAAGGTCTATGACCAGATGTCCGATCCCAAATATGTGATCAGCATGGGATCGTGCGCCAATGGCGGCGGCTATTACCACTATTCCTATTCGGTGGTGCGTGGCTGCGACCGGATCGTGCCCGTCGACATTTACGTCCCTGGCTGTCCCCCGACCGCAGAGGCGCTGCTGTATGGCGTGATGCAGCTTCAGCGCAAGATCCGCCGCGAAGGCACGGTGAGGCGCTGATGGCCGTCGTTCATTCCGCTCCCAAATTCGCGCCCAACACCGGCGTGAAGGACGCGCTCGCTTCCGCGCTCGGCTCCATGCTGGTCAGCGCGCATGAGGAGCACGGCGAAGTGTTCCTGGTGGTCGAGCGTTCGCAGCTCAACGCCGCGCTGCGCGTGCTGCGCGACGATCACGATTACCAGCAGCTGATGGAAATCGCGGGCGTCGACTATCCGTCGCGGCCAGAGCGTTTCGAGGTGTGCTATTGCCTCCTCTCGCTCACGAAGAACCACCGCATCATCGTCAAGACCAGCACCGACGAGGCCAAGCCGGTGCCGACCGTGACCGACATCTGGCCGGTCGCCGGATGGCTGGAGCGCGAGGTCTTCGATATGTACGGGGTGCTGTTCGCGGGCAACACCGATCTGCGCCGCATCCTCACCGACTATGGGTTCGAAGGGCATCCTTTTCGCAAGGACTTCCCGCTGACCGGCCATGTCGAGCTGCGCTATTCCGAGGATGAGAAGCGCGTCGTCTATCAGCCGGTCGAACTGGCGCAGGACTTCCGCAGCTTTGACTTCATGAGCCCGTGGGAAGGCGCGGATTACGTGCTGCCGGGTGACGAGAAGGCGGCAGAGCATCCCGCTCCTCCCAAGGTGGACGAGCCGAAGACGACCGAAAGCCCCAAGGACACGGGCGCGGGTGCGAAGACCGACGCCAAGGCGGCGGAAACGGAAAGCCCCGGTTCGCCCGACCTCGACGAGGGCGGCCCCGCGACCGACGCGCCCGAACCGACCGAAAGCCGGGAAGGGCAGCCGCGCCGTGAAGGCCGCACCGCCGATACCGAGGGCGCGACCGAAGTCGACAAGAACGATCCCGACGCCGACGCAGAGGGCGGGAAGGGCAAGGACCGATGAGCCTGCAACTCGAACAGTCGCCGACCACCGGCGACGACGTCATTTCGAACTACACGATCAATTTCGGGCCGCAGCACCCGGCGGCGCATGGCGTGCTGCGCATGGTGATGGAGCTTGACGGCGAGATCATCGAGCGCGTCGATCCGCATGTCGGCCTGCTGCACCGCGGCACCGAAAAGCTGATCGAGTACAAGACCTATCTGCAGGCGCTGCCCTATTTCGACCGGCTCGACTATTGCTCGCCGCTGTGCATGGAGCACAGCTATGTGCTGGCGATCGAAAAGCTGCTGAACGTCGAGGTGCCGCTGCGCGCGCGATATCTGCGCGTGCTGTTCGCGGAGCTGACGCGCATCTGCAACCACAT
>CERQ01126351.1_pt1 | contig 50251 bp, 49 predicted proteins | sample 530711 | NCBI WGS metagenome assembly CERQ01 (sample SAMEA2620882, study PRJEB7988) | marine metagenome | biome: marine biome (ENVO:00000447); feature: mesopelagic zone (ENVO:00000213); material: "saline water (ENVO:00002010), including plankton (ENVO:xxxxxxxx)" | depth 850 m | reverse complement strand
CGGGAATCCCCAAAATGAGTCAGCCTCAGCGCAGGCTGGTATGAGCCTCAGGCACGAAGGATCATCAATGGTCGTGGAACTGGCGTGTCCCGATTTCGCAGTGGCCGATATCGTCGCACGGCGCATGGCGGGGCTGATCGGAGTGAATCGCGTCGATCTGCAGCGCGATCGGGCATCGGCTTCGCACGGCGCGCTTTCGGCCGTGCAGTAACGGCCTCAGCCGCGCTTCATCACCCGTTTCGCCAGATTTCCGACAAGACCGCGCCTCGACCTGTTCGCGTGCCGAGGATCGTCGACGATCTCGCCCAGATATTTGTTCGGCTTCGGCGTCTGGTCGGCAATCGACACCAGATTGCGCAGCGCCAGCCGGCCAAGCGCCTCGTCGGAAAAGGCGGGTGTGTAGTAGATGCAGTCGTCGAAGAAATAATGCGTGACCTGCGACCAGCGCGTCAGCGTGCGGTCGGTCTGCCGGCTGCCGCCGTGGAGCAGGTTGGCCGTCCAGATCAGGGCCTGTCCCTTGCGGGCCAGAAAAGGCTCCTTGCTCTTGCCATTGGCGTCGCAAAGCGCCTGCCAGGCATCGGCATAGGGGTCCTGCGCGGAATTCAGTTCGCTGCCATATCCGCGCCGTCCGATCATGGCATTGGTGATGATCGGCCAGCGGTGCGAACCGCGAACGTAGAACAACGGCCCTGCCTCGGCCGGGATATCCTCCATCGCAAGCCAGACGCCGCACATGAACCGTTCGGGAAGGCTGGAGAAATGCACCGAATCCGTATGCGCGGCCTGCTGCGTGCCGACCGCGAAGTTCAGGGTCTGGAACGGAAAGGCGCGGCGGCCATACAGCTTTGACAGCAGATCGAGAATGGCCGGGTTGGAGGCGATGGCGTGAACGTCCTCGTCCTCCGTCCACGCATCCTGTATGCGCGGATCGCCCTTGGTCTTTTCCGCCGCCGGGTCATCGAGCGGAATGTCGTAACGCGGGCCCAGATTGCGCCGGATCCGATCGATCCGTGCATCGATTTCGGGATCGGGAAAGTCGATGACGCCAAAGCCATCGGCGTGCAGCGATCGGGCGAGCGCCTTCTCCTGCTCTGTAAAGCCCTCAAGCGTCTCGCTTTCGAACACGGGCGATTCGATCAGCGGGACGCCGGGGAACAGCCGGCCCGATTTGGTTTGCGGAGTTGCGGTCGGTTCTGACACGTGAATGGCCTGCCTTTACTTCAGCACGTCCTTGCGAAGCACGCGTAGCAGATCCTGCAACGCATCGTGATGCATGACAGGGATGCCGCCCGAGCGGGGCCAGAAGGCCCCCGTATGCCCATGAAGATGATTCCCCGTCAGCGGGCGGCCCAGCTCCTCGAACCGGTCGAGCACGGGCGGGATGGGGTTGTCGGGCCGCGGCGCGTTGACGATCTGGCCGTCCACGAACATGTCGGCGGTGCATTCGTGGCTGAACAGGCTGGCCTTGGGATCGAGGCGGTCGGCGACGACCACGAGGTCCTTGGCCGATACTTCGAGATCGACGTCCATCCACAGACACATCAGATGCGGCGGGCGGTATTCGCGGAAGGTGTCGGCGTAGAACCCCTTGTGGAAGGTCACCTGCTCGAGCGATCCCATGCGGCGAATGTTTTCGGTCACTTCCTCGAGGCTGCCGGCATAATCGCCCTCGGTATAGCCGCTGTGTTCCGCCTCTGGCAGGCCTTCGAAGGAATCGAAGATATGCATCTTGAGGTCCAGCTGCTTGCACGCAAAGCTGAGCATCGAGGAGCTGAACCCCTTGAAGCAGCCGAATTCCGCGAAATCGCCCGCGATCCCGTGAGCCTTCAGCACATAGAGCTGATGCGCGATCGAGATGATCTCGCCGACCGAATTGGGCTTGCCGTGGAAGTCGGCCGAACCTTCGCGCGCCTGCCGATTGACGGAGGGGAAGAAGCGGTCGACGAACGCGAAATGCGCCGAGATCGCCGAAAGATACCGCACATAGGCGGCAATCGGCGCAAGCTCGCGCAGCTCGGAAACCAGAAGGATCTTGCGCAGCGCATGGACGAACCGTTTCTGCCCCGAGAGCGAGCCCAGATCGCCGACCACATCAGGCGCGAAGACCGCGACGATGTCGATGACATCCGGCGGAAACGGACCGACGATTCCCGATTTCGGAGCGGAGGCGAGCTTTTCCAGTAGGGCGTCGCCCGCAAGGCTGGCCGTGCCCAGCCATGCCTTGGGTGCCAGCGTCCCGTCGCCGCGCGCCATGATCTTCACATCGACCACGCGGTCCTGCGACAACGCACTTTCGGGCAGTTGCAGCGTGAAGCCGCTGAACCGCGCCCTTGGATAGCCGGGCAGCTTGCGTTCGACATCGGGGCGGTCGCCGCCCGTCGTCGTGGTCGCCGCCAGCTGGCCGTCGATCCATGCCTCGATCTGCAGGTCCTTGCCGCTGCGCGACACGGCCCAGCCCGCGAACCGGCCCAGCGCATTGGTATCGAGATGACCCATGGTCCCCGCCACGCGGTTGATCTGCCGAACCAGTTTCTTCGGGCGTTTCATGGATAGTCCTTGGCGAATGCGCGTGCTGGCCGGCGCTTGGGAAACGGGAACGTCGCAGCACCTGATAGCGCAGCGCGGACTTTTCGATAGGATGCGGCCGGCATCGGGGGCAAGCGCCTCGGCGCCAAAGATGCGGACAAATCGGGGCCGGTCTGCATGGCCAAGATTCACGTCTATTTTTACATAATCCATATTATCAGTTTTTCTTATAATCTTGGGTTTAATTGCCATCGCCTCCATCCGTCCCTTGTTCGACGGACTAGCTCGTCTGCTTGTAATCTTGGTGATCCGCTACGAAACGTGGAGCGATGCCGAGCGCAAATTCCCCGCTATGCCATATGACCTTCGGCGCAAGACCGTCAGCGGTGACGTCTTTTCTCAATTAAATCTTCGATAGCGGCGGCAATGGTACCAGCCTCGACCGCATGGAAGAGGGAAAACCGGCTTACCAAATTTAGAAAAAGCGGCTGCTAAGCGCCCCAAGCAGTACGCCGACCCGACATCTTTAACATGAATATTGATCGTCCTGTGCAGGTTGACCTACCGCACTTTGGTGATCCTAGCGCGCTTTTCGTCTGCATCGGTGGGTACCTTGTCCGTTAAGAAGGATTATCGGACAAGCTCTGCAGTGACGCCAGTCTCGGACTGAATGCCTATGCAAATTCGATCGCGTGCAAGCTGCCCGAGGGTGCGGCGGGGCGCACCAATCAAGCAGTGCTTCTCTCATCGTGATGGGCCGGCCCAATCTCGCCTATTTCGAACTGGCGTGCGCTGACGAACTTGCAGCGATGCTGATAGGGTGTCGAACAAACTCAGGACCCTTTGGGTTTATATGCGACCATCCACTCGTTCGATACGGAAATTGATTGGAAAGGGGACGGATGCCAACCTTGGCAAATCGATGGTGAACCATCCGTGGCAAACATAATTGCGGCGACTGCCCTCTTCCATCACCGTGCCATTGAAGGGGCTTCGTCCGATCGCTCAGGGCAGTGTTCAAAGCGATAGTAGAAAATCCAATGCAAAATTCGTGTCATACGTTAGATCTTATGCAGGTGAGATTGACGGATAGGAGAAGATTGGTGCCTAAAAAAAGACAAGAAGAAGATGAAACTGACCCTCTATCTAGAGTAGGGACAGTAAATGCGCTTCAGGCAACTGACATCACAAGCGAAATCAAACTCAAAATCAACGACCAGATTGCGATCTGGAAAGCGATGGCTCTTTGGATGTCTGAAGATTAGAGTGATTGCCGACTTGGCCTACAATAGCCTCACGTAGAGAAGCCACCCCGTTATCGCATCGGGCACCGACGCCGTAGATGTCTAGCTTCAGGTGGGTCTGGCACGACAGCCGTTGATTGATAGGGAACTCGGTGGTCCTAATTTAACAGCGAATAGTCAGCAGCAGATCGACATGCGCTCTGCCGCTCCTGCAACGAACGCTCTGCTGCAGCGCGGCGACCAATGGGCCGCGAGAAGCTAGAAAATTGATGACTAAGCAAGGCGGTCAGGCGGATCACCCGCCACGCGCCTCGCCCCCATTTGAGAGAACAAAGAAACCCGCCTGTCCATACCATCGCCTTCGCTGACTCGCGAAGTTAGTAAATTGCCTGAAGAAATTAAGGTCCACGATGATGTCCAACAATCGAGCCGTTTCATGTCGCGGGGGTTTCGAATAGCGACATCGCTAACTCGAATGATTTCTTCAGCAAGCCTTTGTCATTTTTGGGAATTGCGATGTTCAGAGCCAGTGCGGCGGCAACTTTCCTGCCGCTGGATCGCGCGCGATCAGCAAAATGGCGCATCTGGCATTGGCCGCCGCAAGTGCTTCGGCGCGGCCACTGCCCTGCGCGCCGCCCACCAATACGAAATTCCTCGGTCGCCATTCCATCGGCTCGATCCCGTCATCCGCCTTAATTCTGCACGCTTGCCCGTTCCGTCGAATGCCTACCACATGCTAAGAAAAGGCACTTTCAGCCTATCCTAGATATGTGGCGGACCTCCTTAGAACGAACGGGGCAACCCAAGGCTTTCCGCAATTCCGTTACGCACCATTTCATTGGTGATCGGACCGATCCGCCACAAGCGGCTGTCGCGCCAATAGCGTTGCATGTCGGTTTCGGCCGAATAGCCCATGCCGCCAAGGATTTGGATGCCGAGATCGGCGGCCTTGTTGGCATTTTCCGACGCCATCAGCTTGAGCATGTTGGCCTCAACCCCAACCTGTTCGCCCCGGCTCTGCTTGTCAGCGCAATAATGCAGCATCAGTTCTGTCGTCTTTTGCATCGTCGCAATATCGGCCACGCAATGCTGCAGGCTCTGGAAGCGTCCGATGACCCCGCCGAACGCCTTGCGCTGCTGCATGTAGTCGAGGGCATCTTCCAGCACGCCGTCGATCACGCCAAGGCAGAACGCGCCGACCATGATGCGTTCGTTGTTGAGCGTCGGGAGCAGCATGTACCAGGCCTTGTCCGGCTCACCCAGCACGGCGTCATCGGCGACCAATGCATTGTCGAAATGGATGGAGCAGCTGCCCATCGACCGCATGCCAAGCTTGGCCAGAGGCGTGATCTTCACGCCCTCGGTTCTGGTCGGAACCCAGAACAGGGTCAGGCCCTGATGCTTCTTTTCCGCCGTTTTGTCGCTGCGCGCGATGACCAGCAGGTAATCCGCGACATGTGCGGATGAACTCCAGATCTTTTCGCCGTTCAGGACCCAGCCCCCATCGACCTTTTCCGCTGTGGTAGCCATCGCGCCCAGCAGGTCGGTGCCGCCAGCGGGTTCGGTAAAGGCGATCGCGGCCTTGAGCCGGCCGTTGGCGATTTCCGGCAGGAACTTCGCCTTCTGCTCCAGGCTGCCGTAGAGGCCGATGGATTTCGATCCGGCGAACGAGGTGATGCCCCAGATCCATGCGAGCCCGCCCAGCGTCCGCGCAAGCTCGCGCGCGAGCAGCATCTGCATCACGACATCGCCGCCCTGTCCTTCGTAATCCTCCGAAATTCCGACTCCATGGAAACCGGCCTCGGCGAACTTATCCCAAAGGGCGAAGGGGTAGTTATGTTCGTCCATTTCAAGGCTGCGGGCCCAGTCCTTGGGTGCCTCGTTGTCCACCCAGCGACGAACCATGTCCCTGAAGGCCTGATATTCTTCGGGAAGTTCGAAATCCATGCTGTTCTCCTCAATCGTTTAGTCTTTATAATCGAATTGGTTATCTGGCCCGGTCGCCAGCCATGGCCAGCAATCTGGCCGCCAATTCGTCGAGCTGGATCAACACGCCGTCGGCATCGCCCCGTTTGAGACAGGCCAAAATGGCCTTGTGCTTGCGCAAACCGGCCTTTGAAATCGTGGTCGATCCATGCAGCAGGATGAACCGCGCAATCAGCGAGCGGCGGTCAAGCGTTGAGCGCAGTAGTTCCGCATTTGCCGAGGCGATGATGAAGACCGAATGGAATTCATGGCCGGCGCGGATCGCCGCCAGTGCGTGGCCCCGGTCCAGCGCGTCGCGGTAAATCTCGATAGCATGCCCCAGCCGCGCTATTTCCTCTGGCCCGATGTTGGGCATGCCCCATTCGTAGCCGAACCGCCAAAGCTTGGTCTGAACGCGCAGCAAGTCGTGCGTCGCGGCGAGATCGATGGGCGTCACCCGTTTCAGGCGATGCGCCTCAACCTGCAGCAAGCCTTCTGCCGCCAACGCAGCAAAAGCCTCCCGAACGGGCGTCGGGCTTACGCCCAATTGTTCGGCAACCGCGGTTTCCCGCAAAAGGGTTCCGGGGGCGATGCGGGCGCTGACTATTTCCAGCCGCAGCCTTTCCGCCACCGCTTCGGCGCGTGTCGCGTTCGGCTGGAGCGGGGTTAGCGAGCCGGTGGCAAGCGCCACCTGCGGCTCGATGCCGGGCGACGGCATATGCGAATCTGTTCGGTCCAGCGCTCCCATTTTTTACCTGCTAGGGACGATCCGAGCTATATGCAATATATTCTATAGAATGTTTTGTTACGCGAGCAGCTCTTCCACCGATCGACGGATCGACCGCCAATCCCCCGGAAATGATCGTGTCAGTATCGGCCAGCCCGAACTTGCCGGGCCCGAATCACGGCCATTGCGAAAGCCTGCCCCCCATCCCGTCGAACACCGGCTTCATCTGTTCCGGTACGTTTCCGATGCCAACGCCGGTTCCGAATTTCACGCCTCGCCGTTCGTAGATCCGCCAGCCGTCAGGGGTGCGCCGCAGGCGATCCTGATAGCCGCCGATGGCCAGCAGGTCCGTCTGCGAATGTTCGTCGCCATCTTCGCGATGGAACCAGTGCCACGCCATGACGCGGGAACTGGCGCGGGCCTCGTCGCCGTCGATCTCGATGGTGCTTTGCAAGGAAATTACCGCGCCCAGCGCTAGATTGACGCGTCGACCAGCTTGGCGGTCTCGAGATCTTCATAGGCTGTCGTCAGGCGAAGGTGGTTCATCACATTGATTTCCCACCCGTAATTTACGACCGGAGTGGTAAGCCACCCGATATAGACCGCCCATACCATCATGTGCCGATACTCGTTCCAGACCGTATCCATCGATGGCGCGTTCGCGACGCCTTCCTGCGACAGCCGGTCGAGATAATAGGCAAGCAAGTCACGTTCGCTGCCGCGCCGATCTTCGATCGAAAGCCCGGTTGCGATAATATAGCTGACGTCGTGCATCGCATAGCCGCGCACCATCAGTTGCCAGTCGAGCAGTCCGGCGACACCGTTGGGCAGCCGGTAGGTGTTCCCAAAGTGCGTGTCGCCGTGGAGCAGTGTCTGAGGCAGGGTCGATTGATGCCGCTGAAGTGCCTGGACGCCCGCCAGAAGTCGGTCAGGCGTGGAGCGGAGCCGCTGCACCATCTCGCGCTTGAAGTTTTCGTTCTCAACCTCATGCGCAATATAGGATGGAGCCACACGGTTCATCAGATCCGCGACCTTGCCCTCGATATGGGTCTCGACCCAGACGAGATCGCCCGAGAAACGCGGTGAATCCCAGAAGCGGGCGTGAAGACTTGCCAATTGGTCGAGCAGCAGGCGGATATCGTCCGGTCCGGTGCGCTGCGTCGTATTGGGAAAGGTTGCACCGCGTTCGGTCAGGTCTTCCAGCAACAAACCGAAATGGGTGGATTCCGCATTGAAATCCCCTCCGAAGCAGCGGGGCGCCTCAATCGTCAGTTCGGGACGAATGTTCAGGTAGAATGCGACTTCGTTGGCGTAAAAGGGTGCCATCACCTCATCGATCGCGCGGGTCAGCTTGATGACCAGCCGGGTCGGAATATCGGCGGGCGATCCGGCGGCATAGTCGACTTCGATCGCAACGCGTCCGGCGGTCGATACCATCTGTTCGCCGTAAGTCTTGGCATCGAGTATACGAACAGCCGTGACTGATGCGGATGGATTCGCGGTCGCCAGCAAAAGATTGATGTAGTCCGGCGTAATCCCGTCGGTTGATGTTGGATGGGCTAGAGCCATGATCCTTATCCCTTATTTCGCGGCTATTGGCCTAATCGGCAATCAAGGCTTCGTGCGCCGTAGGGCGCGTCCGTCACCTGTTCGCCGATCTAAGTGGCGAACGCCGTCATCGTGGCCCTTCCTATTTCATCTTTTTGAGTTCGCGCAGTGCGCGATTGGCCGCGATGCGCCCCGCAATACCCGATACGCCGCCGCCCGGATGGGCGCCCGCGCCGCCGATAAGGAAGCCGGGGAATGGCGGCTTGGGTCCGCCAAAGCCTGTGGCGGGACGATGGACCCCGGCGCGCAGGGCACCGAAATCGACGTGGGTGACACAGCCGTTGGTGACGTTGAGCCGCTTCTCACGCTCGCGCGCGGTTTCGACGAACCGGCCCACTTCGGTATCGAGACCGTCATAGAACTCACCTAGCTGCGCCTTGATCGACGTCATCGTGCGATCCTTGAGCTGCTGCGACCAGCCCTCGCGCGCATCGACTGCGATGCTGGGGAGGTAGACATAGGCCAGCGAACCGCCCGGAGGAGCCTGCGTCGGGTCCGAGTTGGACAGCGGCGTCACCGACACCGCATGTCGCCTGGGAATATCGCCGCGGCGGGCGGCGGCAAAGGACTCGCGCACTTCATCGGGCGTGCCAATCAGGCCCACGGCCTTGTTGAGATCGGCATCGTCGTGACGCAGGTCCTGATGCTTCTTCAGCGTCAGCGGACCCGACATCGCCAGATTGGCGAGGAAGGGGGCGGCATTGGAACGGTTCGCGGGCGCGTGCTCGATGCGCTTCATCAACGTGCGGGGCACGCAGCCAGGCGTGGTCAGGCGCATGGCCGTGCGCGGATCGCAGGTGGCGATCACCATCTTGGAACGAATGACCCGGCCATCCTGCAGCCGCACACCTTTCGCCGCGCCATCGTCGACGATGATCTCGGCAACAGGAGCATTGAGTTCGATCTGCGCGCCCGACGCCTCGATACTGCGCGCCAGCGCGTCGGAGAACGACTGGAGGCTGCCGATGGGCTTGCCCGTGCCATATTTGTGGGTGACGGCGAAAATCATATAGGCGGCCGCATTGCCATCGTCGTCGACGGGGCCGGCGCCCGCGGCAATGCCCAGCAGCAGTGCGATGGTCGCCGGATGTTCGAAACGCTCGCATGCGACCTGGTCGGCGGTGGCCTTGGACAGCGCCACCAGCTCGTCCTTCAGCCGCACGTTGCGTACTGCGCTGCCGATCATCTTGGACATGTTCTTCACGTCGGGACGCCCGGGTTCCGACATCATGATCGGAAAGCCGATGTCCATCATGACGTTCAGCGTCTTCATGAACTCCAGATAGGCCTTGCCGTCATTGCGATTGATGCGCGCGATGTCTTCGGCGGTGCGGCGATAATCGTAGAACAGCGCGATCGAACTGCCATCGGGATGGAGATAGGCGTAGGTCGGATCGGGATCGACCGTGCGCAGCCCGTATTTGGGCAGGTCGAAATCCTCGATGATCCCGGATTTGCGGGCGAACAGCAGTTCCACGGCGCATGGCGTGACGAGGTGTTCGGGCGCTTCGGGGATCATATAGCCCGAACTGGTCATGCCGCCGACCTTGTCGAGCCGCTCTACCACGAGCACTTTCTTGCCCTCGCGCGCCAGATATCCGGCAGCGGCCATGCCATTGTGGCCGGCGCCAATCACGACGGCGTCAAACTGGTGGGCTTCAATGTTGGGGTGCGTTGCCATGGTTCAGGCGTCTGCCGTTGTGGTGTAGGCCTTGCCCCATTCGGCCAGGGCCAGCAGGCGGGTCTTGCGATCGCACTGGATCTGCGGGATCTTTGCCTCGTCCGGTCCGTCGGGGACCAGCACCAGCGGTTCCTTGCCCAGGCTGGCCAGCGCCAGCGCGCACACGTCGTCAGGGTCATAGGCGATGGAGTAGTCCATCCCCAGCCCCTCGGTTGACTTGCGCAGCGTAGGCGTATCCATGATCGGGGCGCCCATGCCGAGGATATCGACATTCTGCCCGTCAAGTTCGGCCCAGAGCGATTCCACGAAGTTCAGTTCGAACGCCTTGGTGGCGGAATACATGACGAGCCAAGGCTGGCCGCCAAGTCCGGCACCAGAGGACATGACGATGATGCCGCCCTTGCCGCGCTTTAGGAAGCGGTTGCCAAAGCCGTGGGTGGCTTCCAGCACATTGGCGGCGTTCATCGTCAGCAATCGCAGCGACCGTTCGACCGGCGAGGCGAGGAAGCTGTTGCCCGCCCCGTCCGCACCGGCATTGGAGATGTACAGACCCACGTCGAGATCGGCGGTTTCCTCGACAATGCGGCCACCGGCGCCCTGCTCGGTCAGATCGGCAACAAGCGCGCGGAATTCGATACCGTATTCGGAAGCGAGCTGCTTTCCCAGCGCGTCGAGCGCCTCTTGCCGGCGCGAGATGAGGACGAGGTTGATGCCCATGGCGGCAAGCTGCCTGGCATAGCACGCACCCGTGCCGTCGGAGGCACCAGCGATGACGGCCCAGGGACCATATTTCCTCGAAAAGGCGGCCCGGTCGAAATCGGGCAGGTCGATCTTGCGCATAAGCTTTTCTGTTCCTCTCAATTGCCGCAGGCGCGTGCTGGCCCCGGCGATGCTGTTTGCGGCGCAGCCTATAGATACGTGAAGTGGCGCCCGCCTATCGAGGGGAGGGCGGGCGGGAAGGCTCGGAGCCTGCCGGCCCGCTCAATGTTCGCGGTCTTGCCGGTCGACGACTCCGGTATAATTGCCGACCGCCGCGCGTCTTAGAGATAGGCGAAGCGGGCGCGGTCCGTCGCGCCCTCCATTGGAATCGCAAGTCCTGCCGCTTGCGCCCGATCGTGCGTGGCGGTTCAGGCCGCGATGTTGGGCTGGCGATAGCCGATATAATGCAGCGCGATAGTGCGATCGTTTGGGACAGGGCATCGATATAGGTCTAGGCCATGCGAAGCGAGGTTCGATCAGCACAGCCTTTCGCAGATCTAGGTGCGAGTGCGTGCGGATGATAACTGGATTGCCCTAAAGATCGCGGAATTCTTCTTACAAGTCGATTCCCACCGTCAAATCCCCTACGCTCCGTCGACATCCCACAGCACATGCAGGGCATCAGGCCCGCGCATATTCAGGCCGCGGATTTCGGGCTTGGGATAGGCCGGGTCAAAGCGCAGGCCCGGAAGGTCGAGTATCTCTTCCAGCGCGACCTCCATCTCGGTCAGCGCCATGTGCATGCCAAGACACATGTGCGGCCCAAAGCCAAAACTCAGCAGCGGCCGCATCGGGCGCTTGAGCCACAGCCGGTCGGGATCATCGTACACTTCGGGATCGCGGTTGGCGGAAGCGATCGAGCATAGCACCGCCGTTCCCTTGGGTATGGTCATTCCGCCGATTTCCATGTCGCGGGCGGCAATACGGGCAACCGCGCCGGCCGTGGGATCGCGGCGCATGGTCTCCATGACCGCCTTGGGCACAAGGCTGCGATCCTGGCGCAGTTCCTCCAGCACGTCCGGCTCTTCCAGCAACTGTACCATCATATTGGCAAAGCTGCGGGTCGTCGTTTCGCCTGCGGCCAGCAGCAGCATGCGGATGAAGTTCGCGATATCCTCGTCGCTGAACTTCTCGCCCTCATGCTCGGTCGTCATCATATAGCCGAGGATGTCGTTACGCATTTCACCGCGCGCGCGATATTGCTGCACGATCGGCATCAGCGTTTCGAACATAGATTGCCCGGCGACCATCGATTGGGGGATGGTGACCTTGGCGACTTCGGGATCGGTCTGCGGGGCGGCGACGACCTGAATGGCCCAGCTTGCCAGATTGCCCAGCAGGTCTTCGTCATGCGGAAAGCCGAAATAGGCATACATCGCGCGAATGGGGAAGGGCAGGGCAAACTCGCGCAGCAGGTCCGCCTTGCCGTTGGGGCGCAGTTTCTCGACGAATTCGTTCACAACCACCGGACGGATCAGCGTTTCCATCAGCTTGCGGATCTGGCCGCGCATGAACGGCTTTTGCAGCGTCTTGCGATATTTCGTGTGTTCCTCGCCATCCATCGCGGTGAGCAAGAGATTGTCGACGGCGGCCCCGAACCCGTCACCGACGATATAGCTGAGCCAGTCGTCGGGGTTCATCAACACCGAATGGATGTCATTATAACGATACAGGGTCACCACAGGCCGGCCTGTCATCATGTAGTCGGCCATGCTGGGAATGCTGTTTTCCTGCAGCAGGTCGCCGTGCATTACGGGGCACTTGGCGCGCTTCTCCTCGAACATCGGATAGGGGTTGGCGGGTGCGACACCCGAATAGCCGTGGGTGACGAGCGAGTAATCCCTGACCATCTGGTCGAGCATTGCATTATATTTGCCGGTCATTTCACTTTCCAATCCATGCGGTGCAGGCCAGCTTTCGCGGAGGGTCCGAACCGTTTACGCAGATGGGCGCCCAGCAGCAGGCTTTGACGACAGTAGAGCCGCCTGGCACCGCGGCTCCACCTATCGCAGGAAAGGGAAGACGGGCTTAACCGGCGGTGATGCCGCCATCGGCAACATGGCACGCTCCGTGCACGGATCGCGCGCGATCCGATGCCAGAAACAGCAGGGGCTCCACGATATCCTCGGGTTGCGACGGTGGGCGCAGGCCGAAATAGCGGCTGTAGAGCGACTGGTCCGCATGCTCGGGAATTTCAAGGCCAACGGCCATGCCGGTCAGCATGCCGCCGGGCGCCAGCGCGTTGATGCGAACGGGCTTGTGCATGAATTCCATTGCCAGCGATTTCGTCAAGCTAAGGAGCGCCGACTTGGTCGCGCCATAGGGCGCTGTATAAGCCTGCCCCAGAAACGCTGCGGTCGAGACCACGTTCACGATATTGCCATGGCTTTCCACCAGATGCGGCATGGCCGCCTGCATCATGAAGAATGGGCCCGATACATTGGCCGCAAGCAGCTTGTTCCAGTCTTGAGTCGTGACATCCTCCAGCGCGTGAAAGCGCAGGATACCTGCGACATTGCACAAGACGTCGAGGCGGCCGAAGGCATCGACCGCTGTCGCGACGGCCTGCGCGCAAACCGCCGGATTGCCCAGATCGCCCGCCATGCTGGCGCATTCGCCTCCGGCTTCCTCTATCCGCCGCGCGGTTTCCGCCAGCCCGTCGGCATTGATGTCGACAAGGCATACCCTTCCGCCTTCGCTGGCGAACCGAATGCTGGCGGCGCGGCCAAGGCCCGATGCCGCGCCGGTGACGAGCACGACCTTGCCTGCGAACTCCCCGTCGCTCATCGCACGTTCCAGACGAGCGGCAGGGTGACGGGCTGGATCATGCCCAGATGATATTCAAGCTGGTGGCCAGGCTTGATACTGAACTGCGGGATGCGGCCGAGAAACTCCTCGAGCGCGATCCGCATCTCGCGCTTCGCCAGATGCATGCCGATGCAGGTGTGCGGGCCATAGCCGAAGGAAACATGACGCGGCCTGCGCCCGAAATCGACTTTGTCGGGGTTGTCGAACTCTGCCGGATCGCGCCCGGCCAGCGTGGTGCTCATCATCACTTTATCGCCGGGCATCATCCTTACTCCGTGGAATTCGGTTTCGCGGGTGCAGGTGCGGAACGTGGTCACCGCGGCATAGGCGCGCATCAGTTCGTCGATGGCATGCGGGATTTCCTCTGGATTGCGGCGGAGGAATTCCTGATCGTCGTGCTCGCGCGCGAGATGCGCGAATTGCAGGCCCATGTTGGTGGAGACGGTATCCAGCCCGCCGACAAACAGGTTGAAGGAAAATCCGACCAGCTCGTCATTGTTGAGCTTTGCGCCATCCACGTCGACCGCAAGGGCATAGCTGATGATGTCGTCGCGAGGCGATTTGCGTCGGTCCTCTATCTGCTCGCGCAGGAAATCGACGACTTTGCGGGTCGCCGCGGCGATCTTTCCCAGATCGGAAGCGTGGAGCAGGTCGTACTCCCATTCAAGGAAACGCCGCGTGTGATCGAGCGGGAAATCCATCAGTTGGAGGAAAACCTTGATCGGGAATTCAAACGCGAACTCCGCCATGAATTCGCATTCGCCCCGCTGGCGAAAGGCTTCGACGTAATCCACCGCGTATTGCCGGATCTTGTCATCGAGCGCGGATACCGCCTTGGGGGTGAACAGCGGGTTGGCCATCTTGCGATACTTGGCGTGGTTCGGCGGATCGATTTCCACCGGCGTGTTGATCCAGCTTTCGCCAATCAGCTTGGCGAAGGGAGAGAAATCCTTGCTGGAGAAGGTGTCGGTATCGAAATAGACCTCGCGAAGATGGTCCATGCGCCGCACCACCCACGCCGGCGTTCCACCGGGATAGGCGTGGGGTGCGAAGAAGATGTCGGGCTCTTCGGCGTGGATCCGGGGCGCCCACGTGCGATGCGGTTCCTCGCGCGTGGTCATGCCGAAAATATAGGGGAAATTCTTCACAAGCGCGGCAGGCACATGCTCCGGAATGACGGGTTCGGGCATCACTGGCTGCATTACTGGCTCCCAATTTCTGGCGACGCGATCCGCTTGCGCAGCAGGGACCGGTCAGACCGTTGTTTTCAAAGCCGGGACTATAACCTACACCTCAACCCAACAAGTAGGATCACTTTTATGGGGTTAGTCACCTTTACATGACTACGTCTGATGCCAATGCTGTCGGGCGGGATGTCAGTCCCGAAGAATACGAGGCGCTTCGCCGCGCGTTGACGATGATTTCAGGCAAGTGGAAGCTTGAGATATTGTGGCTGCTGTATCATCGCACCCATCGTTTCGGGGAATTGCAGAAAACCATTCGCGGTGTTTCGCAGCATGTGCTGACCAAGCAGCTGCGCGAGCTTGAGGCGGACGGGCTGATCACGCGAAAAGTCTATGCCGAGGTGCCGCCCCGCGTTGAATATTCGATGACCGATGCCACGCGTGAGCTTGAGGCGACGATCCAGTCGCTGATGCACTGGTGGGAAAACCATGGCATCAATACGAGGGGTAAATGATGGCAGCAGAACTTGACACGATTTTTGCGGAGGCGCGCACTTTCAACAGCTATACCGACAGGCCCGTGCCCTCTGCATTGCTGCATGAATTATACGATCATCTGAAATGGGGCCCCACCTCGGCCAATTCCTGCCCGGCGCGGTTTGTCTTCGTTACATCGGAAGAGGCGAAGGAGCGGTTGCTGGCCTGCGTGAACGAGGGGAACATCGCCAAGGTTCGCTCCGCGCCGGTCACCGCCATTGTCGCAGCGGATACCCGATTTTACGAGGAGATGCCCAAGCTGTTTCCGTCGCGCGATTTCGCGTCGGCCTTTGCGGGAAAGACCGCGGTTGTCGACGATCTGCTGGCGCGCAACGTGCCGCTGCAGGGAGCGTATATGATTGTCGCGGCGCGAGGATTGGGATTGGATTGCGGGCCCATGTCGGGCTTTGATGCAGAGGCGCTGAACCGCGCTTTTTTTCCCGATGGCCGCTGGGAAGCGAATTTCATCTGCGCCCTAGGATATGGTGACAGGACGAGCTTGTTTCCTCGTAATCCGCGATTGCGGTTTGAGCATGCCTGCCGGATCCTCTGACGCGGATTAAACAAACAGACGACCGATCGCCCGACCTATGACCGGGCGATGGTCTTTCCTGTCCCGCCTTAGTAAGAGCCCGGAGGTGCTATTGGATCGCCACCGGCAAGGGCGCGGCCCTGAATTTCATAGCCGATCGTGGGAATGTTCTGGATGTGCCGAAGCGCCATCGAAATGTCGCGCCAGTAACGGTTGATCGGCTTATCGAGCGAAAAGCCCGACGAACCGGCCTGGAACATGAGCGATTCACTGGCCGCGTGGATCGATTCGACGATCTGGCCGCCCATCGCACGATGGCGAACCTTTTCCTCAGCCGTGAACTCTTCACCCATTCCGACCCGATCGAGCTTTGCGGCAAGGCTGAACAGGATGGTCTTGGCAGTTTCGACCAATGCGGCAGCTTCACCCAGATCGCGCATATATGCACCCGATCCAGTGCGCGGTCCGATCGTCGTGGTAAGGACGGGTTTGCCCGATTCCGCTGTCACGATCTCAAGCATGGCTTCGACCGCGCCGATAAGCTGGGCAAGACCGGTGGTCCGCACCATCGGAACTGCGGGAACAAGGTCCGACGGCGCGCCGAAATGTTTCTTGGTGGGATCGATTTGTCCGGTGCGTTCATTCATCAAAGCCATCTGGCTGTCAGGAATGAAAACGTCTTTTGCAATCGCGGTGTCGGAACCGGTGCCCTGCATGCCGCTGACGAACCAAGTATCCTTGATCTCGAATTCGCTCATCGGAATGTAGCACATGTTGATGCCGGGTACGACGGGGCCGTCGTAATCCTCGAGAACGACGCCCTGTTGCGTCCAAGTCGCCTGTCGCGAACCCGACATATAGGGCCACGCGCCATTGATAATCCAGCCGCCGTCAACCTTGCGCGCCTTGCCGGGCGGGTTATACGCGCCGCACACCGGCTGCGGTCCGTCGGCAAAAACAGCGTCCTGCACGCTGTCCGGCGCAAGGCTGGTGACCCAGGTAGTGCCATTGATGATCTGCATGACCCAGCTTACTGCCGGGTCGCCTTTGGCGATCTCCATCTGGACGCGGGAGAAATCGGTGGGCGAAAGGCCAAAGCCGCCGAGGCGTTGCGGCACGATCAGTTGCAGGAAACCTTCTTCCTTGAGCATTCGGTCAACCGCCTCCGTCGGGCTGCGGCGTTTTTCCCCTTCGGGCGCCTGCTCGGCCAGGAACGGGCGAAGTTCTTTCGCGCGGGCGACAAGCTTGTCTGCGACGGATTTATCAGCCCATCCGCAAACTTGCTCAAGAGGTGCTTTTGCCAAAGTAGCCATTTCATGCATCCTTTCGATTATTCAGACAGTCTGGTCGGCGGTGTCGAGTAGCCATTTTTCAAGGCTGTCCGCGCTTTCATTCCAGAGCATCAACCAGTTCTCGTCGGCTGGCACCAGAAGGGTGCTCAACTGGAGGCGAACAAGTATTTCAACGAAAGCTATGGCATTTATAGTCTTGCCAAGCTTTGCCTCGATATATTTGAAGGTAGGTTCCAACGCCGAATGGACGGCCAGCTTGTATCGGGCGAACCTACTGCGGAAGAACGACAGGTGAAACCGCGGTTCGACTTCGAAAACGCGATCGGGGGAATTCTCATTGGTGTAGCGCGCATAGAACTGCATCACCTGCCGGAACCGTTCGATCGGGTCATCGATGCCTTCCGCCGCTTCGCGAATGCCATTTTCGAACCCGATGCAGACAAACTCTGCGACTGCGGCAAGTACGTCGTCCTTGCTGGAGAAATAGCGATAAAGCGTGCCGCGCGAGACGCCGCTCGCTTCGATGATGTCGCTCATCGAAAGGCGCCTGACGCCGCGCTCGGCTATGGCATCCAGCGCTCCCGACAGGATCTTTATGACGCTGGGAGACATAACAAAATCGTCTCCTACCTCGGCAGAGGCGGCAAATTCAGGCTGGAACTTCACGTTTCCCCCTTTTCAAGTTCTTTGAGATTGTGGGGGATGCTGACATAGCCGGGCAGGTTCTGTCCGCCATCGACATTGATCATTTCACCTGTGACGAAGCGCGACATGTCCGAAGCAAGAAATGCGACGACCGGACCAATGTCATTTTCAGGGTCGCCCGCGCGCTTGAGCGGATTGGTCGCAACGACATTTTCAAGAAAGCCTGGAACCTCGTCGACCAGCTTTGCGAAGACCTGACCAAGGCCGGTCGGAGCGATGGCATTAACGCGGATATTGAAGCGGCCCCATTCAACCGCGGCACTACGTGTCAACCCGACGATGCCAAGCTTGTTGATGTTGTAGTCGCTGTGGAGCCACGCCCCGGTCTGCGCGTCGATGGAGCTGAAATTGATAACCGAACCGCCGCCGCGTGCCTTCATGTGCGGAAAGGCGGCCTGCATGGCCCACCAGTTACCCCAGATGCCAATTTCCAGCGTGCGCTTGAGCATCTCGTCCGTCTTGTGCTCCAGCAGGACACCGTCAGACAATAACGAGGCATTATTGACCAGAATATCGAGGCCGCCGAATTCATCCACCGCGCGCTGCACCATGGCCAGCACGTCATCCTTGATGCCCATATCGGCGGACATGCCGACTGCACCGGTTCCGAATTCCTTGCGGATCTCTTCGGCCACCCGTTCGGTCGCAGCACCGTCGCGCCCAGTAATGAGTAGCGAAGCGCCTTCGCGCGCCAGACGACGCGAAATGCCATGGCCAAGGCCCTTCGCCCCGCCCGTTACGATTGCCACTTTACCTTCGAGCATTCCGCTCATGCCATTTCCCCCACCAATTTATCCATTTCCATGCGTTGTTCGCATTTTCCCTGTGTCAGGACGTAACCCTGAACCCTGTTGTCGCTATCGACGAACAGATGCTTGTCGCCCTCTGCGTCACTTTCCACCTGCCGCCACTCGCCCCGCAAAGCCATCGCAGGCGGCAGCAGGTTGATCGGGAACACGGTCGTCTTCACTTGCACCGAAAGGGGAGGGAATCTGATCTGGGTCGGCGTGCCCAACGCGCTGGGCGCAATCCCGCGGGCCGCTGCCATGATCGGCGTGACATAGGCGGCAAGGCCGTTGGGATATTCGGCGCAATCGCCGATCGCGTATATGTCGGGGTCGCTCGTTTGCCCGAATTCATTGACCTTTATGCCGCGGCCGATTTCCAGCCCGGCTTCGCGGGCCAGTTCGACGTTCGGGCGCAGCCCGACGGCGGACAGAACGACATCCGCCTCTACCCGCGTACCGTCATCAAGTGTGGCGACATATCCGGGCGAGGGCTGGAGATAGTCGATGGCGTCGACCTTGCGGCCTAGATGCCACTCCACACCCTTTTCCTGCAGCGTATCGCGCACCTTCTCGCCCACCGCGGGCGGGACGAGCTGCGCGAGGGGATTATCCAGCATATCGACGACGATCGGCCGGTAGCCGTTGGTGATCAGGTCGTTGGCGAATTCGGTTCCGACAAGACCTGCGCCCATGATCAGGACGCGCGCGCCATCTGGCAATTCCTTGCGAAAGCGATCGTAATGTTCGAGCTGGTTCACCGAAATTGCACGATGCGCGGCATCACCGCCTATCTGCGGTCGAACCGGCTCGGCGCCGGTTGCCAGTATCAGGGAATCGTACTGGATCGGTCCGCCGGTGGTCAAAAGCGCCTTGCCGGCCCGGTCGATGGCTTCTGCCTCGCGTCCGATGCGAGCATCGAGCTTGAGATTGGCGATCATCTTTTCGGCCGGGGTAGTGACCAGCGTTTCGCTTGTCTTGCCCTTGGCGAGCGCCGTGGAAAGGGCGGGCTTGGAATAGAAATGCCCGTCCTCCAGCGTCACCATGACGAGCCGGGCCTCGGGCGAGAGCCTGCGCAATTCGCGCAGCACCCCGAAGCCCGCAAGGCCGCTACCGACGACCACTACAGTAGATGTTGCAGACGTGCTCATGCAATTACAGGAACACCGCGAAATTGGACATGCCGAGCACCGACTGATCGACGATGATCTCGCGCCGGGCCAGCCTGTATTCACCGTCCACTTCGCGCCAGACATCGCGGCGTTCGGCGGTGGTATTTTCGTTTTCAGGACTATCGCCCCGGCTGCGTTCGAGAAAGAGATAGCTGACGACTTCATATTCGCCCGGCGTATCGCGCTCGCCCACCCGGACATTGGTCACGAAACGGCGACAACGCGAAGGCGGATCTTCGGCCCATGCGCTTTTCTGCAAGCGACCTGAACGCATCACCAGCGAATCGTAATTCTCGTCGAAATGGAACATCGTGCGCATCACGTCACGGTCGCGGTTCGGGCCGGTACGCGTAAGGCGGATTGGTGCCTGATAGATGATGTCCTGCGCAAGCATCGCGATCCAGTCATCGATCCGGCGCTCGTCGAGAGCGGCTGCTTCGTCAAAAAGCGTCCCTAGGAGCCGATTATAGATGTCCGAACCCAGCGGCACGCGCTTCTTGGAGACGAGGCCGCGCAGGATCGTGGTGGAATCGGGGGCGGCGGTCGATTTGGTAATCCAAGTCATGTCTTGATCTCCCCCGCTCAAACCGCGTCCATCAGGTCGTAATAGGCCAGCCACCAGTTCCACTGCGTGTCATCCTTGGTGAAGCCGGGATAAAGCAGGCCTTCGCCAACCCAGCCTTCGGGCCGTTCGTGGCCGTGAAGGGCCTGATACTTGAGCGTCATGTCCTTGCTGACCGCGCCGCGCGCATTCTTCATGATCACAGGCCAGACGTCGGCATCATCCTGTTCGATCACGCCGGAGGTGCCGGTATTCCAGATCGAGTTCTGCAGCATGTCGCGCTTCATCTGTTCGGGCGCATCCTTCTCCGCGAACAGATAATTCACGAATTCCACCTTGTCCGGACCCTTGGGCACATAGGCATGCAGCGAAAGCGCGCCCGACGATCCGCCGTCCGTGCGAGGCGCGAAAATGAAGGCGATCAGGATGTTCGGGAACATGCCGCCGACCTGCGGCGGAATGGTGGCCAGCTGGGCAACCTGATCCTCGGTCAGGTTCTCGAACAGTTCGGGGATCATTTCCTTGGTGATGCCCGGCGGGGCGAGCAATTCCAGACGCTCGCGCGTGGACTTGCCTTCGAACGGCACGTCCGCGAACATCTTGAAGGTCTTTTCCGCCTCCAGACAGCGCAGCGAATGGCCCTGCTCGCAGGAGACATCGACGCCATACATGCCGGGCGCCTGATCATAGATCGACTCGGCCGTGCCGCCCATGACCCCGCCTTCCATCAGCGAGCGGTGCAGGGTCAGTGTGTGGAAACCGTCCGAACCCGATTGTTCGCCGGGAACTTTCCAGTTGCAGGGCAGGGTGAAACGCTGCGGCGGGCCGAGCAGTTCGAGGCCGCGATTGGTGCGGCAAAACAGCTGGTCCATGTAATATTTGATGTCGCCCAGATACTCGTCGAACGAAGGTCCGTCGACATTCCAGGTGGCGAAAATCAGTCCGCCGTAAAGATGCACCCTGGCCTTCTTCAGACCCAGCGTCTTCTTGTCGACGTCATTGCCATGCATCTTCTCGCGTTCCACCGGCGCACCGATGAAATCGCCGTTCGGGCGGAAGGCCCAGCCGTGATAGATGCACTGGTGGACGCGCTTGTTGCCCGCTTCGCCAAGGCAAACGCGCATCCCGCGGTGCGGACAGACATTCAGGGAAACATGAACGTCCCCGTCTTGTCCGCGGGCCACGATGACGTTGTCTTCGGCCATGTCGCGAACGATGAAATCGCCGACTTCGGGAATTTCGCTTTCGTGACCCAGCAAAAGCCAGGTCTTGGCGAAGATTTTTTCCATCTCAAGCTTGTAGAGCTCTTCGTCGGTCATAACGCGGAGCGAAACCTCGTTGCTCTCACGAATGATCAGATCGTCGAGCGAGGTTCCGTCGCGCAACACGAGCTTTGATTTCTGGAGCATCGCAGCATTCTCTCCGTAGTGAACATTTTCTGATTGATTCGTTTTATACACATTGAATAATATCTGTTCAATATGTAAAAGGGCCTGAAAGACAAATCGAGGAGTTTGGAGAGGTCGATGTCTGGAAACGGTAAGCTCAAGGTCGTGATCAACAAGCCTGCATGCTGCGGCTATGGCGTCTGCGCGGAAATCTGCCCGGAAGTGTACAAACTCGACGAGCATGGCATCGTCTATGTCGATGACGAGATCGTGCCAGAGGGTCTGGAGGACAAGGCGCGCGAAGGGGCCGATGCCTGCCCGCAATCCGCATTGGCAGTGGTCGACGCCTGAGGGGAGAGCCTGAGGAGGGCCGGAGCGCATTCCTCTGCCTCCTTATCGAACCTCCCTATCGGTTGACAGGGCAGATATACCTTGGTCTCGGCGACGGTGGCCTTCAGTAAAGGGGGCGAGCGATGCGTGCCGAATTGAATCCGCTATTTTCACCATTCTCCTGCAGGTCGCTGGAACTGCGCAATCGCTTCGTAATGTCGCCCATGACGCGGCAATTCAGTCCCGATGGCATTCCCGGTGAAAAAGTCGCCGAATATTACGCGCGCCGCGCGGCCAGCGACGTCGGGTTGATCGTAACCGAAGGGGTCGGAATCGATCATCCTTCGGCCATCGGTGAGGGCAGCATGGGCGAAAAGGACATTCCTGTCCTGCATGGCGACGCCGCCCTGCAGGGCTGGCGCAATGTCGTTGACCGTGTGCACGAGGCCGGTGGCCGGATCGTGCCGCAATTGTGGCACATGGGCGCGGTGCGCAAGGACGCGAGTCCGCCCCATCCCGAAGTGCGCTCGCTCCATCCGGGGAACATGGATGAGGGCGATATCGCCGATGTCGCGGCTGCCTTCGCACGTAGTGCGGCCAATTCCAAGGAAGTGGGTTTTGACGGGATCGCGCTGCATGGCGCGCATGGCTATCTGCTCGACAGCTTCATGTGGGAGCAGATGAACAGCCGCAATGACGAATGGGGCGGCGACGTCGCTCGTCGAACGCGTTTCCCTGTCAAGGTCGTCGAGGCGGTGCGGGAAGCCGTTGGTCCCGACATGCCGATCTTCTTCCGCATATCGCAGTGGAAACTGCAGGATTACGATGCGCATCTTGCCGATAGGCCCGAAGGCCTTGGTGTCATCGTTAACGCCCTGGCCGAAGCCGGGGTCGATATTTTCGATGTCAGCACCCGGGTTTTCTCCCGCCCGGCGTTCGCCGGTTCCGACATGGGCCTCGCGGGTTGGATACGCCGCTTGTCCGGCCGCCCGACCATGACGGTCGGCGGCATCGGCTTCGACAAGGAACTGGCAGCCAGTTTCACGCAGCAGACCAGCGTTCTCGACAATCTGGACGAGGTTGTCCGCCGGTTCGAAGCAGGCGAATTCGACCTGGTGGCGATTGGTCGGGCCTTGCTGATGGACCCGCAATGGGTGGTAAAGGCCAAGGCAGGCGAGGCTTTCAAGCCCTTCGACATGTCTGCCTATGCGCGACTTGAGTGAAGCTGCGCGTCAGAAGGCTTCCGACGTGGCATAGATGTGCATGCGCGCTGCATTGGCGTTGCCCGTCTGCTCGCACATAAACCGGATCGCGCGGGCAATATCCTCGGCCTGCATTGCCGGTAGAAATTCGTCCCAGCCGGGCTGGCCCCTGGACTTTATGTCTTCGAAGATCTCGGTCGAAGTCGTACCGGGCGAGACCAGCCCGACCCGGACACCGGACCCGGCAAGCTCGACCCGCAGCACCTCGGTAAAGCGCTCCAGCGCCAGTTTCAGCCCGCCGTATATGCCGGTACCGGCTGCGGCGATGCCGGCGCCGATGCTCGACACGTTCACGATCTGGCCTGTTCCCTGCGCCTTCATATGGCGGGCGAACAGTATGCTGGCACGGACGACGGCCGAATAGTTCACCGCGATCATTTGGTCGAATTCGTCCAGATCGAAATCATCGTGGTGACTGGTGCGCAAGATCCCCGCATTGTTTACGAGGATGTCGACCTTGCCGAACGCTGCCAGCGCATGGTCCAGCAACGCGCTCGCGGACGACGGATCGGACAGGTCGAGCGCCATGAATTGCGCAGCCTCCCCGATTTCCTGCTGCAACGCTTTCAGCCGGTCCTGCCGCCGCGCCACCAGCAGAACCCGCGCTCCAGCCGATGCGAGAATATGAGCCGTCGCGGCCCCAATTCCCGCAGAGGCACCTGTCACTACAGCGACTTTTCCATCCAGCATTATGCCTAATCCCTCTCCGATCCGATGATTAACGCCGTGAAAGTGCGCCGCGCAATCTTCCAGCCATCGCTCGTCCGGACAATGAAGTCATCGTATGAGCCGATCCCGCGTTGCATCGGACCCTGCTTGTTTTCCGGGCTCAGCAGCGCATCGACATAGCTGGTTGCATTGGCACCGCCTTGGGCATGGGTAAGCTTGATATTGCTGATCCGGTGCAGCGTCGGGCCCAGCCGCGCATGGGCTTCCCGCATGTAATCGGTAAAGTCGGCGATATTCTGCCAGTTGCCAAAGTCGCCGTAATCGGCTTGGCAATCGGCGATGAAGCAGCTGCGGAACAAGTCCCAGTCCCGCAAGTCTATGGCGCTTGCATAGGCGATCAGGACAGCACTGATCGAGCGTTCGTCCTGGGCGCTGAGCCCGGTATCGATCCCGCAATTGATGTTCATGTTTTCTGCCTTTCCCCCAATTTCACGGCCACGACCGGATCACAAGATGTTCCGGTCCCAATATTCCGTCCGTGGCGGGCTGGTCAGCATGGCTGCCATCTGGTCCATCACGCCGCTTTGGGTCCGAAATGCGACATAGGCTTCATGGTCGGCCCGCGACGCCCATTCCTCGATAAAGATGACGCGATTGGGATCGTCGGCATTGTGGCGAATGCTGATATCGACAAAGCCCGGAAACGCCCTCGTTTCCTTCAGAGCTTCGGGGATCTGCTCGCAGAAATCCTCGACAAGTTCGGGCTTCAAGGCCAATTCCAGTGTCACGATGACTGTATCTTGCATGGCGCTTTCTCCGTTCGATCGCGTTATCGGCCGATCGGATAGAAAATCGATTTTTCGTGCTGATATTCGCGCAGCCAGCCGGGACCATATTCGCGCCCGATGCCGGATCGCTTGTATCCGCCGATGGGGGCGTCGCTCATCGTGCCCGTCCCGCCGTTCAGTGACACGCTGCCGGCCCTGATTTGCAAGGCCATCTCGTATCCCTTTGCGGCATCGGCTGTTTCGACCGCGCCATTCAGGCCATAGCGGGACTCGTTGGCTATGCGGATGGCCTCCTCGTCCGAGGAGAAGCCGATGATGCAGCCGACCGGTCCGAAAATCTCGTCCTGCGCGATGGCCATGTCGTTGGTCACGTCGTCGAACAGGGTCACTTCGGTGAAGAACCCCTTGTCGAGACCGGCAGGACGCCCTCCGCCACACACAAGGGTCGCACCGGCGGACTGTCCCAGCCCGATGAAATGCTCCACCTTGCTGCGCTGGCTTTCGCGGATCAGCGGGCCCATGCGGATCGAAGGGTCGGCCGGATTACCGATGCTGATCTGCGCGGCGACGGCAGCCGCGGTGGCGGCGAAAGCCGGACGCAAGCTTTCGTGCACAAGGAAACGTGTGGGAATGGCGCAGCCCTGACCGGCGTTGATCGAAATAAGCGTCGCGGCCATGGCGGCGGCGCGCTCGACATCGGCATCCTCGCGCACGATCAGCGCCGATTTGCCGCCCAGTTCCAGATGGACCTTCTTGAGAGTGGGCGCGGCCTGCCCCATGATCTGGGCGCCGACGCCTTCCGATCCGGTAAAGGTCACCATGTCGATCCGCTCGTCAGTGCAAAGCAACCGGCCTTCCTCGATCCCGCCGGTCACGATGTTGAGCACGCCCGGCGGCAGGCCGATCTCGTCCGCCACCTCGCCGAAGAGCAACGCCGAAAAAGGTGTGAACGGCGATGGCTTCAGCACCAGTGTGCAACCGGCGAGCAGGGCAGGGCCGATCTTCGCAAGATTGAGCAGGAACGGAAAATTATAGCCGGTTATAGCGGAAACGACGCCGATCGGCTCGCGCACCACCGTTGTTCCGCCGATCGAGCGTGGACCATCGGGGGCGAAAGGATTGGGTGTGATATCGATGGGCAGCCGTTCGGGGCGGTCGCGCCGGGCATGGCCGATCGCGGCTTCGAGCAATCGCAGCGGATTGTCGACCTGCATCAGCTGGGTCACGCCTGCGGCACAGCCGACTTCGGCTATGATCAGCTCGGCAATGCGGCCCTGTCTTGACCGGAGCGCGCGCGCCATCTTCTCGATCAAGTCGGCGCGCTCGTCCATCGACATGTTGGGCCACGGGCCGTGGTCAAAGGCTTCGCGGGCGGCGGCAATGGCCAGTTCGACCTGTTGTGCCGACGCGACGGGCGCATGGGCGAGGATTTCTTCGGTGGCGGGATTGATGACAGGCTCGGTGCCGGCCTCTGGCGCGTGCCAGCTTCCATCGACATAGAGCTTTGAAATATCGGTAAAAGCTGTGTTCATGGGTTTGTGTCCCTGCCGAGAATCATGTCTGCGGCGTTCATGGCGATGGCCATCGCCGGTGCATTGGTATTGCCCGAGACCAGCGTGGGCATGATCGAGGTGTCGCACACGCGCAGGCCGGTCACGCCTCGCACGCGCAATTGCGGATCGAGCACGCTCTCTGCTTCGACGCCCATCGCCGCCGTGCCGGCGATATGGAAAGACGTCCCGCCAAGCTGGAGCAGGTTGGCGAGGATATCGTCGTCCGAATGGATCTTCGCCGCAGGGCCGACCTCCTCGACGATCCATGGCGACAGCGCGTGCTGGCCGCCGAAACGGCGAATCCATTTGAACAGGGCCAGCGCCCTGTCGCGGTCCAGCTGTTTGCTGAAATGATTGGCATCCATTTGCGGCGGGGTAGCGGGATCGGCGGACCGGATATGCGTCGATCCGCGGCTCTCGGGCCGGGTGAAATAGCCCAGCAGGCGCATGCCGGGAAAATTGTCCAGCACGACCCTGCCGCGCGCATCCTGCTTCATGGTGACCATCATCGAACCGATCTGCGCATCGGGACGGTCGAGGTCCGGCGCAGTCTTGATGAACCCGCCGACCTCATGCGCGGCGTCGGTCATCGCTCCCCGGCGCAGCAACAGATATTGCAGGACAGAGGATATCAGCCCGACTCCGCTCAGCTTCTGGTTGGAACTGTGGCCACGGATGCGCCAGTCGATCGCGACATAGCGATGCTCGCGCAGGTTCTCCCCCACCAGCGGGCTATGCGCCGTGACCGTGATGCCCAGAGACTTCAGCCGCTGCGCATCGCCGATGCCGGAAAGCTCCAGCAAGCGGGGCGATTCGACCGCTCCGGCAGACAGGATGATTTCGCCCTCGCAGCCGATGGTCCTGCCTTCGACCACGATACCCACGGCGCGGGTGCCTTCGAAGGCAATCCTTTCGGCGGATTTGCCGGTCAGGATATAAAGGTTGGGCCGTTTGCAAGCCGGGTCGAGGAAAGCCCTCCCGGCAGAGAAGCGCTCTCCCTTCCACGTGGTGGTGGCCTGATATCCCATGCCCTGGTCCGCGACGACGTCAACCGCGTTCACATCGCTGACGGTCGGAACGCCCATTTCGGCGCCCGCGCGCAACATCGCATCGGTAACCGGATTGCCGTGCCTTGCCATCGAAATGCGCAATGGTCCGCCCGTGCCGCGCCACGCGGCCGCGCCCAGCGCGTGGTCCTCCAGCGCGACGAAATGCGGGCCCATGCGGTCCCAGCCCCACCCGTCGCAACCGGCCCTTTTCCAGTCGTCATAATCCTGCGGTGCGCCGCGCATGTAGACCATGCCGTTTACCGAACTGGAACCGCCTATGCCGCGCCCCTTCAGCCATGTTTCCTCGGGCTGGTTGCCAGCCGGAGTGACGCCATAGGCGAAGACGTGTGGATTGGCCGGATCGAGCAATTTGCCCACACCGCGCGGCATGCGGATCAGCGGGCTCTTGTCATCTGGGCCGCATTCGATGAGCAGCACCCTGTTGGCAGGGTTCGCGCTCAGCCTGTTGGCAAGGACGCAGCCCGACGAGCCGGCACCGACCACGATGTAATCGAATGACATCTCGTCCATCATGGCAAGCGCGCGATTCATTTTCTCTCCCGTCGATCAGGGATGTGTCGCGCCTGGGTGCCAGCCTCTGTCCTACCCGTTGACAGGTTGGCGCTTTTTTTGCGCGCCTAACTTGGCGTGAAACGAGAAAAGACAAAGAGAGGAACGTGCGAATGGGTGATCCGACGCCGCAGCAATTGATCGACGAGGCGGGACTGGACGCGGACATGGCCGCCGGTGTCATGCCCGGCCTTTCCGCAGCACTGACGGCCCTTAGCGAGGAAAGCGGACTTTCCGAGGCCGGTCATCAGCGAGCCCTTGCGCAGTTTCGCGACAATCTGGCGCGCCTTGCCGCCATTGCGGCTGACCGCAGGGCGCATCCGGAGATCGCCGATGTCGAGATTGTGTGCCCGGTTTTCATTCTGGGCCTTCCGCGCTGCGGAACGTCGATCCTTCACGCGCTGATCGGGGCGGACCCGCAGATCCGCACTCCGTTGCAATGGGAGGTTGCCGCGCCATCGCCGCCGCCCGATGCCGCGACCTTCGATACCGATGCGCGCGCGGACGGGTTCGACGCCTATGTGCGGGAGAATTTCACCGGCGCCTGGGCTGATGTGCTGAAGGCGCATCCGATCGGATCGCGCATACCGCAGGAATGCGGCATGATCCTTGAGACTGCGTTTCAGGGGATCAACCCGACAATGCTGTTCCGCTTGCCGTCCTATTACGACTGGTATCGCAAGGCGGATACGCGTTTCGGCTATGGCGTGCACAAGATGTGGCTGCAGCATCTGGCATGGAAGAACCCGCGCAAGCGCTGGGTGTTGAAGGTGCAGGAACATGCGCACCACCTTGCCGAACTGCTTTCTGTCTATCCGGACGCGGTGCTGGTGCAGCCGCATCGTGATCCGGTTACGGTCATGGCGTCGATCTCGCGCCTGATTGAAGTGATCCGATGCGTATCTTTCGACCAGATCGACCGTGACGAACTGGGGCAGGAATTGCTGCACCTGTGGCACGACGGGCAGGCTGCAGCGCTTGCATGGCGTGAGGTCAATCCGCAGGTGGAGGTTCTAGACCTTGCCTTTCGCGACCTCATCGCCGACCCGGTTGAGGCGGTACGCAAGGTCTATGACCATGCCGATATCGATTTCACGGGCAGGACCGAGGAAGCGGTATCGCGCTGGTGGCGTGAGCATCCTGCGGACAAGCACGGGCAGCACCGCTATGAGCTGGCGGACTATGGCCTGACGCGCGAGCAGGTCGAGGGCGTTTATGCCGATTACATTTCTGCCTACAGGCCATATCTGTGAGCCGCTGGGCCGATTATCTGGCGCAGCTTTCCTCGGTAGAGGACGTGCTTGCCATGCTTCCGGCCAAGGCTAATCCGGCTGATGTCGCCGAAGCGGAGCGCATGCTTTTCATGGCGCTCGCTTCGGGTTGGTTGACCGCCTTTGCGAATCGCGACAATCCCGATTTCGTTCCGGCGGTCGGCACCCATTTCAACCTTGTCGGCACCAATCCCGATTTCATTTACGCGGCGGCCTCCATCGATGGCGATGGCAGCTACCTGCTAACGGGCGAGCGCGGTGAAAGCCTTTTCGTGCAGATGGATATCACGGCAGGCGGCCTAGGCGTGATGGATGCGTTGGGGCCATCGCTGGGGACGGTCGATTTCGACGATCTTGCGGTGGATGGGGAAGGGCGCTTTTCCCTGATGTTGAGCCATGAACGGCCTGCGGGCTGGAGCGGCGACTGGCGTCATCTCGATCGCTCGGCTCGATCGCTCTCCCTCCGTCAGGCCAGCTATGACTGGGGTGCGGAAAGGGAAGCGCGAATTGCCATTGAACGGACCGACATCGCCCATTCTCCCCGTCGGTGGACGCAAAGGGAAATCGGCGAGCGGCTGATGGCGCTATGCGGGTATCCCAAGCGGATCGGGACCATGTCCCTGGGCTTTATTGCTGCGCAACAACAAAAGGGTTTGTGGAACGCGGTCGAACATGACGACTGGGCGGGACGCGGCGGCGTTGAGGGGCAGCATTATTACCAGGGCCTGTTCCGGCTAGAACCTGGTAGCGCCCTGTTGCTGGAAAGCGCATTGCCCGATGCGGTGCGCTACTGGAACGTGCAATTGAACGACATGCGCTGGAACACGATCGATTGGATGAACCGTCAGTCGAGCCTGAATGGCGGGCAGGCGAGCATCGATGCCGATGGCAGGTTTCGCGCAGTGATCGCCTTGGATGATCCGGGCATCGCCAACTGGCTGGACCCGGGCGGTTATTCGGAAGGCTCGATCATGCTGCGCTGGAGCGGGGCGAGCAGTGGGCCGGAGCCGAGCCTGACCGTCGTTCCCCTCGACAAGCTTGATGCGCGGCTGCCTCCGGAGACGATACGGATTTCGCCAGCGGAAAGGCAAGAGGCCCTGCGCGCGCGCCGCCGTTCCGTGCAGATGCGCCGCCGTTGGTAGCAGAGCGCCGTCAGGCCGAGCCGAGCTTCTCCGCGCCGCCCGTCAGCACATCGTCGCCCATGCGCGCACGGGCCTGTTCCTCGTCCGCAAGGCCTTGGGCGGTGGGGTGCTGGACATCGTCCTTCGTCAACCTGCCGGTCAGCCTGTCCCAATGCGTGACCAGCAGGTCGTCGCGTTCGACGAGGTCTGACAGCGCAAGTTCCGGCGCGTCTTTCCAACCTGCCAGCTGTCGGAGGAATTGACCTTGTAGATGCCGACATAACGATATCGCGGCGTGGTGGGGATCATCTGTCCATGGCTGCGAAACGCCAGCAGGGCTGCGCTGTGAACGCCCGGACGGCGCACGGCGGCAGGCAGATAGCTGTCGGCATACCATTCGTGCAATTCGGCGTCCTTGCCCGGTGCGGCATTGAACTGTTCGAACACGACGCCGCCCGAATGTTCGATTTCGGGGTCGTTGTTCCGGAATGCCAGCGGATAATAGTGATAATCCTCAAGCACGCTGTCATCGATGGCGGTGGTGACCATCATGCGGCTGGTCAGCGCATTCTCCCAATGCTCGCGCGAGAAACGTTCGGGATCGAATACATCGTAAAGGGCGAAATACTGCCAGTCATATTCCGGCGGGATGTCCATCGGCTGATGCGGACTGCGGCTAAAACGCTGCGCGGTGACAGAGCCGCGGAATCGCAGTGCATCGCGGATGTGGATGTTGGTGTACCAGTCGTCGAGGTCAGCCTCGCGCCCCGGACGCGCCTTGGTCAGTACGACGAGGACCGCTTCGATCATGCCTGCTATCCGCCAACGCGGGTAAAGGGCATGTGCGGCGCGCCCATCGTTTCGCGATAGGAAATCGGCTGCTTCCCGTCGAGATCGCTGACTCCGTAACGCGCGCCCATTTCGGCCCCGATCAGCGCCTGCCCGGTGAAGGACATTATCCTGGGGTCGGCGTACAGGGCTTGCAGTACGCGCGCGGCGAATTCGGGCGTCTCCCATTGGGGAAGGCTTTCGCGCATGTCGGGGGGCAGCATGTCGGCAGGCATGGCTTTCACCGCATCGGTCAGGATGAAGCCCGGCCAATAGGAAATTGCGGCCACGCCGTGCGGGGCAAGGTCCACTGCCATGTCGGCCATCATCTTGTCGGTTCCGGCCTTGGCCGCGCCATAGGCGGCCCCGTGGAAATAGGACACCGCGCCATAAAATGAAATGCTCGCGATCAGGCCCTTGCCCGCCTTGGCCATCATCGGTGCCGCATGCCACGAAGCGACATAGTTGGAGCGCAGGCCGACATCGATCATATCGACAAGGTGCAAAGGCTTTTCCCAGAACGGACCGGGCGCGATCAGGTCCATCGCATGCACCGCCGCGGCATTGTTGACCAATATTTCGATCCGGCCTGCTTCGTGCTCGATCCGGGCGAAGGCACTGGCGACCGATGCGTCGTCGGCATGGTCGCATGCGATGGCAATCGGCTTGCCGCCGCGGTCCGCGATTTCGCCGGACACCGCCGCCAGATCCGCCTCGTTCCGGCCCGTCACCACCACGGTAGCGCCATCGGCTCCGAACTCGCGGGCGATACCCCGGCCAAGGCCCCTTGTTGCTCCGGTAACGACTGCGACAATGCTCATTTTTTCTCCCCCTGTACCCGAGTGCCCTGCGGCAACGCATAGGCAATCAGCTCGTTGCTATATCCCGACAATATGCCGCCATGTCCGCCGGCGGCGATCACAACGAATTGCCGACCGGACCGGTCGGACCAGTAGGTCATGGGCGTGGCATTGCCGCCCGCCGGTAGTCGTCCATGCCAAAGCTCCTTGCCCGACCGAAGTTCATAGGCGCGGATCATGTGTTCCTGCGTGGCACCGATGAAGGCCAGTCCGCTGCCCGTGACCACGCCGCCGCCGATATTGGGCACGCCCATCGGGATCGGTATGCCAAGCGGCATCATCAGCGGGCCGCTATCGCGCGCCGTGCCGAACGGCTTTTGCCAAAGCAGCTTGCCCGAAACGAGGTCGACAGCGCTGACGAGCCCGTAGGGCGGCTCTGTACAGGGCGCGACGAGCAGGGACAGGAACGGCGCAACCGAGGCTGCATAGGGTGTCCCCGTTTGTGCCACGGGCCCTGCAACGTTTTCGTAACTTGGGACCGCAACGGGCTTCAGGCCGATCCTGTCGGCTTCTTCGCGCGGTATCAGGCGGTTGTAGTTCAGGACATGCGACGAATTCACGAATGCGATGCCCCGCACCGGATCGACAGCGATGCTGCCCCAGTTGTTGCCGCCCAGAGAGCCCGGCCAGATGATCGACGCGCGGTCGGTCTCGATCGGAGTCATGTGCCCGTCGAAACGCGCCTGCCGGAACTTCAGGCGACACCATGCCTGATCTACCAGCGCCATGCCCCACATGCTGCGCTCGCTTGGCCGCGGCCCTTCGAAACTGGGCAGGCCGACCGAGAACGGCTGCGTGGGCGACGCGCGGTCGCCATCTGCCTTCGAAGGCGTCACCGGCAATTCGGCAACCTCGGCGATGGGCTCTCCCGTGCGGCGGTCTAGCATGAACAGCTCGCCCCGCTTCGTCGGCTGCAGCAGGGCGGGGCGGCCGTCGGGCAGATCGAACAGGACAGGCTGTGATCCGACATCGTAGTCCCAGATATCGTGATGGGCCGTCTGGAAATGCCAGCGCGGCCGGCCGGTTTCAGCATCCAGCGCAACTACGCTGGTCGAGTATCTCTCCATTTCCGGCGTGCGGTGCAGCCCCGTATAATCCGGGGTGGCATTGCCCATCGGTACATAGACCATGCCCAGCTCTTCATCGGCGCTCATCACGCTCCAGCTGTTGGGCGTACCTGGGGTATAGGTCTCGCCCGGCGCAGGCTCGCCCATCCGGTCGGGGGCGCCCATGTCCCATGCCCATGCCAGCTTTCCGGTGATGGCATCATAGGCGCGGATCACGCCTGAAGGCTCGCCGACCATCTGGCCGTCGGTGACCCAACCGCCGATCACCAGCTTCCCCGAAACGAGCGTGGGCGGTGAGGAAACGTGGTAGTAGCCCGGCGGGGCCTTGCTCATGCCGCGTAGCAGATCGACTTCACCTTCTTTGCCAAAATCGGTGCAGGGCTGCCCTGTCTGCGCGTCGAGGGCGATCAGGCGGCTGTCGATAGTCGCGGTGTAGATCCGCGCGGCACAGCTTTCGCCGGCTGCCGCATCGGGCGCCGCGAAGTAAGTGACGCCCCTGCATGTCTGGCCGAAAACCCCGGTCGCGTCGGCATGGGCTTCAAAGCGCCAGATCTGCTTACCGCTTTCGGGATCGAGGGCGATGACGTCATTATAGCCGGTGCAGACATACAGCCGGTCGTCAACCATCAGCGGGGTTGCCTGAAAAGGCGCGGGCTGACCGTTCGGTTCTCGCCCGGTCGAATAGCGCCACACCTCTTGCAGCGCACCGACATTGGCAGGGGTGATCTGGTCAAGGGGCGAAAAGCGGCGTCCTGCCTGCAGATTCCCGTAATGATGCCATTCGCCGTCGCGCGCAGATGCGGGCGCTCCGGCCAGACCGGCAAGATCGGTGCCGCCGGTGATACGGTCGTTCCAGAAAGTCCACGAAAGCCCCGCAAGCAGACCCAGAAGCGCTACGCCCAACAGTCCGCCGCTGATCCGCGTGACGGGGACGACGCCCAGCGATCGCCGCACCCATGGGGTAAGCAGCCAGATGCCGATGACCGTAAGCAAGCCCATCCGGCCCAGCAGTGGCCAGAAGGCGAAGCCCGCTTCCCAAACCGACCATGCCAGCGAAAGGGTCCATATGGCGGCATAGACATAAAGCGCTCTTGCCGATTGACGCCAAAGCAATCCGGCGACGGCAATGAATGCCAGACTGCCAGCCACATAATATGGCGAACCGCCCGCCAGCAGAAGTTGTGCGCCGATCCAGATCAGACTGATGCCCAGAAGCAGCACCAGTATTGCCAGCAAACGATTTAACCAGGTCACCTCGTTGCAATCTCACTTTTATGCGGATCAGGGCACAAGTGCACTGGGGCCACCGAACGCCATGCGTGCGATCACGGCGGGGGCGATATTGATCGCTAGGAAAGTCACCTGAAAAAGCAATACCATGCCCCACAGCCGAGCCCATTCCCGGCCGAGGCCGGCGGGCTTGGTCGCTGCGCCAAGGCGAACCTCATGCGCCATGAATCCTTGTTGATCGCGATCGGCAAGCATCCCGACGAACCAGCCAGCCCACAGACCGATGAGCAGGGGGAAAACGAGCGGCAACCGTCCCTGTTCGCTTTCCAGCGCTGGTCCCACCACCGAATCATAGGTCCACCAGCCGTTGGCGACTGAACTGCCCTCGACATAGATCTGATAGGCAAGGAAGAGCGGAAACGCGGTCATGAACGATAGCGCATAGGCCGATCGAGCAGGGAATTTGCGCTTGAGGAACAGCACCAGCGAGGTCAGCAAGGGAATCGAGACGGCAAACCACCATCCCCAGCTGAACGGCATGAACAGCGGCTTCACCGGCGTCGTATAGGCCATCTCGCCCCAGAATGGCAGGCGCGCGAATTGGGGGTTCCATGCGACATAGGCGCCCCAGTCACCGAAAAATTCCTGCCAGAAACCGCTTGAGGCTGCGATCAGCATCAGACCGAAAAGCGGGATGCGGCGGTTCTTCACCGCAAGCGCCGCGGCCGCCAGAAGCAGCGCACTCCACAGATAGATGCTGCCGGTTTCCATCACCCATGGATTGACGGGGTCGCCCATCGTCTGGGCGGCGAGCGCCTCAGGACTCATCGCGCCATTGCCTTGATGTGTTCGGGAAGGTTGTGGTTGTAGCATTTCTTTTCGTAGAGGCCGGAAATGCGCCAGCCGTTCTGGGTGCGGCGGAACTGGTGGATGTACCACAGGCCGAAGAAGATTGTCTGGGGCTGCCCATCATCGCCGGGAACGACCATCGGGTTTGTGCAGACCGACCGCGTTTCGCAGCGATCACCGTCAAAGCTGTATTGCGTGGTCGAAACCGCATGCTGCGACATCGGCACGGGCCCAAGACTGGCTGCGAGGAACGACTTGATATCGGCCAGCGAACCTTTCACGCCGACCATTTCGCTATAGTCGATTACGGCATCATCGGTGAAATAGCCGTCAAGGGCATCGAAGTCCTTGTTGTCCACGGCATAGCAATATCCCACCATCAGGTCCTGAATCTCGAACCTGTCCGACATTTCTTCGATCGAAAGCACGGCAGTCTCCCTTCTGTCCGCTTATGCCACATGAATGTGCGGGTAATCGCCGGTCTGTTCCTGCCGATTGGTAGGTTGCAGACCGCAGCATGGAATTGAAAAGGGCCGCGATCGATGGCCGTATCCCTCTTCGGGCCTGGTCAGACGTATCCCTACGCTGCAAGATCGCAGCTCGACATAATGGAGAGTTTTTATGGCTGGACGGATCCCGCCCTTCACACTGGATGATTTCAAGCTTTCGCCCGAAAAGCGTGCCGAGATTTGCGAAGGCCTGACCGAACGTCAAACGTTCATGGTCAACCAGTGGATGAACCTGCACGACAAGCTGAACGTAGGCGACTGGTCCGGATTCGACGAGTTCATGGACAAGGACAAGATGACCTACGACAATCCGAACCGGCCCGATCTGGGGACGTTCGAAGAGTGGAACAGCTCGCCCCGCGCGCTTTTCACTACGTTCCCGCCGTCGGTCTACCGCACGCTCAAAGCATGGGGCCGTGGCGACGACGAGATCTGCGTCCTGTGCCACCACCACGGCAAGCACACGGGCGGCCCCTACATGGGTGTTCAGCCGACAGGCAATCAGCTCGACGTGCTCTGGTTCAGCTGGATCAAGTTCGACGGCGACAAGATCGTGCACATCTATTCCATCTCGGACGTGCTTTCGATGCTGATCGACCTTGAAGTGATCGAGGCTCCGCAGCCGGTCGATCCCTACAAGTAAGGCAGCGCCAGTCATGACGCGAAAGGGGGGCAATTCTGCCCTCCTTTTTCGCGTCATAGCGCGACCGGCCGCGTCGCTGGGTTAGAGGCTGAAACCGCCATCCACGATGATCGTCTGGCCAGTAATATACGACGCCCGGTCCGAGGCGAGGAAGCGAACCGCTTCAGCCACGTCCTCACCGTTGCCAAAGCGGCGCAGGGCGATCGTCTTCTTCTGCTGTTCCCAGATTTCAGGCGTGTAGAGCCTCTTGACCAATTCTGCGCCAAGGCCGGCGTCGATGATTCCGGGCGCCACCATATTGGCGCGGATACCAAACTTGCCTTCTTCCTTGGCGATTGCGCGGCCCAGCGCTTCCATGCCTGCCTTGGGAACCGAAGATAGCGCATCGCCGGGCGGGAAGGTGTAGTTTGCGACCGACACAACGATCACGAAATTACCGCTTCCTTGCTGGCGGAACACGGGCAGTGCTGCTGCAACGACGCGCATCAGGCCGAGCAATTCGGTCTCGATCACCTCGCGCCACTGGGGTTCCTCAATCCGGCTGACGAAAGGCTGTTCGATGGCGACACCCGATGCGAATACCACCGCATCGATCCGCCCAAAATGATCACTCGCCGCCGCGACGGCCGAACTCACGGACACAGGCTCGGTCAGGTCGCACGGCACCGGCCAGCCCTCGCAGAATTCCGGCAATTGAGTGGCAAGCTCTTCAGCGGCCGATTTGTTCGAGCGATAGGAAAGCGCAATCCCATCAAAATCCTGCGCAAGTGCGTGCGCGCAGGCCCGGCCGAGGCCACCGGTCGCGCCGATGACGAATGCTGTCCTCCCGCTCATCCGGCGGCATCCGCAGAAACGCGAGCCAGCTGATCGAGCAGTTTTGCTGCGAATTCGTCATTGCGGTCGGCGGTGAACATGTGGCCCACGCCTTTCGTGATCAGCACTTCAAGCTGGGGAGCAAGCTTCTGGAAACGCGCTGTATTATCGTCATGAACCAAGTGGCTTAGTTCCGCACGGACCATGACGACAGGCGAAGAAACGCGTGCCGCCGCTGCGAGTACCGCCTCGTTCTCACTGGCGGGGTGGAGGAATTCGTCCTTGCCGGTCGCAGGGTCCCAGTGCCAGTGCCATCGCCCGGCAGGATCCTGCCTCATGGAACGGCCAAGGCGCGATGCATCGTCGATGCGGGGTTGCTCCAGATGGAGGGCCAGTGCGTCTGCAGCCGCATCGAGACTTGGATAGCCATCCGCTCCCTCGGCAAAGAATCGGCGGATTCCGTCAATCGCGTGATTGGGCATGTCCGGCGCGACATCGGCCAGCATGATCAGCCGCACTTTTTCGGGATGGCGCGATCCGGCGATCAGCGAGGCCTGCCCTCCACGAGACGCGCCGACGAGCACTACGTGATGGTCGAACTGATCGAGCAGGCTTCCGACATCTCGGGCAAATGCGTCGACATGATAATCGCCATCCGCCGCCCAGTCGCTTTCGCCATGGCCGCGCAGGTCGAACGCAATACCGTAATAGCCCGCCTCGCCAACCTTGCGGGCAGAGCCCCGCCATGAGCTGCGGCTTTGGCCTCCGCCATGGAAAAAGAGGACGGGCGGAGCCTGCGGGTCGCCAAAGGCTTCACCCGCAAGCTCCAGGCCGTCCCCCTGATATCTGACTTTCGTGCCGTACAACTTAGGCGGATACAGGCACGGTTTCGGCGTGGCTCGGGTGTTCACCGGGTCCCTTGTAGGTGAACTTGCCGGGCGCATGGTGCCATTTGCCGTCATCGCGGCTTTCATACGGGGATGCCACTTCGATCAGGCAGCCATGGGTGCTCTTGGGGCCCACCCAGCTCCACTTCTGCCAGGTCATGTCGGGATCGTTGAACGTTTCGCCGTCTCCGGGAAGATGCAGGCCTTCGGCCTTCATTTTTTCCATGGCGGCGGGGACATCATCGGTGCTGAAGCACAGATGGTGGACATGCTCACCAACCTTGTCGAGCCGCTTGCCGAGCGGAGTTCCGGGTGCGGGCTGGATGAACTGGATCTCGGTCGAATATTCATTGACGAAGGTGGCCCATTTCATGCCGGCATCGTCGCCGCTCGAAAATTCGTCATATTTCACGATCGGCTTTTCAAGCGATTGCGGATCGAGCACGCGAAGGATTTTCGTCCAGTCCTCGATCGCCTGATCGAGGTCGCGGACGACCATGCATACATGGGCAAAGGGACCGCTGGGCATTGTTGTTCTCCTTGAATTAGATCAAAATCGTGGCGGTGCCGGCGTTGACAGTGCCGCGCCCGTCCACATCGAGCTTGAGATCGCAGGTGACGCGATTGCCTTCGACAGAGGTTACCTCGCCCGAAGCAATGACGCGGTCGCCTTCGTAGACATTGTCGAGAAAACGCGAATCCATCGTCTCGATCCGGCAACCGGGAAAGGCCGTCATCAGCATGTTCATCATATAGGCAACGTTGATCGGACCCTGATTGATCCGCTTGTTACCAAGCCCTTTGGCCTTCACGACCTCTACATCGAGGTGGATCGGGTTGGGGTCGGCAAGAAATACCGACCAATCGCGCATGGCGTCAGGGCTGACCGTTTCGATCACGAAGGGAGGAAGCGTGTATCCCGCCTTGATGTCTGCTGAAACGCTCATGCGGCAAGCTCCTTGCGCGGCAGGACCCAGACATTGTCCGTTTCCAGGACGGCATCGCCGCCTGCAGCCGGATGCAGGCGAAGGCGATAGGTGAGGACGTCCATCACGCCCAGCTTGCGGCTCTTCTTGCGCACGAGGCTGAGGATTTCGCCGGTAACCCGATAATCCTGCCCGACCATAAGCTGTCCTGCAAAGCGAACACCGGACGAACCCATCATCGGGCCGTCTTCCACGTCGAATTCGCAAGTCTCGCACACGCCGCCCACGGTCTTGCCCATGGCGACCTGCGTGGCGATGTAGTAATAGATCGGATGCGCACTGCCGTCAGTCGCGGGCTGCACGCCCGTCGACCGGCATAGCGCCGCATTCTCGTCCGCGGCGATCGAGAATATCGCAGTTCCATCCAGCGAAGTGCCAGCGACATCGGGGGCAGGGGGAAATTCTTCCATTTGCTCCATCCTCAGAACGACCGGGGAAGGCCGAGATTCTCGGCGATCGAATTGCGCACCATCTCGTTCGAAATGGGCGTCATGCGCAGGATGCGGTGGTCGCGCCAGTAACGCTGCATGTCGGTTTCGGCCGAATAGCCCATGCCGCCCATGATCTGGATACCCATGTCGGCGGCCTTTACCGCGTTTTCCGTGGCGACCATCTTCAGCATGTTCGCTTCATTGCCGCACGGTATGCCGTTGGATTGCATCCATGCGACATTATACAGCAACAATTCGGTCAACTTTTGCGATGTAGCTATATCCGCGACATAATGCTGCAGGATCTGGAAGCGACCGATCACGCCGCCAAATGCCTTACGTTGCATCATGTAATCCAGCGCATCTTCCAGCACGCCGTCGATCGCGCCGAGACATTGTGCGCCTACCATGATGCGCTCATTGTTAAGGCTGGGCAGCATCGCGCTCCATGCGTTCCCGGGTTCGCCCAGAACGTCCTCATCCGGAACGAAAACGTCCTCGTAATGAACCTCGCAACTGCCCATTGCGCGCATACCTAGCTTGGGCAGGAGGCTTGCCGTGATCCCCGGCGACTTTGCGTCGACGAACAGAGCGATCAGGCCGTGATGTTTTTTTTCTGCGTTGCGGTCACTCCGGGCAAGTACAAGCAAGCGATCGGCGACCTTCGCAGCCGTAGTCCACATTTTCGCACCGTTGAGTTTCCAACCGCCATCGACCTTATCGGCAAAAGTCTTCATCGCGCCCAGCACGTCGGTTCCGCCATCGGGTTCGGTCATCGAGATCGATACGCGGAGATTGCCGGCCGCCATTTCTGGCAACCAACGCTGCTTCTGCTCTTCATTTCCGGCAATCGCGATCGAATGGGCACCCCCAAACGAAGTGAGACCCCAGACCCATAACAGGCCTCCGGCAGTACGAGACATTTCGCGGGCGAAGATCATCTGCATCACAACATCGCCACCAAGGCCGCCGTATTCCTCGGGAATGCCGACGCCAAAGAATCCTTCTGCTTTCAACTTTTCCCAGATCTCGAAGGGATAGTTCTGCTCATCTGCCTCAAGCTTGCGCATGAGATCTTTGGGCAACTCCGCATCGACCCAACGTCTTACGACATCGCGAAACGCGATTTGCTCTTCGGTGAGATTGAAATCCATGCTTACCTCGTGCTTCGCATCGCCACGACTGAAACCTATCGAACGGCGGGTTAGATCGACAGTCCGCCCTCGACAGGCAGAACGGAACCGGTAACGTAGGAGCCTGCGGGGGAGGCCAGATAAATCGCTGCACCCGCCATGTCTTCCGCCAAGCCGGTTCGACCGCGCGGCACCATGGATTCGACCATCTTGCGCATCGCATCATCGGTGATCACGGTCATGTCGCTTTCGAAGAATCCCGGCGCGATGGCATTCACGGTGATATTGTCCGAGGCGAGGTTTTTGGCGAGCGACTTGGTCAGCCAGTGGATCGCGCCCTTCGATGCCTGATAGGCATAGACTTCGCGCGGGCCGACTTTGAGCGCGCCGACCGACCCGATATTGATCACGCTGGCCGGTCGTTGTGCGCTGCCCCCCGCACGCAGCAGCGGCAACAGCTTCTGCAACAGAAAGAAAGGGCTCTTCAGGTTGAGGTCGAGGACGCCGTCCCAATCGGATTCCGTAAATTCGTCGATCGCGGCGTCGGACAGAGTGCCTGCGTTGTTGACGAGTACATGCAAAGCTTTCTCGCGGCCCGAAAGCTCGGCTACCAGCGCCTTGATGCCGTCGATGGTCGAGATATCGGCAGCGATGCCGATGACGTCGCCGGGGATATCGTCGGCCACGGCAGCGACCTTTTCCGCGTTTCGAGCACAGATATAGACCCGCGCACCCGCTGCGGCGAGGCCTACGGCGATCATCCGGCCGATTCCGGCGCTGCCGCCGGTGACCAGTGCGACACGGCCTTTTACCGAAAACAGCTTGGCGGCATCGATCATCCCACGATCTCCAACATCATGTCGGCAAGCCCTTCGGGATCGCCTACGTTGAATGCATGGTCGCCCGGATGCTTGTGCATCGTCCAGCCAAGCTTTTCGGCCCGTTCGTGCATCATGCCCATGATTGTGTGTTCGGCAGCGATATAATCCACCGCATGGGTGATCGATTCCGCGCCGACGGGAATGACGCAGCTGGTGGCGCGCATTGGCTGGTCAGACAGGTGGTCCAGCAGCCATTTCTCGCGATTGCGATCCATCATGTGCGGATGGTCCTTGGCCATCGCGCGCTGTTGTTCATGTACGCCCGAGCCCATCGGACCCTCTCCGCCATCCAGCATGGCATCCAGTCCGGCGGCTTCCTCTTCGCTCGCGAAACCCATCATCGATGCGATGCGTTCACCCGCGTGGGGCACGATCGCGTCGAGATAGATGACGCGTCGAACGCGGTCGCCCGCCTGCGCCAGCACGCCTGGCGCGACGGTGCCGGCATAGGAATGCGCAACCAGGATGACGTCCGACAGATCTTCATACTTAAGGACGTTCACGATGTCGGTCACATGGACCGCATTGCCGACGTCGCGGCCGATCAGATGTTCCCGTTCGCCAAATCCGGTGAAGGTGGGGGTGAATACCGTGTGCCCCTTGGACTCAAGCGCATCCCGCATGAATTTCCACGTCCAGCCGCCCATGCCGCCGCCATGCATCAGAAGAAAAACAGCCATTATTCGGGCGCTCCGGGTTCAAGGTTGAGGACGAGTTCGGGGGGCACGTCAGGGCCCCACAGGTAAAAGCTGTCATCCGGCGAGTGCTGGGCCGCGGGCCATTCGCAGTCTGCCGGGATGAAATCGATATCGGCCGAAAACTCGGCATAGCTGCCCCACGGGTCGCGGGCATAATAGAAGTAGTTGCCGCCAAGAACGTGGCGACCCACACCCCAGCCTTCCTTGTAACCGGCGCGCATCATCTGCGCCGATCCAAGGCCCACTTCCTGGAACGAACCGACATCCCAGCTGCTGTGGTGCATGCCGCGATGCGTCGATCCGACCAGGGCAAGCAGGTGATGGTCGCTGCCATGCGGGCCGTGCAGGAACGCGACAACCGGGCCGCTGCCGTCGGACAGGCGCAGGCCGAGATTTTCCTCGTACCATTGGGTCGCCGCCATCACATCCGATGTAAAGATAGCGAAATGGGAGAGATTGCGCGGCTTGGTTTTGGGCGCTTTCGAATTGAAAATGGCGCCCGACTCGCCAGCAGCAGACGAAGTCGTCTGAAACTGCGTCTTTGCATCGGGCGAACATTTTTCGGCGACCGCAAGGTGAATCGGCATGTCGTCGAAGCCAAGGATCCAAGTGCCGCAGTTAGGCGCCTTTGCGGACGCTTCGATGCGCTTCACGCCGTTCTCATCCAACCGGGCGAGCAGCGGCGCTTCGTCTTCTTCGTACACCCCGAAGCTGATGTAGCGCAGCTGCTTCACTGGACCTTCGACGATCCGCGCCCAGCACTGGTCGTGGCCAAAGGTATAGAGTTCCAACCCGGCATCGGTCTCGCGCACGTCAAGCCCGAATGCGGTGTAGAAGTCCTTTGCCACAGCCAGATCGGGCACCTGGAGGCCGAAATGGTCGATCGAATGCACGCCAAGCGCACCTGCGCGTTTTTGCGCCATTTATCTCTCCCGTTACAGTCGAGCTTCAGCTCATTCTGCGACGACACGATTGCTAAGCAATCCGATGCCTTCGATCTCCACTTCGCAAATGTCGCCCGCCTTCATCCAGACCTGCGGATCGCGCGCCACGCCGACACCGCCGGGGGTGCCCATCACCAGCACATCCCCTGGTTCAAGTGTCATGAACGTGGACAGCAGATGGATGGTATTGGCGACGGTGAAGATCAGATTGCCGGTGTTGGATGATTGCATGACATTGCCATTCACCCGGCATTCGATCTTCAGTCCAGAAGCGCCTGCAGGGACTTCATCGGGCGTGACCAGCCACGGGCCGAAAGCGCCGGTGTCGTCGAAGTTTTTGCCCGCGGTCCACTGCGGCGTGCGCATCTGGTAGTCGCGCAGGGAGGCATCGTTGAAGACCGAATATCCGGCCACGTGATCTAGCGCATCGGCTTCGGAAATGTTCTTGCCGCCCTTGGAAAGGACGACCGCCAGTTCGGCCTCCCAGTCAAGCTGGCTTGAGATTTTCGGCAGGATAATGGGCGCGCCGTGGCCCATCAGGCTGGACGGGAAGCGGCCGAACAGCACGGGAAAATCAGGAATGTCGAAGCCAGATTCTTCCGCGTGGTCGCGATAGTTGAGGCCCATGCAGACGATCTTAGAAGGCCGTGTGACCGGGGGAAGAAAGTTCAGCAATGCTTCATCGACGACTTCGCCGTCTGCCGCGGCCTTGCCGGCCGCCGCCAACGATCCTTCCGCGATCTTTGCGTCGAGGTCGGCCAGTTCGCTGTCCCAGACAACCCTGATCTCGCCATCGGCCTTGGCGGCGAGGCCGATCCGGCCGTCCTTGCTTACTCTTGCAATGCGCATTTCAATCTCCAATCCTGAATTTACTCGCTGGCCTTTTGGCCGGTTCCGCCACCCGTGGCGGGCATAAGGTTGATGCTCATTCCGCCATCCACCAGAATATCGATGCCGGAAATGTGACCCGCTTGCGGTTCAAGCAGAAAGATAATCGCATTGGCCACGTCCTCGGCCATTCCCAGCTTACCAAGCGGAATCATCGATTCGCGCTGTGCCCGGCGCTGGGGGTCGTCATAGCCAGCCTGCGTCATTGGCGTGTAGGTCGGCCCCGGCGACACCGTGTTGCAGCGAATGCCGTCCGGCCCCCATTCCAGCGCGCATTGCCGCATCAGCATCAGCAGCGCGGCCTTGCTCGACGAATAAAAGCCGAGCCCCGGGGTCGGCTGCGTTGCCGACATGGAGGCGGTGGCGATAAAGGCCCCGCGCGAATGGGCGAGATAGGGATGAGCCGCCTGGCCCAGCAGCCAAGTGGCGCGCGTGTTGATCGCGTACACACGATCGAATTGTTCTGGCGTCTGATCGACCAGCGGTGCGCCCGAGATAATCCCCGCATTGCTGACGACCCCGTCGATCCCGCCCATGAAATTGGCGGCAGCGGCGATGATGTCCTTTCCGCAATCGGGTGACGAAAGATCGGCGACAAAAGCGCGTGCCGCGGGCCCGATGGCCTCTGCCACGGCCTTGACGCCGTCAGCATCCCTATCGGTCAGCAGCATCTGGTGGGGTTCATCCTGCCCGGCCAGCAATTCCGCGACGGCCCTGCCAATGCCGCTGGCGGCCCCCGTAATCACGACTTGCATCACAAATTCCTCATTCGCTGATTCCGAGTTCTTCCATGAGCCGCTGCCGCAGCTTGAACTTCTGGATCTTGGAGGCCGACATCGGCCATTCGTCGACATAGCGAATGTGGCGCGGAACCTTGAAGGATGCGATCCTTTCCTTGGCAAAGGCGATCAGCTCGGCTTCGCTGGGCCGGAAACCGTTCGCCAGCTTGACGAAGGCGGCGGGAACCTCTGCCAGTCTCTGGTCGGGGATGCCGATGACCTGTGAAAGCTCCACCGCCTCGTGCGCTTCAAGAACGGTCTCGACTTCGGCGGCGGCGACGTTTTCCCCGCCTACCTTCAGCATGTCCTTGAAACGGCCATGGAATCGCATGTGGCCATCGCTGTCGAGCGAGCCGATATCCCCGCTGTGATACCAGCCATCGGCGTCGATCGCCTCGGCCGTCTTGACTGGATCGCGGTGATAGCCGTCGAGCATGTTGTAGCCCTTGATAAGGACTTCGCCGCGCTGTCCCGTCGGCAGGTCCTTGCCGGTTTCAGTGTCGACGATGCGGACGGAAATCCCCTTGAGCGGATAGCCCAAGGTCTGAAAGCCCAGTTCAGGATCCATATCATAGCCGCCGGTGCTAACGATCCCGCTGGCCTCCGACATGCCGAACGTGCCGACCTGAAGTGCATTCGGCATTTTTTCGCGATAGGCATCGCCGATCGCCTTGGGCATCTGGCTGAAACAGCTGTTCATCAGCCGCACGCTGCCCATGTCGGTCTTGTCCCAATCGGGATGTGCGATCATCGACTGGTGAAAGGTGACGAAGGGCAGAAAGATCATCGTTGCCTTTTCAGTCTCGATCTGGCGCAGGCTTTCGCCCGGATCGAAATGGGGCTGGCCGATGAAGGTGCCGCCCACCTCTATCGCGCCGAGCATCGCCAGCATGGCCGCGATATGGAACAAAGGCATGGGCGACCAGACGCGCTCGTCATCCTGAAAAGCCCATCGGTTACGCGCAAGATTGCTGGCTTCGCGGCAGATCGCCTCGTTCGATAGCAGGCAGCCTTTCGGGTTTGCGGAGGTCCCCGAAGTATAGAGGACCATGCATGTATCGCGCAGCCGGACCGAAAGCCGTGCTTCGTGAACGGCTTCCTCGTCGACGGTGGCTGCTGCGGCATCGAAGGCGGACTGGTCAATAAAGCCTGCCGCCTGCTTCCCTCCGTTCAGGATAAGGCGGCGCAAACGCGGGGCCTGCGCAATGTCGAGCGCCATGGGATCGGCACATCGTCCAATTTCTGGAAAAGCCTCTGTCAGGCGGGTCGTGAAATCGACGAAATCATCGGCCTCGCTGTTCGTTATGACAGCGCATAGTTCGGCATTCTCGACGACATAGGCGATTTCGGGGGCGCGATAGCGGGCATTCATCAGGACCGATACGCCGCCCACCATGGAGACGGCGAACAGGGTTTCGACGAAATCGATGCCGGATGGCAGCAGGATGCCGACATGGTCGCCCTGCGTGATGCCAAGGCCGAGCAGCCCGCGGGCCCGGTGCAGCACTGATTGCACGACATCGTCATAGCTGCGCCGTCCCGACGGGAAGACGAGCGCTTCCTTGTCGGGATGTGAGTCCCATGACTTTAGCAACATGTCGGCAAGCGGACTTACACTGACCCGAATACTGGACGCATCTTCGCCATTAGCGGACACGCAGGCCTCCTCCATTTTCTGGCTTACTTCGCGCATCTCTGTTCCGCCTCATGGCACTCTCGTGCCCTTCCCAAGGATAGGCTCCCACGCATTGCGCGACCTAACCGCAACCGGCGACGCCGCCGTCGACAGGCAGGGCGACACCGGTGATGTAGGCGCCGGCACGCGACGACAGGAACACGACCGATCCGGCGATTTCGTCCGGCCTACCCAGTCGGGCCATCGGAATTTGCGACAGCACCGCCGGGTCCACTTCGTCGTCCTCGCGAAGATGCGCCGTCATCTTGGTGGGGAAGAAGCCGGGAACGAGCGCGTTGACGTTGATGTTGCGAGCCGCCAGATCGCCGGCCAGATCGCGGCTCAGCATGTGGATGGCCGCCTTGCTGGCCGAATAGGAATAGGCGCTGAGGCGGGCCGTCTTCAGCCCCGCGACGGAACCGATATTGATGACCCTTGCCGGATCGTCGGGGGTCCCGGCGGCTTCCAGCGCGCCTAGCAATTCGCGGACCAGCGTGAAGGGCGCCTGCACATTGACCATCATCACGCCCGGCCATGCCTTGTCGGGATAATTGTCGACCGGCCCGCCCCATGTCTTGCCGGCATTATTGACAAGAATATGGAGCTTGTCGCCGCAAGCGGCGCGCAACCGGTTGGCAAGGTCCACCGCAGCTTCGGGGCTGGAAAGATCACAGGGCAAGGGGATGCAGACACCCAGCGACGACATTTCCGCCGCCGCCGTATTGCACACGTCTTCCTTCCTCGACGTGATCGCGACCGTGGCCCCCGCCTTCAGCAGACCCTCGGAAATCATGCGGCCAAGGCCTTGCGCGCCGCCCGTGATCAGCGCGACTTTTCCGCTCAGATCGAAAAGCCCGGTCATACGGTGATCGCCACTTTGCCGAACTTGTGATCGTTTTCGAGATAGGTCAGAGCCTTGTCGGCTTCGGCCAGAGGAAACGTCTTTTCGATCACCGGCTTGATGCCATGCTTGTCGATGAAATCCAGCATGTTGCGGAAATCTTCAGGATCTCCGACCTGACTGCCGACGATGCTGGCACTCTTCAGGAAAACGCCGGTCGCGGTAATCTCGAACTTATCGCCTGCGGTCGATCCATAGATCACGATGCGGGCGCCCGGTTTTATGGCACGAATGTAATTGGCATAGCTCGGTCCGGGCGCGCCATCGAGTACGACGTCGATGCCGCCCGTCATCGGGCCGACCTTCTTGCGCCATTCGGGATCGGTGTAGAGCAGGCCGTCGGTCGCGCCCATGCTCTTGGCACGTTCGATGACTTCTTCGCTTTCACCCGTGACATAGACCTTGCAGCCAAGCGCCACCGCATAGGCGAGGCCAAAGGTCGCTACGCCGCCGCCGACGCCGCTGATCAGAACGGTATCGGTAGGCTGCAGCTGGCCCTTGAACATCAGCGCGCGCCATGCCGTCAGGCCGGTCAGGATCGAAGCGGCGGCCTCTTCCCAGCTCATGCCCGCGGGCTTCGGGGCCAGATTTTCGGCAGGGACACAGACATATTCGGCGATCGTGCCAGGGTGCGGCATGCCCAGCAGGCCGAATTCGGCCTGCGGGGCGTGGCGGTTTGGTCCCCAATCGCGGCCGGGATACAACACGACTTCGTCGCCGATTTCGACGCCAGTGACGCCTTCGCCGATCATGTCGACGACGCCGGCGCCGTCGCAGCCCATGGTGCAAGGTGTGACCATCCCGGGGTACAGCCCGCGCGAGATCCACATTTCCCGGTGGTTCATCGACGCCGCCTTGATCGCGACCCGCACTTGTCCGGCAACAGGTTCCGGCGTCTCGACATCCACCACGCGAACGGCTTCTGGACCATCCGTGGATTCGAGCAATAGAGCTTTCATAAGTCGGGAATCCTTTTTCTATAATCGGTTATTGGCACGGATGGCCAAAGAGCGGCGGCGCCATTTCTGACCGTGAGGTTGGTGATGGATGCGGCCGGGGCGAATGCGGGTGTCATGCGCGGATTCTCGCGTTCGTCCGCTGCCGGACGAATTCCCGCAGGGAATGGCGCACTCCCGCCAATTTGAAATTCATATCCCAACTCCCGCTGCCGCAAGATCATCGTCCTGCACGCCGATAGCTTTATCGGATTGTGGGGTTATCGCCGCCCAAGCGCATCACAACCTATCTGCGGATAGGAAATCGGGCTTGCCATGATGGATGCGCTGCACGATAACAGCGGCATTGCCGGCATACGACCGGCAGGGAGAGGCGAAGAGGCTGGCCACATGGGCTTAGTGCAGACCACGATCGTGCCGCCGCGTTCGGCGCACGCGTATGTGAAACGGGCAAGGATCGAAAGCCTGGCGGAAAAGATCGCCGGCTATCGCGCAGTCACGGTTATCGCTCCGGCCGGTTTCGGGAAGACAACCGCCATGCTGCGATGGGCCGACCTGCTGGCCGAACGAGGGCGATCCGTTCTTTGGATCGCGGCGCGCGCCGGTGTGGACAGTCTCGACACCTTTCTCGAGGCACTGTCCCAGGCCTGTGTCGTGTCGGGTCTTGGCATCGCTTCCAGCGATCCGCGTGCATGGTTCGTCGAGCTTGCCAAGCGATCGGGCGCGGCGCCGATCCTGTTCATAGACGATGCCCAGTTGCTGCCCCGCGAAGTGCATGATTTCGTCGAGCAGCTGATTTTCAGCTCACGCGACGGGTTGACGACCGTCATGGCGTCCCGGGGCGAAAATGACATCAATCTCGCTCGCCTGAGATCGCTGGGATACCTGATGGAAGTCAGGATGGCGGACCTGTGTTTCGATACAGAGGAAGCAAGCAGCCTGCTGAGGCAGGAAATTGGGGCAGAGCCGACTGCGGCGCAGATCCAGCGCATGATAATGGATACACAGGGCTGGGCCGCCGGCCTGATTCTTGCCTCCCAGACGTGGCACAAGTATAGTTTGCACGCGGAAATGCCTGAACGGGCGGCCAGTCGGCTGCGTTACGAATATGCGAGCTATTTCCACGAGGAAGTGATCGAGGGACTTCCGCAGGAATTGCGGAACTTCATCATCGACACCTCGATCCTGAAAGAACTTTCGCCGTCGGCTTGCGCTGCGGTGATCGGCCAGAGCGAAGCGCGCAAATATCTCGACGAGGCTTTCGAGCGCGGGCTCTTCCTGATCGAACTGGACCGCGAGCAGGGCGAATATCGCCACTACAAGCTGTTCCGCGAAATGGTTCTGGGGCGGCTCATGAAGCTGGCACCTGAACGCGCAGCCGAATTGCACCGGCGCGCCAGCCGCTTCTACGCAGAAACCAGCAATTATCACCTTGCACTGGAGCATGCCGAGCAAAGTACCGATCAGGAATTTCTCGCGTCGCAGATCGAAACCCTAGCCGAACAGATGATCTATGCCGGGCTGATGCAGCGGCTTGACGAACTGGCTAGCCGGTTGCCGTGGCAGGTGGTCGAGGACAAGCCGTCGATCCTGCTGGCCATGTCGTGGCGGCGCAGCAGGCGACTGGCATTCACGTCCGCCGAACGCCTGATCGAAGCGGCGGAAAAAGCCATCGAAGATAAGATGGATGCCGGCGAACTGGATGACTACGCAGCGCGACAGCTGGATTTTCATGTGCGCCACCGCAAGGTCATGTTGCACGCCGCACGCGACGACATGGTCGCGGTAGAGGAGGAATGCGGCCCGCTGTTGGCCGATCTGGGTGACGATCATCCATATCTCAGCTGTACCCTGCTGGCACAGCTGCTTTCCGCCCGTCGTGAGCTGTTTCACTTCCACGACATGCTTCGACTGGAAGGTGAATTGCGCAAGGCATTGGCGCGACCGGGTTCAGCCTTCGCATCGATTGCGCTCAAGTCGTCGGTCGCGCCTACGCTCGTCGCACAGGGCAAGACGGAAACCGCAAAGCAGTTCCTGCATGAAGCGCAGGAAATCGCGCGCAAGCGTGAAAGCGAGGTTTCGGGGCTAGGCGCGCTGCCGGCACTTCCGTTGGCCGAGATATTATACGAATGCGGCGAACTGGACGAGGCAGCCAGGCTGGTCGACCAGTACATGCCTTCTATTCGACAATGGGGCTTCGTCGAT
>CERQ01115275.1_pt1 | contig 52451 bp, 47 predicted proteins | sample 530711 | NCBI WGS metagenome assembly CERQ01 (sample SAMEA2620882, study PRJEB7988) | marine metagenome | biome: marine biome (ENVO:00000447); feature: mesopelagic zone (ENVO:00000213); material: "saline water (ENVO:00002010), including plankton (ENVO:xxxxxxxx)" | depth 850 m | reverse complement strand
GCAACGAGCGGAGCAACGAGCGGAGCAACGAGCGGAGCAACGAGCGGGTCAACGAGCGGAGCAACGCACGCAGGCACTTTCTGTGAATTAATGTGGTAGATATGCACGTCAGTGTAGTGTGGGCCCATGCGCGGAGGTCTTCAGCGATGGAAGCGCGGCGTCGATTCGCATGGCGTTCGCGCGGCGATGGCCTATGCGCTCGAGGGAGAGTGCGATGCTGCACGTGTCGCTCAGGGGGTCCGTGCGCTCGACAATTACTCCGCCGGCCCGCGCGCTGTCACGCGCTTTGTCGTTGAAGACGGGCGAACCACAATCGACAACCTTGAGCAGGATCAGTTGCGCGTCTGGGTCGACGGCTGCGATCCGCTGACCGGTGAACGGCGTGGCCGGCAGCTTCGTTCGCCGGATGCCGACCTCGTTCTGGACGGGACAATCAACGCGCCAAAGTCGTTCAGCATTGTGACGCTGCTTCACCCAGAGCTCGAGGCGGAGTTCGAAGCGTTGCAGGACCGTCTGCGAGATCGGGTGCTCTCGATGTGGCAACTCGAGCTCAACGCGCGGAGGGGCGCTGGCGGGAGGGTGCGGGAGCAGCTCGCGCGGGTGGAAGTGGTCGAGCTGAAACATCGCCGTTCCCGAGCACTCGACCCACACATCCACCGTCATCTCTGGCTAAACGTACGTGTACTCGGGCGTGATGGTCGTTGGTCCAACATCGACTCTCGGGTGGCGATGAAGATGCACACCCTCATCAACGCGGAGGGAGAGCTTGCGGCTCGAACCGATCCTGCGTGGATCGCGGCCCTTGCGCGGCACGGATACAGCCTCGACGGGAACGGCGAGATCGCAGAAGTCGTGCAGGCAGTACGGCAGATGTCTCGACGCTCCAACCAAATTGAGAAGAATCGTGCCGTCCTCCTCGCGCGTTGGCGAAGTGAACACCCCGGCCAGGAGCCGGGTCCCGATGTCGTTCGACAGCTCGATCGGCTGGCATGGGCGCAGGGGCGGCCCGCGAAACCCGCCGCGTTCGATGAGGCTGGGTGGGAGCAGCTCGTTCGAATCGAGCTGGGTGAGATCGATGCCTCCCTCTTGGCTCCCCGCGCACCCGTGGGGCTACCGGCGGGCAGCGGCCCGCCGCCCGATATCGATCTTCTCGCCGCGCGAGCGGTTGTGGATGCTGACGAGCGATCAGCGGCGGCGGGCGGGCGCTTCAGCATGTTCGACATACGCGCGGGCGCGACGCGCGCAGTGGCCGGCTCCGGCCTAGTCGATTCTCGAGATCGGCTTCAGGACTTGATTTCGGCTGTCGTCGAGAGAGCCATGATGAACACCGTTGACCTGCTTGACCGTCGGCGTCCTGCCCACGTGAAGGGTTTCATGGCGAGGGCGACCGCGTCTCTGAAGGTTGACCTCGCGAACACGTTCGATGGCCTCAACCAAGAGGGGGAGCCCCAGTCAGAGTCTGCCATGCAACTGATCGCGAGTGCCGCGCTCGACGGCCCGCTTGTCCTCGACCCAGGTCAGGCGTGCGCCGCGGGGGCAATCGCGGGATCCGACCGCTTGGTGACCATCACCGGGCCGGCTGGCTCCGGCAAGACCACCACGCTGCGGGTCGCGCGGCACGCGCTCGCGCTCCAGGGGCGAGAGATGGTGGTCGTCGCACCGACCAAGAAGGCTGCCTCCGTCGCTGAACGTGAGATCGGTGCCACCGCCTCGAGCCTCCACGCATTGCTGGCTGACCACGGATGGAGGTGGAACAGGGACGAAGCGGGCCAGCAGGTTTGGTCCAGGCTTCACTTTGGGGAACCCGACCCGACGACAGGGGCGGTGTACCGAGGGCCGGTGAAGCACCCACTCGCGCTCGGAGATCGCGTGGTGGTGGATGAGGCTGGCATGGTCGACCTCCATACGGCGACGGCCCTTGCAATTCTCGCGGAAGAGACCGGGATAGGAATAGCGATGGTCGGGGACCACCTGCAGGCCATGCCCGTCGGACACTCAGGTGCCATGGCATGCATGGCACGACGCAGCGGCGCCGTCGTCGAGCTGACCGACATCCACCGTTTCCGCGATGAGGGCTACGCCGAACTCACCCTTCAGTTGCGCGAGCCACCCTCAAGGGAAGCGGCGCTCGCCGTGGCCCAGGAACTCGACGACCGTGGCCTCGTCCAGAGAGTCCCGGACTCGCTGTCCGCGCGACAAGCGATGGTCGATGGCTTCTTTCGCTGGCAGGCGGCGCGCAAGCGGGTTGCGCTCGTCACGAGCACCAACGATGAAGCTGACGCGATCAACGAGGCGATCCAGGAGCACCGCGTCGAGACGGGCCAACTGCGCATGGACAGGATTGCGATCGGTCAGCAGGGGCAGCAGATCCTCGAGGGCGACGTCGTTCAGACCAGGCGGAACGACTCTCAAGCCGGAGTCGATAACCGAGCTCTGTGGACGGTGCGGCGAATCGGATCGACGCACCTCACTCTCGCGAGTATCAACGATGCAGCAGACACGCGGACGGTCTCAACGGATTACGCCGCCGATCATCTTCACCTCGCATACGCCTCGACAGTGCACGGGATCCAGGGCGAGACCACCGATGCATCGATCGTCGGCCCGGGCGTCGACGCATCCGGTCTCTACGTCGGACTGACGCGCGGACGGCTGCACAACGAGGCCATCGTGGTAGCGAGGTCGGATGCGCTTGCGCGTGCAGCGTTGGCCGAAAGCATGGCCCGCGGTCGCGTCGAGATCACCATGCAAGACGCCTTGCACGCTGCACGCGATGAGCTACGCCGCGCCGCCCTCCCTCCGGAGGAGCTGAGGGCTCCGAACAAGCGCTCGTCTCGCCGCTACGCGAACGTCGAAGACCTAGAGCGACTCGAAGCGACGCTGCGCTCAACAGCTGCACAGCTGCAACGCGAACTCGGTCCGCTTCGTGATTGGTTGTCGGACTCCGAAGAGATGATCGCGACACTCGAGGCTTCCCATGCTTCTGCGAGTGCAGCAGGGCATGCCCGTGACCGGGCGACAGTCGAGGCGGATGCGACGGCGAGCGTGTTGGCCGAGCGCCGCGCCACGCGCATAACCGAGTGCGCAGCTGCTGAGGCGCTGCTGGCGGAGGTCGAGTCTGACCTGACTCGAGTCTTGGCCGAGCAGCAGCTTCGCGCCGCTGGCGGTGGCGACCGCGCGATCGATAACTCGACCTCGATTGCTGTGTCGCCGATACCGCGCCGTGGTCAGTCCCTCGGTATCTGACCTGAGCGGAGCAGGCTGTTCCCTCCCTGGCCAACGAGATGCGGGCGGGAGTACGATTACTCCCGCCCGCATCGTGATTTCGGCGGTTAGCGAGCGAATCCCGCACCGGTCCGCGAAACCGGTGCGACTTCCGGCCCCGAGGTGTACGCCTCGGGGCTGCTAACTTTTGGGGCGCGCTCGACGTCGACGTTCGTGAACTTCAGCGAAGCTCCGACGTTGTCGGCGACGACATCTCGTGTCTCGCGCGATTGCCCCGTCTCCTTGTCGATGTAGGTGCCGAAACGCAAGTCGCCCGAGAGTAGGACCGCGTCACCCTTGCGAAGTGAGTCGGTCACGTTTCGAGCTTGCTGGTTGAAGACCACGACACGGTGGAACACCGTGCCTGCGTCCTCCCATAGCCCGGTCGCGCCGTTGAGGCGCCGGTCGTTGACGGCGACCGTGAATCGGGCGTACTCGTTGCCGGACTCACTTGCCCCATGTTCCGGGTCGCCGGTGAGGTTGCCCTCGAGGGTGACCGGGATTCGCGTCGTCATGATGTCTTCCTTTCTCTTGTGGTGAGGCACCCGGCTGGATGCCTCAGTGGGCGTGGCTCTGGTTCGTCCACGACTCCCACTCCTCTTCGTTCGTCACGTCCGTCCACGACCGCCGGCGTCGGGGTGAGTGACCGGCGTTGCATCCGCCGTTGTATGCGCTCCGCAGTCTCGGAAGAGCGTTGGCGAAGTGCTGGTGCCATGTGACGGGTCCATTGCCGGAGTCGGTCGGGTTGAATGCCACCCGATGTGCGCAGTGCAACGCCGAGAGCTCTTCAACGAGTGCGCCGTGCTTCCACCAACAGTCAGGTATGAGCGAGGCGGAGATGTCGTAGCGCGTCGTGACCCACTCAACCCAGTCGCGCAGGGCTTGCCACTCATCTCGTGCTTGCTGGTCCTGCATCGTGCGCCAGTTCGTGGCGCCGCCGGACGGCTGCGGACTCGGCGGCGAGACGGGTAGACGTGTGGCGTCCTCGACGAGGAGCTGCTGCGCCCGCTTGCGAAGATCCTGGTCAGTCATCGAGCTCTCCCTGGGGAAGGTCCGCTAGCTGGCCGGTCTGGTTGGATGGCGGCCAGTGCCGGCGCTCGGCCTCGTTCGCAGCCGCGAAGACATCCCGCTGTTCCTGCTCGGTCGCTCGCTTGGCGACTTGAATCTCGCGAGCGTCGCCACGGACATCCCAGCCTGCGAGTTCCAACAGGACCGGACTGAGGTTCCGGTATGCGAGGAGCCCCGTGTCAGAGGGCATGCGTCGTATCTCGTCGACGGACATGAGAGGCCGGCGCTCGTGATGCTCACTGGTGTTGTACGTCGACGTGTCGCTCGCCCAGGATCGCTGCGTGCGGCGATGATCTCGATTGCCGAGCATCGTTTCGACGTTTCGAAGGTGCTCGACGTGGGATGCTCCGCCCAACAGAAGTTTTGCGGTCGCCGCGGCCCAGATGGTGTCGGCCTCGGCGCGAGACCACGAGGTCTCAGCTTGTGACAGGGCCTGGAGGACCACGAAGGTGCAGATCCCGCGTCCCCCACCGTCCGCCATGACGCGGGGAAGATTCGCCCAGCGGAACATATTGACGATCTCGTCGAGGATGAGTCCAAGCGGCCGAGAAAGCCTCGCGTTGGGCGAGGAGAGCGCCTCTTTGCGAGCCACTTCCACGACGTCGTCGACGAGCGCGCCGAGGAAGCCGCCCATCGCGGACGCCCCCGACGCTGATCCGATGAGGTAGAGCGTGTTGGCATCTTCGAGAAAGTTCCGGGCGTCGAAGACTCGATCGCCGGGCTGAGGCATGAGGCTCTCGCGGATCTGTGGAACGGAGAGCGGGGCAACCGCACCTTGCACCCCGAACCAGATCGAGGACAGCAGTTTCTCGTCGCCTGACAGAGTCGCGTCGAGACTGGATGCCCATGTGCGGGCGCCGTTGTCCGCGAGGACCGGGACGGCGTCCCGCGCCAGCATCGGGCTCGAACCCCATTCGTAGAGCTTGTCGACGCCGTACCCGCCGAGGGCGCACGCGTGAAGGAGCCGGCCGAGGACGAGGCCGGACGCCTGGGCCCACTCGGCGTTCGTCGTCGATGTGCCGAGGGCTGTGCCGGTGATGATCGCATTGCCGCGTTGGGCGGCGACGAGGGGATTCTCGCATCCGGCTATCGGGCTGATGCGGATGGGGTGCCGGACGCCGCTCAGGCCCTGCGGGTCGAAGACATGGGTGTCGCCTCGTCGCTGTCGCATTCGGAGCGTTGCCGTGAGGTTGTCGTTGGTGGTCGAAGTGGTGATGAGAGGACCGGACCAGTCGAGGATCGCGGAGATCAGGACCCGGTACCCCTTGCCGGAGCGAGGCGGGCCTTCCAGGGCAACCGAGTCCTCGATGGACACGTAGACGTCCATCCCGCGAGACCGGCCTACCCGCCATCCAACGTCCGTCGGTGTTGGGACGGTGACATCCGGCCGGAGCTGTGACGCTCGACGAATCACGGCCTTTGCCGAGAGCGCGTCGTGCAGATCTTTCGATCGAGCGAACCCAGGCCGAGCGCGAAGATCGGAGAGAAAGTACCGGCTCGAGGCGCGGTACGCGCGCCATTTCACGGCTACGAAGACGGCGAGGGCCGTGATGGCTATCGCGAGCGCGACATCGACAAGCCGGATCGCCGTTACGGGCAGAGTGCAACCGGACGGCGCTTCATACGCGTCGGTGCTACCGAGTAGGGCAAGCTGCAGTCCCGAGAAGACGTTGTTCGCCTCCGGTCGCGCGCCGCAGACCACCTGTGTCGTGACCTCGGCGACGAACCCGAAGAGAAGGCTCGACAGGAACGCGGCAGCGGCGATGACCGCGGCGACCTTTCCCAATAGCGACTGCACCGGATGCCACTCTCAGAGTTCGGAAGCCGCCGCGGCAGCGACCTGGATCCATGCTTCGCCTGTCTGTGTCCGCAGGCTGCCGTGGCGGAGAGGGCCGGACTTCAAAGAGGGGTCGAAGGGCACGATCTCGACGGAGCGAACGAGCGGCGTGAACCGTTCTTTAATCGCCTGTACATCCCGCGCGCGTGATCGCTCGGATTGCGTGACGACGACGACCGCGTTGGCGGCAAGGTCCGCGGATCGCTCGTTGCGTTCGCGCAGTGCTTCGAGCAGAAGCGCGGCGGACTCGGCGGATTCCGGCGCCGTCAGGGTGGGGATCACGAGCTGCGATGCGCGGTCCACCATCCTCAGCCAGCGGTCTGCTGATTCGTCATTGCCGGAGTCGAAGATGACGAGACGGTAGTAGCGCGTTACGACCCGCATGAGCCGGTCAAACTCCGGCTGAGCAATCTTCTGGTCGACGGCGAGCAGCTCGGGGTTGGACCGGAGGACGTCATAACGGTCGGCTGATTGGTGGTGCACGAAAGCTGAGATATCCGACACGGACGCCTCAGGCGAGAGAAGGGCATCGGTGGCGGGAAGGAGGTCGCGGATCGTGCTGTCGTACATTCCGGCTTCCGTCCGCCACCCGAGGGTGCCGCGAGTGTCGTTGTTGTCCCAGGCGAGGACGTTCCCACCGCCGTAGCGCCCGTAGACAGCGGCAAGCATGGCCGTCGTGAGAGTCTTTCCGACCCCGCCCTTCCCATTCACAACGGCGATGCTTCGGCACCCTGCCCAGTGCTGGGAAACTGTGCGAACAGCTTCCGCGCGCCGTAGCTCGGCGTCCGAGGTGGAGCTGATGAACCCGAGACGCGCAAGGACCTCACGAAGGCGCAGTTGGCGTGACGGAGCAGTTCGTCCGCCGGGGGCGATGAAGCTCTCCCTCGTCGAAGCATCCTCGGTTGGCTCCGTCGAGGCCTCGTCGTCAGCCGAGACTGAGCCCATCTCGTCTGCGTGACTCGTGGTGCCGAGCACTCGCAGCGCAGGTCGAGAGACGCCCCCGTCTGCGGAGATGACGATGTGATGTTGGCCACGGTCGCCGGCCGTGATGAGCTCCAGGGGAGTCCCCGCTCGGCGGGCTTCGTCGGTCGCGCGCCGCACGACGGCACTGCGGATGTCTTCATTCGTAGCGGCGACGAGTGACTCCCGGTGCCCGTCGTGACTGATGTACGTGGCGGTCGCTCCCGAAACTGATGCGTATGCCCGAAGGCCCGTTACTGCACTCATGAACTCTCCTTCTCGGATGCGGCCAGCCAGCCGTCCAGGCTGATGTCCGCGGCTTGCGGCCAGAACTCGTCCAGATCACCCACGGTGAGGTCCGTGGGGAACGTACCGAAGACATTCGACGAGGCTTCGACGGCATCGTCGGTCTTGAAGAGCTCGTACTCCCACTCGGTGGAGGTCGCGAAGCAATCGACCAGGTAGGAGTACTGACCGACGTAGGCAATGAACTCTCCCTTGCGGAGCTGTCGCGCCATCTCGACGTGCGGTGCCGGCATGTCCAGGCGCTGACGCAGGCTGTTCTGCTCTTGGTGGTTCACGCGAAAGATGAACTTGTTCTCGATGTCACCCACGATCGAGTACGCGAGGTTGCGTTCCTGCGAGTCGGCATCGCCGACCGCATCCAGATCGCCCATCTTGTGGAGGATGACGATGTTGCTGATCCCGTAGTGCCGCGACAACTTGAGCCACTGCTGGTACATGTGGAGCGCGGCGAGTGAGGTCATGTCGCGCCACCCCTCCTCTCGGATCACGTACCTCGTTCGACGTGCGGAGCGATCCGAGACGACCGCCTGAATCCACGACGTTGTGCAGATCTGTGTGATCTGTGCGACAAGCTCGCTCCGCGCGAAGAGTTCGGACGTGTCGACGACGACTATCGGCGCGGCATCGTCGAACGCGATCGTGGACTCGTCCTCGAAGAGTCCGGACAGGTCGCCCTCGACGAAGCGGCGTAAGACGAACCTTGGCTGCACCGCTCCGTCAGCGAGGCGGAAGTCGGTGCCAGCATCCTCGACAATCGATCCGAGATGCTCGTAGACGTTGCGGAGGGTAGGGCGATCTCCGGTCGTCTGGATGCTGCGGGACAGAGCTTCGTGAAGCGCCGCGTGTTCAACGGCTGTCAGTCGCCCTCCTCCGAGCGCCATCTCGACGATCGATCCGAGCGTGGTGATGCGTCGCTGTCTCACCATCTGCTCGTGCTGGTCGTCGGTGGCGTCACTGCGTCGCGGACCGCGATCGAGCGGGTTCAACCGCGCAGGCGTGCCGCCACCGAGCCGAATGACCGCCCCTCCCGGGATGGCCTCGGCGACGACGACCCATTCCCCTTTGGCGTCGGAGGGGACGACAGCCTGGTGGCCGAAAGCGAGCGACCGCGTCACGAGAGTCTTCACCGCGGCAGACTTGCCGGCTCGGTATGCGCCGAGCACGAGAATATTCGTGGAGAGTGATTGGCGCTCTGAGCGATCGACGTACGACTCCCAGGGTGAGAAGTGCCAGAGCGCATCAGCGTTCATGTCGACACCGACGATCGGTCCGCGATGCCCCAGCCCGGCGTCAGCGACGAAGGGGTAAATGCCGGCGATGTGCTGGGACGTCGCTTGGTGAGGCGGCAGGTCAGGTCGTGTGAGGTTCCAGTAACCTCCGCTTGTCAGCCCGGGTCCGAACGGCCCCGGGACGGCGGCCTCCGGGAGCGATCTTTCGCGGCGCCGGACAGCGGTGGCACGCTCGGCCCGCTCGGCTTCGGTAATCGTGCGACGAAGGTCGCGGCGCTCCCGTCGCGGAAGGTCTGCTGATTCGAAGCTGATGGTGTGGCGTGCCATCACTTCATCCCCAGCCCGATCGGGAGCGCGTTGACCATGAGAGCCTCGGCCTGTTGGCAGTAGAGGACTTGTGCTTCCATCCCCGCGCGCGCGAGTGCGTTGCGCATGCCCGCGACGGCTTGATCGAGCTGCGACTCATCAGCCGCGCTTACGGTCAGGTATCCGCCGTAGCGGAACTCGCCGTGCCCGGCGATGATCTCTTCCTCCTGCTTTTCAAGAGCCTCCCAGTCCGCGGCATCGGCTGCCGAGCCATCCGCGCCGCGCTTCGCTCGGAGCTTCTCGTTGCCGCGCCACACCTTCTTCTCGTCGCGGATGCGGCGCAGAGCCTTTGAGACAGGCACGGGTGTCAGGACGAGGGAGAAGATGTGGGTGACGGCGTCGCCGGTGTTTGGATGCCTTGCGAAGACCAGCGGCGCCACGAACCCAACCGGTGCGTCCGAGCGTGGCCACTCGTGGACCCACATGGTCGTGTGCACGGCGGAGTCTGTTTTGACGATCCCGTTGCGGCCCGCCGGCTCCTCGAGGAACATCGGGCCGATCGCGGACGGATCGACCCCCGCGTCTTCGAGCGGGCGGTTCTGCAGATCGCTTGCGAAGGCGGGGTCCACGGTGATTCGTGCCAGGGCTGAGACGTTGCGTGCCGTCAACCAGCTGCGAACCTTGACCTTTGCAGAGGTGAGGGCGTCCGCGAGGTTGCTCGCCTCGACTCGGGCAAGCGCCTGGATCGCCTCCTTACCGCCGCCCAGCGACTTCAGCTGCGGGCCCATCGTGACGAGATCCATCGTGAAGATCAGGTAGTTGCGGTGCGCGACAGCGAACCTCTCCGCGTGGTCCATCACATCGAGGTAGTTGTCCGCTGCCGGAGAGGTCGTGTCGAGCCGACGGTCTGTGACGACGGATTTGTAATGTTCGCGAGCCGGCCGAATCGTTGTCGGGATCGTGCGCTCCTGCAGCGTGATGCGCTTAATGCCCGCGCGTTGGGTGAAAGAGGCAAGAACGCGAGCCCAGTGCTGAGCGAGGTCGTAGCGCTCCGGAGTGTCGTGCATCAGGAATCCCTGCACCTCGAGCTCCGCGGTGACAGAAGCGGTTCGGTCGTGGGGGTTGTAGATGCAGGCGATCCCGTCGACCTCCCAGATCTCCACTGATGCGCGAGTACCGGGAAGGTTCAGCGTGCCTGCCACTCGTGTCTGTTCGGGACGGTAGGCGTGGCGGGTCGCTCCCGCAACGTGCCGTGCCCGTTTCATGAGCCAGAGCCCTGCCATGCGCGGCGCGGATACCCCGTGAATAGTCGTCAGAGCGGTCGCTCCCAGCACGAGGTAGAACGGTGCGCTGTAGAGGAGCCCTGGTGGGCCAAGGCGATTGACGCTGATCAGGATGACTGCGGCAGCGGCCGCGATGAAGGTGAGCTGCCACGGATCCATGCCGAGGACGACACCCTGCCGTGAGCGGCGGGGGAGTCGGACCGGACGCGAGAGATCAGGAGTTGCGGTCATGTCAGTTCCCTCTCCGTTCGGAGGTGTGTGTTGAAGTCGGCGTCGGCGACGGAGTGCTTGTCGCGGTGCGTGCGCTACGTGTCGGTGCGTCCGCTCGCGCTGGGGCGCTATGTGCGGGTCGACCGCCCGGCATGCTCGATCCCGACGTCCCGCTCGTCCGTGTCGACGGGCGCGCAGATCCGCCGCGACTAGAGGTGCGGCCGGCGGGGAGCGCACCAAGGCGTGATGGGATGCGCATGGCTGACCGGGCGGCGCCTGAAGCCGTGCGGCTCGCGCTGGTTCCGAGCCGCGAGCCGACGCCGTCTGCGGCGACGGCGCCGACGAAGCTGAAGAGCCCGAACACGGCGAACGGAGCGAATGCGACGAGGGCGAGTCCGACGAGCAGCGGCCAGGATTGCGGGTCCCAGATCGTCTCCACGTTGGCGAGCCCATTGACGATGAGGGTCACGAATCCCACCGTGATCGGGCCGGTCAGGAGAAGCGCGACAACCGCAGACACGTATCGCACCACCCACTGCGGCCCGACGCCTCGGAGGGGAAACAGCATCCATGCGATCGGGCCGACCGCAAAGAGGGCCGCCAGAACGACGTTGCGGAATGCGAACACCAGTGCGAGCAACAACATTGCGACGAGGATCAGCCCGTGGATGATGAATGCGAAGAAGTAGTTCGCCTGTCCGCCAGCCCACATCACGCCTTGCATCGTGGCGAACAGTTCGAACGGTCCGTCGCGGTTGAGGATGTACCACGTCATGTCGTCGATGGCGTTCAGCAGGTGCCCCGAGATCCAGAGCGTGATCGGTACAGCGGGAATCGCGATGAACGTGCGGACCATTGCACCGATGAGCTGCTCCCGGTCCCCGGACACGACCGCCGCACCCACAGCCCACACCATCGACGCGAAGACCACGATGAGGACTGCCCACTGCCAGAACGACCACTCGTGGGTCGCGGCATCCCACAACAGCGTTGTCGTGTCGAAGCGCATGTTCGACGCCACCAAGTGCATTGCGGTCGTCGCGCTCAACGCCAATCCTCGACCTGCATTCTCGAACGAGAGGCAGACGGCATCGCCGAGGCTGCACCCGTACTCGACGAGAACCTTCTTGCCGCCGGCGGCCTGGATTTGTGCGCCATGCCCGTCGAAGGTGGTGCAGACGGTGGCGCGCGATCCGGCGTAGAGGACGCCGAGGTAGCACTCCTGGGGTTTGGCGGCGGCAGGGTCATCGGGCGTGCAGGAGATCTGTCGCGCGGCGTCCGTGCACGTCACTGGTGCAGACGGGCCGGACCAGGTCTCGCCGGTGACGATCGATGCAGCTGGCGTGCGGGGGTTTGGTTCAGTCGCGGACATCTCTGCGCCCGCCGCTGGTGCCGCTGAGAGCAGCAAGGAAGCCGCAATCGCCATGCTTCCGATCAGCGCGTACGCGGCGCGCATCAGAATCCAAAGTCGAAGTTCACGAACCAGGCGAATAAGCCCGATGCGGCGCCGAGGATCGCGGCTGCGATGAAGATCCACAGGATGTTCTCCCCCGCCCAGCTCCGCATGCGGTCAGATGCGAGGCCACGGAACGCCAGCGATGCTCCAGCGATGATCAGCATGATGAGCACGACCAGCATCGCTCCCGCGAGGATGTACGACGCGACGACCTGAAACCCCGCGAAGAATGGCGCCGAGAAGTCCGGCTCGATGTCGGGAATCTCTACCTCGGTGGGAGTGGGATAGTGCACGTCGATCTCCTTTGCTGATGTGATTACTGGAGCGGAATGCCGCGCGCGGCCATGAACGGTGCGGGGTCGATGGCGACGCCGTCTTGCTGAAGTTCAAAATGAAGGTGGCACCCGAAGGACCGGCCGGTGTTGCCCTCGGTTCCGAGCGCTGCGCCCGCGGAGACCGGGTCGCCTTCGGACACGGCGAGCGAGCCCCACTCCATGTGGCCGTAGAGCGATATCAAGCCATTGCCGTGGTTGATCCGCACCGTGTTGCCATAGCCCTGATACGCCCCCGAGGTGAGGACCGTGCCGGGACCGGCGGCGAAGATCGTGGACCCGCATCCCTGCGACATGTCGTAGCCCTGATGGTCCTTCGAGCAGAACGCGCATCCGGCGACGGGGTTCCACCCGAAGCCTCGCCCCTTGAAGTACGTGCCTGCCATCGGCGTCGCCCACTCGCCGGTCACGGGGGCGCTCACCCGAGAGTCCTCTTGAGGAGCCGGCGATGCCGAAACTGCTACGGGGATGAGGACAAGCGGCGCCAGCCCTGCGCCGAGGAGCAGGGCGAGTGTCATCAAGGTTCCTGCGATGACCCGGCGACCCGACCGGGAGTTCGCGAGGAGGAACGCGGCGGCCGGGGCGCCCATCTCAGCCCTCCACCGGCTCCGCGAAGAAGCGGACGACCTTGCAGTCGCCTGCTTGCTGGCGTGTGTCAGGTGTCGGGACGGTGTCGGCGCCGCACATAATCTGCACGCTCAGGCGCGTCTCATCCGCGTAGGAGACGTCATTGCCCGAGTCGTCGGTACGCGTGAAGGCGATCGTCAGGTCGGCTGTCGCGATGGACATGTCACCGCTCGTGTCCTGCGGTACGGCCGAGTAGTCGATGGGGGCGACGGTGACGGTGGCGACGCGACCGTCCTCCCTCGCGAGCGACGTCCACTCCGATTCCGGAAGAATCACGCTTTGGCTCATTTCTCGCTTCGCTGCAGCAAGCTCTTCAAGCCGTTCGTCTTCTGTGGAGTACCGGGTGTCCGGCGTGAACCAGCTCCCCAGGTAGGCGACCCACTCGTCATACGTTGCCTGTGTCGTATCGAAGGTCCCGACAGCTTCCAGGGCCGCTTGAGCGTAGACCGCCGGGTCAAGTGTGACCGGTTCCGGAACCCAACCGCGGTCGACTGCTTGCGCGTCGACAACAGTCTCGGGGGTGGTTGGGGGCGCCGTGGGACTAGCGCCGGCAACCTCTGACTGCACTGGCGATGGCGTCGAGGCTGTGTCCCTCTGGTTCGTGAGGTTGGTCATGACCAAGGCGAGGATCCCGACCGCGAGCACGCCTCCTCCGAAGGTCGCCCACAGCAACCCGGTGCGCCGATCACGCCTGGCCGTCATCGCAGACCCCCTCGTTCAAACGGGGCGCCGGGTGCTCGAGTCAATCCGGCTTCCGCACCGCGCTTCCGTGCGGGAATCGTAAGCGCGGTCGCCGGTCGTCCACAGCGATTGCCGCTCACATGAGGGGGTTCTAACGAAAGTGGCTCCTCATCCCGGCTTGGAGGCGGAAACGCCAGGTCCGGGCGAAGATTAGTCTCGACTTTGTCGAGATGTCTGTAGGTACTTTGGGGGACATCTCGTGACAGCGCGCGCCAGTTCCGCTGAGTTGCGGTGGCCCCGAAAACGCTTGACATGAGTGCATGGTACATAGCTACACTCGCCAGAGTAAAGGACTTTTTCATTCGGTCCGCTGGACGCGGCGTCGGTGTTTCCAACACAATGGGAGCATGCCCAGATACGCCCGCCCCGCGAACAATGATCGTGCGGAGGATCCCATCGAGGCGTTCGGCAACCGACTGCGGGCCGGAATAATCGGGTACCTCCGATCTCACCCCGACCAGACTCGTGCTGAGATCGCGGCGGCGCTCGATGTGCCATCCCCCACAGTCTTCAATGCGCTGGAGAAGCTCCTTGCGGCCGGTCTGCTGATCGCAGACCCGCCGCTGCGGGAGTGGGAGCGCGGGCAGCGCGTGCGTTACCGGATCGACCAGCAGTATGTTGCCGAGCTGTATCTGCAACTCGGTCAAGCGCTCGGTGAGGTCTGAAGGAGAGGACTTCGCGGTATTGATCACCGGACCGTCCAGCCGCTGCTTGCGGTGTTTGCGGCAACATCGGTTCTCGCCCAGCCGGCGGGCTGAAGCGGTCGGCCCACGCCGAGGGCGTCCAGAGCTCGAGCCCGTCGTACCGGTAGTGGGCGGAGTTGTCCACGCGGGCCTGCCTCACTCGCCCGCGCCCGCAGCGGCGGCTTCGCGCTCGAACTTGGCGGCGTCGTACACGATGCCGGTGTTTCCCGACCAGTGCACCCGGTGGAACTTCTCCGGCGTGTTCTTCTGGTAACCGAAGATCGAGTCCGCGGGCTGGTCGCCCTCGATCCAGTACGCGGCGACCTCTTCGCACGCGGAGATGATGTTCCTGGCGGTCTGCGTCGACTGCGGCAGCGTGCAGTGCCCGGAGTACAGCACGGCGTCATCGCCGATCTTGTCGAGGAGGCGGCGGACGACATCCGCGTACTTCGCGTAGCACTCGCCCAGGGTCAGCTGCGTGTCGCCTTCGGGCAGGCCCATGAACTCCGGCATAAGTGCGCGGTGCTCGGGGGTGTTGTAGTAGAAGTCGAGGTTGTGGATCTGGATAGCGGGGTGGTTGATCCCGTCACCGGTGTAGCAGATGCCTGCTTCTCGGTCGAAGTATGCCAGTAAGCCGGCGGAGTGGCCCGGCAGCGCGATGGCCTCGAGGCGCACGCCGCCCAGATCGAAGACGTCGCCGTCCTCGATCCATTCGAACGGTGTGCCATCGCTGTCGAGCATGTTCTGGCGGCCGTACTCGATCATCTCGGGGCTGCCGAGCCCGAAGCCGGCGATGTCGTTCATGCGCTTCTCGACCTTGAAGGCCTGCGTCTCCAGCATCCACTTGTCCCGGATGCTGCAATACCGCTCGTCGAACAGCATGGCGCTGCCGGCGTGGTCGATCGATCCGTGGCTGACGGCGACCGTCGCCTCGGGTTCAGTGCAAAGGGGCCGTTTCATGACCACACCATCCGTGTCGCCGTCCAGGATCACTACGGATCTCGCCGCGTCCCTATTCGCGATCGCTGCGGAGGAGCGCCTCGCTCGCGACACGAACGACTGGGCGTCCCTCGAGCGCCTCTACTGGCCGGGGGCGCGTGTCAGGGTGACGTGGTTCGACGGCGATATCGAAGACTTGGTGGCCCGCTCGCGGGAGTCGGTGCGGCCGGGAGCGATCGGCGGGTTCCACAGCATCGTTCCGGTCCGTGCGGAGCTGGACGGTGACCGGGCTCTGGTGGAGTCGCGCGGGGAGATCCTGTTGCGCCCGCGGGTGAACGGAGTCGAGTGCGATCTGACGAGCTGGTGCCGCTTCGTCATGGGCATGGAGCGGTGCGACGGCGAATGGCGCATCTCGTGGTTCGACAACATCTACGTGAAGGATCGCGTCGATCCGGTTCTCCCCGGTGTGGCGGTGGAGATCGATCGCGCGCTCTGGGAGGGGCTCCGCCCCTCCTACCGGTGGCTGGCCTATACGAACAGCGCGCGTGGGATCGACGTTCCGGCGGACCTCCCCGGCGTCGATCGCCCCGACCTCATCGACGACTTCTGGCGTGACTCGCGTGGCTGGCTGGCAGCACCGGGAGGCGTCTGAGCGCCACCCCACCCGGGGGTCAGTCTTCCGCGCCACCTGCGGCATCCGGATGCAGGACCGTGCGCGGGAGCCAGCGAGCGCGGCTCTTCTCGAAGGCATCGATCGCGTCGATGTGCTGAAGCGTGGTCTCGATCTCGTCGAGACCCTCGAGCAGGCGCCATCTCGTGTCGTCGTCGATCTCGAAGGCGAAGCGCTCGTCGGCCACGACGAGCGACTTCTCCCGCAGGTCGACTGTCGCGCCCGCATCCGGATCCTCCTGCAGGATGCACCAGATCCGTTCGACGTCGGATTGCTCCAGTTCGCCGGCGACAAGCCCCTGCTTTCCGGCATTGCCGCGGAAGATATCCGCGAAGCGAGCGCTGAAGACGGCGCGGAACCCGTAATCACGAAGCGCCCAGACCGCGTGCTCACGACTCGAGCCGGTGCCGAAGTTCGCACCCGCGACGAGGATGCTCGCCGCAGCGTACCGCGGGTGATTCAGCACGAAGTCGGGCTCCTGCCGCCACGAGTGGAAGAGCGCGTCCTCGTAGCCGCTCTTGGTCACCCGCTTCATGAACTGAGCGGGGATGATCTGATCGGTATCGACGTCGGTGCGCCGCAACGGCATCGCGATCCCGGTGATACGCGTGAAGCTGTCCATGCGGCCTGACCGTTCAGAGTGCGACGGTCGGGTAGTCCTTGCCGAGCCAGTGCGAGAGCTTGGCCGCGTATTCACGTTGGAACGAGAGCGGTCCGGAGTTCTTGACGTAATCCTCGTCGTAGATGGCGATGAAGATGGTCAGGCAGAGGAAGAAGTGGGCGCCGATCTCGAACAGGGTAACGTAGTCGTGCTCGATGAGGGCTCGCCGCTCCTGCTCAGTGAACTCGAGCCAGCTGGTCGTCTCGATCGAGTTGTTGGTGCCCAGCCTGCGACCGTAGTCGGCTTCCCACCGGTCCACCAACGCGGCGGGATCCGCCTTGTAGTGGGCGAGCAGGTCGGGGTTTCCGTCGACTTGGAACAGGAACTTGTTGACGTAGTAGACGCTCATCGCGGGTCTCCTCCCGGGTACCAGGTCATGTACATCTCGCGGGTGTGGAAGAGGTCGAGTTCGTCGACGTAGTCTGCCGTCTCGGGGCCCGCGATACCCATCATGAGGATGAGGTCCAGGAAGCCATGCGTGGCATTGCCCGAACTGGTCATGCTCTCGTGCGTGACGTTCTCGAGGATCGCGGTGATGTCGCCCGACGCCAGCCAGTCGATGGCCTTCCGGTCGAAGACCGGATCGGGGCCGGTCTCGCCGAATTGTCGCGGCCCGCCCAACTCGAGAGAGAGGTGACCGCTGCCGATGGCGGCGATCTTCTTGTCGGACGGATACTCGTCGATGATCGAACGGATCGCGCGCCCGAGATCCCAGAAGCGCTTCGGGCTGGGAAGCGGCGGCGCGAAGATGTTCGTGTAGATCGGCACCACGGGAAGATCGGCCTGTGGCCGCGTGGTGATGATCGGGCAGATGATCGAGTGGTCGATCTTCAGCTCGTGGCTGATGGAGAAGTCGAAACCTCGGTCGAGCAGCCCCTGGAACATGAAGCCGGAGAGGTCCTCGTCGCCCTCGAGCACATACTTCGGGATGCTGAACTCTCGCTCCTCGTTGTAGAACGTCGCGTCATAGCACGGCTGTTTGCCGATGAGGAAGGTCGGGTAGTTGTCGGCGAAGAACTGATGGAAATGATCCGAGCCGACCATGACCAGGAGGTCTGGCTCGGCTGCGGTGAGGGTCTCGCGATACGCCTCGACCTTCCGCTTCCACTCCGCGGCCTGCGGGATCTGCTCCTCGGGCGGGGTGAGTTCGGTGGCTTTGAGGAAGAAGGGGTGGTGCGTGGTCGCGAGGACTGCGGAGAGGTGCGCCATTGGAGTCTCCTGTTCTACGGGTGGGGATCAGCGATCGGGCGAGGGCGGAAGGTATCGCGCGTTTCGGTCGACGGAGGAATAGACGTCGGGGCCGATCGGCGACCGTTGCTCCTCCGCGATCTGGCCGATGAGACCTGCCGTGCGCGCGAGCAGCGAGAAGCCGCGCAGCATCGATATGGGAAGGCGGAGGTCGGCCAGGGCGGCGCCGGCGATACCGGCGCCGTTGAGGGGCAGGCGGCGTCCGAGAATCTCCTCATGCACCCGTCCGATGGCCTCGAAGAGCTTCAGATGCGGACCTCTCACGCCCTCCTCGGTTGCGATCGCGATCATCGCGGGAACCCGAGGATCTCCGGACTTGTGGACCGGATGGCCGAGCCCGGGTACGAACGCTCCGGAATCCTTGGTTTCGCGAACGACACGTCGGGCGAGCTCGTCCCAGTCGTCGTCGTTCCAGGTGTCGATGCGGTCGACGTCGAGCGAATCCACGACTCCATGCAGAAAAGCGCCGGTGTTCTCGGTCACGCCGAGGAATCGCGATCCGCCTCCGAGGAGTCCGGCAGCGATTGCTCCCTGGATCGAGTCCGGCGCGCTGTAGTAGGTCAGGCGCGAGGCGATCGCGGTCGGCGTGAACCCGTGGTCGGCCAGCGATACGAGGACCGCTTCGAACAGTCGCACCTCTCCGCTGCTGGGTCTGCGCTGGGCCACCATCCAGAAGGCGAGTTCACCGAACCCGACCTTTCCCATGAGGTCACCTGCCACATCGAGCCCCATGAGCTCGATGTGGTCGGCATCCGATGTGCCGAGCGAGGTCGTGTATTCAGTCATCGTCGCCCTCCGGGTTCGTCAGCCACGCACGGATCTCCTCGTCGTCGGCGCCCAGTGTCGGTGCGGGCGAGACGTACTGCGGCGGAGTGAGAGAGAACGAGATGGCGTTCCGGATCATCGGGACGGCGCCGCCGCCCTCGCCCACCTGCACGACCGGATCCAGTCCCAGCGACTCCGCGAGCGCCACGCCGCCGTCGATGGTGTTGATGGGGCCGCACGCGATGCCGGCATCGCTGAGAATCTCGAACCACTCGGCGATGGTCTTGGTGGACAGGGCATCGACCAGCAGCGGGCGCAGCTGCTCGCGGTTGACGTTGCGCCCCTCTGTGGTGGCGAATCGTTCGTCGTCGAGAAGGTCGGGGCGGTCGAGAGCGGTGGCCAGCTTGCGGAACTGGGGGTCATTGGCCGCGACGATCACGATCTCTCCGTCCGAGGCGGGCAGTGGCTCGTACGGGAAGAGGCTGGGGTGCGCGTTTCCCATTCGGAAGGGAACCTTTCCGCCCGCGACGTAGGTGGAACTGTGGTTGGCCATCGCCGCCAGGGCGGTCGACAGCAGGTTGACCTCCACGTGCTGTCCCAGACCGGTCGCGGTTCGATGGTTGAGCGCTGCGAGAATGCCGATCGTCGCCTGCATCCCCGTCATGATGTCGAACACCGACACCCCGCTGCGGTACGCCTGCCCGTCGGGGTCGCCGGTCAAACTCATCAGGCCCGACGCCGCCTGCACGACGAGGTCGTATCCGGGCAGTCCGGCGCCGCCGGCGGTTCCGAAGCCGCTGATCGATGCGTAGATCACGGCCGGATTGGCCCGGCTGACGGATTCGTAGTCCAAACCGAATTTGCGCAGGCCCCTGGGTTTGAAGTTCTCGATCACGATGTCTGCGCGACGCGCGAGTTCTTGCGCGAGAGATCGGTCGCCTTCGTCACCGAAGTCGAGAACGACGTCCTTCTTGTTCCGGTTGATACCTAAGTAGTACGTCGAGACCCCGTCTCGCTCGGGCGGGGACCACCCTCGGGTCTCGTCGCCGGCGGGGGACTCGACCTTCACGACGGTGGCGCCGAGATCGGCCATGATCTGGGTGGCGAACGGCCCGGCGAGCACGCGCGAGAAGTCGGCGACGAGCAGGCCGCTCAGCGGGCCCGATTGGTGGCCGGCACCGTGCGTGAAAGGTCGACGCACGGTGCCGGCGGCAGGGGAAGTAGGAGAGGACATCAGCATCCTTCATTTTGCGGACAACCGTCCGACTAGCGGACGCCACCATTTTCATCGTTCGACGCCCGCGCGTCAACCCCCTCATGCGGCATCCCCCGTCACGATGACGGCGGAGCCCAAAGGGGGGCTTGCGGAGATCCTGCGAAGCCCCGGACAATTGACCGAACGATCCGGAGAGTCATGAGAACCAACAACCCCGACTTCATCGAAGCCCTCGCGCGCGGACTTGACGTCATTCGCGGGTTCGGCCCGACTCATCGCCGCATGTCGCTGACGGAGGTCGCCGACGCCGCGGGACTCGCTCGCCCCACCGCGCGCCGCGTGCTCATCACTCTCGCCGAGATGGGATACGTGCGGGCGGAAGACGGTGCGTTCAGTCTGACGCCCCGGGTTCTCGAGCTCGGCATGGCCTACGTGGCCTCCAGCAATCTGTGGGAGCTGACGCGCCATCACCTTCGGGACCTCGTCGCCGCCACCGGCGAATCGTGCTCCATCGCACAGCTCGACGGTTCCGACATCGTGTACGTCTCGCGCGTCGCGGTCCCCAAGCTCGTCACGCTGTCGGTGACGGTGGGCACGCGCTTCCCCGCCGCGGTCACCTCGTTGGGAAAGATCCTCCTCGCCGCGTTGGCGCCGGAGGAACTGGATGCGGCTCTCGCGCTGCCCTCTCGGTCCGACGTGTCACCCGCCGCGCCACTGGATCGAGTCGAGCTCGAACGCGCACTCCGTGAGGTGCGTGCCCGTGGGTGGGCGGTGACCGATCAGCAACTCGCGACGGCGGTCCGATCGGTCGCGGCGCCGATCCGCAACGGCGACGGCCGAGTCGTCGCCGCGATCAACGTCAACGCGCATGCGATCGAGACCTCGCTCGACACGCTCGTCGACGTGCACCTTCCGAAACTGCTCGCGACGGCCAGCGCGATCAGCGCGGACTGGGCGTTGTGGGATGCGAAGCCGCTCGAGCAGGTGGCGCGCCCCGCCCTGGAAAGCGCGGCCCCCACCCGCTGATCTGGCCGTTGCCGGCGACGAAGCGGCGCTGGGATGTCGGGGTCACGTCCCCTGCGCGGTCATTCGTCCGGCGCGCGAGACGACTCGCAGCGCCACGACGGTGGCGCCCTTGACAGCGCGGACATTCCGTTGTGACAATGTTCCCGACGATCCGCTGCCCGCTAGGCGGACATTCGTACGGAGAAGTGAACGCTGTCGTTCACACCCAATGAAGGGACATGCTCATGGACAACTACGACGTCATCGTCGTCGGGTACGGACCGGTCGGTCAGATGGCCTCGGCGCTTCTCGGGCAAGCGGGGCACCGCGTCCTCGCCGTGGAGCGTCACGCGCAGATGTACGGGCTGTCACGGGCGGGACACATCGACGACGAGATCATGCGGTTGCTCGATCGGGTCGGCGCCGGCGAGGAGTTCCGTGAGGATGCCGTGGAGTGGGAGCTCTACGACATGCGCAACAAGGCGTTCGGTGGCGACCTCCTGATGAGCCTGGACTGGTCCGTGATCGGACCGCACGGGTATCGGTCGCACTGGATCTTCTATCAGAACAACCTCGAGCTCGCCCTGAACCGCAACGTGGAGGCCACCGGACGCGTCGACGTCGAGTTCAGCACGGAGCTGGTCAGCTTCGACCAGGACGGCGATGGGGTGACCGCCCGCGTTCGCCATCGGGAGGATGGACAGGAGCGCACGATTCGCGCGACCTACATGCTCGCCGCCGATGGGGCGAACAGCTTCGTGCGGGAGAGCCTGGGCATCGAAGCGAAGGAGGGTCACCTCGGCCCGAATCAGCTGGTGATCGACACGCTGCAGAAGCGTCCGCTCGAGTTCGAATTCGACAACGGCCAGTTCGCCGATCCGGAAGCACCGGGTTGCCTCTTCCAGCTCGGCAAGCGCCACCGCCGGTGGGAGTTCACCCTTCGTGAAGACGAGGATCCGGCCGACTACACGATCGACACCGTCTGGGAACGCCTCAAGCCGTGGGTCGGACCCGAGGACGTCGAGGTGCTCCGCTGGCCGATCTACCGATTCCGGGAGTCGATGACGCAGGAGTGGCGTCGGGAGCGCATCTTCCTCATCGGCGATGCCGCGCACACGCTGTGGCCCTTCGCCGGTGAGGGGATGTGCAACGGTCTGAGAGATGCGGCGTCGATCACGTGGCGCATGGATCTCGTGCTTCGGGGGCTCGCATCCGAGCAGATCTTCGACACGTACCAGGAGGACCGGCAGCCGAACATGCAGGGATGGACCGACTATTCGCGTGAGATCGGGCTTCCGTGCATCGTCATGGACCAGGATGCCGCCGCCGGGCGCGACCAGTTCCTGTTCGCTGTTCAGCAGGATCCGTCGCTGATGCCCCCCGTCACCGTGCCCCCCGGTCCGACCGCCTTCAGTCGCGAGGGTGACGCCACGGCTGGTGCAGTCGCTGTTCAGGGACGTATCCGAGGCGCGCACGCCGAGGGGCTCCTCGACGCGGTCGCCGGTCGCGGATTCCAACTCATCACGAACCGGTCAGAGGTCATCGACGGCCTCACGGACGCGGACCGCGCGGCGATCGAACGCATCGGAGGCAGCATCATCCTCGTCGGTGCGCCCGGCTCGGGTGCGCCCTACGAAGACGTCGACGGCACCTACGCGGAATGGTTCGCGAGCCTGGACCGCGTGGCCGTGCTGGCCCGACCGGACTATTACCTGTTCGGCTCGGCAACGAGCGTCGACGATGTCCACGAGCTGGTGGACTCCCTGTCCACGGCCCTCGGCGCGACGGTCGCCGCATAGTCACGGGAGAGTCGATGTCGTCACAAGATGCCCCAGCACCGTGGCAGGCCGAGGCCGAGGCGCACAAGCGCGCCATGCCGCTGCAGCGCCTCATCGGCAACGGCATGGACTACGCCGATGTCGTCGAGCTCTACCGAGCTGTCGACGACGGCGTGAACTGGTCGGGTGCCGCCGACAGGCTCGGCGACCGCAACCACCAGCGTGCGGCCGATGCTCTCGAAGCGGGGCATCGCGCCACGGCGGCGAGCTGGTACCGCGCGGCCGCTTCGTGCTACCGCGTCGGCCAGGTGCCCCTGCCCGACTCCGACCCGCAGAAGCTGCGGATGTACCGCAAGCTCATCGAGAGCTTCGGGCAGGCCGGGGCACTCGACGATCCGCCCATGGAACACAGGGAGATCCCCTGGGGAACCGGCGCCCTCTGCGGGTGGCTGCTGCGTCCGGCCGGAGTCCGGCGTCCACCGACGGTCATCGTGATGGGCGGCTTCGACGGCTGGCGGGAGGAGTACCACGTCGGTGCGACCTACCTGATCGCGCGTGGCATCGCCGTGCTCCTCGTCGACGGTCCGGGACAAGGGGAGACCCGGCTGTTCCACGGCCTGCGCATGGACCACGGGGTCGACGGCGCCTTCTCGGCCATGGTCGACCATCTCGTCGCCGACGACCGGCTCAGCGATGAGGTGGCGATCTGGGGAAACAGCATGGGTGGCTTCCTCGCCGCCCTCGTCGCATCACGCGACCAGCGCGTCGCCGCCTGCGTCGTCAACGGAGGCACGAATCGGCCCGCGGAGATCCTGGATCGCTTCCACCGCTTCACCGCCAAGGTGCAGCCCCTGCTGGGCATCGACGATCCCGAGGACGCCACGGCCGCGATGAACGAGTACACCCTGGCCCCGGCGGATCTCGAGCGCCTGGTCTGCCCGCTCCTGGTGCTGCACGGCACCCCCGACCGGGTGTTCCTCATCGAGAACGCCCGCGATCTCTTCGACCAGGCCGGAAGCGCGGACAAGACGTTCCGCGAGTGGCTCGACGGGGATCACTGCATCTACAACCACTCGCACGAGAAGCACGTCATCGTCGCGGACTGGCTCGTCGACCGACTGCTTCCCACCACGCACTGACCGACAGAAAGGCTCACATGTCGAACCGCATCCTCATCACCCGCGCCCACGTCATCAGCCAGGACCCGCAGCAGCCCGACGGCATCGCCGACGTTCTGATCCAGGACGGGAAGATCGCCCGCATCGGCCTCGATATCGAGCCCGGTGACGCCGACGTGATCGACGGCTCCGGACAGGCACTGCTCCCGGGCTTCGTCGACACGCATCGTCACACCTGGCAGGGCGCCATTCGCCAGACCGGCATCGGCTGGGACTTCGGCAACTACCGGAAGTTCATCCAGAACACCTGGGGCCCGAACTTCACCCCCGACGACGTCTACGTCGGCAACCTGCTGGGCGCGGCCGGTGCGCTCGACGCGGGGATCACCACCCTGCGCGACGAGTCGCACATCCAGAACAGCCCCGACCACACCGACCAGGCGATCGCCGGTCTGCAGGCGAGTGGCATCCGAGGGATCTTCGCGTACGGCTGGCCTTCGATCGACTCGGACAAGTGGATGCTCAGCGGAACGCTGACCCATCCCGACGACATCCGCCGCGTCCGTCGCGACCTGCTCGCGGACGACACCGCGCTGGTGACCCTCAACGCGATGCTCCGAGGGCCCGAGCTGTCCAGCATCGACGTCAGCCAGAAGGATGTCGAGATGGCTCGCGAACTCGGCATCCGCATGAGCATGCACGTCGGGAACGGTCCGTGGGGTCCGGAGTTCCGCGGCATCGGCAGTCTCCACGACCGCGGGCTGCTCGGCGATGACATGCTGTTCATCCACTGCTGCACCTCCGGTGACGATGAGCTCGCCCAGCTTCGCGACTCGGGTGCGTCCGCCTCCGTCTCGGCGGCGATCGAATCGGCGCTGCCCGGCCTCGGAGCGCCCGCGACCGGTCGCTTGATGAGTGCCGGCATCCGTCCCAGCCTGAGCATCGACACCGAGGCGTCCGTCGCCGGCGACATGTTCAACGTCATGCGCGCCGTTATCTCCTCACACGGGCTGGGTGTCACCTTCCAGCCCGATCTCTACGGCGCCCTTCCGCTGCCGACCGCCGCAGACGTCCTCTCCTTCGCGACCATCGAGGGTGCGAAGGCCTCGGGTCTCGGTGACATCACCGGCAGTATCACCGTCGGAAAGGCCGCCGACCTCATCCTCATCGATCTCCGCGACGCCAACCTCGTGCCCGCGAACGATCCCGTCGCCAGCATCGTCGGTGCGGGACACCCGGGCAACGTCACCACCGTGCTGGTGAACGGCGTCATCGTGAAGAAGGATCGACGGCTCACCGCGCTCGACCTCGACGATCTCACCGCGCGCGCGGAGGCGTCGCGCGATCGGCTGTTCGCGATCTCCGCGGACTGAGCCCGGCGCCGGAAAGCACGGTCATGCTCGCTTCCGCGCTCAGCGATCGGCCCGGTCGGGCGGTTGAGCGGTCGACTGACGGATCTTCAGCAAGGGCGGCTCGACGGACGGAATCGAGACGGAGTCCCTCCCCTCGATCTTGGCGAGCAAAGCAGCCACGGTCTGGCGACCGCGGGCCGCGAAATCCACTCGAAGCGTGGTCAGTGGGGGGTTGTAGTAGGCGGCTTCGGGCACGTCGTCGATGCCGGCGACGCTGACATCATCCGGCACGCGAAGACCCCTCTCGCCCAATGCCAGCATCACGCCGAGCGCCATCTGGTCGTTCGAGGCGAGATAAGCGGAAGCATCAGGGAGTGACTCTCGAGACGCGACCACGGCGTGCCCGGATGCGGCGGACCAGTCCCCGCGGAGCTCGGCGACGACGTCGAGGCCCCGCGCCTCGGCAGCGGCGCGAACTGCGCGGCTCCTGTTGCGGCTCGCGGACCAGTTCTCCGCTCCGGCGACATGGACGAGCCGACGATGCCCGAGGCCTGCAAGGTGGTCCATCATCGCCGGTATGCCGATCCCGCCGAGCTCGGTGGCGTTCTCTGCCGATTCGTCGGGTTCGGAGTGCACGTGCAGCGGAACGCTGAACTGCGCGCGGGCGAACACGCGGTTCATCTCGTCGGTCGACGACAGTGCCAGCACGCCCGCCAACGACTGTTGATTGAGAAGGGCGAGTGAGTCCTCGATCGCGCGTGGGTCGTGGACATCGAGGGTGATGAGGTCGAGCACATATCCGGCATCACGTGCCGCAGCGCTCGCGCCCTCGGCGGTGCGGCCGGGGCCGACTTGCGCAAGATCGTGCGTGAGTGCGGCGATGATGTGGGATCGTCCCAGCTTCAGGCCGCGAGCGGCGAGATTCGGGCGATACCCCAACCGGTCGAGGGCCGATTCCACCCTCTCGCGCGTGTGCGGTCGGATTCCCGCGTAGCCGGCCAGATACCGACTCACCGTCTGGTGCGAGACGCCGGCCTCCTGAGCGACGTCGTAGATGGTCGGCGGTTTCGGTGACGACATCGTCGACGCGCCATCCTGCACCCGCGTGGCCATCGACACTCCATTCGACGCGGACGAAATCGCCCTTGACAAGAGATGTTATCGGAAACATGATGGACAACGACGGATGTTTTCGAAAACATTTGCCCTCGAACAATGGAGTTTTGACACATGGCCACGTATGAGCCGCACGGCCTCCTCTTCGGCGCCGCCTACTACGCCGAGTACCACGCGAACGACCGCACAGCGCTCGACCTCGACCTGATGAAGGACGCCGGCTTCTCGGTGATACGTGTGGGCGAATCGGTGTGGTCCACGTGGGAGCCCCGTGACGGCGAGTTCGACCTGGAGTGGCTTCTCCCGGTGCTCGACGGTGCTGCCGAACGCGGCATCAGCGTGATCCTCGGCACCCCCACCTACGCGGTCCCGCCGTGGCTCCAGGCGGCCCATCCCGAGATCGCGGGGGAGACCGGCACCGGCCAGCCCATGCCCTGGGGTGCGCGGCAGGAGGTCGATTACTCCCACCCCGGCTTCCTCTTCTACGCCGAACGGATCATCCGGAAGGTCATCGGTCGCTACGCCGACCACCCCGCCGTGATCGGCTATCAGGTGGACAACGAGCCGGGGATGCTGCTTCCGCACAACCGCAGCACGTTCCAGCGGTTCGTCCGCCGCCTCAAGGCGCAGTACGGCGACGTCGAGACCCTGAACCGCGAGTGGGGGCTCACCTACTGGTCGCATCGCCTCGCGGACTGGTCGGAGCTGTGGACGCCGGACGGCAACTCCCTGCCCCAGTACGACCTCGCATGGCGGCGGTACCAGGCCGACCTGACCACGGAGTTCATCGCCTGGCAGGCAGAGATCGTGCGCGAGTACTCGCAGCCTGGTCAATTCGTGACCACGTGCATCGCCTACCCGCGACCCGCGCTCAACGACGAACAGCTGTCGAGGAACCTGGATGTCACCTCCGGCAACCCGTATTACGCGATGCAGGATCACCTGGATGCCTCCCAGGAGCTCGAGCCGGTCACGCCTTGGACGACGAGCGGTGTGAGCAACCTGTTCCGCCAGGCCGATCGTGTCTACTCCTCGAAGCAGGCGCGGTTCTTGATCACGGAGACGGACGCGCAGTCCATCGGCGGCTCCGCCTTCAACCTTCCTCCCTATCCCGGACAGCTCAAGCAGGCGGCGTTCGCGCTCGTCTCGCGCGGTGCCGCAATGATCGAGTACTGGCACTGGCACACGATTCCGTACGGCACCGAGACCTACTGGGGAGGCATCCTGCCCCACAGCCTCGAGCCAGGACGCGTGTACCGCGAGCTGGCGGCGGTCGGCGCCGATTTCGCCGCGATCGGCGACGGGCTGGACGGCTTCGAGCCCGACGGGGATGTCGCCGTGCTGTGGTCGACGGACAGCCGGTTCGCGTTCGAGTTCTTCCCGCCGCTCGCGAAGGCGGATGGAGAGCCGGACGCCACGTCCTACGAGCGGATCTTCGATGCGTACTATCGCGGTGTCATCGAGGCGGGCGCCCAGGCCCGGGTGCTTCACGTCGACCAGGCCGTCTCCATCGGCGCCGAGGAGCTCGCGCGGCGCTATCCCGTGCTGGTCGCCGCCGCGGTGTACGTCGCCGACGACGAGCAGCTGGACCTCCTTCGCGAGTATGCCCACGCCGGTGGCCACCTGATCGTGGGCATTCGCACCGGGTACGGCGACCACGAGGCCCGCGCGCGCATCGACATCGCCCCGTCACGGCTGGCGGAGGCGGCCGGCGTCTCGTACGAGGAGTTCTCGAACCTGCAGGCCGAGCTGCCTGTGACCGCGTCCGACACGTTCACCGTCTCGGACGAGGCGCGAGCGCGGAACTGGGCCGATGGCCTCCTCCCTCGCGGCGCAGAGACCCTCGTCACGTATCAGCATCCCCGCTTCCAGGACTTCGCCGCCGTGACGACGAACGCCCACGGCGCTGGTCGCATCACGGTCGTGGGCACGGTGCCCTCGTCGGCTCTGGCGGGTGACGTGATCCGATGGGCGGTGCCCGCGGTCACCTCAGACGCGCTGCTGGAAACGTCTTCGTCGCCGATCACGGTCTCTTCCGGCACGCTCCCCGACGGTCGGCGTGCATGGTTCCTCTTCAACTGGGGCTGGGAGACGCGAGGGGTGGTCCTCAAGGTCCCCGCGAAGGATGCCGTCTCCGGCGAGGAACTCGCGAGCGGTGACCGCGTCGAGCTCACCGCGTGGGCCACCCGGACTCTCTTCACGTCGTCATCTCACAACTGAACACCGCCAACAGGACAGAAAGAAGCACATGAACACGGCACGCAAGACAGCAGTGGCGCTGGCAGTCGGCGCCCTTTCCCTCTCCACCCTGGCCGCCTGCGCTCCGGGCTCGTCGGGGAGTGACGCTCAGGAAGAGGTCACTCAGGACCAGATCGATGAAGCACTGAGCACCCCGACCGAGTTGACCTTCTGGACGTGGGTTCCCGACATCGAGAAAGAGGTCGCGCTCTTCGAGGAGCAGTACCCCGAGATCGACGTGACGGTCGAGAACGTCGGACAGGGTCTGCCCCACTACCAGAAGCTGCGCAGCGCGATCGCGGCGGGTCAGGGTGCGCCTGACGTTGCGCAGATCGAGTATCAGTACATCCCGTCCTTCGTCCTCGGCGAGTCCCTTCTGGACCTCACGCCGTATGGTGCGGAGGAGATCTCCGGCGACTTCGTGGGGTGGGCCTGGAATCAGGTCTCACCCGGCGAAGAGGTGTGGGCGATCCCGCAGGACGTCGGACCGATGGGGAACCTCTACCGCGAGGACATCCTCGCCGAGGCCGGGATCACGGAATCCCCGGAGACGTGGGAGGACTACGCCACCGCCGCCGAGGCCGTGAAGTCCGAGACGGGTTCGTACATCTCCAATCTCGGTGCGACCCAGGCGGGTCAGATGATCGGGTTCTTCTGGCAGGCGGGCGTCAAGCCGTTCTCGTACGACGGAGCCGAGACGGTGGGCATCAACGTCAACAGCCCGGAGGCGAAGGAGGTCGCCGACCACTGGACGGACCTCATCCAGCGCGATCTCGTCTCGACCGACGTGGACTTCAGCGACCAGTGGTACCAGGGTCTCGCGGGCGGCAAGTACGCCGGCTGGCTGACCGCCGCGTGGGGGCCCGTGTTCCTGCAGGGAACTGCGGAGAGCACATCGGGCCTGTGGCGTGCAGCACCGCTGCCGCAGTGGTCAGCGGGCGAGCAGGTGTCCGGCAACTGGGGCGGATCGTCGAACGCGGTGCTCGCGTCGTCGGAGAATCCCATCGCCGCCGCCGAACTGGCGAAGTTCATCAACCACGACGAAGAGTCCGCGATGATGCTGGCGACCGAGCAGTTCTTCTTCCCGCCGCAGAACTCCGTGCTGGAGAACCCCGAGTTCCTCGAGGCGGAGTCGGAGTTCTACGGAGGTCAGCAGGTGAACAAGCTGTTCGCCGAGATCTCCGAGACCGTCGACACCGACTTCGAGTGGGTGCCCTTCATGGAGTTCGTGTACTCCAGCTACGAGGAGACGCTGGGAACCGTGATCTCCGATCAGGGCGACATCTCCGCCGCGCTGGACACCTGGCAGGAGCAACTGGTCGGCTACGCCGAAGACCAGGGCTTCACGGTCGAGTGACTTACCGGGGCGCCTCGCCGGCGGCGGGGCGCCCCTCGACTCTCACTGATCCGAAGGAGGATCTCGTGTCTGCAACGCCAGCGCTCACAGCCGAGCGTTCGACCGGTACGGCCCCTCGCACGCGAGGCGCCGGCGCCAACAAGAGACGGCAGAACATCGCCGCCTACCTGTTCATCCTGCCCTTCTTCGTGATCTTCATCACGATGCTGGTCATTCCGCTCGTGTACGCGGGGTACCTCAGCCTCTTCGAGAGCCGGCTCATCGGGGGCGACGTGTTCGCCGGGCTGGCCAATTACGCCCGTGCGCTGGGTGACTCCGAATTCCTCGCGAGCATCGGGCGGATGGGGCTCTTCTTCGTCGTCCAGGTGCCGATCATGCTGGGACTCGCGCTCTTCCTCGCGCTCGCGCTGGACAGTGCGAGGGCCCGCGGTTCTCGGGGCGTGCGCCTCCTCGTCTTCATGCCGTACGCGGTTCCCGCGGTCGTCGCCACACTCATGTGGGGATACCTCTACGGCCCCGACTTCGGGCCCATCGCGCAGATCGCCGAGTCCGTCGGGTGGGGTACGCCGGACTTCCTCTCACCGGGCAGCATCCTGTTCTCGATGATGAACATCGTCACCTGGGAGTTCGTCGGCTACAACATGATCATCATGTACGCCGCGCTTCGCGCCATCCCCGGCGATCTCTTCGAAGCCGCGGAGATCGACGGGGCCGGGCAGTTCCGCATCGCGTGGAGCATCAAGATCCCGGCGATTCGTCCGGCGATCCTTCTGACGGTGATCTTCTCCATCATCGGCACCTTCCAGCTCTTCGCAGAGCCGAGCCTGCTGAACACGATCGCCCCGGCCGCGATCACGAATTCGTTCACCCCGAACTACTACGCGTACAACCTGGCCTTCATCAATCAGGAACTGAACTACGCGGCGGCCATCGCATTCCTCCTCGGACTGTTCATCGCCGTCGTGTCCTACGTCGTCCAGCTCGTGGCACAACGCAACGAGCGTCGTGAGAGGAGAGCGGTACGATGACCGACCTCGACACCCGTGCCGTCGTCACCGGCCGCTCAGCCGAGCGGGGGCGCACTCGCCGGCGCTTCGATCCGAAGCACCGGCGGAGCCTGGTGCTCACCATCGTGCTCTGGCTCTGCGTCGCGTACTTCGTGCTGCCCCTGTGGTGGCTCCTCGTCTCGGCGACGAAGGACAACGCCGATCTGTTCACCACGTTCGGCCTCTGGTTCGGTGGAGACTTCAACCTCTGGAACAATCTGCAGACTCTCTTCACGGTCCGCGGCGGAATTTTCAGTCGGTGGCTCGTGAACACGGTGTTCTATGCGGTGACGGCGGCCGTCGGTGCGACATTGCTGTCGGCCATGGCGGGGTACGCCTTCGCCAAGTACGACTTCCCGGGCAAGAATGCGCTGTTCAGCTCCACCCTCGGCGCGATCATGATCCCGCTCACCGCGCTCGCTCTCCCGACGTACCTGCTGTTCGCGAACGCGGGGCTGACGGACACCCCGTGGGCCATCATCGTTCCCTCGCTGGTCAGCCCGTTCGGGGTCTATCTCATGAGGGTCTACGCCGCCGACTCCATTCCCACCGAGTTGATCGAGGCGGCCAGAGTCGATGGCTCCGGTGAGTTCCGCATCTTCTGGCAGGTCGGCCTGCGGCTGCTGGGGCCGGGCCTGGTGACGGTGTTCCTGTTCTCGCTCGTCGCCACCTGGAACAACTACTTCCTTCCGCTCATCATGCTCAACACCTCCGACCTGTATCCGGTGACCGTGGGTCTGGCGCAACTGCAGGCCGCAGCTTCGGCGGGCGGCGGCGCACAGGCCCTGTTCTCCACCGTGATCACCGGGTCGTTCGTCTCGATCGTCCCCTTGATCGTGGCGTTCCTGTTTCTGCAGCGCTACTGGCAGAGCGGCCTGGCGACGGGAAGCGTCAAGGGCTGACGGTGACTCCGCTCCGCCGATGCGGATGCGGACATCCCCGCCCCTCCGGTGTTGGCTGGTCGCTACAGCGAAGCCGCCGTTCTCTTCGAACGGCGGCTTCGCTGCGTGTGTGGCTCTGTAGCGAGCGAACGTTCGGGTCGAATGAGACCTCTTTGCGACGGAAGATCGGCGCGATCGGCGCCGTCCTGCTGTCTTGACATTCGATAGGTGAAGTGTTTATGGTCTGAAAAGAAAACGAATCAAGAATCATTAAGACAATGATTCCTTACGTGGAAAGACATCGATCAATGGTGATTTCGACGACCGGCTCGCCGCGGACGGCGCACGCCCGGTGGACCGCAGCGGGCCATCCCGATCCGCGACTGGGAGCGAAGCTCGAAGCCGAGGCCGGGTACCTGCGGGTCGCGCACAACGGCGGAGCCGACATCGACGCGTTCCTCGAGAGCGAGTACGGGCAGGCCTACGCAGAGGCGCTCGAGCGGGGCTTCCGGTTCGAGGAGGACCCCACCGGCCCGGCCGTCGACGAGTACTACCGCTCGTTGGGCCTGCGTCGGCAGATGTTCGAGAACTCGGACTACTACCGGCGGTGGCTGATCATCACGCCGCGGGAACTGGAGTCCGAGGCGGCGAAGGGGCGTCGCTATCCGGTGGTGTTCGTCAACCACGGCGGATTCAGCTCCATCTCGGCGGACGAGTTCGCGGCGGGGTTCCCGCAGGTCGCCGCGCGGGAGCGCGTGGTCATCGTGATGCTGCAGAACACGAACTGGCGGAACACCGAACGCGTGCTCGACCTGATCACCGAGCTGTACCCGGTGGACACCGAGCGGGTGTACCTCGTCGGGGAGTCGCAGGGCGGCTATCAGGTGACCTCGACGCTCTTGCGCATTCCGGAGCGGATCACGGCGGTCGTCACATGCGGAAACGACATCTGGCGCGACTGGGACAACGTCAACGAACCGTTCACACCGGCCGAGGTGGCCCGCCTGACCGAGACCCTGGTTCCCTTCATGCAGATCAACGGGCAGTACGAGGCGTCGAGCTTCGCGCCGGTGAACGACTGGCGCCCGCGCAAGAACTGGGGCAAGGAGCGAGACGTCGAACCGTACCGCGACCCGAGACGCGACGATGAGCGGGACCCGACGCGAAATGCGCGGGGGCCGCGTCGCTTCTCGAACCAGCCGGAGCCGCCGGAGGGCGTCGACCGGCACGACTGGATGCTGGAGCGCCTGAACAGGCGAATGACGAGTCTGCAGAGCGCACCGCGCGACGCCGCCACCTGCATCGACTACCTCCGGGACGCGGACTCGGAGCTGCACCGCGTGCTCGGCTTCTACGGCGACCGCGAGCGGACCGAGATCCTCCTCGGCGCGAAGCACTGGATCGCCGACATCGACACCGTAGACGGCATGCACGTGTTCCGGTACGTGGTCGTCGAGAACGCCCCTCACGCCTGGCCGGTCACCGCCGGTGACCTCAGCTGGGACTTCCTCAAGCAATACCGCCGTGACACGGAGACGGGGCGCATCGTTCTCGACGCGCACGTGTCCGACGGCGGCCCATCCATCCGCCACCACGACGACGTGCAGGAGTACGCCCGATGAGCACCATCACCTCAGCCCTCAAGAGCCCGCGAGCGGGGGTCTGGAACAGGTCTTTCGTGGCCATCTTCCTGGCCTACTTCCTCGTGAACCTCGCCTTGAACATGTCGAACAACCTGTCGACGCCCTATGCGCGCGAGCTCGGGGCGACCCCGGTCGTCATCGGCATCGTCGCGACCGGTTTCACATACGGAGCCATCGTGTTCAAGCTCGCGTCGGCGCCGGCGATCGACTCGTTCAACCGCAAATGGGTCATGCTCGGTGCGGTCGGGGTCATCTTCGTCGCGCTCGTCGGGTATGCCTTCTCGACGAACGTGCCGACGCTCATCACCTTCCGCGTCATCCAGGGCATCGGCCAGGCTTTCACCGCGACGTGCTTCATCGCGCTCGCGGCAGACACACTGCCGCGGGAGAAGATCGCCGCCGGAATGGGAATCTTCGCGCTCGGGACGGCCGGAGCGATGATGCTGGGGTCGCCGATCGCGCTGAAGCTGCAGGAGGTCATCGGATACCAGGGCACCTTCCTCGTCGCGGTGGGGATCCTGGCCGGGGGGGCGATCGCCGTCGCGTCGATGAAGGTCTCCTTCACGCGCAAGAAGAAGTTCCGGATCACCTTGACCGGCTTCATCGCCCCCGAGGCGATCCCCTCCGCTCTGCTGCAGTTCCTCTTCATGCTGGCGTGGTCGTCGGTGTTCTCGTTCCTGATCGTCTTCGGGCAGGATCAGGGGCTGGGCAGCAACGTCGGCTTCTTCAACACCGTCTACGGCCTCGCCGTCTTCGCCACCGCGCCGATCGGCGGACGCCTCACCGACAGGTTCGGCTACTTCATGCTCATCCCGATGCTGTTCTTCATGGCGGCGGCGCTGGTGACGATCAGTTTCGCCTCGAACATCTGGATCCTCCTCCTGGCGGGGCTCTTCGGTGCGCTGGGCTACGGTGCGGCCGGGCCCGTGGTGCGCTCGATCACGATGAGCGTCGTCCCCAACTCCCGCCGCGGATCGGCCAGCAGCACGCTGTTCCTCGCCTCGGACATCGGGCAGCTGGTGGGCCCGATCATCGGAGGCGTGCTCGCGACCGCCTTCGGGTACGCGGTCATGTACCAGGTGATGCCGGTCTACCTCGTTCTGGCGCTCATCCTCCTCCTCTTCTCGCACCGCTACCTCAAGAGCAAGGCGGCCGCCGTCGCCGCGGCGGAGAAGGCGGAGCAGGAGGCGATCGACGCGCAGGCGACGTCGGCATCGACCGCGTCGTCCGCGGGAGACGCGCCGGTCAAGGCCTAGCCCATCGGCGACGCGTACGGGGGCACCCGAGGTGCCCCCGTTTACGACTCCACGAGAATGGCACGATGAGGTGGCGGAGGCGATGACGGCGAAGCCCGACAGCCCGGAAGCCGGCGACCGCTCGGCTCCTCACGACCCGAAGCCGGCGGCGTCGAACGATACGGCCCTGATCTCGCAGTGGCTGACCGGCCGCCGCGGACTCGGCGGTGATTCCGCGGCGGCGGGCGGCCGCATCTGGAATCGCTCGTTCGTCAGCGCCTTCGCGACGTACTTCCTCATCAACCTCGGGCTGAATCTGAGCAACGTCCTGGTTTCGCCATACGCCCAGGATCTGGGAGCCACCCCGATCGTCATCGGCGTCGTGGCGAGTGCCTTCACGGTGGGCTCGATCCTGTTCAAGCTCTTCTCGGCGCCGGCGATCGACACCTTCAATCGCAAGTTCCTGCTGCTGGGCGCGGTGACGGTCATCGCCATCGCGTTCTCGGGCTACGCGCTGTCCACGACCCCGCAGAGCGTGATGTCTTTCCGGATCGTGCAGGGCGCCGGACAGGCGTTCACCTCGACGACCTGCATCGCCCTCGCCGCCGACACCCTGCCGCGCCGCAAGCTGGCGGCGGGGCTCGGCATCTTCGCCCTCGCCACCGGGGCGGCGCAGATGATCGGTGCGCCGCTGTCGCTGAAGATCCAGGAGGCGACGAGCTTTCAGGTCACGTTCCTCATCGCCGTCGGTGTGATGGTCCTCGCCGCCGTTGCCATCCTGCAGATTCGCACGTCGCATCCGATCCGGCCGAAGAAGCGGTTCCGGATCACGCCGCGTACGGTGATCGCGCGGGAAGCCCTGATTCCCGCAGCGCTGCAGTTCTGCTTTCTGTTCGCGTGGTCGACCGTCAACTCCTTCGTGGTGATCTTCGGACTCGATCGCGGCGTGGGAAGCGATGTGGGCTACTTCTTCACCGTCTACGGCCTGTGCCTGTTCGTCGCCAGTCCGCTGGGCGGACGGATGGTCGACCGGTTCGGCTATCTCGCGATGATCCCGATGCTGGCCTGCCTGGTGGCGTGCATGTATCTGATCAGCATCGCCGATTCGCTGTGGATGCTGCTCCTGGCTGCCGCGGTCGGTGCCTTCGGGTACGGCGCAGCGGGTCCGGTGACCCGATCGATGGCCATGAGCGTGGTGCCCGGCGACCGTCGCGGAGCGGCGAGCAGCACCCTGTACCTCGGGTCGGACCTCGGCCAGCTCCTCGGGCCGATCGTGGGCGGTGTCCTGGCGGCGAGCTTCGGCTACGCGGCGATGTTCCGCCTCGCACCGCTGTCCATCGGGCTCGCCCTCATCGTCTTGCTCGTCTTCCGTGGATACCTGCGGCGGCGCACGGCGGAGATGATCGCGCTCGATGACGCGCGGGTGCCGGGCGCATCGCCGCCCTAGGCGAGATGTCCCTCTGCGACGCGGACGATAGGGTCGTATCAGGTACGAATCCTTTCGACGGGGGCTGGCGTGGCGATCAAGTACATGGATGTCTACCGTCGTCTGAAGGGCGATATCTCGTCCGGTCGGTACCGGCCTGGAGATTTCCTGCCGACCGAACCGCAGCTGATGGCGGAGTACGGCGTGAGCCGCACCACCATCCGGAAGGCGATCGCGCTCCTGCGGGAAGACGGTTTCATCGATGCGCGCCAGGGCCGCGGCACCGAGGTGCGCGCAGCTCCCCGGCGTGAGGACTCCTACAACTTCACGTCGCTGGTCGGTCGCCCCACCATCGAGAGCAGGGTGGTGCATGCCACCGACGCGAAGGTCGTGGCGCAGGCCGCCACGGTGGAGACCGTCCTAGCCCCCGAGCGGGTGTCGAGTGCGCTGGGACTCGACCCGGGAGCGAGCGTGCACCTCGTGCAGCGCCTGAAGATCATCGGTGACGAGCCGGTCGCCCACATCGCCAGCTACCTCGAGGCCTCCGCCTTCCCCGATCTGGTGCGGCATTCGGGTCAGCTCTACTACCTGTACGAGTTCCTCTCGACCCACTACGGTGCCCGCTTCCGGCGCAGCCAGAGCCGGCTGACGGCGGTCGCGGCGGACTTCGTCGAGTCGCGTATCCTCGACGTTCCCGTGGGCACCCCGCTGGTGTTGCACACGCGGGTCACCGAATCGGATGCGGGTCCGCTCGAGTACGCGGAGAGCTTCGAGCGTCCGGATCGACTCGCGACGTTCGTGACCATCGCTCCCGAAGACGAGGGGGCCTTCCTCAGCTACGACGCCTGAGGACGAGCGCGGAATCGCGACGGGTAGTGCCGCCTGCGGGCCGGGCTGGCCGGGCGCTCAGCGTCATGTCATAGGAGGCCATGTCACCGGAAGGCGGCTCAGATGCCATCCTCGGTGACCGGCGCCGTGACCTCGTCGGCGTGAGCCTTGAGCGCGGCGGACGCATTCCCCATGGCGATGCCCACGTCGCATGTCTGAAAGTTCACACCGAACAGGTCGTCGTAGTCCGCGGGCGGAACATCACCCGCCGCTCCGGCGCCGCCAGGCTGGCGCGTTCCCGTTCGCGTTTCACGGTCGAGAACTGGGCTCGCAGCCCGCGGGCGGTCTCGACATGGGCGGGGTCGGTGATCACCGCGTGGGTCGCCCAGGAGCGGGCGTGGTCGGCGACCGCGCGACCGTCGCAGACCACGATCACCCGGTCCAGCGTCGCGGTGACATCCACCAGCCGGCCGATCACGCGCGGGTCGACGGAGTAGTCGTTGCTGTCCAGGCGGACGTAGTAGTCGCGGCTGAGTCTCACCCGGTTCTGCAGCCCGGTCACCGGCGGCCGGGGCGGCAGTCCGGTCATCGCCGCGAGATCTCTGTCGAGCACGTCGACCGGGCGGCCGCCGAGGGAACGAATCTTCCGCTGATTCGCGCGGACCAGCCAATCGGACAGCCGCGTGTTGAAGTCTGCCGGGGACGCGAACTGCCGGCCGGGCAGGAACGACGTCTCGAAGTAGTCGTTGTTCCGCTCCGTCATCCCCTTGAACTCCGGATCCCGAGCCGGGGCGAGCACAACTCGGGTCGCGAGAGTCCCCGCGAACGCCGCCGCCAGCTGGGTGACCTTCCCCTTCGGCCCGATCGCGCCCTCCCCGTCCCAGACCAGCGTCTTGGACACCTTGCCGACCTGCGAGATCAGCTGCCACATCCCCGCCGTGAGATCTCCGCCCTGCCGGGACGGGAGCATCACCGCGGCCAGGAACTTCGAGAACGTCAACGTCATCACCAGCACCGGCAGCATCGCCGCCTGACCGAACCCGACCGGGATCCGCGGCTCCGGGAACCACAGATCCATATGCGCCGACTCGCCCGGCTCTCGAACGATCCGGTCCGCCGGATCCACCCCGGCATACTCCGGCCGGATCTGCCGGATCCGATCCTTCAGGATCGTCAGCGAGTGCTCCCAGCCGATCCGCTCCGCGATCACCGTCGCGGGCATCTTCGCGTCCAACGCGAGCAGCTTGCGGACCTCGGGCTCCGCGGCGTCGACGAACGACCCCTTCCCCGCACGCTGGTACTTCGGCGGCGTGTCAGACGCCAACGCCGACCGCACCGTGTTCCGCGCGACCCCGAGCCGCCTCGCGATCGCCTTGATCGGCACGTTCTCCGCCCGATGCAACCGGCGGATCTCCGCCCAATCTTCCATTGAAATCACCCTCCAAGAGTGTCTGGAGGGGGTCAACATTCAGCGACGACACCGGGGTCAGTATTCACCCGTCGTCGACAAGGCGAACGCGGGGGTCTTCCGGCGCAGCGCCCGGTGCGGGCGGACGGTGTTTGTAGTAGTCGCGGTAGGCGTCTAGGACGGTCTGTAGGTCGGTGATCGTCGTGGTGGGGTGGGCGGCGAGGTGTTTCTTCAGGGTTTGCCAGAAGCGTTCGATCTTGCCTTGCGTGGTGGGTTTGAAGGGCTTCCCGTTCTTCTGCGTGATGCCCAGGTCTGCCAGGAGGGTCTCGAACGCGTTGCCGGCGCCGTCGCCGCGGCCTCGGCCGCCGCGGGCGAGGCGGGTGGTGTTGATCATGCCGTTGTCGGTGAGCGTCGCGGCCGGGTAGTCGTGCTCTGCAGTGGTGTGGGTGAACGTTTCGGTGACGATGCGGCCGGTGACACGGCGGTGGGCGCTGAGGTGCAGCAGGTAGCGGGAGTGGTCGTCGAGCCAGCCGATGACTTCGACGTCGGTGCCGTCGGTGAGGGTGACATGGGTGAAATCGGACTGCCAGAGCTCGTTCGGCCGGTCCGCGGTGAACCGGATCCAGGAGGAGCGGGGACGCTTCTGCGGCTGCGGTGCGACCTGTCCTGCAGCCTTCAGGATCCGCCAGATCGTGACCCGGGACACGGTGATGTGCTCGCGGTGAAGGTGTTCGCAGATCGTGTCCGCGCCGGCGTCGTGCCCGGCAGCGGTCAACTCGTCTCGCAGCTGCAGGACGCGGTCGCGGACGTGGTCCGGGGTGCGGGTCGGGCTTGCCCGAGGCCTCGTGGAGCGGGGCCGGAACGCGGCGTCGCCCTCTTCCAGCCATCGGTGATGCAGCTTGTGGACGAGTGTCTTGGACACCCCATACCGGCGGGCAACCTCCCCGTAAGACAGTTTCTGGACGGTGACGGCTTTGATCAACACCTCGTACTTGGCCACCGTTCACGATGTCTCGAGACATCCGAGCGGGCGCTCACCCCGCGTTCACGATGTCGCGAGACACCCGTTCACGATGTCCTGAAACCAGACACCACCGTCACCGCCAGAAGAAAACCCCCGATCAGAGTGACTGCGTGTCGTCCAGATCGGGGGTTTTCGGTGTTGTGGACAACGAAATGGGAGAGAGACTCCTCCCATTTCTCGAACGCGCTGATCAAGCTCGGACTGGAGCACCGCACCGACGTCGTCGCCACCTTCCCGCTACGCCTGCCGGGCACGGCCTCATCGAGCAAAACGACGAGCGGGGCGGTGCCGACCGCCGCTACTTCAGCGAGCACTCCATGAAGCTGCTGATGGCTGAACCCGGGGAGGTAGTGATCCCGGAGCTGACCGCGGCGCAATCCCAATCAGCTGATCTCGCACGGTGTTGAGAACCTGGCCATCGGGAACGCACGTGGGTGGTCTGCCATCGGCCACCCACGTACGACTTGTAACGGTGGTGCAGGCTGCGTCCCCTGCGCGGTTGCCTACCACCGCAACCGGCGGTATCGAGGTGTGTTCCCAGTTGCGCACCTCCCGCCATCGGGTATTCGGTGTCGATCCGATTTCGGATGGAGGTTCCGAGCAATGCCAGCGGCAATGGGCCAGTGGCCCCAGTCGTCGGGTCGCCTTTCGACATCGTTCCTATCTACAGTGGCGGATGGCCATGCTTCGGATAGCGCGCGACCCTGTGGGTGTTGATCGCTACACTCGGGCCATGAGCTCCCGGCTGCTCCTTGATCGCGACGCGATTGCTCGTGTGTGTCGCGCTCGGGGGGTGCGGCGCATCCGGGTGTTCGGCTCTGCTGTCGAGGGGCGGTTCGACGATGAGCGCAGTGACGTCGACCTGCTCGTTGAGTTCATGCCCGATGTTCAAGATCTGTTCGACGCGTACTTCGGGTTGAAAGAAGACTTGGAGAAACTGTTCGCGCGCCGTGTCGACCTTGTGATGGCGGATGCTGTCCGTAACCCGTACTTCCAGGCGGCCGCGACAGCGAACGCGGAGGACCTCTATGCGGCCTGAAGCGGCCGCGTTCCTGTGGGACGTGCGCAACGCAGCGGACCGGGTCAGCAGCTTCATCGAGGGTGTCACTCAGGGGGAATACCTCGGCGATGATTTGCGGCGCTCCGCTGTGGAGCGGCAACTTGAGATCATCGGCGAGGCCCTGAACAACCTCCGTCGCCTCGACCCGGATATGGCCGCGTCGATTCCCGAGGTGCACCGCATCATCGGGCTCCGCAATGTTCTCGCGCACGGCTACGCGGTCGTCGACGACAAGGGTCGTCTGGGCCGCTGCGTCACTCCGAGTTCCTCAACTTCGTATCGTCGTCGATGCCCTTCTGGCGGGTAAGGCGTGAGAAAAATCGTCGACGATTCGGTTCGGGAGCACACATCGACGCAAGGTCGACTTCCGTGTGAATCCGCGTCAGGAAGGACCGGCACAGTCTTGAAAGGCGGTTGGGTAAGGGTTCAAATCCCACCGTCACCGCCATTTTTCCCAGATCAGCGCCTGTTTTTACGGGCGCCGATCTGCGCTTGGGAAAGAGTAAAGCAATGTCCGGTGCACTGTCACTGCTCGCGACGCGATTCCCCAGGTGCGATCGGGCCAGGCGATTCCGCGGAATCCTGCGGGTGCTTCCTTCGGCGGCGCCCGGCACGATCGACCGACGGCGGTAATCGCGCCCACGGTAGCGCGACTTGCATCGGGCACACCATCCCGAGCGTCAACGCGCGGGAGAAGGCCTGGGGCGCGGCTGCAGAGCCAAGGTCTGAACGTGCGAGGCTGGCGTTCGGTCCCGTGACCGTCCTCTCGAGTTGGTGGGGGATTTCGGCGCCAGGTCGTCGCCGCTGGCTTTCGACCCGGCGGGTGTACCGATACTCGGAGATGTGGACGGTCCTGGTCACATCGTTGGTTGTGGGGATCGGGACATTCATGGCAGACAATGGGCGTATGAGCGACATCATTCCGCGGCGGACGCTGGCTGATGAAGTTGCGGAGAGCCTGGTCGCGAGGATCCGCGCGGGAGAGTTCAAGGTAGGGGACCGGCTTCCGACGGAGTCGGAGCTCGCGCGTGAACTGGACGTGGGGCGGAGTTCGATGCGGGAGGCGGTGCGTACGCTGCAGGCGGCCGGTTACCTTCGCAGCACTCAGGGTCGTGGCGTGTTCGTGACCAGCGATCGTCCGACGACGGTCGGGCCAGTGGATCAGTCGCTTATGGGTGGCTACACGATGGGTGACTTGTTCGACGCTCGTGTTGCGCTCGAGAGCAAGACGGCCGAGTTGGCCGCCGTACGCCGTAGCGAGTCGGATCGTGTGGCGCTCGACGAGATTGTCGAGTCCGCATCAGTCCCGGGCATCGGCTATCCGGAGTTTGTGCGCCTCGATGGGCTGTTCCATCGTCAGGTCGCTGTCGCTAGTGCGAGTCCGCTTCTCCTCCACATGTGGGACTCGATCGCCCCCTTGTTCACGGAGTACTCATTGAGGGTCGTGGGGATGCCTGGTCGTCTGGCTCGAGCGCACGCGGATCATCGTTGCATCGCGGACGCGGTAATTGCCGGCGATGCGGAAAGGGCGGCCGTACGCGCGACGGAGCACGTCATGGCGGTCCGCCGCGAACTGGATCAGCGATCCTCGTCCTCTTAGAGAGCCGAGCAGCTAGCGGTCCGTCGGTTGTTCGGCGCGGGCCTGGTGGAGGGTTCTGCGGGCCGTTTGAATGTGCATGACCATGGCCGCGCGGGCTCCCTCGACGTTTCCTTCCTGGATGGCGTCGGCGATCGCCTGGTGTTCGATGCAGGCGCGTTCGACTGCACCGGGGACTTCGTCGGTGGCCCTGCGGACAGCGACAAGCGTATTGGAGACGGCCGACAGAGCGGCCGCGTAGGCGGAGTTCATGGAGGCATCTGCGATCGCAGCGTGGAACTCGACGTCGCGAAGGTAGGGGTCGTCTCCGGCGGAGGCGGCGACTTCGTAGCGATGTAGCGCCTGGGACACGGCGCTTCGTTCCGTCTCGCCGGCGCGTTCAGCGGCCCGCGCGGCTGCTTCGGTCTCCAGGAGCATGCGGAACTCGTAGAGATCGTCGATTGCTGTGTCGGCGAGCAGGTGTGCGAGCGACTGCTGCTCGAGTGCCTGTCTGCCATCGACGGCGAGAACTGTCGTTCCTCGGCCAGGGCGGACATCGAAGATCCCTTGCGATACGAGCGATTGCACCGCTTCACGGAGGGTGTTTCTGCCGACGCCGTAGCGTACGGTGAGTTCGCGTTCGGGGGGGAGCTTCGAGCCGACGGGGAACTCGCCGGACCCCACCGCCTCGCGGAGCTTCGCCGCCACTGCCTGCGAGAGATTCTGTCTCATGCGAACTCCTATCGGCGCCAAGTTGATTCAGCGGACGGCGACGATGCCGCGCCGCGCCGCGAGCGCCTCGACCTCGGTTCGCCGCGCGCTGGAGGTGTCGCCGGGTGTGGTCATGACGAGCGCGCCGTGGGCGACACCGAGTTCCAGCGACCATTCAAGCGTCTGTGCGGTGAGCAGTCCGTAGGCGAGGCCGGCGACGAACGAGTCTCCGGCGCCGACGCGGTCAAGGATATCCAGGCTTTCGTGTGTGGAGGAATGAATCAGCCCGTCGTGCGGCGTCCATGCGACGGCTGCCCAGTCGTTTGTGGAGGCGGAGGTGGTTCGTCGTTGGGTTGCGGCGATCAACGAGACCTGCGGGAACCTCTTGTGAACGTCTTCGGTCATGCGAGCGAACTGGTCCCGCGATGGCAGGTCGTCCGTGGGCGGCGGCTCGCCGATGCTGAGGCGGTACTCGGGTTCGTTGGTGATCAGGATGTCGACATGCTCGAAGATCTGGTGGACTATGCGCGTGTGCGCCTCATAGTCGCCGAGGGCCTGCCAAAGGCTCGGTCGAAAATTCACGTCGTAGGACACGACCGCTCCATGCTTCTTGGCGGCTCGCACCGCCTGAAGGGTAAGTCGGAGCGTGGACTCCGACAGAGTCGTGAATACCCCTCCCGTGTGAAGCCAGCGGGCGCCGCGCCCCGTGAACACGGCTTCCCAGTCGACGTCGCCGGGCGCCATTCGTGAGGCGGCGCTCTGCGCTCTATCCGATACCCCGAATGCGGGACGCATGCCGTAGCCACGCTCGGTGAAATTCAGACCGTTCCGCGCCAGTCCGCCGGTGCCGCCGTCGTCGGACCACGAGATCATTGACGTGTCGACGCCGCCGTGGCGGATCAGGCTGCGCATCAGTGAGCCCACCTCGTTGTCAGCGAGCGCGGTGATGACGGCCGTGCGCAGATCGAAGCAGTTGCTGAGCGCGTAGGCGACATTGAACTCGCCGCCGCCGACATGGACATCGAAGCGCCGCGCGTCGCGGATGCGGGTCTCGCCGGGGTCGAGCCTGAGCATCACCTCTCCGAGCGAGATGAGATCGAACTCGGTGTGCTCCGATTGCGGGATATCCAACCGCCCGGTCACGCTGCGCTCGTTTCCGCCTCGATCGCAGACGCGCGGGCAACGACCTCTGCGACCCGACGTGATCCTTCGCGCGGGTCGTCGGTGGTGTGGAGGAACCAGCTTCCGCCTACCGCGCAGACGCCGGGTGTCCGCAAGTAGTCCTCGAACGTGCTGTCACCAATCCCGCCTGTCGGGATGAAGCTCACGTCCGATATCGGCGCCGATACCGCCTTGAGCCAGTCCGGCCCGCCGAAAACCGAAGCGGGGAAGAACTTCAGGGTGTCGAACCCCGCTCGCCGGGCGGCGAGCGTCTCAGTAGGCGTGACCGCACCTGGGAACAGCTCGACGCCGTGTTCTTTGCTCCAGGATGCGACGTCGGGATCGAAGCCGGGCGACACGAGGAACTGCGCCCCCGCGTCGACGGCAGCGCGAGCGTCGGAGACAGAGCGTATAGATCCCGCTCCCACGACGAACTCAGCGTGCCGCCGCGCCTCCGCGATCGCGGTCAGTGCGTACGGGGTGCGCAGCGTCAGTTCGATCAGCGGCAGCCCGCCTCCGGACAGTGCTTCCAAGCTCGTACGGAGCGCAGCCTCGTCGGAGGCGGTGACGACAGGAAGAACACGCCGTCGGGCAATGGCGGATCGTGCGGTACTTGATGCATTGAGAGTCATGATTCCTCCGAAGATAGGATGAAGCATACATCTAGTATGCAAAAGTCCGCCAATTTCTTTGACAACGCGAGCATATGTCGCTAACTTAATCCCATAATCTGATGAGCAAACATCGGGGATGCCCGAATCATCTGGCGGAGGCAATGGCGCATGACTCACGAACTGCTCCTCGACGCGCGAGGGATAGTGAAGAGCTTCGGCGGGAACGCGGTTCTCCGCGGAGTTGACTTCGACGTCCGCGTAGGCGAGGTTCACGCGCTGCTCGGAGAGAACGGCGCGGGCAAGTCCACCCTCACCAAGATCATCGGCGGAGTGCATCGGGCGGACGCGGGCACGGTCGTGTACGACGGCGCCCCCACGGAATTCCGCGATCCCGGTTCAGCCGTGCGCGAAGGCATCAGCACGGTGTATCAGGAACTGAACCTGATCCCGCACCTCGATTGTGCGGCGAACATCTTCCTGGGGCGTGAGCCCGAAACCGCCCTGTTCGCGCACGGTCGCCAGATGCGAACTGAAGCGGCGGCGGCGCTCACCGAGATCGGTTCGAAGGCCAAGCCCTCCACCAAAGTCACCGAACTCTCCACCGCGGAGCGCCAGATGGTGGAGATCGCCAAGGCGCTCGCCACGGACGCCCGGCTCATCATCATGGACGAGCCGACGGCCGCGCTGTCCTCGGCTGAGATCGAGCGGCTGCACGAGTCAATTCGGCGCCTCACGTCGCGCGGGATCTCGGTGATCTACATCAGCCACAAGCTCGACGAGGTCTTTCGGATCGCGGACCGAATCAGCGTCATGCGAGACGGGAAACTGCGTGCGACGGTGACCCCCGGCGAGTCGAGCAGAGACGAGGTGGTCGCGCTGATGCTCGGACGCGAACTGTCGACCGAGAAACGTGACCTGGACGAGCACCACCACGACCGCTTCGACAGCGAACCCATGCTTGCGGTGACCGGACTGACCGTCAGGGGCAAGATCCGCGACGTCTCCTTTTCCGTGCGGCCAGGCGAGATTCTCGGCATGGCCGGACTCGTCGGCGCGGGACGCACAGAGACCGTGCGGGCGCTCGTCGGGCTGGAGCCAATCGCTGCGGGCAGCATCGAACTCGACGGCAAGAAATACCGCCCCGGCACGCCAGCGAAGGCGATTGCGAACGGCATGGTGCTCATCCCCGAAGACCGCAAGACGCAGGGCCTGCTCCTCGGCTCGAGCATTGAAGACAACGTCGCGCTCCCACATCTGCCTGCGCTGTCTACCGGGTGGTGGGTGCGACGGCGCAAGGCGCGCGCCCTCGCCGAGCGATGCGTCGACGAGTTCGACGTCCGCCCGCGAAGCATCAGGAAGGCGACCACATTCCTCAGCGGCGGCAACCAGCAGAAGGTGCTCATCGGTCGCTGGCTCATTCAGGATTACAAGGTCCTGATCTTCGATGAACCGTCCAAGGGTGTCGATGTTGGTGCGCGTTCCGGCATCTGGCGGATGATCCGCGAAGCCGCCGACGGCGGAGCAGCCGTCGTGGTCATCTCCTCTGAGACGGAGGAGCTGACCGCGCTCGCGGACCGCATCGTCGTCATGCGAGGCGGGTCAGTTTCTCGCGAACTTGTCAACCACGGACTCACAGAAGACGAGGTCATGGAACATGCATTCTGAAACAACCACCACGATCGAAGCCGGAAAGCGCGGCGAAGCGCTGTCCGGTGCCGAGCGTCGCGAGCGAGTACTCGGTATCCTCTCTCAGACGCAGTCGCTAGTCGGTCTCGTCCTCGTCGGAGCGATCTTCGCGATCCTCTCGGACGCCTTCCTGACGGAGTACAACCTCCTCAACATTCTCCGGCAGAGCGCCGTCACAGCCATCCTTGCCGCGGGAATGACATTCGTGATCATCGCTGGCGGCATCGACCTCTCCGTCGGCTCCGTCGTTGCACTCACCGGAGTCATCGCCGCCGGCAGCATGCGCGACGGCACACCCGTGTGGGCGGCGGTCCTCATCGCCCTCGCCATCGGACTGGCGTTCGGCGCGGTCAACGGCGTCGCGGTCGCGGTCCTCAAGATCCCGGCGTTCATAGCCACTCTCGGCACCATGACGATCGGATCGAGCGTCGCCCTCGCCTACACCGAGGGGCTGCCGATCAGCGGTCTGCCGGAAGCCTTCACCTATCTCGGGCAAGGATTCGTCGGCCCGATCCCAACCCCCGTCGTCATCGCTTTCGTCGTCGTGGTCCTATGCGCAGTCCTGCTCCGCCGCACACTGATCGGCCGGTACGCCTTCGCGATCGGGGGGAACGAAAAGGCGTCATTCCTCTCCGGCGTCCGCACCACGCGATGGAAGATCACGATGTACGCCCTCCTCGGCGTCCTCGGCGGAATCGCCGGTGTCGTCTTGACGGCTCGACAGAATTCCGGGCAGCCCACCGCCGGTGCCGGAATTGAGTTGATCGTCATCGCCGCAGTCGTCATCGGCGGCACCAGCCTCAGCGGAGGCCGCGGGTCGGTCTGGGGATCGATTGCAGGCGCAGTGCTGATCACCGTCATCAACAACGGCCTGAACCTGCTCAACGTCTCGCCCTACTTCCAGGGCATGTTCGTCGGCGGACTGATTCTCCTCGCCGTTGGACTCGACTGGCGCAACCGCAAGACGAGCGACTAGCCGCACGCAAGCTCAACAACGACCAAACGCAAGACCAACGAATAGCAAGAACGAAGGAGTTCCCATGGGATACCAGATGAACCGCGCGAGCGCTCTCACCGCGTTGATCGCCGCAGGCGCGATGGTCCTCGCCGGCTGCTCGGGCTCGACGAACTCGGGGAGCGGCGATGACAGCATCGTGATCGGCCAGAGCCTGCCCACCCTCGACAACCCCTGGTACGCATCCTTCTCGCAGGGTTCGCAGGACATGGCCGACGCGCTCGGCGTCGAATTGCGCCTCGTCACCAACCCGGCATCCACCCCGTACGAGCCCTCAGCGCAGATCGCCTCCATCGAGAACCTCATCGCGCAGCGCCCGGACGTCATCCAGATCGACCCGACCAGCACCGACGCCATCAACGGGGCCATCGATGAGGCTCGAGGCCAGGGTATCCCCGTGGTCACGGATGGCATCAACGTCAGCACCGACGTCGACGCGTCCGTCGTCGCCGACAACACGCAGGGCGGCGAACTCGCCGGAGCCTGGGTCGCCGACGCGCTCGCCGATGGCGGCGATGTCGCCGTTTTGGAGGGAACCCCCGGTCGCGACATCATTCAGCAGCGCCAAGATGGATTCGCCGCCGGCCTTTCCACCAACCCGGACGCAACAGTTGTCGCCTCGCAGATCGCGAACCTGTCACGAGAGGAAGGACAGACCGTCGCGGAAAACATCCTCCAGGCCAACCCCGACCTGTCCGCGATGTGGGGAGCCTCCGACAGCATGGCCCTCGGCGCACTCGAGGCACTCAAGGCGCAGGGCCTCAACGGTCAGGTGCTTCTCGGCGGTTTCGACGGCACTCCCGACGCGTTCACCGCCATTGCAGCTGGCGACATGGCCTTCACGATCGACCAGGTCCCGTACGAAATGGGTGCCGTCGCCATCGCGCTGTCCTATCTGATCGCCACCGACGGCGAGCACGACTCTGAGGTGATCCTCGACACGAAGCTCGTGGACAGCACCAACGTGGCCGACTACCTCGACGATGCCGACGCAGCCAACGCCGCCACCCTCGACGCAGTGCTCGCACGCTACGACCTCGCAGACTAAGCCTCGTTTGGGGGGCGCGGCGGGCAGCCGCGCCCCCCAAACCAACAAGGAGACTGACACACATGTCCAAGCGACTCTTCTTCCCCGGCGACCGCCACGTCGAGGTACTCCAAGGAACCGACCGCGCCGCCGGTCGCGGTGAAGTGACCATCCGCATCGACGCCGCCGGTGTCTGCGGGAGCGATCTCCACTACCTCTACCGGGTCCCGGAAAGTGAACGTGGCAAGCCGCGTCTCGGGGTGACCATCAACCCCGACGCGGTTCCCGGACACGAACCCGCCGGCACCGTCCTCAGCATCGGCGAGGGAGTCGACACCCTCGCTCCCGGAGACCGAGTGATCGTTCATCACATCTCCGGCTGCGGCATGTGCGACTGGTGCCTCCGAGACCTGCCCATGCACTGCGCAGACAAGAAGACCTACGGCTTCGACATCGACGGCGCCTTCGCTAGCACGATGGTCGCCAAAGCGCGGGACGTGGTAAAGGTCCCCGACGACGTCTCGATGCCGGTCGCGGCCTACTGCGCCTGCGGCGCGGGCACCGCATACAACGCCCTCCGGAAACTCCAGGTGACCAGCGCCGACACCGTCATCATCTTCGGGCTGGGACCCGTCGGGCTCGCTGCAGTCGCCTTCGCCCAGGACTTCGGTGCACGGGTCGCAGCTGTTGACATCTCCGGTGAACGGCGGGACCTCGCGAAGGCAGCAGGAGCCGATCTCGTTATCGACCCTCGCGACACGGACGTAGCCACTGTTGTCGCCGAATGGAATGGGAGCGGCGCGTCAGTTGGACTGGACGCGTCCGGAAACGCGCAGGCGCGCCACCAGCTCCTGGATGCGGTCGGCGTCCTCGGCCGTGTCGCATTCGTCGGCGAGGGCGGCGGCGTCCAGATCGACGTCAGCGAACAGATCATCCACAAGCAGCTCACCGTGATCGGCTCCTGGGTGTTCGGCATCAGCGAGCTCGGCGGCATCCTCCAATACGTCTCCGACCGACGTGTCGAGCTAGGCCGACTTGTCACCGACGTGTTCGACATCGACGACGCCGCAGACGCGTTCGCACTCGCGGACGGAGCCGCCAATGGAAAGGTCGTCATCACGATGAACGGTGCGGCTGATTCGCGCACGAACCACAAGGCGTCGCAGTGAGAATCGCCGCCATCCGCACCTACCTCCTCAAGGCCCCGACCAAGTCCGCGTTCTACTCATCCCAGGGCCTCTTCTCTGGACGGAAAAGCCTGATCGTCGAGATCGTTACCGAAGACGGCATCAGCGGATGGGGAGAAGGTGGCCAGTATGGTCCCGCCGAGCCGGTGATCGCGTGCATCCGTGATGCTTTCGCGCCCCGCCTCATTGGAGCCGATCCGCGAACGCCCGCGAAGCATTGGGAGTCTCTGTACTCCTCCTACCGCGACTTCGGCACACGTGGCCCCTACATCGAGGCGCTCAGCGCGCTCGACATTGCGATGTGGGACCTCGCCGGCAAGTCATACGGCGTGCCGATCTCAACGCTGCTCGGCGGCGCATACCGAGACGAAGTCACCGCGTACGGCACCGGATTTTACTACCCCGCAGACGGCCCCACCGCGGTGGATCCTGGGCGACTCCGCGCGGAAGCAGATTCGAAGCTCGACGCCGGATTCACGGCGATGAAGGGGAAGATTGGGCTTCTCCCGGTTCGCGATGACATGCGTCGGATGGAGGCAATCCGTGAAGCAGTAGGTGATGACGTTGCGCTCATGGTTGACAGCAACCATGCCTACAACCTCGCCACCGCCAGAACCGTCGCAGCCGAACTTGGTCGGCTCGACTTCCGATGGTTCGAAGAACCGGTACCGCCCGAGGACAAAGCCTCCTACCGGGCGCTCCGCGACACGTCACCGGTCCCCGTGGCAGGTGGCGAAGCCGAATTCACGCGATATGGATTCGCCGAACTCATCGGCGCAGGCTGCGTTGACGTCGCCCAGCCCGACCTTGCCGTCGCCGGCGGAATCTCGGAATGGCAGAAGATCCACACCATCGCCCAGGTCGCCGGAGTCACTGTCATCCCTCACATCTGGGGATCCGGCGTGGCACTGGCGGCGGCGCTGCAGGTCCTCGCGGCCACGCCGCCGAACCCCTACACCGCGATGACCGTGCCGCTCCAGAACGAACCAGTCCTCGAGTTCGACACCACCGACAATCCACTGCGCAGAGACCTGCTAACGGATCCGATCACACTGCAGCAAGGGAGAGTTGCGGTGCCCGCCACGCCTGGTCTCGGCGTCACCGTAGATCGCGATGTGTTGTCCCGGTTCGACGTTCTCGAAACGGCGGCAGTCTGAGCTCGACCCACATCCACCGCGTCCCGTTCTAGAGTCAGCGAGCGAAGGTGGAACTCGCCACACGCCTTGCCAACCATGGAGTACAAATGTCGAATCATCAGCGCCACGTCCTCGTCACCGGAGCCGCCGAAGGGGTGGGGCGAGCGATCGCGCAGACGTTCGCTTCGGCCGGCGCGCGGGTCGTCATCGCCGACATCCAGAGTGCCGACGAAACGCTCCGGCTGATCCGCGAGCAGGGAGGATCCGCCGAGCACGTGCATTGCGATGTCTCTTCTGAAGCCAGCGTTGTCCGCGCAATCGCCGAGGCCGCCGAGCTACTGGACGGTCGGATCGACACGCTCGTCAACAACGCTGGAATGAACGGGCACTATCACCTCGTTCCGGACATGCCCCTCGCCGCGTGGGAAGAGACGCTGCGCATCAACCTCACAGGAACGATGCTCGTCACACGTGAGGCCACCCGCTACTTGGCACCCGAAGCGGCCACCATCGTCAACGTTGCGAGCAACGTCGGAAAGCGCGGACTCCCATATCGCGGCGATTACGTCGCAAGCAAGTGGGCGCTGATCGGACTCACCCAGACGGTTGCCCTTGAACTCGCGCCCCGCGGTGTCCGTGTCAACGCCGTGTGCCCGGGACCGATCGAGGGAAACCGCATCGAGGACGTGATGCAGAGGCACGCTGACGTGGAGGGAGCGACCCTGGCCGAGATGCGCGCCAAGTGGGAGTCGGAGTCCCCGCTCGGACGCTTCGTCACTCCGGAAGAAGTGGCGTCCGTCGTGCGGTTCCTCGCCGACTCCGCCAGTAGCGCGATGACCGGGCAGGCCATCAACGTCACGGCCGGACTGGTCATGCACTAATGCCTCGCACTCTTGGCGCCGACCTCGCGATAGCAAGCCGGAACGATCTGGGCGAGAGCATCCTCTGGGACGACAGGACGAACCAGCTCAGCTGGGTCGACATCCACGAGGCGAAGCTCGAGCGCTGGAGCAGCGCTCACGACCGTCGAACGACAGCGCTCCCTGAACGCATCGGAGCGATCGGACTGCGCGACGGCGGAGGGTACGTTGCAGCATTCGCATCCCGTTTCGCGCTCCTCGATACCGACGGAAACCCCACGCGCGAACTGGAGGAGATCGAGGGGACCCTGCCGTCCACCCGTCTCAACGACGGACGAACCGACCGGCAAGGACGCTTCATCTGCGGCGGAATGGACGAATCGCCGCATCAGCAGGCCATCTCTGCCGTGTATCGGCTGGATGACGACGGGCGGGCGCATCGGATAGTCGACCGCGTCGCTTGCGCGAACAGCATCGCATTCAGCCCCAACGGCGCGCTCATGTACTTCTCGGACATGCCGACTGGGCGCATCCTCGTATACGACTACGACATAGACGCCGGAATCCCGCACAACCCGCGCCTCTTCGCGGACGGCACCGAACACCCAGGGCTGCCCGACGGATCCACCGTTGACGCAGACGGCTGTCTGTGGAACGCGCGATGGGGGGACGCATCCGTGGTCCGGTACGCGCCGGACGGGCGCATCGACGCCATCGTCACCCTGCCGACATCGCACCCGACGTGCCCAGTATTCGGAGGCGAGGATCTGTCGACGCTCTTCATCGCAAGTGCTAGGTTTGGGCTGTCGAGCTACCAGTTGCACGAGGAGCCGGAGGCGGGCTCGATATTCGCGGTATCGACCGGTCTGGGTGGGATCGCCGAGCCGCGCTACATCGGCCCCCGACACGCTGACGACTTGTAAGCGCATGGCGGTGGAGGACAGCGTTCGGAGATCCTGGTCGGCTCGCGACGTACCACTCATCATGCGGATTCTCACCGTCGCTTGCTGACGCGCTTTGGCGAGAAACCGATGAGAAAAAACGCTGCAGATTCCTTCCCTTCGGCCACAACGTCGAAAGGTCGTCCCCCCGCGTGAATCCGCGAGAGGAAAGGCCGGTCAAGTCCCGTGGCGTGGTGTCACTTCGGTTGTTCCTGATGGGT
>CERQ01076982.1_pt1 | contig 54079 bp, 51 predicted proteins | sample 530711 | NCBI WGS metagenome assembly CERQ01 (sample SAMEA2620882, study PRJEB7988) | marine metagenome | biome: marine biome (ENVO:00000447); feature: mesopelagic zone (ENVO:00000213); material: "saline water (ENVO:00002010), including plankton (ENVO:xxxxxxxx)" | depth 850 m | reverse complement strand
CCTCGGGAATCCCCAAAATGAGTCAGCCTCAGCGCAGGCTGGTATTACGCCATTTACCAAAATTAATTCACGCGCTAATTTAGCACCGTCATAACTACTACAATTACGAGAACCATTCCGATGATAGGGACTCCGAAGTGAATGTCCTTAGCGCCGCAGTGGTTGCAAACTGTTACCAGCGGAAATTGCTCACGCGGCTTATCACACCGCCAACATCGCCCATTGTCATACCTAGACAGATTCAATCTCCTTGCAAAAAATTGCACATGAAATCGTATCAAAAATTCTTGTATCAACGGTTAAAATGCAAATATCAGCCGATCACTAAGATACGCGTAAATTACTGAATTTAAAATCAATCTCACTCTATTCTGTTGCGTCATCCCCCTTATCGTCTTGACACTTTGACACTTCGACTGCCCTGAATCAATCTTGCCATAGCCTGATAATATCAATACTTATCAACGGCATTCTGCCTCATATTGCGGATGTCTCAATTGTTAATCTTGACATATCTACTATCATGTTTCGTATCAAGCCTGAAGAGCAATAACTAAGCCAAGGAACTGTGAGAATAATTGGATATTGATCCGTTACTGCGAATGATTTCAGAATTATCTTGGCAGATGCAAGGTTGAGAAATGTCTCGACGTATAGAACGGTTTTGTTGTTCGGTGGCAACACGTTGCTGTTGCTTGAACTCCCCGAATATCAGGCGGGGTGGTAAATGACGCTCGGCAATCGCCCAGTCCAACTCCCGCGCAACCCGCAGGCCCGAGATCAAGATGTCGGCGATAAGCCGGACACACTCTCGGGTGAAGTCATCGACCACCGCAAAAATGCGAAATCGGCGCCCACAGGCGAAGGCATCCGACACGAAGTCGAGCGACCAGCGCTGGTTGCCACTCTGTGGGATCGTCATCGGTGCCCGCGTGCCAAGCGCCCGTTTGCGACCGCCACGCCTGCGCACCTGCAGCCGTTCCTCCCGATATCCGCCGGCAATGGCGGCAGGAAAAAGCCAGGCCATTGGTCGACGAGTTACGCTCGGCGATCGATGATGCGTTGCGCCGGCTATCGCCCCAGTCTGCAATGGCCAAGGCGCTGACCTATGGCCGCAAGCGCTGGATTGCCCTCACGCGTTTCATCGATGATGGACGGGCCGAGATCGACAACAATATCGCCGAACGCGCGATGCGCAGCGTTGCGATAGGCCGCAAGAACTGGTTGTTCGCTGCCTCCAAGGCTGGAGGAGAGCGCGCCGCTGCTATCTATTCCGTCATCGAAACCGCGAAACTTAACGGCATCGAGCCGCAGGCCTATATCGCCGACGTCATCGCAAAGATTGCAGACGGATGGCCAGCCTCTTGCTGGGACGAACTCATGCCTTGGAACTGGGAAAATCCCAAGCGACCGTTGATCGCCGAAGCCGCATAATCGGCGGCCTCCACGCCACGCTTACCGCTTACCCACGCTTACGCGGCGGCGAATACATTTGTGGTATCGGACGGCCGAACGCCCATCTGTCCCAAATTGAAACGGCAGCATTTCATGAGCGCCCTGAGGTTTTTGATTTTAATTACACGAGCGATGCGAACACGGACACGATAGATTTTTTACACGGAATGGTGTGTTTTGAACCATCTGCGCAAAAACGAAATTTCCTGACGACCGCTCGGGCTGATCGCCAGCAATGCGGTCACAATCGGAACGTAAGTTGCCGCCCCTGCGATAATAGCAAGCACTAGGCTTCGTACGGGCGCGCAGGGGTCTACAAAATAGGTGGCAGCGCAGAAGCACAAGGCGGATGCAATCAGCTTAGCTAAGAGCGTTGACCAGCTCACTGAGCCTGGGAGGTGCATGCGAAGTTGAAACAGCGTAATCGCCGCGACAGCGGCTTGCGACACGATCCTAGCCGTCGCAGCGCCATTGAAGCCAAAGCGCGGTAGCGCCCAGATCGTAACAACAATCGTCAACACTGCACCCACGATCCCGCTCAGGATCAGGCTGGTATTCTTTTCGACCAGGTTTAGCACATTGGAGCAGACAATCGTGGTTGAGGACGCGGCAGCCGCGAGGCCAAGCAGCACGGCGACGCCCGAGGCATCCGCGAACTCTTTGCCATACAACAAGGCGATCAAAATGGGTGCCAATGCCGAAATGCCGAAGCAGATCGGATAAAGCGCCAGCAGAAGGATACCGACGGTCAGGCGGCTGACATCCTGCAGGGTGTCATGCGCTTGTTTGGCCGTGAGCCGTACGAGGTTCGGTAGCAATCCGTTGCAGATCATCTGGCAGAGCTGCAAAAGTAGCGCTGCAAGCGTTGCCGCCGCCGCAAACACGCCTAGTGCCTTGGAATCGATATAGAGCCCGACAAGAAACAAGTCGGCCCTGCTCCATATTAAAGGCGACAAGAGCGAGGCGAGCCAAAGACTGTTCGCATATCGTGTGACCCGCGTTCGTACTTCTGGTGATGGCGAACCGGTCATGTGGTAATTGCGCACGAGTACGGAGGCGAGCGGCACGCTTCCTACAATATATCCCGCCAGCGCACCGACGCCTCCAAATGCCAGGGAGAGGCCGAGCACGCAGATAATCTGAAGCAGCATGCCAGACAGGCACAACAATGCGATCCGAGAAAATTCCCGTCGCGCACGAAGCTTATTGTATGCGAACGCGTAAGTCATGTGGATGATGAAACATACGACTATCAAGCTGTAGAAGGACACCGGTTCGACGACGCCACCGGTATATTGGTCAAGCCTATCCCGCCAGTAACTGACATACGCAAGGCCGAGTACGATGCAGCCAGCTATAATGGCCCAAAGAAACCGACGGAAGACCAATGCTTCGATCGATTGCGCTAATTCCGGACTTTCGCTCTCTTGCGCTTCCGGGATGAATCGAGACTGGGTTGCTGCGAGACCGAGATCGAAAATGGTCGTGGCGAAAAAGACGATCCACAGAGCAATCGCGATGCTGGCGGTGCCATGCACGCCAAGCGTCCTGGCGACGATGATTGAGGAAAAGAAGCCTGCAGCCGAAGTGAAGATACCGGCGCCGATACTCTGCAGAATATTGGCCAGCAGCGAGTTTTTTGAAACGTTTTGCCCCATCTTACGCAATCCGGCGTCAGTAATCGGAATTCAGCCAAGATCAGCCATGATAACCAGTGGCCGGGAAGGCAAGTTCGCCCCTGCCAGTTCCACAATCGCTTGCAGCTCTCGCAACGACGACTGATTACGACGTATGACCACGATTGCCTGGTCCGCACCGGAGGCGATCTGTATCGAAGCGCGCAAATTCAATGTGGCCGCATCGACAATGATGAGATCCGTGGATTTTGCGAGAGAGCGAAACCGGTCGGCGACATTCACCTGATAAAGCATTGCGCAAGAATGGCTTGAATCTGAGCCCGCCGGAATAAGCGAAAGACCACCGTCACCGATCTGAATGATATCGTCAAAAGCCGCTTTACCAAGCAGGGCACTGGCAAGACCCGGCGTTTGTTCACAGCCGAATGCCTCATGCTGGGACCCACCATCTATGTTGGCGTCAACCAAAAGAACCGACAATTCAACGATCCTCGCAAAACGGGCAAGCTCGGCCGCTAATGCACTGGTTTCAGCATTGGCGCTGACGCCGAATAAAACGACAATGTTTGGACCGGACTTGGGCGCACCTGCCCAAAATTGGAGCAACTGTTCACTGAAATCTTGGGCAAATCCCGAACCGTTTTCGAGGCTGTCATCTATCTTGCTATGAAGCATGAGTGTGGACCGAATTTAGGGCAAAAGCCAGGGTATCAGCGACGGAATAGATTGTTCCGATTAATTGACCGGACGTATTCGGGCGGAGATTGGTCAGTGATCGAACTCTCGGGTCTCGATACTCCATCGCGATGGCGGATACTGCCCCACCGAGCAAAGCCAACAAAATGCCCAGTAAGAAGATCACCGGAACGTTCGGACTTGACGGTTTGAGTGCGGGCACCGCGAGGGAAAGGACGCGGACATCGATGACCGGCACGCTCTGCTCAAGGCGATTTCGATCCAGACTCTGCGCAAGCTATTCATAACGCTGCAGAGCACGATTGGCATCAGCTTGCAGCAGAATCAGATAGCTCCTGTTGGAATTGAGCAAAACCATGCGCGACTGCTGCTTTCGGTACAGCCCCTCAAGTCCGGCACGGCGGGCATTAGCAGCCTTTTGACGGAAAGCGATTTTCCAGCCACACCCGTTTCTTCCGAGAGCCCCTGGCGCAAGCGTGCCAGTTCGGCCACTGCCGCACGCATCGTGGGGTGCTCCCGCGTTCTCACATGAGCGGCAGCCATAGCGCGGGCGCCGGGTGACCAGCCCGCGGAACGTGGTGGAAACGACATCGAGGCGTTCGGCAACATCCTCACCGATCTGGTGCAGCGCGCCGCCGCAGCAGGGGCAAACCTTCTCGTGGACATCGACGACCTGCTCCATCCGCTCGAGATGGGCGGGCAACGCCCCGCGGTTGGTCTTGCGGGGGCGCTCGCTCTTGGTTTTGGCCGTTGCGACGTCACGTGCGGCATGCTCACTGCCCAGTGCCGTCTCGATATCTTCGAGGGCGAGCTCGAATTGATCGGGATTGAGCTGCTCGGACTTGCGGCCAAAGCGATGCCGCTGGAAGGCCTCGAGGATCGCCTGCAGCCGTTCGATCCGGGCATCGGCCTTGCCCTTGGCATCGCTCAGATCGGCCAGTGCGCGGGCCTGTTCGAGGACGAGCGCGCGCAGCGCGTCAACGTCATCGGGAAGGTTCGCTTCAAGGAGCATGAGCCAGTTGAATCAGGCCCGACGCACCCCGTCATGCGGCAGTCTGGGGCGCGATCGGGCGGCGTCCGCCATGCACGCGGCGCCAGTCCAGACCCTCCAGCAAAGCGCCGATTTGGGCAGCGGTCAGCCGCATAACGCCTTCCTGGATGCGGGGCCATTGGAAGGTGCCTTGCTCCAGCCTCTTGGCCATCAGGCACAGTCCCGTTCCGTCCCACCAGACGAGCTTGATCCGGTCAGCACGCTTAGCGCGGAACACGTAGATCACGCCAGAATAAGGCTTGTTGCCATACTCTGCCGCGACCAGTGCCGCGAGCGAGTCCGCTCCCTTGCGGAAATCCACAGGCCGGGTTGCCACCATCACTTTGGCGCCGGGTGCCGGACCGATCATCGTTGCACCTGCAGTGCCTTCAGAACGGCGACCGCCAAACCGGGCTTTGCTACGCGTCCAATCCGCACCACTGCGCCTGCTACCTCGACTCGATAGCCACGTCTTCATGCAAGGGCTTGGGGCAGTCCGCAACCACAAGGATGAAAGCAGGTCCGGTCTCGTGTTCAACTGGCCGGCTCGCTTCAAGCGTATACCGCAGCTCGCGCCGTCACGTGTAGGCGCGGGTAGGGATAGACGAGAGCGTTGAACACTGATCCCATCTGTTTTCCACGTTGAGATCCGGCTTTGGCGCAGCGTTCGATAGATCAGAAGCAGTTCAGTTGTGCTGGGCGAACACGACACTCATCCTCGCTCGACGAGCTTGGCAAGTTGGTCGACTGGAACTCTTTCGCGATACTTCTCGATCCGCTCTATCCATCGACTAGCTGTGAGCCTGCCTGGCCGCCAATCGCGATATTGAGGGCGTTGCTTCTTTTGATCTGGTATGATCTGTCCGATGTGATGTTGGCCGAAAAACTAGACGATCGAGCATCCTTTCGTCGCTTCTACGGGTTTTGGGTAACTGAAGCGACGCCGGAGCGTACCGCTTTTGTCCGATTTCGTCAGTTGCTGAGTGCGCACGAGCTTGACCGGACGCTGTTTGAAACTTTGACCATGCAGCTCAAGTCGAAGGCAGTGGCAGTGCAAACCGGCACGCTGGTCGACGCGACCATCATTGCGTCCGCCAGCTAGGGAGACAGCGACGCACGCTGGGTAAAGCACAAGGGAAAGCGGACCGTACATGGCTTCATGGTCAGTGTAGGTGCCGACGCCGGTACAGCGTTGGTCGAGGAGGTTTCGGTCACCTCCGCCAGTATCAATGACGACAACGCAGGTCGAGAAGCGTTGCCTGACAATCGCGGCGAGGTCTTGGCCGAAAGCGCCTTTTGCGGCAATCACTTTTGCGATGCCATGTAGGCGAAGGGCGGCGTACCCTGGATCGTCGTCACCGGCATGTGGGGTAGTGACGAACAGGAAACGCTATGTAAGCTTCAAGAATGGAACCAACCGATCCATCGCGTGCGCGGCCGGATTGAGAAGATCTTCGGAACGTGGAAGCGGTGCTACGGTCAGCGCCGAATGCGATGGCGAAGTCTCGCCAAAGCCGCCGTCCAAGTCCACCTCACCGCCATCGCCTACATCTCAAGAGCACCTGAACATTCTCGGAGCCCAGACAAGCTGATGCGGAGTGCGAACGGGCCTCGAGGGGCAGGCCTGAAACGGCTTTTCGGTCCAATTGGCCGATCCCGATCTGCAATTGCTGCGCGTTGCTTCAAGCCGACTGGCAGCCTGCGCCGGTCCTTAGCGCTCAGGCGGCTAAAAACCTTCGAAGTGAACCGTGTGCACCTACCCGCTCACGGGTCTCACAGTGGCTTGCTATCGCTTCCGATTACCGGCTCTGCGCGCGCCAGCGCATGACGGTGCGATCTACAGCCTCCTCCTCGCCACCAGACATGGACCACAACTCGCTGAACAGCGGGTCTTCCGACGCCGGACGCTTGCGTTCCTCGAGATCGTCGAAGGTCACGCGCATGGGAATGGCCGTACCCTCGCCGCAGACGATGCATTCTCGGTTCCGCAGTGCCGGGATCGAGGCAAGGAAGCCGCGCGCGCCTTCGGGCATGGCGGCCTTCACGAAGTCCTGGTCGCGTTCGTTGTTGAGGCGCATCGAAAGGATCGTGCCGCACTGCGACAGCACGCCTTCGGCAAGGTCGGACGGACGCTGTGTGATGAGGCCGAGGCTGATGCCGTATTTACGGCCTTCCTTGGCAATACGCGACAGGATCTTGCCGACAGAGTTGCCATCCGAATTGCGCTCGTTGGGGACGTAGCGGTGCGCTTCCTCGCATACCAGCAGGATCGGGCGGGTCTGCTCGTCGCGGCTCCAGATCGCGAAATCGAAGACCATGCGGCTCAGCATCGCGACCACCGTGCTGGTGATTTCCGAAGGCACGCCCGACACGTCGATGATCGAGATCGGCTTGCCATTGGTCGGCATGCGGAAAATGCGGCTGATGACGTCGGTCATCGTGTCGGCGACCAGCATGCCAGAGAACATGAACTGGTAGCGCGGGTCGGCCTTGATCTCGTCGATCTTGCCCTTCACGCGCAGGTAAGGCGCGGTGTTGGTCGCCTTGTCCAGCTTGCCCATGTCTTCCTGGATCGCGTTGGTGAGGTCCGACAGCAGATAGGGAATGGGCGAATCGACGGTCAGCTTGCTCATCCCGCCGGCCATCTTGTTCTTGCTGCGCGCCTTCAGCAGGCAGCGCGCAAGGATGTCAATGTCGGCCATGCGGTCCGAGCCTTCGGAATTGACGAACACTTCGCAGTGTTCTTCGAAGTTCATCAGCCAATAGGGCATGCGCAGGTTCGACACGTCGAGCAATTCGCCAAAGCCCCGGAACGCGGCGTTATATTCGCCGTGGGGGTCGATCATCACGATGTGACCCTCGGGCGCGGCCTCGCAGATCCGATGGAGGATCAGCGCGGCGCTGGTCGACTTACCGGTACCGGTCGATCCCAAAAGAGCGAAATGCTTGCCCAGCATGGCGTCGATATAGAGGCCCGCGCGGATTTCCTTGGTGGGGAACACCTTGCCGATCTGGATATTGGCCCGCCCGTCCGAGGCATAGATCTGCGCAAGGTCGGGATTGGTCGCGGCATAGACCTCCGCGCCGGGGATCGGGTAGTTGGTGATGCCTCGGGTGAAATTGCGGACCCGTCCGGTCAGCTTCTCTTCCTGCCCCTCGCCCAGAAAGTCGATTTCGGCGATGATCTGGCCGGTGCCGCGATCCAGCGACTGTGTGCGAACGCTGGCAAGCAGCCAGATCTGGCCGACGCGCACCTTGATCTGCGAGCCGACGAGACCCGCGAGCTGCACCGTCGGATCGCTGTCCTCGCGGCACTGCATCAGCCGGTCGCGCTGCAGCATGACGCGCGACATCGACCCTGCGATGTCGAGCACTTCGCCGATGGGCTTCGACGCCTGGCTTGCCTTGCGCTCTGCGGGTTCGCGCGGCTCGTCCTGTTCGCCAGCTTCGGGTTCGACGTCGCGGATCGTTTCTTTCGGCGCTTCCTCGGGCTCAACCCTGGGAGGCTTCGGCTGGAATGCCGGACGCTGCGGCTCGATCTCCTCGACCGGGGGGCGCGGCGGGTCTATCGGCCGCTCCATCGCCTCGCTACGGGGGGCGGCATATTGCGGGGGCGCACTGGTGGGCCTTGCTTCGTCACCGAAGCGGGGGGCCGCTGGCGATCCTGCGGATTCGTCGTCCATCCTGACATGGGGCCTGGCGGGCTTCATCGTTTCGGGATCGGGTTCGGGCGCGCTGTTGCGGAACCGGTTCAGCCGCGCCATCGCGGGGGAGACGGCGGGGCCGGGATCGGCGCGGCGTTCCTGCGGGGCGGATTCGGCTTCGTCCTGCCCGCGCGACATGTCGGTGGAGCGGCCAAAGGCCGAACGCCGGGGAAAATCGGGATTGCCTGCCGGAGTATTGCCCGGCGGAGAATTGCCCGAAAAGGGCCTGCCCGGAAAGCGGGAAGAATGATCGTTCATTGCAGCGCCTCGCTGAAAGACCGCGATCAGCGGTCCGATGCCTTTGCAAAGCAGCTTAGAACGGCAGGGTTAATGCGGTGCTAATGCTGACCGCGCGGCTGGGGCCTAGCCCAGCGCAAAGATGCGGCCCGCCGCCCAGCCCATGAAGACCGACAGCGCAACCGCCATCAGGCCATAGATCATGCTGAGATTGCGCGACCACAATTCGACGGCACGCTCGAACCCGCGTTTCGTGACCGTCACCTCGCTGGTTGCCGAAGCGATCACGCGGCCATCGGAAATTGCAAAGGTTTCCGCCGTATAGTCGCCGGTCATTACGCTGGAGGGCAAGGGAATGCGCACCTGATACAGCACGCCCTCGCTGATCGTGACCGCGCCTTCATCCTGCACATAGAGGCCGCTCGCCATGCGCTTGGCGACAAGGCCCGCGACGAAGCGGGACACTTCCTCGGGCCGGATCGCGCCGATGGGCGACAATTGCAGCGATTCGAGGCCGAGTTCGTAGATCGCGGCGGTCCGGCTGTCGACGATCTCGGAAAGCGGGCGCGACGAGGCCACTGCGTAATAGGCAGGGGCAGAGCGAAACTGCGCGGAATCGGCATTGATCCACATGCCCCAGATGCGCCGCTTCTCACGCAGGGTGATCGCCTCGGTCGGACCTTTCAGCACGACCACGATGTCATAGGGCACCTCGCCCGTCGCGCGGGTGCCGTCGGGCTGCAGCACCGCGCCATAGAGCAGCAGGTTCGCGCCGGTGAAGCCCTGCCGGACCACGACCTCGTGCTGCGAGATTTCGGGGATGAGGATCGGTTCGCGCGTCTGGGCAAGAACCGGCGAAGCGGCCAGCGCCGGCCACAAAAGGGCAATCGCCAGAAGAAGCGCCCGGACGGTCATAGCGGCGCGACGGTGAATATCTCGCCCGGCCGGAAGGTCAGCCTGACCGCCATTTGCAGCGCCACCGCCAGCACGATCGCAGCCAGCACCGCACGCAGCAGTTCGGGCCGTGCGTCCAGCGCGAATTTCGCGCCGATCTGCGCGCCCGATACCGACCCCAGCAGCAATAGCGCGGCCAGCACGATATCGACCGCATTGGTCGTCAGCGCATGCATCATGGTGGTGGCGATGGTGGTGAACAGGATCTGGAACAGCGACGTGCCCACGACGACAGCCGCGCTCATCCCCAGTCCGTACAGCATCAGCGGGACGAGCAGGAAGCCGCCGCCGATGCCCATCAGCATGGTCAGGGTTCCCACCGCCATGCCCAGCAGGACCGGGGCCAGCGGGGAGATATAGAGACCCGACTTGTAGAACCGCCAGCGGCCCGGAAGGCTGGCGACCAGCGGGTGATGCCGCCGCTTGCTGGGCGCGCGTTTCAGCCGTTCGAACCGGTTGGACAGCAGTTCGGGCACCGATTCCATCGCCATCTTGATCCCGACGCTGCCCAGCACGACGACGTAGAGGATGGCGATGGCGACATCGATCTGGCCGATGGATTGCAGCAGGCGGAACAGCAGCGCGCCGATCCCGGCGCCGACGATCCCGCCGCCCACCATCATCGCGCCCATCTGGTAATCGACCCCGCCGCGTTTGGCGTGGAAGATCGCGCCCGATACGCTGGCCCCGGTCACCTGGCTGGCCGCGGAGGCGGCGGCGACCGTGGGCGGAATGCCGTAGAAGATCAGCAGCGGCGTCGTCAGGAAGCCCCCGCCCACGCCGAACAGCCCCGACAACAACCCCGTCAGCCCGCCCAGCAGGACGATAACGAGGCCGTTTACCGACAGGTTCGCAATGGGGAGATAGACGTCCATGGCGGGCTTATCATGATCCGGGGCGATTCAGCGGCGTGCTGTCGTTCAGTCTATGCAGCAAGCGTGCACCCCTGTCTGCCCACGCGTTGCAAGATTTGCAAAATTATCGCCCCCGGCCGGGGATGGCCCGCGGATCAAAAGCCCGCCGACACGGTCACGACCGGACCCGAGCCCGGCTGCGCATCGCCCGCCACCCGCTCGCGCCATGCGCACCACGGCGGCCAGCCCTTCGCTCCAGCCATATTCGCGGCCCACCAGCACGAAGCGCACCGCCGCCCGCCACGCAAAGGCGATCGTCGTGAAGATCAGCATCCAGTAGATCAGGGGCCGAAGCCGCGCAGGCCTGTACAGGCCTGCCGCCTCGGCGACGAACAGGATCGAGGTCAGCGCCACCAGCGGCCCGCGGCGGTCGCGCAGCCGCATCCAGAACTCCAGCGGGCTGCGGCTCCAGCCAAGCTGCTCCCAGCCGTCGAAGGCGATACCCTGAACCCAGCGCGCCTTTTGCCGGATCGCGGTGTCGAGGCGATGGGGAAAATAGGCCCGGGTAGCGATCAGCGAACCGTCATGCGCCCTGACGCGGACGAAGCTGCCGCCCCGGCCGCCCACTTCATCAGGGCCGATCGCGCCGGCCCGACCGATCAGCATGCCCAGCTCGTAATCCTCGGTCAGGGAGGCGGGATCGAACGGTCCCTCGGCCCTGCCCCGCCGCTCGACGATTCGGTCGAGTGCATCGCGGGAGAATGCGCAGCCGACACCCGCCGCCGGAATGCCCGCGCCAAGACTGGCTCGCACGACCATTTCGCGCGCATGGGCGTCGGTGAATTCGTCGCAATAATGGCCCGACACGAATCGCGAGGCCTCGTGACGTTCGGGCCTGACCGGGATCTGGACGAAATCGGCGCGGTCGAGTTCGGCATCGATCAGCGACAGGGCCTGCGGGTGCACCATGTCTTCGGCGTCGTGGAGCAAGACCGCGCGGAAACGCCGTCCTTCCCGCTCCTCGTCCTGCCGCATCGCCGCGAAGCAGCGGTTCAAGCAATCGCCCTTGGTCGTGGGGCCTGGACGGTCGTTGACGACGATGCGCAGCCGCTGATCATGGCTTCCGTCCTCCCGCCTGCCCGCAGCCCGGATCGCGGCGCGGGTTTCGGGGTCGTTGACATAGCAGCCCACATAGATTCGCAAATCGGCGTGCGGCCAGACTGCCAGCACATGGCGCAGCATCGGGCCGATGACTCGCGCCTCGCGCCACGCAGGAACGTAAAGAGCGATCGGTGCCGACAGTTCGGTGGCAAGCGGGCGATCCAGCTTGCGCGGCCGGATGACCCCCTTCAGCCTGAGCCAAAGCCAGGCGAAGTCGATCGCGAGTTCGTCGATGGCGCCGATGGTGAACCAGAATCCGGCGAACAGCAGCAATTCGAGCCGGACAGCCTCTACGGCGGTGAGAAGCGAAGCCATCCACTCCGCAAATGCGACCATCGACTACCCCCCGTCCGGAAGGTGCGCATTTCCCGATGCGCGTCCTTCCGGTCCGGCCTTAGCGGGGCTTCATTCGGCTAGCAAGCAACCCGGACGGCTTGTCCGGTTATCCGGCCTACCAGCTTCCGGTGTTTTCCATGCTGGCCCACGGCTCGGCCGGTTCGAGATGGCCGTCCTGTAGCAATTCGATGGAGATGCCGTCGGGGGTCTTTACGAAAGCCATGTGGCCGTCGCGCGGCGGGCGGTGGATGACATGGCCCGCATCCGCGATGCGCTGGCACGTCTGATAGATATCGTCGACGCGAAACGCGAGATGGCCGAAATTGCGGCCGCCCGTATAGGTTTCGGGCTGCGATCCATCCTCGGCGGGCCAGTTATAAGTCAATTCCACCTCGGCCACGCCTTCCTGGCCGGGGGCGGCCATGAAGATCAGGGTGAAACGTCCCTTTTCGCTTTCCATGCGGCGGGTTTCTTCAAGCCCGATCAGCTTGAGAAAGTCGATCGTTGCATCCGGATCGGCGACGCGGATCATGGTGTGGAGATATTTGGTCATGCCGGGGATCTAGTGAGCCGTAAGGCCGATGCCAATAGCCGGGAGTCCGTGATCGGCGGCACAGCGGGCGCAAACAACAACGGCCCGCATCCGAAAGGGACGCGGGCCGTGTTCAAGTTGACCTTGAATCCGGACCTGCCCGACCAAGGCCGGGCGCGGCCGGATCAGAAGCTTGCCGACAGGCTGGCGACGATCGTGTCGGTCAGGACCGGGCCGGCGAGCGAGTTGTCGTTGTTGGGGCCTTCGACGCCGACATAGGTGATGCCGGCCTCGATCGGTCCATAGACCGCCATCGAGGCGCCGATCGACCAGTCGAACGCGGTCGTGTCGTCGGTTCCGAAGATCGTGTAGGTTTCGGGCGAGAACGAACCGCTGGTGTAACCCAGATGGCCCGAGACCGAGACGGGCGTGTTGGGAATGCCGAAACCGACATCGCCATAAAGGTACAGGTTGTCGTCGGCGAGATCGCTCGACACCGAATCCTGCTCCCAGTTATAGGCGATGCCCGCCGTCACTTCTGCCGGGCCGAGGGCCGCGGTCACCGAGGCATAGGGCTCCCAGTAGTCGGTGTCGCCCGACGCGCTGGGGTACAGGTAATAGAGGATGCCGACGTCGAACGAGATCGTATCGCTGATCGCGCCGCTGTAGCCGCCGTAGATATCAAGCTCGGTATTGCCATAGCCTGACGAAACCGGATCGAGCGACGATGCCCAGGTGCCTACATAGAAGCCGCTGGAGTGCGCGATGTCGAAACCGCCCTGGATGGCGAAATCACCGCCCGAATAGCTGACGCCGCGGAAACGATAGTCGGTCACCATCGCCACGTTGGCCGAAACCGTGATCTCGCTCTCGTCCTGTGCGAAGGCGGGCGTTGCTACCAGCGCCGAGCCGGCCAGCAACGGGGCGAGCAATGAAGCGCGGAGAAGATTTTTCATAATATCCCTCGATATGGTCCATGGTCCACGCTCCTCCTGACATGCAGCCGCTTTGCCTGTTGTTCGGCAAATGTCGAGAACTGCGCCTGCTGCACTGCAGGCAATTGCTGCAGTGCACAAGGCTAATCTTAACTTTCTGTGTCGATCCGGTCCATTGATGTGGATTTCTTGCAACGCAGAGCTTTCGGGCGCATATAAATTTCCCAGGCGGAAATTATCGGTGAGCGCTTTGGACGTACGGCTTGCCGCAGGATTCAGCGATTATTAACTAGCTTTGATCAATGGCCGAATTCGCAACATGAACTTCTTTCGCGACATATTGGAACGCCAGCGCGGCACGCCCCAGCCCTCGCCTGCCATCCCGGCGGGAGAGCGGGTGTATGCGGTCGGCGATATCCACGGCCGCCGCGACCTGTTCGACCGCATCATCGAGCTGATCGAGGCCGACGATGCTGCGCGCGGCGATGCGGATACCACGGTGATCCTGCTGGGCGATCTGATCGATCGCGGCCCGGACAGCGCGGGGGTGATCCAGCGGGCGCGCGAATGGGGCGCCGCGCGCAAGCTGCGGATGCTGATGGGCAATCACGAGGAGATGATGCTCCGCGCGCTCGACAGCGACGAGAACCTGCGCCATTTCCTGCGCGTCGGTGGGCGCGAAACACTGCTCAGCTATCCGATCCCGCTCAAGACCTATCGCAATGCGTCGCTTCCCGATCTGGCCATGCTCGCGCGCGAGGCCGTGCCGCTCGAAGATATCGAGCTGATCGAGAGCATGGAGGACATGATCCGCATCGGCGACTATCTGTTCGTCCACGCGGGGATCAATCCGACGGTCCCGCTGGAAGAGCAGATCAGCCGCGACCTGCGCTGGATCCGCGAACCGTTTCTCAGCCATGACAGCCCGCTGGATGTCTGCGTGATCCACGGACACACGATCCGCGAGGAAGTCGAGATCGGCCCGCGCACGGACCGGCCCAATCGCATCGGCATCGACACCGGCGCGTTTCGATCGGGCAGGCTGACCGCGATCGGGCTGGAAGGCACCGACCGCTGGTTTATCGAGGCATCGGCCTGAACCGCTACCCGGTCACAGCAGCCTTGCGCCATCGGGCACGGGGGTGTCGGGCGAGAACAGGGTGACCCGGCCTTCCGCATCCGCAAAGCCCAGGGTCAGCACTTCGGACATGATCGGCCCGATCTGGCGCGGCGGGAAATTCACCACCGCCGCCAGCTGCCTGCCGATCAGCGCCTCAGGATCATAGCGCGCGGCGATCTGCGCGCTGGATTTGCGCACGCCGATCGCGGGGCCGAAGTCGATGTGCAGGATCAGGCTGGGTTTGCGCGCCTTTTCGAACGGCTCTGCCGCCACCACCGTGCCGATCCTGATATCGACCTTGAGGAAATCCTCAAAGCCGATCGGATCGGCAGGCGGTGTGGCGGGCCGTTGATCGACGTGCATTCATTCAAGCTCGAGAATGATCGCATCGACGGCGAGCGATTCGCCGGGCTTGGCGTTCACCGATTTGACGATGCCCGATTTCTCGGCGCGCAGGATGTTCTCCATCTTCATCGCCTCGACCACGGCGAGCGGCTGGCCCTGCTCGACCTTGTCGCCCTCGCCCACGTTCAGCGACACCAGCAGGCCCGGCATCGGGCAGACGAGGAATTTCGTCATGTCGGGCGGCGTCTTCTCGATCATGTGCTTCTGATAGCGCGCGACATTGGCGGGCAGCACGCGCAGGCGGTGCCGCGCCCCGCGTGTGGTGAGCGCGAAACCGGCCGGCACGGCCTCGACCTTGACGGTCATCGTCTCGCCGTTCTCGCCGTCCTCGTCCGTATCGAAAACCGCGCTGACCAGCCGCTGGCCGGGGGTGTATTCCATCGCCAGATCGACCGGCGTTCCGTCGACGGTCACCTTGTCTTCCGACAGCACGACCTCGAGCCGCGCATCGCCCAGTTCGACGACCCAGTTCGCAGGCGGGGCAAGGCGGTTTCCCAGCTGCCCCGCGACCCGGCGGGCACGGTCGGCATGGGCGGTGGCGACGAACGTCCCGACGGCGGCCAGCCTGCGGCCCAGCGTTTCATCGGCAGGGGCACCGCCAAAGCCTTCGGGATATTCCTCGGCGATGAAGCCGGTGGTCAGTTCCCCGCTGCGAAAGCGCGGATGCTGCATCACGGCGGACAGGAAATCGATGTTGTGGCCAAGCCCTTCGATGTCGAACGCGTCCAGCGCGGCGATCTGCAGATCCGCCGCCTCGTCGCGGGTCGGCGCCCATGTCACCAGCTTGGCGATCATCGGGTCGTAGAACATCGACACCTCGCCGCCGTCATAGACGCCGTCGTCGACGCGCACGCCGTCGACGCCGCGGCGCCCATTGCCTTCGCCATCGTCGGTCCAGCCCTCGACAGGCGGATCATAGCGCACCAGCCGCCCGGTGCTGGGCAGAAAGCCGCGATAGGGATCCTCGGCATAGACGCGGTTCTCGATCGCCCAGCCGTCGATGCCGATCTCGTCCTGCGTCATGGCCAGCTTTTCGCCCGCAGCCACGCGGATCATCTGCTCGACGATGTCGATCTTGGTGATGGCCTCGGTGACGGGATGCTCCACCTGCAGGCGGGTGTTCATCTCCAGGAAGTAGAAGCTCTCGCCGCTCTTGTCCGCGCCGCTGACGATCAGCTCGACCGTGCCCGCGCTGTAATAGCCGACGGCCCGCGACAGGGCGACGCATTGCTCGCCCATCGCCTTGCGCATCTTTGGCGTGACGAAGGGCGACGGCGCTTCCTCGACCACCTTCTGGTGGCGGCGCTGGATCGAGCATTCGCGCTCGTTCAGGTAAAGGATATTGCCGTGCTGGTCGCCCAGGATCTGGATCTCGATATGGCGCGGGTTTTCGATGAACTTCTCGATAAAGACGCGGTCGTCGCCGAACGAGTTGAGGCCCTCGCGCTTGGTCGCCTCGAAACCCTCGCGCACATCCTTTTCGCTATAGGCGAGGCGCATGCCCTTGCCGCCGCCGCCCGCGCTGGCCTTCATCATCACCGGATAGCCGATGTCGTTCGAAATTTCGACCGCGTGGTCGGTGTCGCGAATCTCGCCGACGAAGCCGGGGACGACGTTGACGCCCGCCTCCCTTGCCAGTTTCTTGGATTCGATCTTGTCGCCCATCGCGGCGATCGCGTTCACCGGGGGGCCGATGAAGGCGATGTTCTCTGCCGCCAGCGCCTCGACGAAGCTGGCGCGTTCGGACAGGAAGCCATAGCCGGGATGCACCGCGTCGGCGCCGGTCTGCTTGGCCGCGGCGATGATCTTGTCTGCCACCAGATAGCTTTCCGAAGCCGCAGCGGGGCCGATATGCACCGCCTCGTCCGCCATCTGCACGAAAGGCGCGCGCGCATCGGCGTCGGAATAGACGGCGACGGTCGCGATGCCCATGCGGCGCGCGGTCTTGATCACGCGGCAGGCAATCTCACCGCGGTTGGCAATCAGGATCTTCTTGAACACTGGCGGCTTCCTCTCTGGCTCAGTTCGTCTCGGCCAATTCGCGCAATTGCGCGCTCCTGGCCTCGGTCAATTCGGTCATGCAGCGATTGGCGATCAGCGGCGCGATCGACCCGCCCGCATAGCGCGCGACGACCGTTTTGCAGTGCGCATCGCGAAAGGCGATCCATGCGCGCTGTGCGTCCAGCAGGCTGCCGGACATGCCGCGCCGTTTGGCGATGTCGCGCAGATCGCGCCATGCGGCGTTGAGTTCGGCATCGGCAGCCTCGTACTCCTTCATTGAGCACAGGTTCAGCTCCGTCTGCGTGACCGCATCGGCGCAAGGGCCGGCCTGCGCGGCCAACAGCAGGACGAGAGCTGCGATCACTCGGCCGCCTCGGCAGGGATGCTGGCGCAGGCCGCGACATCGGCACTCGGGGCCGCCATCGCTTCCAGCCCAAGCCGCGCGAACAGCGCATCGTCGCTGTCGTCGCCCGCATTGGGCGCGGTCAGCAATTGTTCGCCGCTGAAGATCGAATTGGCGCCCGCCAAGAAGCACAATGCCTGCGTCGAGGCGCTCATGCTCTCACGCCCGGCGGACAGGCGGACCATGCTCTCGGGCATGGTGATGCGCGCGACCGCCACCGTGCGGACGAACTCGATCTCGTCGATCTGGGCCATCGGCGTATCGGCCAGCATGTCGCCCAGCGGCGTGCCCTTGACCGGGACCAGCGCATTGACCGGCACGCTTTCGGGATGATCCTCCATCGTGGCCAGCACATGGACGAAGCCCACGCGGTCCTCGCGCGTCTCGCCCATGCCGACGATGCCGCCGCAGCATACGTTGATGCCGGCCGCGCGCACATGCTCCAGCGTCAGCAGACGGTCGCCCAGGCTGCGGGTCGTGGCCACGCGCTCGTAATATTCAGGCCCGGTGTCGATGTTGTGGTTGTAGTAATCGAGACCTGCATCGGCCAGCTGCGTGGCCTGCTCGCCCGTCAGCATGCCCGCCGTCATGCAGGTTTCCAGCCCCATCGCCTTTACCTGCCGCACCATTTCGGTCAGCGCGGGCATGTCGCGGGGCTTGGGATTGCGGAAGGCCGCGCCCATGCAGAAACGGGTGCTGCCCATGTCCTTGGCCTGCGCGGCGGATTGCAGCACCTGCTGCACTTCCATCAGCTTGGTCGCCTTCAGCCCGCTGTCGTTATGCGCTGACTGGCTGCAATAGCCGCAATCCTCGGGGCAGCCGCCCGTCTTGACCGAAAGCAGGGTCGAACGCTGCACCGTGTTGGGCCGGTGATGTTTGCGGTGCACTTCGGCAGCGCGGAAGACCAGTTCGGTAAAGGGCAGGTCGAACAGGGCGGCGATTTCCTCGCGCGTCCAGTCGTTGCGGGCGTTGGAGCGAGTGGGAGCGGTAGTGGTCATGCGGCTTTCCTCTGGCGCGTCTTGGCATAGGCCGAAAGCGCGTGGGCATAATGCGGTGCGGCGCGGCGGTCACCCTCGCCCGCGCCGAAACCGTGGAGCGTTTCGGCAATCCGCGCAACGCCTGCATCGGACAGGCTGCCCAGCGGCGCGACATGAATGCCGATGGTAAAGACGATCGCGTGCGATTTCGGCAGGCGGCGCAGGGTCTCGCGCTCGCAGCGGACGTACAGGGTCTCGCCCGCGTTTTCGGGCGTGACATGGGCATAGCGCTCGGCGGGATCGTCGACAGGGAGATAGCGCCACAGGCCGTTCGGCATGACGAAGGCATTGGTACGGCCGAAAATATGCGGCGCGCGCAGGCCATCCAGGAATCGGTCGACACCGGCGGACAATTGCTCGGCATAGCCATCGATGGGTTCATGGACCGCGGCGATCGGCTTGCCCATCTTTTCGGCAAGCTGCCAATCGGTCGGAAACGCGACGGCAGCCGCCGTCAGTCGATAGGGCGCGCCGGGTGCATCCTGCGTGAGGAGGCAGAAATCCTCCCAATGCGCGCGGGCGGCCTGTTCGATGCCGCCGGTCACGCCCAGCATGTCGCATAGTTCCGCTTCGGCAGCGCGTGCCTCGGGGAGAACCTGCACGGCTTCGGGATGAGCGTCGAAAGTGGCGTTGCGCGGTGCCAGATCGGGGTCCGCCGCCAACCACTCACCCTCGGCCAAGCGCACCAGCCCCATGCGCAACGGGCCGGAGACCCGGGCGTCAGGGAGAAGTGTTTCGACGGAGAAGCCGAGGGTCATCGCGTGTTACTCCGCCGCCTCGTCCAGATCGGCGGGGGGCATGTTGTGGCCCAGCAGGCGCAGCACATCCGCGGCGCATTCGACCACGTTCGAGCCGGGACCATAGATGCCCTGCACGCCAGCATTACGCAGGAACTCGTAATCGCTCGACGGGATCACGCCGCCGGCGGTCACCTTGATGTCGCTGCGGCCTGCGTCCTTCAGCAGGCGGATCAGTTCGGGGATCAGCGTCTTGTGCCCTGCCGCAAGGCTGGAGGCGCCGATCAGGTCGACATCGCGTTCCAGTGCCATTTCCAGCGTTTCCTGCGGGGTCTGGAAGAGCGGGCCTGTGGTCACATCGAAGCCCATGTCGCCGAACGCACTGGCGATCACATTGGCGCCGCGATCGTGGCCGTCCTGCCCCATCTTGGCGATCATCACCCGGGGTTTACGGCCCATGCGGCGTTCGACGGCGGCGACGCCTTCGACCACGGCCTGATAGCGGCTGTCTTGGGCATAGGCAGCGCCGTAGATGCCCTTCACCGGCTTTGGCATGGTGTCATAGCGGCCGAAGGCGGCCTCCATCGCGTCGGAAATCTCGCCAAGGCTGGCGCGTTCGCGCGCGGCATCCACGGCCAGCGCCAGCAGGTTGCCGTCGCCCTTCGCCCCTTCGCGCAGGGCATCCAGCGCGGCCTGGCACTTCGCCTCGTCACGCGTGCTGCGCATTTTTTCCAACCGACGGATCTGCGACTGGCGCACCGCGGTGTTGTCGATGTCGAGCGTCTCGATCGGCTCTTCCTCGGGCAGGCGGAACTTGTTGACCCCGACGATGACGTCCTCGCCCCGGTCGACACGCGCCTGCCGGGCGGCGGCGGCTTCCTCGATCATCCCCTTGGGCCAGCCCGCGGCGACCGCCTTGGCCATGCCGCCCTCGGCCTCGACCTTCTCGATGATGGCCCACGCCTCGTCGACGAGGTTCTTGGTCAGCGCCTCGACGTAATAGCTGCCGCCCAGCGGATCGACCACATTGGTCATGCCGGTTTCTTCCTGCAGCACGATCTGCGTGTTGCGGGCGATGCGGGCGCTGAAATCGGTGGGAAGCGCGATCGCTTCGTCCAGCGCATTGGTGTGGAGCGACTGGGTGCCGCCTAGCATCGCGGCCATCGCCTCGACCGTGGTGCGGATGACGTTGTTGTACGGGTCCTGCTCGGTCAGCGAGACGCCGCTGGTCTGGCAGTGGGTGCGCAGCATCTTGGACCGTTCGGACTGTGCGCCCAGCTGGGTCATCGCGCGGTGCCACAAGGTGCGCGCGGCGCGCAGCTTCGCCACTTCCATGAAGAAGTTCATGCCTATGGCGAAGAAGAAGCTCAGCCGTCCGGCGAACTTGTCGATGTCGAGGCCGCTGGCCACGCCGTATTTCACATATTCCATGCCGTCGGCGATGGTGAAGGCCAGCTCCTGGACCTGCGTCGCGCCGGCTTCCTGCATGTGATAGCCGGAGATCGAGATCGAGTTGAACTTGGGCATATGGTCCGCCGTAAAAGCGAAGATGTCCGAGATGATCCGCATGCTGGGTTCGGGCGGATAGATGTAGGTGTTGCGGACCATGAACTCCTTGAGGATGTCGTTCTGGATGGTCCCGGTCAGCTGGTCGGGGCTGACGCCCTGTTCTTCCGCCGCAATGATATAAAACGCCAGGCAGGGGATCACCGCGCCGTTCATCGTCATCGACACGCTCATCTGGTCGAGCGGGATCTGGTCGAAAAGGATCTTCATATCCTCGACGCTGTCGATGGCGACGCCCGCCTTGCCGACATCGCCCACGACGCGCGGATGATCGCTGTCATAGCCGCGATGGGTCGCAAGGTCGAAGGCGACCGACAGCCCCTTCTGCCCCGCCGCGAGGTTGCGGCGATAGAACGCGTTCGATTCCTCTGCCGTGGAAAAGCCCGCATATTGCCGGATCGTCCACGGACGGCCCGCATACATCGATGCCTTCACGCCGCGGGTGAACGGGGCGAAGCCGGGCAGACCGGGATCCCAGTCGGTCACATCGGCCTGCGTGTAGAGCGGCTTGACGTCGATCCCCTCGGGCGTGTGCCAAGTGAGGTCGCGGCCCTTCACCTCCTTGTCGGCAAGGGCTTTCCAGTCGTTCAGGGTCTTGTCGGTCATGTCGTTCCTCAGCGGCCCTTGAAGGCCGGCTTGCGCTTTTCGCGGAAGGCCTTGACGGCTTCGGCGAAGTCCTCGCTGAAACCGGCCTCGCGCTGGTTGCGCGCTTCTTCCGCGAGTGTTTCGGTGAATTGATGGTCCAGCGCATGGGCGACCTGCTTGCGGATCATGCCCAGCGCCTTGCTCGGCCCCGCCGCCAGCCTTGTGGCCAGTGCCTGCGCTTCGGCCAGCGATGTGCCGTCGTCGACCACGCGGGCGATCATGCCCATGGCCTTGGCGTCCTCTGCCGGAATCTTCTCGCCCAGCAGCGCCAGTTCCAGCGCGCGGGCGCGGCCGACCGAGCGCGCGACCATCCATGTCGCTCCCGCATCGGGGACGAGGCCGATATTGGCAAAGGCCAGCAGGAAATAGGCGGAGCGTTCGGCGATCACCACATCGCCCGACAGCGCGAAGCCCATGCCCGCACCCACGGCCGGCCCGTTGACCGCCACCACGAACGGGACCGGCAGGTCTGCAATCGCGCGGGCCAGCGGGTTATAGGATTTCTCGATCTCTTCGCTGAGGTCCGGGGACAGCCCATCCTTGCCGTCGCCCTGCAGATCGGCGCCAGAGGAGAATGCCCTGCCCTCTCCCGTCAGCACGATGGCGCGGGCGCCCTGCTGGACAGCGGCGACCATCGCTTCGCGCAGTTCCACGACCAACGTCGAGGTCAGCGCGTTCATACGGTGATCGCGCGTGATCGTCAGCGTGACCACATCGCCATCGCGTTCGGTCCTGAGAACGTCAGACATCAGTGCGCCTCCTTCGGTGTTTCCATGATTTCGGTCAGCATGCCCATCATGTCCTTGGGATGCACGAAGAAGATCGGGGTTCCGTGCGCCCCGATCCGCGTTGGGCCAAGGATGCGCTTGCCGATCCCTTCGAAATAGGCGCGCGCCTCGGCGATGTCGGGCACTTCGAAACAGACGTGGTGCTGCCCGCCCAGCGGGTTCTTGGCAATGAAACCGGCCACAGGCGAGTTTTCGTCCAGCGGCGACAGCAATTCGACCTGCGTACCCTCGGTCCCCTGCTCGCCGGGCGTGTGGACGAAGCAGACCTTCACGCCCTGCTCGGGCATGTCGAACGGCTCGGTCACGACGGACGCGCCCATGACATCGCGGTAATGCGCGATGGCGGCGTCCATGTCCGGAACGGCGTAGCCGAGGTGGTTCATCCTGCCCAATTTCATCGTTCAGCTCTCGATTATCGGTTCGATGGTCAGTGCGCTTTTCAGGCTGTTGGCGATGATGCAGCTCTTGTGCGCGCGGTGGTGAAGCTTCTCAATCTCATCTCCGCTCGGTCGCTTGTCGCCGGTGAACACGGCTCTGGGCCGCATGATGATCGCCGAGACCCACGGATCACCCGTCTCGTTCTTCTCGACCTTGCCTTCGGGGTTATCCTCATAGCTTGTCATCGTGAACCCTGCTTTCGCCGCATAGGCGAGGAAATAGAGCATGTGGCAACTGGCCGCCGATGCCAGCAGCGCCTCTTCCGGATCGACCGCGCTTTCATCGATGAGCGCGGCAGGAAGATAGCCCGGGGCCGCGCTGCCGGGAACCGACAGCCCTCCGTCAAAGCTCCAGCTGTGGGCCCGGCTGTATGTGTTGCTCGGGAAATCCTCCCCTTCGGAAATCTCCCAGCGTACCTTCGCGGTATGGTCGGCCATCGCACATTCCTCCCTTACAACGGAATATTGTCGTGCTTCTTCCAGGGATTCTCCAGCTCCTTATTGCGCAGCTTGCGCAGGCCCAGTGCGATGCGGCGGCGGGTGGAATGGGGCATGATAACCTCGTCGATGAAGCCCTTCGACGCGGCGACGAACGGATTGGCGAAGCGGTCCTCGTATTCCTTGGTCTTGGCTGCGATCTTTTCCGGATCGTCGCGGTCCTGGCGGAAGATGATCTCCACCGCGCCCTTCGCGCCCATCACCGCGATCTCGGCGGTGGGCCAGGCGTAGTTGAGGTCGCCGCGCAGATGCTTTGACGCCATGACGTCATAGGCCCCGCCATAGGCCTTGCGGGTAATGACGGTGATCTTGGGCACGGTCGCCTCGGCATAGGCGAACAGCAGTTTCGCACCGTGCTTGATGATGCCGTTATGCTCCTGGTCGGTGCCGGGCAGGAAGCCGGGAACATCGACGAAGGTCAGGATCGGAATGCCGAACGCATCGCAGAACCGCACGAAACGCGCCGCCTTTTTCGACGAGTTGATGTCGAGCACGCCTGCCAGCACCATCGGCTGGTTCGCGACGACGCCCACGGTGCGCCCCTCGACCCGTCCGAAGCCGCAGATGATATTGCCGGCGTGCTTGGGCTGGATCTCGAAGAAGTCGCCCTCGTCCAGCGTCTTCCTGATGACTTCGTGCATGTCATAGGGCTGGTTGGCCGAGGCGGGGATGATCGTGTCGAGGCCTTCTTCCAGCCGGTCCCACGGGTCGCTGGTGGGACGCTCGGGCAGTTCGTCGCGGTTCGACAGCGGAAGGTAGTCGATGAAATCGCGCGCCTGCAGCAGGGCGACGATGTCGTTTTCGCAGGCCAGATCCGCCACGCTGGTCTTGGTGGTGTGGGTCGATGCACCGCCCAGTTCTTCCTGTGTCACCACCTCGTTCGTGACGGTCTTGACCACTTCGGGGCCGGTCACGAACATGTAGGAGCTGTCCTCCACCATGAAGATGAAATCGGTCATCGCGGGCGAATAGACCGCGCCGCCCGCGCAGGGGCCCATGATCAGCGACAATTGCGGCACCACGCCCGATGCCAGCACGTTGCGCTGGAACACCTCGGCATAGCCGCCCAGCGAGGCGACGCCTTCCTGGATGCGTGCGCCGCCGCTGTCGTTGAGGCCGATGACCGGCGCGCCGACCTTCATGGCGGCGTCCATCACCTTGCAGATCTTCTGCGCGTGGCGTTCGGACAGCGATCCGCCGAACACGGTGAAATCCTGGCTGAAGACATAGACCAGACGGCCATTGATCGTGCCCGAACCGGTGACCACGCCGTCGCCGGGGATGTGGCCCTCGTCCATTCCGAAATCGACGCAGTTGTGTTCGACATACATGTCGAGCTCTTCGAACGAGCCTTCATCGAGCAGCACGTCAAGCCTCTCTCGGGCAGTAAGCTTGCCCTTGGCGTGCTGGGCATCGATGCGTTTCTGGCCGCCCCCCAGATGGGCAGCGGCGCGGCGACGTTCGACTTCGGCGATATTGGCGGACATGCGGACGAGGGCCTCCAGTGTGCTTACGATTGCAGGGACGGCAGGCGCCGCCATCCTTGCCAGACTGCCTATCGCGGGCGGCACTTTGCAAGTCCAATGCGAATTTGCAAAATCTGGCACGCAGGTTTTGCAAAACTTGGGCGCCCCGATTATCAGACGATTATGGACCGCCCACAACGCATCTTTGCCGGCAAGACGCTGCGCGCGCTTCGTTCGCGGCGCGGGATGCGTCAGGCGGAGATGGCCGGGACGCTGGGCATCTCGGTTTCCTATCTGTCGCAGCTTGAGAGCGACGACCGGCCGCTGACGCCTCCGCTGATCGCGGCGCTGACGCGGCATTTCGACCTGCGGCTGGACGATCTGGGCGGCGACAGTTCGGACAAGCGGGCCGAGGCGCTGCGCCGCGCGGCGTCGGACCCGATCTTTGCCGAGCCGCTGGGCGAGGATGCCGCCGCCCGTGCGGTGCGCCAACAGCCGCATCTGGCCGACCGCTTCGTCGCGCTGCACACTGCCTATCGGCAGGCGGGCGAGCGGCTGCAGATGCTGGACGAGGCGCTGGAGTCGGGCGAAACCGCGCAGTCGGGCCGCCTGCCGTGGGAGGAGGTGCGCGACTGGTTTCACGGCGCGGGCAATTACATCGACACGCTGGACCGCGGCGCCGAAGCGCTGGCGGCGCGGATCGCGGGCGATGCGCCTTCTCCGGTCGAGGCGGCGCTGGCGGGTTTTGCCGAAGGGCTTGGCCTGACGATCCGCGAGGGCGAAGCCGGACTGCGCCATTACGACCCTGCGCGGCGGGAATTGACGCTGGACCCGGCGCAGCCTGCGGAGACGCGGCGGTTTCAGCTGGCGTGGCAGCTGGCGGGGATCGCGCTGGCGGACGAGATCGCCTTCGTCACCGACCGGTCGGGGCTGGCCTCTCCGGGTGCGCGGCAATTGCTGCGGATCGGTCTCGGCAATTACGCGGCGGGGGCCTTGCTGATGCCCTATGAGCGGTTTCGCGCCGCCGCGCTGGTCGAGCGGCACGACATCGACCGGCTGCGGCAGCGTTTCGCGGTCAGTTTCGAGCAGGCCTGCCACCGGCTGTCGACGTTGCAGCGGGACGGCGCGCGGGGCATTCCCTTCTTCTTCTGCCGGGTCGACATGGCGGGCAACATCACCAAGCGGCATTCGGCGACGCCCCTGCAGTTCGCGCGGTTCGGCGGGGCCTGCCCGTTGTGGATCGTGCACGAGGCCGTGGCGATACCCGACCGCATATTGACGCAGCTGGCCGAGACGCCCGACGGGGTGCGCTATGTCTCGATGGCCAAGGGGTTGGTGAAGCCTTCCGGCAGCTATGCCCGCCCGCCGCGCCGCTATGCGGTGGCGCTGGGGTGCGAGGCGAAGGATGCCGCCGACTTCATCTATGCCGACGGGCTGGACGTGGCGGCGAAGGGCGCGGCGACCCCGATCGGCATTTCCTGCCGGCTGTGCCCGCGCGAGAATTGCGACCAGCGCGCCTTTCCGCCGGGGGACCGCGCCATCGTGGTCGATCCGGGCGGCCGGGGCGTGGTGCCCTATCGCTTTGGCTAAGCGGACAGACCCCTTCGAAAAGTGACAAAGGTGACAGGTCCTACAGGGGCTGTAACCCCGTGCCGCGCCGCGGAAATGCGCGGCTTTTGGGCCAAAAGTTACACCGCGGAGGGGCGGGGAAAAATCGGACGAGGTCAAGGAGCCGGATCATCGCCGGAATAGCGCGCGGACGGCGTGTAGGACAGCGTAAAGCGCGGGTGCTTCTCCCTCACCGCCACTGCGGAAATCTGGTATCTAGCGCGCTACACGGCGGGTCGCATCGGAGGTGGACGATGGAGCATAGGATGGCTCTGTCCGCGGCGCTGCTGGTTCTGGTCGGCGCGTCTGGCGGCACGGCAAGCGGATCGAACAATACGATCTCACCCGAAACACTGGCGGCGCTTGACCCGACGCGGGCGGGGCGGATCGCCTGCAGGGGGCTCGATGTGTCGGGCGCCACGCTCGAGCAGCGGCTGAAACTGGCCGAGGCGATGGGGCCGGACAACGCTTCGGGCACCATGGGGCTCTATCCCGGCCTGATGGCGACCGATCTGCCGCTGGGCGACATGGATCCGCTGGCGCGGCGCTATTTCGAGCAGGGGCTGGCGCTGGCCTATGGCTTCAACCATCGCGCGGCGATCCGGTCGTTCCGCCATGCGCAGCGGGTCGATCCCGATTGCGTGATGTGCTGGTGGGGCGAGGCGATGGCGAACGGGCCCAACATCAATGCGGCCATGAACGACGATCAGAACCGCGCCGCGCTGGCCGCGCTGGACAAGGCGCGCAGCCTGTCCGCCGGGGCCGATCCGATGGTCGCCGCGCTGGTGGAGGCGCAAAGCGCGCGCTATTCCGCCGATGCCGCATCCGACCGCGCGGCGCTGGATGCGGATTATGCCGATGCGATGCTGGGTCTGGCACGGCAGATGCCCGGCAGCCACGATCTGGCGGTGCTGGCGGCCGAAGCGGCGATGAACACCACGCCGTGGAACTATTGGGACCTCGATTCCGGAACCGCCCAGCCCCGCATTGCCGAGGCGGTGGCGCTGATCGAAAAGGTCATGGCGCGCAGCCCGCAGCATCCGCAGGCCTCGCACCTCTATATCCATCTGCAGGAGCTGCCCGAGCCCGAGAAGGCCGAAGCGGCGGCGGACCGGCTGCGCGATACCGGTCCGGCGGCGCTGGGCCATCTGGTCCACATGCCTTCGCATATCTATTACCGGATCGGGCGATATGCGGACTCGCTGGCCGCCAACCGCGCCGCCGTCGCCGCGGACGAGGCCTATCTGGCGCGGGCGAGCGACGACGCGATGGTCCGGTTCGGCTATTACCCGCATAATGTCCATTTCCTGCTGACGTCGGCGCAGATGATGGGCGATGTCGGCACCGTGATGTCGCAGACGGCGCGCCTGCAATCGATTCTGGATGTCGAGACCGGGCGCGAATTGCCGTGGGTGCAGGCGATCTATGCCGCGCCTTATTTCGCGCAGGCGCAATACGGGTCTTCGGCAGCGGTGCTGGCGCTGACGGGAAAGACCCATCCGCTCGAATATGTGGACGCGATGCGGCGTTACGCGCGGGCGGTCGCCTATGCGGACCAGCGCGACGAGGCCGGTTTTGCGAGCGAAATGGCCGTTCTGGAACGGCTGGCGGGATCGGAAGGCGTAACTGGAATGGAGGCCGCCGGATTCCCCGCGCCCCTGATCGTTCGCCTGTCGGCGGAAGTGGCGGAAGGGCGGATGGCCCTGTCGCAAGGCCGGTCGGACGAGGCCATCGCCCATTTCACCAAGGCGGCGGAGATGCAGAAGGCGATCCCCTATATGGAGCCGCCGTTCTGGTATTATCCGGTCAGCCAGTCGCTGGGCGCGGCCTATTACCAGGCGGCGCGGTACGAGGATGCGCGGCAGGCGTTCCGCGCCGCGCTGTTCGAGGCGCCCAACAATGCGCTGGCGCTTTACGGGCTGGCGCAGACCGAGAGGAAACTGGGCCACAAGCCGGAAGCCGCCGCCGCCGAAGCCGCCTTCGACAAGGTCTGGGCGGGCAACGATGACTGGCTGGACATGAAGCGGATCTGACGCCGCCAGTTACTTCAGCAGCACCAGCTCCTCGGCCATGGTGGGGTGGATCGCGACGGTGGCGTCGAAATCGTCCTTGGTCAGCCCCGCCTTCACCGCGACGGCGGCGGCCTGCATGATTTCGGGCGCGTCGGGGCCGATCATGTGGATGCCGACGATCTTGCCCGAATTGCCGTCGCAGATCATCTTGTAGAGGCCGCGTTCGTTGCGGCCCGCCAGCACGTTCTTCATCGGGCGGAAATCGGCGAGATAGACCTTCACGTCGCCCAGGGTGTTGCGCGCCTCGCCCTCGGTCATGCCGACGGCGGCGATGGGCGGGTGGCTGAAGACGGCGCTTGGCACGCAGTCATAGGACACCGTCGTCGGCTTGTTCCCGAACACGCTGTCGGCGAAGGCCTGCCCTTCGCGGATGGCGACGGGGGTCAGCTGGATGCGGTCGGTCACGTCGCCCACGGCGTAGATATTGTCGATATTGGTCTTGGAGAAACGGTCGACCTTGATCTCGCCCCGCTCGCCCAGTTCGACGCCCGCGTTTTCGAGGCCCAGCCCTTCGACGTTCGGCACGCGGCCCGTGGCGAAGAGGACGCAATCGACCTCCATATCCTCGTGATTGGTCATCGAGACGCGGAGGCAGCCTTCGTCGGTCTTCTCGATCCCGCGGAATTCGGCGTTGAAGCGGAAATTAATGCCCTTCATCGTCGAGATCTGGAGCAGGCGGTCGCGCACGCTCTCGTCATAGCCGCGCAGCAGCCGGTCGGAGCGGTTGATGATGGTGACCGTGCTGCCGAATTCGTTGAAGATGCCGGCGAATTCATTGGCGATATAGCCGCCGCCCGCGATCAGCACGCGCTTGGGCAGTTCGTCGAGGTGGAACGCCTCGTTGCTGGTGATGCCAAGCTCGTGGCCGGGGCAATCGGGGATGCGCGGGCGCGCGCCGGTGGCGATCAGGATCTTGTCGGCGGTGACCGTCTGGCCGCCGGACAGCTTGATCGTATGCTCATCGACCAGTTCGGCGCGTTCGTCGAAGATGGTGACGTCATGGTTGCCCAAGGTCTGGGTATAGAGGCCGCTGATGCGGGTGACATCGTCGAGCACGGTGTCGCGCAGTTTCTTCCAGTCGAAGCGCGCATTCTCGACCGTCCAGCCGAATTGCTGCGCGTCCTCCAGATCCTCGGCGAAATGGGCGCCGTAGACCAGCATCTTCTTGGGCACGCAGCCGCGGATTACGCAGGTGCCGCCGACGCGGTGTTCCTCGGCCACCGCGACGCGCGCGCTATGCGCGGCGGCCACGCGCGAGGCGCGCACCCCGCCGGACCCCGCGCCGATCACGAAGAGGTCGAAGTCGTATGGGCTGTCGGTACGGTCGGTCATTCATCGCTCCCTGAGTGGTGGGGGCGATATGGGCGGTACGGGGCGGATTGCAAAGCCGTCCGCCCCCTGCCCGACATTCCGGGTGCCGTTATTTGAGGCCGGCGGCTTCCAGCAGCGCCTCGGTGCTGGGATCGAAACCCTCGCCCTTGCCGCTCTCGATCTCTTTCGCGATCTGCTTGCCCAGTTCCACGCCGAACTGGTCGAACGGGTTGATTCCCATCAGCACCGCGTTGCAGAAGGTGCGGTGTTCGTGGAACGCGATCAGCGCGCCCAAGGTCGCCGCGTCCATGTCGTCGCACAGAATGGTCGCGCTGGGCCGGTTGCCGGGATAGCTGCGCGCGGGATCGTCGCTGCCCTTCCCCGCCATAAGCGCCGCGCCCTGCGCGAAGCAATTGGTCAGCAGGATGCGGTGGTGTTCGTCGGACAATGCGTCGCCCGGCGCGATGCTGGCGATGAAATCGACCGGCACCGTCACCGTGCCCTGGTGGAGCAGCTGGAACACCGCGTGCTGCGCATCGGTGCCGACGCCGCCCCAGGTGATCGGCGCGGTGGGGCCGTCGACGGGCTTGCCGTCCATCGTCACCAGCTTGCCGTTCGATTCCATCTCAAGCTGCTGGAGATAGTCGGGAAACAGCTTCAGCCGCTCGTCATAGGCGAAGACCGCGCGGGTCTGGCAGCCGCGCAGCCGCGTGTAAAGCTGGTCGGCGAAGGCGGCGCGCAAGGGGAGGTTGGCGCGCGCGTCGGTGTCGCGGAAGTGGATGTCGACCGCCTGCGCGCCCGCCAGCATCGCCTCGAACTCGTCCCAGCCCAGCGCGATGGCGACGGGAAAGCCGATCGAGGACCACAGCGAATAGCGTCCGCCTACCGTCTCGCTGAACGGCAGCACGCGGGTTTCGTCGACGCCCCATTCGACCGCCTTTTCAGGGCTGGCGGTCAAGGCGACGACGCGCCCATAGGGATCGCTGACGCCGTTCTCCTTCAGCCAGTCGAGCGCGCTTTCCGCGTTGGTCATCGTCTCGATCGTGGTGAAGGTCTTGGAGGCGACCGCGATCATCGTCGTTTTCGGATCGCAGGCGTGCATCGCGTCTTCCAGCGCGCAGCCGTCGATGTTGGAGACGACATGCACGTCGATCAGCGGCGCGTCGATGTCGCGCGCCAGCATGGCGAGCGCGCAGGCCGGGCCCAGCGCCGAACCGCCGATGCCGATGTGTATGAGGTGCTTCACCTCGCCCAGTTCGCCTGCGCGGATCGCTTCCACCAGTAGCTTCATGCGCTGGTGCAGCGCCATCGCTTCCTCGACGCTGCTGTCCTTGCCGACGCCGCGCTGGGCGGTGTGTTCGGCGGCGCGGCCCTCGGTCGGGTTGGCGATGCCGCCGGTCAGCAGCACGTCGCGGCGCCCGGCGAAATCCATCGCATCGGCCAGCTCCTCGAACGCGCCCATGTGAACCTCGTCCAGATGGGTCTTGGACCAGTCGAACAGGATCGAACCTGCCGTCTCCCCTTCGCCCCAGCCGATGCGGCCCGTCAGCGCCGACAGACGCTGCGGATCGGCGTCGAACAATTGCTTCAACGTGGGGGTCGGCAGGTTCTGAAGGCGGTCGCGGATCGCGGCGGCGTCGGTCATGGTAAGATCTGTTCCCTGTTGCCGTGTAACTGGTCGATTGAATCGGGCGGCGCGCAAGGTTTCGCTTGGCCGCCGTGCGCTTCCTGCCCTATGCCGCGCTGCGATACCAGACCATCGGCAGGCGAAAACAGGTTACATGCAAATTTCCGGTTCCAGCGATAAAGGCGACGATGCGCCCGGTGGCACGGCCGCGTCCGGCGATCCCTTTGCAAAGCCCGCCGACGCAAGGCCCGTGAAAAAGGAAAAGAAGGAGGACAGCTTTCCCGTCTTCCTGCTGAAGCTGGCGGTGATCGTGTTCATCTTCCGCAGCTTCATCTTTTCGCCCTTCAACATCCCGTCGGAATCGATGCTGCCGCGCCTGTTGATCGGGGATTACCTGCTCGCGTCGAAATGGTCGTATGGCTACACGCGCTATTCGCTGCCGTTCTCGATGCCGCTGATCCCGGGGCGCATCCTTGCCAGCACGCCCGAGCGCGGCGATGTCGCGATCTTCAAGGCGCCGCCGGACCAGGCGAACGACTATATCAAGCGCGTGATCGGCCTGCCGGGCGACCAGATCCAGATGCGCGGCGGTCAGCTGTTCATCAACGGTGCCGCGATCCCCAAGCGCCGCATCGAGGATCTTTTGCTGCCCGTCACGCAGAACATGCGCGATGCCGCCGCCGCATCGGGTCGCGGATCGCCCTGCATCGACATGCGGTTCGAGGAAACGGGGCCCGGCGCGATGAATTTCTGCCGCTATCCGCGCTATGTCGAAACGCTGCCTTCGGGCCGCAGCTATCAGGTGCTGGACCTGATCGACACGCCGCAGGACGACACGCCGGTGTTCACCGTGCCCGAGGGGCATTTATTCGCCATGGGCGACAATCGCGATAATTCCGAGGACAGCCGCTTTCCCGCGCGGATCGGCGGCGGGATCGGGATGGTGCCGATGGAGAACCTTGTCGGCAAGGCACAGGTCACCATGTTCTCGACCGACGGATCGGCCAGCTGGATCAAGCCGTGGACATGGTTCCAGGCGACCCGCTGGGACCGGATCGGCGAGACGTTCTGAGCAGCGCAATTGTCACGGGCAGCATCATGACGGCAGCATCATGACCGACGGGCAGAAACATCAGGAGCCACGAACGATCGGCGACGCCACGCGCGGCTGGATCGAGCGTGAGACGCAGCAGGCGCCGAAGGACGACGAGCTGTGGCTGGCGGCGCTGACGCATGGCAGCATGGGCGAGAGTTTCGATTACCAGCGGCTGGAATTCCTGGGCGACCGCGTGCTGGGGCTGACCATCGCGGAATGGCTGTACGACCAGACCGACGGGGCCGAGGGCAAGCTGTCGCAGCGGCTGAACGCGCTGGTCAGCCGCAATGCCTGCGCCAAGGTGGGCCGCGCGGTGGGGCTGGCCGATTACATGCGGCTGGGCAAGCAGGCGCGCGCCGATGGCGGGCTGAACAGCGACAATATCCTCGGCGACGTGATCGAGGCGCTGATCGGTGCCTGTTTCCTCGAGCACGGGTTCGACACCGCGCGCGCCATGGTGCGCCGCTGGTGGGCCGACGCGGTCGAGGGGCGCACGGGGCAGTCCAAGCATCCCAAGTCGGCTTTGCAGGAATGGGCCGCGGGCAATCGCCGCAAGATGCCCGAATACGAGTTGGTCGACCGCAGCGGTCCCGACCATGCGCTGCGCTTTACGGTGCGCGTATCGGTGCACGGCGTGGGCGATGAAACCGGCACCGGCATTTCCAAACAGCAGGCCGAAACCGACGCGGCGGCCCGCTTTCTTGAGCGTCACGGATAGGAATTATGGACAAGAGTGCAGACGACGCCCCTGCCGCAACCGAAACACGCTGCGGCGTGGTGGCGGTGCTGGGCGCGCCCAATGCGGGCAAGTCGACGCTGGTGAACGCGCTGGTGGGGCAGAAGGTGGCGATCACCAGCCCCAAGGCGCAGACCACGCGCGCGCGCCTGCTGGGCATCGCGCTGGCGGAAAACGCCGCGGGCGAGCCGACCCAGATCGTATTGGCGGACACGCCGGGCATTTTCGCGCCGAAGCGGCGGCTGGACCGCGCGATGGTCAATGCCGCTTGGGAAGGCGCGGACGAGGCGGATGCGATCCTGCTGGTGGTCGATCCGATCAAGCAGCGCCGGCACGAGCTGATGCCGCTGATCGAGACGCTGGCACAGCGGCCCGAGCGCAAGATCCTTGTGATCAACAAGGTCGATGCCTCGAAGAAAGAGGCGCTGCTGGTGCTGGCGCAGGACCTCGACGCGCAGGCCAAGTTCGACGAGATCTTCTTCGTCTCGGCGCTGACCGGCGACGGGGTGGACGAGATGAAGGCGCATCTTGCCTCGCTGATGCCCGAAGGTCCGTGGCTGTACCCCGAAGACCAGGTGTCGGACGCGTCGCAGCGGCTGCTGGCGGCGGAAATCACGCGCGAGCAGCTTTATCTGCAGCTGCGCGAGGAACTGCCCTATGACAGCGCGATCCGGCCCGAGGCCTATGTCGAGCGGCCCGACGGTTCGGTCGAGATCCGCCAGCAGATCGTGCTGGGCCGCGACAGCCAGAAACCCATCGTGCTGGGCAAGGGCGGCGCGCGCATCAAGGCCATCGGCGAGGCCGCGCGCGAGGAACTGTCCAAGCTGCTGGGCCAGAAGGTGCACCTGTTCCTGCATGTGAAGGTCCAGGAGAACTGGGCCGAGGACAAGGAGCTTTACGAGGTGCTGGGGCTCGACTGGGTGAAATAGGGCCGCGTTCGCCGCATGCCGGTCGGCCCTGCCCTGTCCGCTTCGGTTCGTGCAGTCGGCACGCTGATGGCGGCGGCGCGGGATCCGTGGTGGATCATCTCGAGCGCGGCGGTGGCGCTGCACGGGGCCGATGCGGGCGAGGTCGCCGATGTGGACGTGCTGCTGAGCGAAGCCGATGCGCAGGCCATCCTGCCGGGCATCGGGATCGAATGCCGGCCCGGCCCCGCGCATCCGACGTTCCGGTCGGGCATTTTCGCGACATGGACTGGGACCGCTCTACCGGTCGAATTCATGGCGGGTTTCTGCCATTTTTCGGGCGGGACATGGGTGCCGGTGCAGCCCGTGACGCGCAAGCCGGTCGATGTCGGCGGCGCGAGAGTGTTCATTCCCGAACGGGCAGAGCTGCACGCCATGCTGACCGGCTTTGGCCGGCCCAAGGATCTGGTGCGTGCCCGCAGTCTGGCGGCGGACCGGGATCGGCCCGCCTAGGCACCCGTCTGCACATATTGCGCCATTCGCCGCTGCGCGACGATGGTGCGATAGCGGGTGAGCGAGCACAGGCCCGCGACCATCGACAGGGCGATCGCGACATAGAAGGGCACCGGGCCGAGGCCTAGACCAAGGCCCAGCATCAGGCCCGCCAGCGCCGCCGCATTGGCCTGCCCGAACAGGCGCGAGGTGGACAGCACGCCGCCCGCCGCCGCCGCACGCTCACGCGGGGCGCTGCCGATCAGCAGGCGCGAATTGGGCGGCATGAAAAAGGCGAAACCGATCGCGCAGGTGACCAGCCGCCATGCGACATCGAAATAGCTGCCATCGGCGGGCAGGAAGATGAAGGAAACGAACCCGGCGATCAGGATCGCAAGCCCAAACAGGCCCAGCTTCGTCGGGGCGACGCGGTCGGACAGCCAGCCGGTGAACGGCGCAAAGATCAGCATGGTCAGCGGAAAGGGCAGCAGCAGCAGGCCCACCTGATCGGGCGTGTAGCCCAGCTTTTGTTCAAGGATGAAGGGCAGCGACACGGTGAGCAGCCCGGTCGCGCAGAACGCCACCGCGCCCGCCAGTGCGGACAGGCCGACGGCGGGCAGCGCGAGGATGTCGACGGGCAGTACGGGGCGGTCCTGCTGACGCTCGCGCCGGACCAGCAGCCATGCGGACAATGCGCCGAACACGAAGGCGGCGATGCCGGGCAGCAGCGTGCCGCCATGCGCGGCCAATTGCACCCCGCCGATCAGCAGCGCGACGGTGACCGCGCTCCACGCGCTGCCGGTGCCGTCGAGTTCCGCACCGGGGCGGGCGTTGGGCAGGCTGCGGCCCAGCAGCAGTGACAGCAGCGCGAAGGGCACCGCGACCACGAACACATATTGCCACGAAAAATGCGCCACGATGAACCCGCCCAGCGTCGGCGCCAGCGCGGCGGAGGAAGCCACCACCACCGAATTGACGCCCAGCCCGCTGCCGAGGCTCTTGTCCGGATAGATGTTGCGGATCATCGCCGATGCGACCGCCAGCGCCAGGCTGGCCCCCAGCGCCTGCAGCGCGCGCAGCACCAGCAGCATGGCAAAGCTGTCGATGAACCACACCAATGCCGAGGCGGAGCAGAACAGCACCTGCCCGATCTGGTAGATGCGGCGGTGCCCGATGCGGTCGCCCAGCTTGGCGAAGGGCAGCAGGCCCATCACCATCACCAGCTGATAGATCGTGACGACCGAGGTGACCGCCCCTTCGCTGACGTCAAGCTCGCGCGACAATGTGGGCAGCGCGACATTGGCGATGACCGAATCGAGCACGAACAGCGCGGTGCCGAAACTGACCGCGATGATCGCCCAGATGCGGCGGGGCATGGGCAGGCCCTCGCCGTCCTCGCTCACGCCGGGTCCGCCGGGCGACGCGCCGTCATCCATGACTGTCTGCTGCATGGGTGATGGACGCGAACGGCGGCGAAACGTTCCGCTCTGCCGCCGGGCGCGGACGCATCAGCCTTCGGTTTCCTTCGCCTTGGCCGGGGCCTTCTTTGCCGGGGCCTTCTTTGCAGGCGCCTTCTTCTTGGCGGGCGCCTTCGCGGTTGCCTGTTTTTTGGGGGCAGCCTTCTTGGGCGCGGCCTTTTTCTTCGCGCCCTTTTTCTTGGGCGGGCCCTTGGCGGCGCGTTCGTCGATCAGGCGAACGGCGTCTTCCTCGGTCACGTCCTCGGGCTTCATGTCGCGCGGGATCGTGGCATTGGTCGTGCCGTCGGTGACATAGGGGCCATAGCGGCCCGCCATCAGCTTGATCTCGCCGCCGCTGGTGGGATGTTCGCCGAAGGTCTTGAGCGGTTCGGCCTTGGCCCGCGCGCCGCCCTTGCGATTGGCGGCCTCGGCCAGCAGGGTGACGGCGGCGTTCATGCCGGTGTCGAATACGTCCGCCGTGCCCGCCAGCTTCGCATATTTGCCGTCGTGGCGCAGATAGGGGCCATAGCGGCCGATATTGGCCTCGATCTCCTTGCCGGTCTCGGGATGCTCGCCCACGATGCGCGGCAGCGAGAGCAGCTTGACCGCCCATTCCAGATCGAGTTCGGGAATGTCCTTGGGGATCGAGGCGCGCTTCGCCTCTTTCCCCTCGCCCATCTGGATATAGGGGCCGAAGCGGCCCGTCTTGCGCTCGATCGGCTCGCCCGTTTCGGGGTGCTTGCCGATCTCGGTATCCGCGCTCTCGCCATCCTCGCCCGGCTGGCCGAAGCGGCGGGTGTACTTGCATTCGGGATAGTTGACGCAGCCGATGAACGCGCCGTTGCGTCCGCCGCGCAGATGCAGCTCGCCGCCTTCGCGCCCTTCGGCGATGCATTGCGGGCAGGCGCGCGGGGCCAGCCCGTCCTCGCGCGGGGGGAAAAGATAGTCGGCCAAGAATTCGTCGAGCGCGACGGTGATGTCGCTGGGCTTCTGCTCCATCACTTCGTCGGACTTGGGCTTGAAGTCGCGCCAGAACGCCTCGAGCACGGTGTGCCAGTCGGCGCGCCCGCCCGACACGTCGTCCAGCTCGTCCTCCATCCCGGCGGTGAAGTCATAGGCGACATATCGCTCGAAGAAGCGTTCGAGGAACGCGGTCAGCAGGCGGCCCGAATCCTCGGCGAAGAAGCGGTTCTTCTCGGTCCGGACATAGTCGCGGTCCTTCAGCACCTGCAGCGTCGCGGCATAGGTCGAGGGGCGCCCGATGCCCAGTTCCTCCAGCCGTTTGACGAGGCTGGCTTCGGAATAGCGCGGGGGCGGCTGGGTGAAGTGCTGGTTGGCGTCGACCGATTTCTTGGCCGGACGGTCGCCCGATTTCATCAGCGGCAGCAGGCCTTCATCGTCGTCGTCGCTGCGCTGGTCGAGGCCTTCCTCGTACAGCGCGAGGAAGCCGGGAAATTTCACCACCTGCCCGGTGGCGCGCAATTCGTGCTGTCCGGTTCCGTCGCGCATGGTGACGCTGGTGCGTTCCAGATTGGCGGCGGCCATCTGGCTGGCCAGCGCGCGCTTGTAGATGAGGTCGTAGAGCTTGGCCGCATCGCCGCTGCCGCCGCGCGGCTTGGTGAAATCGGTCGGGCGAATCGCCTCATGCGCTTCCTGCGCGTTCTTGGCCTTGGTCTGATACTGGCGCGGCTTTTCGGGCAGATAATGGCCGTCATAGCGGTCGCTGATTGCCTTGCGTGCCTCGCTGATCGCGCCGGGGTCCATCTGGACACCGTCGGTACGCATGTATGTGATCAGCCCCTGCTCGTAGAGGCCCTGCGCCAGACGCATGGTGTGGCTGGCCGAGTAATGCAGCTTGCGCGCGGCTTCCTGCTGCAGGGTAGAGGTGGTGAACGGCGGCGCGGGGTTGCGCTTGACCGGCTTGGTCTCGACATCCTCGACCGTGAAGGCGCCGTTCATCACCGCGGTCTTGGCGCGGATCGCGATGCCTTCCTCGCCCAGCGACAGGCGTTCCAGCTTGCTGCCTTCGAACTTCACCAGCCTTGCCTCGAAGGCGGTGCCGTCATGCTCCATATGCGCGATGACGGACCAGTATTCCTGCGGCGTGAAACTCTCGATCTCGCGCTCGCGCTCGACGATCAGGCGCAGCGCGACCGATTGCACGCGGCCCGCCGATTTCGCGCCGGGCAGCTTGCGCCACAGCACGGGCGAGAGGGTGAAGCCGAACAAATAATCCAGCGCGCGGCGGGCGAGATAGGCGTCGATCAGATCGTGGTCGAGTTCGCGTGGGCGCGCCATCGCGTCGGTCACCGCGGTCTTGGTGATCGCGTTGAAGGTGACGCGCTCGACCTCCTTGGGCAGCGCCTTGCGCTTTTTCAGCAGTTCGAGGACGTGCCAGCTGATCGCCTCGCCTTCGCGGTCAGGGTCGGTGGCGAGGATCAGGCGGTCCGCCGTCTTGGCGGCATCGGCGATGGCGCGCACCTGCTTCTGCTTGTCGCCGTAAAGCTCCCAGTCCATCGCGAAGCCCTCGTCCGGCTTTACCGAACCGTCCTTGGGCGGCAGGTCGCGGACGTGGCCATAGCTGGCCAGCACCTTGTAGTCCGAGCCCAGATATTTCTCGATGGTCTTCGCCTTGGCGGGCGATTCTACGATGACAAGTTGCATGTTACTTCAAGTATTCCCGATGCGGAACCGAGGCGGATTTCGGTCCCTCTACGTGTGTACGCGCGAAAATGGGGACCGCGCCCAGTCCCAGTCAAGACGATTAACGGTCAAGGCGATTAACGCGGCCTACGCAAGCGAAACCCGCCCGCCGGCATGACGCTGGATGCGCCCCGCCAGCTCCATTTCGAGGAGCGCAAGCTGCACCGCCGCAGGGGCCGCGCCGCTGGTGCGGATGAGTTCGTCCACGCTGACGGGGGCGGCGGATATCAGCGCGGCGATGTCGGCGGCGGGTTCGTCCCTGCCCTCCCCAAGCCCTTCCGTTTCCTCCTCGCGCGGCAGATGGGCGAAGACCGGCGTCTCCTCGCGAAAGCGGCTGCGCGGTGCGCCGGTGAAGCTGTCGAGTAGTTCGGCGATGTCGTCCGCGCCCTGCACCAGCACCGCGCCTTCGCGGATCAGATAGTTGCAGCCGCGCGCCCTTGCGTCGCGCGGATTGCCGGGCACAGCCATCACCTCTCTCCCCGCATCAGCCGCGATGCGCGCGGTGATCAGGCTGCCCGACTTGGGCGCGGCCTCGACCACCACGGTGCCTGCGGCCATCCCGGCGATGATGCGGTTGCGGCTGGGGAAATGGCGCGCCTGCGGCTGGGTGCCGGCGGGTTGTTCGGCGATGAGCAGGCCCTCGGCGGCGATGCGGTCCTGCAGATCGGCATGCTCGGGCGGATAGGTGATGTCGATGCCGCTGGCGATGATCGCGGCGGTGGCGCCCCCACCCTCCTTGGCTGCAAGGGCACCTTCATGCGCGGCGGCGTCGATGCCGCGCGCAAGGCCCGACACGACCAGCCGCCCCTGCTGCGCCAGTTCGCGCCCGAATTGCCGCGCCAGCGAAATCGCGGCGGCCGAAGCATTGCGCGCGCCGACGATGGCGACCGCCGGTTTCTGCAAGAGCGCCAGATCGCCGCGGATCGTCAGGATCGGCGGGGCATTGTGCATTTCGGCAAGCAAGGCGGGGAATGCGGGGTCGTCGTGGAACAGATAGCGGGCGTTCGCGGCACGGACGGCGGCCACTTCGTCGCGGACCAAGGCTTCGGGCGCGGGTTGCTGCTTGCCGCCGCCGCGCGCCGCCATTTCGGGCAGAGCCTCGAGCGCGGCGACCGCATTGCCGAAACGCGCCAGCATCTGCCGGAAACTGACCGGCCCGACATTGGGCGAGCGCAACAGGCGGATGCGCGCGAAGGCTTCTTCCTGGCTGATCGGCATGATGCGTGGAGAGATCCGCTACTTTATTTCTTGCCCACGCGCGGTTCGGTACCCGCGATCAGCCGCTGGATATTCGCGCGGTGCCGCCACAGCACCAGCGCGGCCATGATGGCCAGCGCCAGCGCATAATGCGGCCAGCCCATGAAAAAGGCGGCGATCGGCGCGGAGATGGCCGCGCTCATCCCGCCCGCGCTGGAAATGCGGGTGATCGCCAGCATGCCCAGCCACACCACGGCGAAGACCAGACCGATCGGCCAGGCGAGGCCCAGCGCCACGCCCATCAAAGTCGCCACGCCCTTGCCCCCGCGAAAGCGTAGCCAGATCGGCAGGCAGTGCCCGACGACCGCGGCAAGGCCCGCCCAATGCTCGGTCCCCGGCCAGATCGCGCGCGCGATCAGCACCACCGCCGCTCCCTTGGCCAGATCGAGCAGCAATGTCGCCGCCGCCAGCCCCTTGCGCCCGGTGCGCAGCACATTGGTCGCGCCGGTGCCGCCCGATCCGATCTCATGCAGATTCCCCGCGCCCGCCATGCGGGTCAGGATCACGCCGAACGGGATCGAACCCAGCACATAGCCGAAGATCAGCGCGGACAGCAGGTCGATCGGGGTCACGGGCATCTCTCCGCCAAATGGAACCCAAGCCGTTAGCCGCTTGGCCGATGCGGCTCAAGCGCGGCTCGCTCCATTCCGTTGCCGATGGGCCGTCTTGCACAATCTTTCGCGCTCACGCATTGGGGGCGGCGATGACCCAGACCGATCCGCCCATCCGCCCCGACGCGCCGATACTGGTGTTCGATTCGGGGGTCGGCGGGTTGACCGTGCTGGACGCGCTGCGCCGGATTTTGCCGCAGGCGCCGGTGATCTATGCCGCCGACAATGCGGGCCTGCCCTATGGCGAGAAGAGCGAGGCGGAGATCGCCGCGCGCGTCGCGGGCCTGCTGGGCCGCATGACCGAGCGGTTCCAACCGCGCCTTGCCTGCATCGCCTGCAATACCGCCAGCACGATTGCGCTGGGCATGGTGCGCGACGTGCTCAATATCCCGATCGTCGGCACGGTGCCCGCGATCAAGCCTGCCGCCGCCATGACGCGGACGGGCGTGATCGGGCTGATCGGCACGGGCGCGACGATCCGGCAGGGCTATGTCGACCGGCTGGAGGCGGAATTCGCGGCGGACAAGACCCTGTTGCGGCTGGCCGCCCCCGGCCTCGTCGCGGCGGCGGAGGCGAAATTGCGCGGCGAAGCGGTCGATCCGGCGATCGTCGCGCAGACATTATCGTCGATGCGCGCGATGGAGGGCGGCGAGAGGATCGACACGCTGGTGCTGGCCTGCACGCATTTCCCTCTGCTGGCCGATGAACTGTCCGGCGCTTTCGGCCCGCAGGTTTCGCTGATCGACGGGGCGGACGGAATCGCGCGGCGGATCGCTTCCTTGACGCAGGGTCAGCCGTTCGGCCGCACGCGGCCCGACACCGCGCTGTTCACCCGGGCCGAGGCGGGATTGTCGGCGCTGAAACCCGCGCTGGCGGCCCGCGGGCTGGACCGGGTCGAGGTTCTGTGATCGGCGGATCGCAGTTCTGTCATCGCCAAACATGCTTTGCATGGCTGTGGACAATGCAGTAGGGGCTTTCCCGACAAGCATTGGCCCGGACCGCCGGTTGGGGTCATGGATTGGCGCGGCGCGCGAATTTGATCTGGCGCAATGCGCGCGGGGGCAGACCCTGACAGGACGCGGCAAGCGTTCCGGCAGGCAATATCCCACAGGCGAGCAGTACGACGTGAATTACGACCAGATTTTCGACCAGGCGATCGACCGGCTGCATGCCGAGGGGCGCTACCGCGTGTTCATCGACATCCTGCGCAATAAGGGTGCCTATCCCAACGCGCGCTGCTTTGCCGGGCACAACGGGCCCAAGCCGATTACCGTGTGGTGCTCCAACGACTATCTCGCCATGGGGCAGCACCCCAAGGTGATCGAGGCGATGGAAAGCGCGCTGCACGATGTGGGCGCGGGTTCGGGCGGCACGCGCAATATCGGCGGCAACACGCATTACCACGTCGATCTGGAATACGAGCTGGCGGACCTGCACGGCAAGGAAGGCGCGCTGCTGTTCACGTCGGGCTATGTCTCGAACGACACCACGCTGACCACGCTGGGCAAGCTGCTGCCGGGTTGCGTGATCTTTTCCGACGAGTTGAACCATGCCTCGATGATCGCGGGCATCCGCAATTCGGGCTGCGAAAAGCGGGTGTGGCGTCACAACGACATCGCCCATCTGGAAGAGCTGCTCGCCGCCGAGGACGAGGCGACGCCCAAGCTGATCGCGTTCGAATCGGTCTATTCGATGGACGGCGACGTCGCCCCGATCCACGCGATCTGCGACCTGGCCGACAAGTATAACGCGCTGACCTATATCGACGAGGTTCACGCCGTGGGCATGTATGGCGCGCGCGGCGGCGGGATTTCGGAACGCGACGACGCGGCATCGCGCATCGACATCATCGAGGGGACGCTGGGCAAGGCGTTCGGCGTGATGGGCGGCTATATCGCGGCGGACAAGCGCATCATCGATTGCGTGCGTTCCTATGCGCCGGGCTTCATCTTCACCACCTCGCTGTCGCCGGTGCTGGTCGCGGGCGTACTGGCATCGGTCCGCCACCTGAAATCCTCGAGCGTCGAGCGCGAGGCGCAGCAGGCCTCCGCCGCGTTCCTGAAGGACGCGATGCGCGATGCGGGGCTGCCGGTGATGGATTCGACCACCCATATCGTGCCGCTGATGGTGGGCGACCCGGTGCGGGCCAAGAAGATCTCGGATATTCTGCTCGCCGAATACGGCGTCTATGTGCAGCCGATCAATTTCCCGACCGTGCCGCGCGGCACCGAGCGCCTGCGCTTCACCCCCGGCCCCGCGCACACCGAACAGATGATGCGCGATCTGGTCGGCGCACTGGTCGAGATCTGGGACCGGCTTGAGCTGGAGCTGCGCAAGGCGGCGTAGTTTTCTTTAGGCCCTCAGACGCCGGGCGCGGGCCATCCGGCCCGCTTGGCTTCCTCGCATAAGCTCGGGCGCGCATTCGCGCTTGCCGGTGTCGCCTTCGGCGTCCGGTGACGGTCTTGCGATGTCGCGCCCGATACATTGATTGTCCGGTTCCCCGCTTCGTGCCAATGTCAGGCGATGCTGGCGCGCTTCAATTTCCTGCTGGCCTGTGCGCTGGTGGGGCTATTCTATTATCATTCGGCCACGCAAATCCGTCATCCAGTTCGATTGGCGGTCGTCACCGCCCTTTCGGCGGAGCACGTCGACCAATGCGTCAGTGGTATCGGCTGGTGGGATAACCGCGACGTAATTCCGCCCAGAACGACTGTTCGGCCGATGGCCTACCTTCCGCTCCGCCTTGCTCCGGCACGGGGTTTTCCGCGGCAACCATGCGTCAGTTGCAGGAATGCTTGCGGACTTAGCTTTGTCCCAACCGCGCCTTTGCCGCCGCATATTCCTGTTTGAAGCGCGCGATCAGATCCGCCGCCGGCACCACCGCGTCGACAGAGCCGACGCCTTGGCCGCTGCCCCAGATGTCCTTCCACGCCTTGCTGCCGCCGAAATTCATCGCGCTGGGGTCCGATTCGGGCAGCTTGTCGGGGTCCATGCCAGCCCGCTCGATCGAGCCGCGCAGATAATTGCCGTGGACGCCGGTGAAGAGGTTGGAATAGACGATGTCCTCCGACCGGCTGTCGACGATCATCTGCTTGTATTCGGGGACCGCCACGGCTTCCTCGGTCGCGATGAAGGCGCTGCCGATATAGCCGACGTCGGCGCCCATCGCCTGCGCGGCGAGGATCGACTGCCCGTTCGCGATAGAGCCCGACAAAGCCAGCGGCCCGTCGAACCATTCGCGGATTTCCGACACCAGCGCAAAGGGCGAGATCGTGCCCGCATGGCCGCCCGCGCCCGCCGCCACCGCGACCACGCCGTCCGCGCCCTTTTCCACCGCCTTGCGCGCGAACTTGTCGTTGATCACGTCGTGCAGCACCATCCCGCCATAGGAATGGATCGCGTCGTTCACTTCCTCACGCGCGCCGAGCGAGCAGATCACGAGCGGCACCTTGTATTTGACGCAGAGTTCCAGATCCTCCTGCAGCCGCGCATTGCTGCGATGGACGATCAGGTTCACCGCGAAGGGCGCGTCATTGTCGGTCAGCTCGGCGTTCAGCCGTTGCAGCCATTGTTCGAACACGCCGTCGCCGCGTGCGTTGAGCGAGGGGAACGAGCCGACGATGCCGCTGCGGCATTGCGCCATCACCAGATCGGGCTGCGACACGATGAACATCGGCGCAGAAATCGCGGGCAATTGCAGGCGGCTTGTCAGCCATTCGGGCAGGCTCATCGTCGGTGTTCTCCCATCCTTGGTCGATGGGCGTTAGCAAAGGCGTTAGCCTAGGAACAGGGCAACAGAGCCGATCAGGTTGAATGTCATATGCGCGGCCACGCAGGGCAGCAGCCGCCGCCCGCACAGCTGGTACATCACGCCCAGCGCCAGCCCGATCAGCCCCGTCACCACCGCGCCCGACGGGCCATAGCTGTGCGAGGCGCCGAAGGCGGCGGCGGAGATCAGCACCAGCAGCGGAACCGCGCCGCGCCCGAATATCTTCGCGCCCCAGCCGATCACGAAACCGCGGTAGAGCAGTTCCTCTGCCGCCGCGCTGGCAAGCGCGATGACCAGCGTGACGAGGAAAACCGGCCAGTTGCCCGCCACCGCCGCCAGCGCGCCGGTATCGACGCCTTTGCCCAGAAGGCTTTCGACAAGCGGGCGGACCAGCTCGGCAATGGCGACGGCCAGCGCGCCGCCGACGAGGATGCCCAGCAGCATCGATTTCGCCCGCGATTTCCAGACCAGCGCCAGTGTCGCGGCGCGCGAAGGCCTGTACAGCGCCAGCACCGCCGCCATGAAGCCCAGCGATATCAGGAAGCCGAAGGTCGGGATCAGGATCGCGGGCACCAATGCGCCAAGGCACAGCAGGGCGGGAATCCACAGGCGGGCGGAGGGCGAGGCAGCGGATGAAGTCATCCGCTGCCGCATAGCGCGGCGCTGGCTAACAGGGGGTTAGCGCGGCGTGTTAAGCCGGCATCGTCTTCAACCGGGTATCTTCATCGCCAGCGGATAGGAAAAGTCGATCCAGAAGGTCGAGCCCTTGGGCCGGTTGGTCACGTCCACCTCGTGCATGTAACGCCCGCGGAACGTGCCGGGCTTTCCGGCCATCATGACGGTCGTGGAGGCGGTCGCGCCCACGGCCAGCACTTCGCCGCGAAACGGGCCCAGCGGGCCTTCGTCGTCGCTGACCTGCTTGGCCCAGCCGACTTGTGCGCCCAGCGAAAAGGCGGGGGAGAAGCTGTGTTCGATCGCGCCCTCGACATGGATCTCGTCGCCGCTGTCGTAATCGGTAAAATCGTTGCGGCCGTTCCACGTATAGCCCGCCTTGGCGCTGACGTCCCAGCCCGCCTCAGCGTCGTGCCAGCTGACGGCGGCGGATCCGTCGACGGCCCAACGGTGCAGCGAGAGATTGGCGAGCTGTCCTTCGCGGTAATGGCCGATGGGCGTGTTGATGATCGAGGACAGCTGGAAATTCAGATCGCCCGATTTCCAGCCCATCATGACCACCGCGACCGGATCTCCGGTGGTGAGCGCGCTGTCATGGACCGATGCCGCCCTTGTGTTGCCCCCCGGCCCGGTCAGCAGCGCGTCGACATCGACGATGGGGGCTCCGACGGGAACCGTGACGCCCAACGCCAACGTGCCGCCCAGCACATTGGTCGAGGGCACGACCAGTATGGTGGGAAATTCCGCGACGACCGTCATGTCGAGGCCGACCGCGATGTTTCCGTTCACAGGGAATTCGCGCTCTGCCGAGGCGTTGCCGTCGTAGATCCAGATCAGCTTGTCGAGATAGACGCCCTCGAACGGGGCCATGACCGCGGTTCCCGGTCCGCCCGAGCCCAGCAGATACAGCGAGGCACCGTTTTCGGTGGCCTCAGCCTGTCCCGCGAAACAGGCGGCGAAGACGCCCAAGGATGCGAAAATCGTTTTCTTGCGATTGAGCCAGCCCATGGTCGACCCTCCTCACCGGCAGCAGGCAGACAAGTATAACGCTGCCGAGGTGCGGGATAATCGGGATTTACCCTAGGGGACGCGGGATATGGCCGTTCGGATGGCCGGGAGAGCGGCAAGTACGCTGCCCGGAACCGAAAAAGAGGCCGCGGAACCTTGCGCTCCGCGGCCTGCGTGTCGTCACTCCATTTCGTCGGCGACTTCGTTCAGCGCGTCGGCGCGGTCGTCGCCGATGTCGTCGATCTCCTCGGCGCGGGCGTTGAGCGCGTCTTCCTGCGCGTCGGTCGGTGCCTCGTCGGCCATTTCCTCAAGCGCGGAGGCCTGATCGTCGCCGTAGTCCTCGACGGCATCAGCGCGTTCTTCCAGCGCGTCGCCCCGTTCCTCGACCGCAGAGTCGGGGCCGCAGGCGGTGACCGCGAAAAGGGCGGGCGCAGTGGCGAGCAGGATGAGCTTTTTCATGAAATAGGGTTCCTTCTGTTGCGCGCCGCGGCCCATGGCCAATCGAGGCCCCTGACGGGCGGCTGGCGGGGCGGCGCTTTCTGTTTCCGGCCCTCTTGCAACGGGCGAACGGCACGATGTTTCCGAATTAACCGGCTTGCCCGCGCGATGGCCGCATGGCGAAAGGCCCCGCAAGCGCGCTTGCAGGGCCTCTCTGATTCCGGCGATTATGGTGCGTCGCGGCGTTCAGCGCAGCGAGATGACCCGGCCTGGCGCAGCGAGATCGCCCCGCCTAGCGCAGGGAAATAACCCGGCCTAGCGCAGCGAAATAACGTTATCCGAAACGCGCGGATCGGCGCGATCGCCGCGATAGAGGCTGCTCATCGGCTCGTCCGACACGGCTTCCACCGGGCCGTCGCCGAAACCGTTGAACGCGGTGCGCATCGCCGCGCCATAGGCGCCCAGCATCCCGACCTCGATATAGTCGCCCGCGCGCATGTCGGCAGGCAGCGGGAACGGGCCTTCCATGTAATCGGCGTCGTCGCACGTCGGGCCATAGAACGCGAAATCGGCCGTCTCGGCGTCATTCTCGGGACCGGCCACGCGGCGGACCGGGAAGCGCCAGCCGATGTGGGCGGCATCGAACAAGGCGCCATAGGCACCGTCGTTGATGAACAGCTCGTTCTCGCGCCGCTTTTCGACGCGCACGATCATCGAGTTGTATTCCGCGCACAGCGCACGGCCCGGCTCGCACCACAGCTCGGCGTTGTAGGCGATGGGCAGTTCGTAGAAATGGCGGTGGATGACCGAGAAATAATCCTCCAGCGGCGGAGGCTCCATCCCCGGATAGACCGAGGGGAAACCGCCGCCCACGTCGATCATGTCGATCACGACGCTGGCCTCGGCAATCGCGGCGCGCACACGCTCAAGCCCCTGCACATAGGCGAAGGGGGTCATGGCCTGCGAACCGACGTGGAAGCACACGCCCAGCCAGTCGGCCTTTTGACGCACGGCCTGCAGCAGGCCCGCGGCATCGGTCAGGTCGACGCCGAACTTGGCGGCGAGCGAAAGCTCGGAATATTCGGACGACACGCGCAGGCGCACGCACAGGCGCAGGTCCTTTGCCTCCACACCGTCGCGGGTGGTGGCGCGCACGATCTTGTCCAACTCGTCATGGCTGTCGAGGCTGAAGGTCTTGCAGCCATGCTCGAAATAGGCCTCGGCAATCGCGCGCTCGGTCTTGACCGGGTGCATGAAGCACAGCGTCACGTCGCGGCCCAGAGTGCTGCGCACAAGCCGCACCTCGGCGATCGAGGCGACGTCGTAATGCGTCACGCCGCCGTCGTGCAGGATCTGCAGCAGATCGGGCGAGGGATTGGCCTTGACCGCGTAGAGCACCTTGCCGGGGAACTTCCGGACGAAGAACTCCGCGGCCCGCCGCGCAGCATGCGGGCGGTTGAGGATAACCGGTTCGTCCGGCGAAAGGGCGCGGACTACAGCAGCGGCGTCAGGGAAAATGGACAATTCAAGGGACCCCCAGAGGTAGACATTCGACAAGAGCTGCCTTGCGGTTTGGAAGTCCCCATGGGGCAGCGGAGCGGGCGCATATAAGCGCCATGGACGAAAACGCAAGGTAATTTCGCGGTTTCCGCGCCGCTACCGAAAGCGCGGCAGGGCGGATTCTGTGTTCGGCGGGCCGTGCTGAAACGCGTGCCCGCGGATCAGAATTGCACGTTCGGAACCTGATCCACCGTGCCCACTTCCGAATCGTCCAGCCGGTGGAAATCGGCATGGCGAAAGCCGAGCGCCCCGGCGAAGATCACCGCGGGAAAGCTCTCAATCCCGGTGTTATAGCGCGACACCGCGGCGTTCAGCGCGCGGCGGGCGGCGGCGATCTTGTCCTCAATTTCGGAAAGTTCGCGCTGCAATTCCTGGAAATTGGCGCTGGCCTTCAATTCGGGATAGGCCTCTCCCAGTGCCAGCAGGCGGTCGAGCGCGACGGCGAGCTGTTCCTCGTTCCCCGAGCTTGGTCTTCCCGACGCGGCGCGGTTGCGCGCGGCGATCACAGCCTCGAGCGTCTCCGATTCGTGGGCGGCATAGCCCTTTACCGTGTTGACGAGATTGGGCACCAGATCGTGCCTTTGCCGCAATTGCGCGTCGATGTCGGCCACGCCCTGCCGCACCCTCTGGCGCAGCGAAACGAGGCGGTTATAGATGCCGATCACCAGCACGGCGATCACCACCAGCACGACCAAAACGATAATCCAGCCCGTCATCGCCCGCATTTCCCCTTGCGATTCGCCGTCTTGCTGCGCAGCCTAGCACCGCGTGGCTTGATGGAAAGAGCGACGGGCGACAGCCCGCGCCAACGCGTCGGAGTGGACGATGATCGAATTGCCGCAGACACAAAGCCTGATGGCCGGCCCGCTTGGCGGCTGGCTGCGAGAGCAGAAGGCGATGCGCAGCGAAGCGCAGGCGGTGGCGCAAAAGCGCATCTGGACGTCGGTGCTGGTGCTTGGGCCGATCGTGCTTGTCGCTTGGCTTGCCCTGCCGGTGCCGCTGCAGGCCAAGCTGGCAGTCACCGGTGTGGTCGCCATGCTGGCATGGGCGTGGACGCGCGGACCGGTCAACGAGGCGCGCAAGTCGGTCAAGAGCGGGATAAACAAGGCCATCGCCGAATCGCTGGGACTACGCTTTACCATCGACAGCCTGCCCGGCACGGGTTTCCGCCGCGCCAAGGCGCTGGGCATGCTGCCGCGCCACGACCGCGCGAAATTTGAGGATCACTGGTCGGGCGAGATCGCCGGGCATCATTTCGAACTGCACGAAGCGAAGCTGGAGGAACGGCGCGGCAGCGGGAAGAACCGGCGCTGGGTCACGGTGTTCCAGGGCGCGATCATCACCATGCAATATGGCCGGGGCATCCATTCGCGCACGCTGCTGCTGCGCGAGGGGGTGCACCGCGGCTTTTTCGGCGGGCGCAAGGATTCGGTGAAGCTGGACGGCGAACGCTTCGAACCGGTCGAGATCGTGCATCCCGATTTCGAGGATGCCTTCGATGCGTGGACGACCGATCCGGTCGAGGCGCGCTATCTGATCCACCCCTCATACGTCGAGCGTCTGATCGACATCGAGAGGAGCTTTGCCGGCAAGGACATCTGCGCCCTGTTCGACGGGCGGCACGAGCGCGGCGACATGGTCATCGCGGTCCGCACCGGCAACATGTTCGAAAGCGGGCAGATGGATGCCGACAGGGACGAACAGATGGTCGCGCGCACGATCGAGCAGTTCGGCACGCTGGCGCGGCTTGCCGAAACCATGAACGAGTTTCGCTGAAGCGCATGCCCGCTGCACCATGGTGCAGGTTCAGCGTCTGGGCCGGGCCGCTATGGTCATTCCCACGCTGCGGGGTGCCGTCGGGGGATGTGCGCTCGCGGGCCTTGGTGGCCCGCTCCCCGGCATGTCCGGGGACGCGGCGCTCATGGCCAGGGCAGGCGGCGGTCAGCTCAGCCGGTCGCGGAAATCGCGGTATCCGAAGCTTTTCACCTTTTCGAGCAGGCCGCTGTCCGAATCCCACAGCCAGATCGAGGGCAGCGGCACGCCGTTGAAGGTCGTGGTCTTGACCATCGAGTAATGCGCCTGATCGAGGAAGGCGAAGCGCGTGCCCACCTTCGCCTCGCCCGGAAGGCCGTAGTCGCCGATCACGTCGCCCGCGAGGCAGGATGGCCCGCCAAGACGGATCGGTTCGACATCCTCGCGCTCGTGCAGCATGGCGGGGCGATAGGGCGCCTCGAGCACGTCCGGCATGTGGCAGGTGGCCGAGATGTCGGTGATGCCCAGAGGCATGCCGTTGTAATGCGTGTCGAGCAGCGTGCCCACCAGAATGCCCGCGTCCAGCGCCACCGCCTCGCCCGGCTCGAGATAGATCTTGCAGCCGGTCATGTCGCGCACGTCGATCAGGAACTGCACCAGCTCGTCGCGCTGATAATCGCTCCGCGTGATGTGGTGCCCGCCGCCGAAGTTCAGCCATTTGAGGTCGGGAATCACATATTCGATATGCGGCAGCAGCGCTTCCCAGGTGCGCTTCAGCGGCCCCAGATCCTGTTCGCACAGGGTGTGGAAATGGAGACCGTCGAGCCCCTCGACATGCTCCTCGGTCAGCTGGTCGACCGGGAAGCCCAGCCGCGAATGCGGGGCGCAGGGGTCATAGCGGGGCACCTCGCCCTCGGCATGGAGCGGGTTGACGCGCAGGCCGATGTCGAAGGTCTCACCCCGGTTGCGCGCGGCCTGAACAATATCGGCAAAGCGTTCGCGCTGCATCGGCGTGTTGAAGATGACATGGTCGGACAGGCGGCAGATCTCCTCCATGTCCTCGTCCTTGTAGGCCGCGCAGAAGGTCGCGATCTCGCCGTCGTAATGCTCGCCAGCCAGCATCGCTTCCCACAGGCCCGAGGTGCACACGCCGTCGAGATATTCGCCGATCATCGGCGCGACCGACCACATCGAAAAGGCTTTCAATGCGGACAGCACCTTGCAGCCCGAACGGTCGCGAATATCGGCCAGAACGCGCAGGTTCTGCCGCAGCTTGGCGGCATCGACCACGAAGGCGGGGCTGTCGACGAGGTTGAGGTCGAAATCGGCAAAGGCTCCGGGATCGCCGGCGCGGGTTTCCATCAGTCTATGTCCTTCGTATCGGGCGCGCCCATGCAGGCGATCCACCATGTAATGCCGCCCGGATCGCGAAAGCCGCCGCGATAGTCGTCACCGCGCCGCATCGGTTCCTGCACGCGGGTCGCGCCCAGCGAAAGCGCGCGGCGCCAGATATCGTCGACATCGGGCATGTAGAAGTGAAGATGCAGGTCGGTCGCGGGCCATTCGGCGCTGGACTGGCCCATCATCAGCACGGTTTCGCCGATGCGGATCGCGGCATGGCGGATGCGGCCGTCATCGTCCTGCATGACCGTCAGGCGCGTACCGCCGAACGCCTGCTCGACAAAGGACAGCGAGGCCTCGGGGTCGTCCAGAACCGCATAGGGCGAGATCGCGGGATAACCCTGCGGTCTGAAATCGGTCATGAGTGCTGCTCCTTTGCGTCAGTCCACGCAGATCGCGCGCACCGCCTTGCCGTCGACCACCTCGGCATAGCAGCCGAACAGCGCGTCGTCGGCCTGACAGGTGCCCACGATCTGCCCGTCGGGGCCGTCGTCGGGCGCGGTCACGCATTTGCCGGTGCATTGCTGGTTGTCGGTGCATTGCTGGCCCGCGTCGGGATAGGGATGCACGCACATCAGCGTCTGCGCCCTGCCCCTGCGGTCCAGCATGCCGCCCTGCGCCTGACACGCGGCGGCATCGGGCTGCGGCATGGCCGAGGCGACATCGCGCGGCATGTCGGGCACGGCGGCAGGGGCGCTGTCAGCCGGCGGATCGCCCTGACATGCGGCCAATGCCAATGCGCCTGCCAGCGCGCCGGCCAGCGCCCCTGCCCGCAACCACGCGGCCCTTCCTGCCTTCATTCCCGCTCCTGCCATTTTCAGCGCGCATCGCCGGGCTGATACGCAAGCCATTCGCTGACCAGAGCCGCAAAGCGCACCGGATCGCTCTCAGGCAGAAGATGGCCCGCGCCTTCGACCACTTCAAGCCGCCCCCGCGGCGCGATATCGGCCAGCGCACGGGCCGATATGGCAAAGGCAGGGCGGGTCTCCGTGCCCATCGCGGCGATCACGGGCAGGTCCAGCGCGCGAATCTCGTCCGCCGCGATCCTGATCGGCGGCGCGCCCTTGCCCATCAGCAGCGGGACCGTGCGGGCGTTGGACAGGGCGATGCGGCGGCGGTCTTCGGGCAGATCGGCGATAAAGCCGGGATGGCCGACATTGTCGAACAGGCGGTGCGCGGCGGCTTCCTCGCCCTGCTCGGCCAGCACTTCGGCGACGGGGCCGAAGCAGGCGGCGGCATCGGCGCCGAACCGCCCGCGCCGATCGTCATCCTCGATAAAGCTGCCGATCACCGGTTCGTACAGGATCAGCGCCGCCACCAGATCGGGGCGGCGCATCGCCAGCAGCAAGGCGGGTTGGCAGCTATAGGACCAGGCGACGACGACCACGGGGGCATCCATGGTCGCGTCGATGAACTGCTCCATGTCGCGCGCGTGGCGCTCGCCGCCGAAATCGCTGCCGTCGCCGGTCCACGCGGCGGTGCCGAAATAGGAAAGCGTGATCGCCCGCGCATCGACATCGAAGGGCAGCGCGTCGAGCACCGGCCCCCATGTGCGCGCATCGCCCAGCGCGCCATGGACGAAGAGGGTCGGGTGCGTGTCGGTCGTCCTCTCCTCTGGCATGATCAGAACGGCAACGGTCCGTCGAGTTCCTCGACCGTCCAGGGCAGGCCGTGTTCGTTCAACATCTCCATGAAGGGATCGGGATCGAACTGCTCCATGTTGAACACGCCCTCACCCTTCCACTTGCCGGTCAAGATCATGGCTGCGCCGATCATCGCCGGGACGCCGGTGGTATAGCTGACGGCCTGGTTGCCGGTTTCCTCATACGCCTTTTCATGGTCGCAGATGTTCTTGATGTAGAACGTCTTTTCGCCCGATCCGTTTAGCGCTTCGCCCGTCGCGATGTCGCCGATATTGGTCTTGCCCTTGGTCGTCTCGCCCAGGCTGGACGGTTCGGGCAGCACGGCCTTGAGGAACTGCAGCGGAATGATCTCACGCCCCTCGTACATCACCGGGTCGATGCGGGTCATGCCCACGTTCTGCAGCACGGTGAGGTGCTTGATGTACTCTTCGCCAAAGGTCATCCAGAAGCGCGCACGCTCCATCTCGGGCACGAAGCGGGCGAGGCTTTCCAGCTCCTCGTGGTACATCATGTACATCGTCTTCTCGCCGACCTGTTCGAAATCGAAGGTCTGCTTGACGCCCATCGCGGGGGTCTCGACGAACTCGCCATTCTCCCAGTGACGGGCGGGGGCGGTCACTTCGCGGATGTTGATCTCGGGGTTGAAATTGGTCGCGAACGCCTGACCGTGATCGCCGCCGTTGCAGTCGAGGATGTCGAGCAGGCGGATGGTCTTCAATTTATGCTTCTTGAGCCACATCGCGAACACGCTGGTCACGCCGGGGTCGAAGCCGCTGCCCAGAAGCGCCATCAGGCCCGCATTCTTGAACTTGTCCTGATAGGCCCATTGCCAGTGATATTCGAACTTCGCGACGTCCTTGGGCTCGTAGTTGGCCGTATCCATGTAATGCACGCCCGCGTTGAGGCAGGCGTCCATGATCGACAAATCCTGATAGGGCAGCGCCAGATTCACAACGAGGTCGGGCTTCACTTCGTTGATCAGCGCGGTGGTCGCGGCGACATCGTCGGCGTCGATCGCGTGGGTGGGCACGGTCACGCCGGTGCGCTGCTTCACGCTGGCGGCGATCGCATCGCATTTGGACACGGTGCGGCTGGCCAGCACGATTTCGCTGAAGATGTCCGCATTCATGGCCATCTTGTGCACCGCGACCGAGCCGACCCCGCCCGCGCCGATCACCAGAACCTTGCCCACAATGCATCTCCTTAAAGCGCGCCCCGCAGCATGGCGGGGCCATAAATCCATCAGTGCGCCGATATAGACCCGCATTGGTGACACGCAAGCGACAGCAGCGCGGCAAAGGGGGTGAAATCAAAGCTTTTGACAGCA
>CERQ01050333.1_pt1 | contig 54415 bp, 51 predicted proteins | sample 530711 | NCBI WGS metagenome assembly CERQ01 (sample SAMEA2620882, study PRJEB7988) | marine metagenome | biome: marine biome (ENVO:00000447); feature: mesopelagic zone (ENVO:00000213); material: "saline water (ENVO:00002010), including plankton (ENVO:xxxxxxxx)" | depth 850 m | reverse complement strand
GGCGACACTAAAGAAGATAATTACCATGTAGAGCATCCTGCACAAACTGCAGCTTTTGATTTCTTAATGATTAACGACGATCTTAAAACACATGAAGTTGATGGAAGCAGTAATGAACAATATTACGCTTTCGGAAAAGAAATTTTATCGCCTGCAGCCGGGGAAGTGGTAATGGTGGTAGATGGCATTTATGATAATATCCCTGGCGAAATGAATCAGGATTTTGTGACCGGAAATACGATAGTGATCAAACTAAAAGAGGATGAGTATTTATGGCTGGCGCATTTTAAAAAGCATTCCATACAGGTAAAAGAAGGCGAGCGGGTTGAAGAAGGACAATTATTAGGATTATGCGGGAATTCGGGTAATTCTAGTGAACCCCATTTGCATATGCATATTCAGGATGAGCTAAAAATGAATAGTGCAAAAGGATTAAAATCTTATTTCAATCGCTTAAAAGTAGATCGAAAATATATCGAAAATTATTCGCCGATTCGTGGAGATTTGATCGAGAAGATTTAGATAGTGGTTGGTATTGAGTATTTAGATATTAGGTCGCTTCGCTGTTAGAATTCAGCAGACTGAAAATGTTAAAATTTGAATGCTGAATTTTGAATTAATTTTAGCTGACCGCTGATGTCTGTAAACTGTAAACCATATCTTGAAAATAGACCTCTTCGTTCCATTTAGGACGTACAGTATGAGTCGAAAAATCTATTTTTACGGGAGTTGAATGCTGAATTTTATTCAAACTCTTATTTGGTAAAATAAACTTCCTCAGTTCAGTACGCTTAAAACAATAAACCTCACAGAAGTTGAAAATCAGAGAGGTTTATTGTTAATATCTAGCTCGCTGCTTAATTAGACAGCCTTCTTTCCGTAACTGATTTCAGCAATTATTTTTTAGCCTCCGCAAAGTTTTGATAGAAATAAGGAATGGTTTCAATACCTTTTAGGTAATTCCAGATGCCAAAATGCTCATTTGGGGAATGGATCGCATCGGTATCCTGGCCAAAGCCCATTAAAATAATCTTGCTTTTTAAGGCTTTTTCGAAAAGGGAAACAATTGGTATACTACCGCCACTGCGTTGTGGAATTGGAGTTTTTCCAAAAGTTGTTTCGTAGGCTTTACTAGCAGCTTTGTAAGCATCATTATCAATAGGGGTGACGTAGGCATAACCACCGTGGTGTGTATTTACTTTTACTGTTACTGCTTTTGGAGCCAGGCTTTCAAAATGCTTTTTAAACAATTCAGATATTTTTTTCCAATCCTGGTTTGGTACTAAACGCATTGATATTTTAGCAAAGGCTTTAGATGGTAACACTGTTTTAGCACCTTCGCCAATGTAACCACCCCAAATTCCGTTAACATCCAGTGTTGGTCGAATAGAACCGCGTTCCAAAGTAGAGAAACCTGCTTCGCCATACACATCATTTATATCCAACTTCTTTTTATACTCATTTTCATTGTATGGTGCTTCAGCCATTTTTTCCCTTTCTTTCTTAGAAAGTTCTTCAACCTCATCATAAAATCCAGGAATGGTAATATGATTATTCTCATCGGTAAGGGAAGCGATCATCTTGCTTAAAATATTGATCGGGTTTCCCACCGTTCCGCCATATAATCCTGAATGTAAATCACGGTTGGGGCCGGTAACCTCAACTTCCATATAAGAAAGACCTCGTAATCCTGTGGTGATACTAGGCACATCTTTAGCGATCATACTGGTATCAGAAATCAGAATCACATCATTTTGCAATTTTTCGATATTATTTTCGATAAACCAGCCTAAATGTTCACTGCCAACTTCTTCTTCACCTTCAATCATAAATTTCACATTGCATGGAAGCTGATTGGTTTTGGTCATGTATTCCAGCGCCTTAACATGCATGTACATTTGGCCTTTATCATCGCATGCGCCTCGGGCAAAAATGGCACCGTCTGGATGTAGCTCGGTTTTTTTGATTACCGGCTCGAAAGGAGGGGAGTTCCAAAGATCTAAAGGATCAGGGGGCTGAACATCGTAATGACCGTAAACCAATACGGTTGGCAGGTTTTTATCGATAATTTTTTCTCCATAAACCACAGGATGTCCTGGAGTATCGCATATTTCGACGAGATCACAGCCAGCTTTTTCCAATTGTGTTTTCACTGCTTGTGCAGTGGTGATCATTTCATTTTTAAATTTTGAATCGGCACTTATCGACGGAATTTTAAGTAAATCAATAAGTTCGGAGACAAATCTATCCTTATGCTCTTCAACATAAGATGTAACGTTGTCCATTTTGTTTAGATTTTGAAATTACTCAAAGGTAAGAATTTCAAAATTTTTTTTGAACCTTGTTTGTGTATTGAAAGATTTGTTTATATTTGCATCCGCTTACCGAAAGGATAAGCACTTTATTGAACCTGCGGGCGTGGTGGAATTGGTAGACACGCTAGACTTAGGACATAGCGAAATATAAAGTGTTAAAATATTAAAATGCGGGCGTGGTGGAATTGGTAGACACGTCAGACTTAGGATCTGATGCCGCGAGGTGTGGGAGTTCGAGTCTCCCCGCCCGTACAAAAGCCGAAGAGAAATCTTCGGCTTTTTCCATTTAAAAAAATGTCGAAAAAAATGTCAGGTACAACATAGGTACAACATTTTGCTAATTTCAGGGCAACATTTGTATTGATGTCAAATATTTCTATTTGTTATTAAACCCTATTAATTTTCTGGTAAAATAATAAATTCTGCTAAATAGCAACCTTATTACTTCGTAAGGGGGAGTTTATTATCATACAATATAACCGCAATTTAAACTCGTAAAATACTTCCATCAAAAGACTACGGCATAAAGCCAATGCTCTTTCCAACGCTTATTTATTCCGTTTCCTTTTGAGCCAAGATTTTATCTTCCGTTTGGTTTCTGCTCAAATATTGTTTAATCTAAAATTTGAGTATTATGACAACAAAAGTGAGTACCACAAGAAAGAGCGGTAAAAAAATTACGGCCGCCAAGAAAGAAGTCAAAGAAAAATTGACACAAAAAGCGATTGGGCTTCAGATTGAGAACCTATCAATTGCAAAGGTCATTCCCGACCCGATGCAGCCCAGGAAGACTTTTAATGAGGATGCGTTAAAGCAGCTTTCAGAAAGTATCAAAAAGCACGGTGTTCTGCAACCTATTACAGTCCGTAAATCTGGAAACGATTTTATCATCGTAATGGGGGAGCGGAGGTATCGAGCCAGTAAATTGGCCAACAAGAAATCAATTCCGTGTATCGTTTGGGAATACAAGAACAATGATGTTCTGGAAATTCAAATCATCGAAAATCTACAAAGACAGGATGTTGAGCCAACCGAAGAAGCAGAGGCGATTGCTTATTTAAGCGAAAGATATGCGCCTACCGAAATTGCAAAACGGTTGGGAAGAACCGATAACTTTATCAGACAGCGACTTAAACTGGCTGGTTTGATTGAAGGTTTCAAACACTTCGTCCGTAATGGCGAAATGACGATTTCGTTAGGTGCGGGTGTTGCACTTTTCGAACCTGAAGAACAACAGATGCTGTTGGAAACGATGGGCGAAGATTTTAGTGCCCATCAGATAAACAGGATGATAAAAGACCAGACCTATGATTTAGAGAAAGCACCTTTTGAGGTAGCTGATAAAAAATTGGTTTTGAAAGCTGGCTCTTGTGTAGAATGTCCGTTCAATGCTGCAAATCAAGGTAATCTGTTCGGCGATGGTAAAATGGTCTGTACAAAATCAGCTTGTTATGAAACGAAGAAAAGCAAGTCGTTCTTTAATTTGATTGAAAAATCGAAACAAGAGAACATACTGTTAATTCCTGAAATACGACAGTATTGGGCAGACGAGGAAAACAATCAGCTGATTATTTCACAATTGGAAAAGAACGGTTTGAAAGTCTATTTGCTGGATGATTGTGAAATCATAGAAAATCCGATAAAGCCAACAATTGAGGACATCAAGAAAGAATACCAACATTACGATTATTCTGAAGATGAATTCAAAGCAGAGCTGGATGAAGCCTTACAGCACTACGAAAAAGAATTGGAAAAGTACAATTCAGCTAAAGAAAATGAATTTGTAAAAGGTATTGTGTTCCATCCTGAAACATACAGACACAAAGAAGTCTTTATAAAGATTGTTGAACAGTCCAAAAATGAATCGACAACGTATTCCGCACCATTGGCCAACAGAAAAATGGCAGATTGCACCCCTGAAGAACAGATAATTAAAATCAACGAAAGGGAAATCCGAAAGAAGCAAATAGAGAACAACAAGCAGTTTGAAGAAGTTGTTGAGATGATTAGAGACACCAAATACATTGATACGAAGAAAACACTTTCGGTGGATGAAATGGTAGCGTTCTCATTGACGTTGTATGAAAACAATGTAGATTATGTTGGAAGACAAAGATTCTTTTCAAATTTATTGGGCAATACATCAAAGATGACAGATGAAGAGATTGTTGAGAATTTCAAAAAGAAGTTTAAAAAGGAAATCTTTCATAAGTTGATACGGTATATCCTAACAAAGCAAGTGCATTTTGGCGAAAGCAATCACGTTAATAATTTGACTAATATTTCATTCTACAATGCGATGCAAGGTTATTACAAGTCCAAGATTGATGGCATCGAAAAAGAATATGCCGAAAAAAGAAACAAGCGTGAGGAACGTTTGAAAGAGCGAATAACAGTTCTTGAAAAGCAAATTCAAGGATTGAAACAGTAGCTTTTGTTGTTTGAAGAAGGATTGGCATTCGTGCTGGTCCTTCTTCTTTTTTTATAATAGACACTTGGTTAATATGGTCAAGGAATAGAGAGAATAATCAATCAATAGTAGCGCAAAGGTAAACTCGTAAAATACACCCATCTAAAGACTACGGCATAAAGCCAACGCACTGCCCAACGCTTATTTATTCCGTTTCCTTTTGAGCTGAGATTTTAGCTTCCGTTTTGGTCAAGCTCAAATATTGTTTAATCTAAATTCAAAAGTTATGTATTTACAAAATTTGCAACAGGATGAAATCTTTGTTCCATCAGAAATGAAATCCTTAAAAACTCTGACACAGATGGAATCCCGACGAGGGCTTGAAAATGCCATCATTTCAAATGGGAAGATTGTTAATGTAGTATCGAACAGTTACGGACACATTCCAAACCAATTGTTCTTCAAGAAAACTGAAGAAATGTTGATGGATGCACAACTGAACTTTCACAAGCGCACCATCAACAAAAATGATAGGTCGTTCATTACCGACTTTATCATAGACGATAAAAGTCAGTTTACCGTCAAGAACGATAAGGACGTGATACTGCCAATGCTACGGTTCAAAAACTCGTATGACGGTAGTGAAAAGACTTCTGGACACTTCGGATTTTATAGAGAAGTATGTTCCAATGGTTTGCACGTTTCCCAAGCCGAAATCGAGTTTTCTATAAAACACAGTAAGAACAATACACATCTTATTATGCCACGACTGAACAATCTCTTTGATAAATTTCTGGACAACGAATTTTACACCATTACCAAGAAATTCGACAAGATGAAGGAATTTAAAATCATCGATACACAGGAATTTGTTAAGGCAATTCTTGACAGAACGAAATTGTTCAGATATGAATGTAGCGACAAGAACAGCGACCCGTCGAAAAAATCTCGTGAGGTCATCGAAATCTTAAACTATGAAGCCTTATTGCTCAATGAAGAACCAAATCTTTGGTTAGGTTACAATGCGTTTAATTCAGTACTTCATAATGTTTTGAAGAAAAGCTTTGGCCAACAAGAACGGTTGGATAAAAAACTGTTCGACGAAGTCTATGCAATGGCATAAAGCCAAAAGGTTCATCCAGTACCTTAAACTGGATTTTTTCTTTTTTTAAAGCGGTTTTAAAAATTCCTAATTAACTTAGTTGAACGCTAATTTTCACAAATAAAAAATAATGGTATCTTTGTATTTAATGCAAAAACCAAATAAAATAGCGGCATTTTTCTTTCTAGGCTTGTTTAGCCTAATGATGCTACATCAAGTTTTTCCGCATTTACACCATCAGCACGAGGATTCTCATTCACATTTAGATATTGCCCATACTGGCGAGGACAATCATCACGATGATAGTTCCCAAGAGAAAGAAGATTCACCTTACGGGTTTTTTGGGTTCGTTATGGATATGCATACCCATACCACGGTGTCCAGCGATATAGTCTTACTTGAAAGAAATACAATCGAGAAAAAGACCGTTGTTGACAAGGATGTTCTAGAGAGTGTTGTTGAAACTAAAGGATTTTTTTCAGTTGAATATAGGCAAAATAGTAAACAGCCTGTTTATTATCCGCCCAATAATTATTTCAATTCTTATCTTTCATCCCTCGACTCAAGAGGCCCACCTACCTGTTAACCCCACTTTAGTTTAATAAAATTAGACAGATATATTAATAGTATCTGCAAATTTATTATGCTTTGGTAATAGCAAGCTTCGCTTTAATTACCATTTTACCATATTTATTTTTCAAGAATTAATCCTTGGTTTTGTATAACTCAAATCCATAGATAGCCTGTATGGTATTTTCATTTTTATTATTTACGACTTAAAAATATTTTAAATATAATGTTAGACAAAATCATTGCATTTTCGATAAACAACAAACTTGTTATCGGATTATTTACGCTGGCACTTATTGGATGGGGCTCATATTCGCTTACACAATTACCCATAGATGCCGTGCCAGACATCACAGACAATCAAGTTATGGTTATTACCATATCACCCACTTTAGCGGCACAAGAAGTAGAACAATTAGTTACGTTTCCCGTAGAGCAAACAATGGTTAGTATTCCTGGTATTAAGGAGATGCGTTCCTTTTCTCGATTCGGGCTTTCTATAGTAACTATTGTTTTTGAGGAAAGTGTAGACTTATATTGGGCAAGGCAGCAAGTTCAAGAGCGATTAACGCAGGCTGCCAAAGATATTCCTGAAGGCATCGGAAAACCTGAAATGGGACCCGTAACTACAGGGTTGGGTGAAATTTATCAATATGTAATTCATACCGAAAAAGGATATGAAGATAAGTATGATGCTACCGAATTAAGAACTATACAAGACTGGATTATCAAAAGACAACTATTGGGAACACCTGGAGTTGCAGAAGTGAGTGGTTTCGGTGGGTTAGTGAAACAATATGAAATTGCCATAGACCCAGATAAACTTCAAAGTATGAATGTTACTATTGAAGATATTTTTACCGCTCTGGAAAAAAACAATCAAAACACGGGTGGCGCTTATATAGATAAAGGTCCTAATGCCTATTTTATTCGGAGCGAAGGACTTGTGAACAATTTACAAGAATTGGAGAAAATAGCTGTTAAATTGAATAATGGGACACCTGTACTTATTAGGGATGTTGCAAAAGTGCAGTTTGGTCACGGTGTGCGCTATGGAGCGGCGACTCGAAATGGAGAAGGCGAGGTTGTTACAGGAATTGTAATGATGCTAAAGGGAGCAAACTCTTCCGCAGTTATCAATGATGTAAAAGCTAAAATCGAACAGATTAAAGAAACTTTACCCGAAGGCGTAACCATTGAGCCTTATCTAGATAGGAAAGGTTTGGTGGACCGCGCAATAGGGACTGTAACAACTAATCTTACAGAGGGTGCATTGATAGTAATTTTTGTATTAATCCTCTTTCTTGGAAATTTAAGAGGTGGTTTGATAGTTGCTTCGGTCATTCCGCTCTCAATGCTTTTTGCAATCGCGATGATGAACCTTTTTGGAGTATCCGGAAACCTAATGAGTTTGGGCGCCATAGATTTTGGTCTTATTGTAGATGGGGCGGTAATAGTTGTTGAATCTGTGATGTTTGGAATTCATACCAGTAAAAAGAAGTACGCAGGCGTTGAAAAGTTATCATCCAAACAAATGGATACCGAGGTAAGGCACTCTGCTGGAAAAATGATGAATTCCGCTGCCTTTGGGCAAATCATAATTCTAATAGTTTATGTGCCTATTTTGGCTTTGAGCGGAGTTGCAGGAAAAATGTTTCATCCAATGGCTCAAACGGTAATGTTCGCTATTCTTGGAGCACTGATTTTATCGCTTACCTACGTTCCAATGATGTCTGCCCTTGCACTGGGTCGCAAGACGGAACATAAACGGAATTTTTCCGATAAAATGATGGATTTCTTTCAGCGTATGTACCAACCTATTTTAGAAGCTGCCTTACGCACAAAACTATTGGTACTTGGATTGGCAATAGGATTATTTGTTATAACGCTAATAGTTTTTGCCAATATGGGTGGTGAGTTTATTCCGCAATTGGACGAAGGAGATTTTGCGGTTGAAACCCGAGTACCTGTTGGAAGTTCCATCGACCAGATGATTGATGTTTCTCAAAAGGCGCAGACCATATTATTACGTGAATATCCAGATGAAGTGAAGCAAGTTGTAAACAAGATTGGTTCGGGGGAAATACCAACAGACCCAATGCCCATTGAAGCAGGAGATATGATGGTTATTTTAAGCCCAAAATCGGAATGGACAAAAGCTAGCGGAAGAGAAGAACTGGCAGCAGTGATGAAAGAATCCCTGTCCATTATCCCTAATGCTACTTTTAGTTTTCAACAACCCATACAAATGCGTTTCAACGAACTTTTAACAGGTGCTAAACAGGATGTTGTCATCAAAATTTATGGCGAAGACCTCAATATACTTTCAGATTTGGCTGGTAATGTTGGGAGCAAAATAAAATCGGTGGAAGGTGTTGAAGATTTGTATGTTGAAGAAGTGACTGGACTACCACAGATTAATATCCAAATGAACCGTGATAAGATTTCTCAATACGGAATGAACATTGAGGATGTAAACAATGCTATCGAAACTGCGTTTGCGGGTACTTCGGCAGGACTCGTTTATGAAGGGGAACGTAGATTTGACCTTGTTGTACGGTTGGACAAGAACTATCGAACCGATATTACCGATGTACAAAATTTGTATGTGAGTACACCACAGGGAAATCAAATTCCATTAAGTCAGGTGGCCAACATTTCATTTGAACCAGGACCTGTACAGATTCAGCGTGACAACGCCAAACGTCGAATTATTGTTGGCTTCAATGTACGTGACAGGGATGTACAAAGTATAATTGAGGACATCAAGCAAATTATGAATTCGAAGGTTGATATGCCAGCAGGTTATTATGTAACCTACGGTGGTCAATTTCAAAACTTGCAAGAGGCTAATCAACGGTTAATAATTGCTTTACCAATAGCATTGTTGCTGATTTTAGTACTGCTGTTTTTTACTTTCGGTTCAATGAAACAAAGTTTGCTCATTTTTACGGCAATCCCTTTATCAGCGATAGGCGGTGTCTTTGCACTAATCATAAGAGACCTACCTTTTAGTATTTCAGCTGGAATCGGATTTATTGCCCTATTTGGTGTGGCAGTTCTAAATGGAATCGTACTGGTGGCTGAATTCAACAGGCTTGATAAAGAAGGTGTAAGCGATATTTATGAACGCGTCATTAAAGGAACTCGTGTGAGATTGAGACCTGTGTTAATGACAGCTACCGTAGCTGCTTTAGGTTTTTTACCTATGGCATTGTCAAATTCATCAGGTGCAGAGGTACAGCGCCCATTGGCAACTGTAGTTATTGGTGGATTGATTACGGCGACCGCATTAACGCTAATCGTTCTTCCAGTCTTATATATTTATTTTACTGATAGAAAGGCTAAATTCAATTTTAGAAGTAAGAAAATTGTTACCACTTTAATCGTGATTGCTGGTCTATTCTTTCCGGCAATGCAGCTACAAGCACAAGAAACAAGTATGGTGCAAGAACGTGAAATTACGTTGCAGCAGGCTATTGAAATGGCACTTAAAAACAATAACCGTATTAAAATCGCTCAATATGAAATAGAGGTTGAAGAAAAAGGAAAATACGGTGCTATAACTATTCCCAGAACAGAATTTACATATCAAAATGGCGAATTTAATACGCCAAAAGTAAAGGATAATCAATACGGAGTTACACAGCGAATCAATTTTCCTACGGTTTATACCAGTCAGTTTAAACTCGCAAAAGCAAGAGTTAGTAGCAGTAAACAACTAAAGGTTATAGAAGAAAATGACCTGATTGCGGATGTAAAAGCTGCCTATTTCAGAGTTGTGTTTTTAATGCAGAATAAACAATTGTTGCAGCGTCAAGATAGTCTATATGGCAATCTCAACCGTTCAAGTTCGATGCGTTATGAATCTGGCGAATCCACAAAATTGGAAAGTGTAACCTCGGCAACGCAATCGATGCAAATAAAAAACAAGCTTCAACAAAACGAAGCCGATATGAGAATCGCCGAAAAGCAACTTCAGGTAGTTTTGAACACAAACGATGAGATTACTATTACAGATAGTGAATTGGTTCGTCGTGAAATAGATTTAGATATTGAAAGGCAGTCTGTGGAGCAAAGCCCGTTTTACGTTTATTTAAAACAACAGTTGGAAGTAAGAAAACGAGAAACCAATGTAGAAAGGAATAAAGTGTTACCAGATATTATGTTCGGTTATAATAGCCAAACATTTAATGGGGGTCAAAATAGCGGTTTAGCAAACTCAAATTTTAATGACGATGACCGATTTTCATTCTTTCAAGTAGGTCTTTCAATTCCCATTTTTCCTGGTGGACATCGAGCCAAAATTCAGGCGGCCAAAATCGAAGAGGATATTGCCCAATCTCAAATTGAGTTGAACAAAACCCAATTGCAAGGGGAACTTCAAAATTTATTGCAGGAATATTACAAACTTCAGGGTACTTTAGATTACTATCAAAATGAAGCCCTGCCACAAGCGGAACTTATCATTGATAATTCAGAAAAGAGCTTTAAAAGCGGTGATGTTTCCTATACGCAATACTTGCAAAACCTCACTTTGGCGAATAGTATCCAAACAGAGTATCTAAACACACTATATCAATATAATCAGTCCATCATAGTAATCGAAGCCTTATTGGGCTTGTAAAAAACTTGTGATATCAAATTAAAACATAAAAAAGATGAAAATAAAATTCAATACAAAAATTTCGCTGCTCATTTTATCCACCCTATTGGTGGTGGCTTGTGGCAATAAGGATTCCGAAAAAATGGAATCTTCCGAAGAATCTTCGATGAAAGAAGAACAACTCGTTGCAACTGGAATCAAACAAATCACTTTTACCAAAGACCAATACAATCTTGCCGAAATTGAAACCGGTGCGATTGAAATGAGAAATTTAAGTAACATCATAAAACTAAATGGTACCATAGATGTAGAGCCTGAAAGTATGGCTTCTGTATCTGCACCTTTAGGAGGTTATTTAAAAACGGCTGGCAGATTGCCTGGTGAAGCAATTAAAAAAGGGCAAGTCTTGGCAACCATTGAGAATCCTGAATTTATCCAAATCCAACAGGGTTATTTGGAAAGTTTGAGCAGACTTCAATTTCTTGAAGAAGAATTTAATCGACAAAAGAAATTGAGAGAGGAGGACATCAATTCTGCAAAAACATTTCAGCAGGTTTCTTCAGATTATAAAATAACACAAGGAAGAGTGAAGGCATACGAACAGCAGCTTGCCCTTGCGGGAATAATTAGAAGTTCTGTCCAAAATGGTAATATAACACGAACCGCAAATCTTTATGCACCAATTTCAGGTTTTATAAAAGCGAGTAATGTAAATATCGGTGATTATGTTTCCCCACAGGATGTGCTATTTGAACTGGTGGATTTAAACGATATTCATTTGGCATTGAACGCCTTTGAGAGAGATTTAGAAAAGCTGGAGATTGGCCAAACCGTTAAATTTTCGCTTTCTGATGACAATACCTTCAATCGTACTGCCGAGATTTTCATAATTGGAAAAGCGACTGGTAGTGACCGTATGACGCCAGTTCATTGCCATATTAAACAAGAAAACCAAAAAGGCTTATTACCGGGAATGTACGTAAAAGCTTGGGTAGAAAGCGGTACAAATAAGCAAAATGCGATTCCGTCGGCAGCCCTTGTCCAATATGAAGGGAAAGATTATGTAATCCTTCAAACCGAAGAAACGGAAAATGGGTATACATTCAAGTTAGAACAGGTTAAAAAAGGAATTGAGCAGGAAGGATATACAGCCATAACTTTTGCCGATGGCGCTACTGTTCAAAATTTTAAACCTGTTGTTAAAAACGCTTATTCCATCTTGTCTGCATTAAGAAATTCTGAAGAAGAAGAATAATTTAAAAATCAATAACAATAAAAATTAAACATTATGAAAAAAGTACTTTTTATCGCAACAATTAGCTTAACCCTATTAGCATCTTGCAGGGACAACAAGAAAGTTGAAAATATGGAGAAGCAAAAAATTGAAACAACCTTAAGCCCAGAAGAAATGAGCCAAAGGGAAGATAGCTTGAATATGGTAAGGGAAGAAAACCGAATATTGGACAGTATACAACAAGTCAAATCCCACGGGCACGCCCATTAATAATCAAAGTCCCATTGTGCAGCAATGTGCAATGGGATTTAAATAAGTAAACTATGAAAATCAAAAAAATATATGCCTTTCTCATTCTTTTTCTATGTGGAGCATTTGTTTCAATGGCGTATGCTCACGGAGTAGATGAAGACACGCAAACATTTTTATTAGGAAACAGCGGCGTGGCATTCGGCTCCTTTCTTTATATAGGAGCAAAACATATGATTACAGGTTATGACCATCTGCTATTTTTGGTCGGCGTTATTTTCTTTCTGTATAAACCGAAAGAAGTGCTTTTATATGTTAGCTTTTTTACCATTGGCCATAGTACAACGTTACTGTTAGGTGTTTTAGCCGATATAAATATTAATGCATACTTAATAGATGCTATCATTGCGCTATCCATTGTTTATAAGGGATTCGACAATTTGGGAGGTTTCAAACGTTTCTTTGGCAAACAACCTAACACGAAAGCAGCAGTTTTGATATTCGGTCTGTTTCACGGTTTTGGTCTTGCCAGTAAACTGCAAGAATTTAAATTTGATAAAGACGGCCTTTTTACTAATCTAATTGGTTTCAATATAGGTGTAGAAATAGGACAATTTATTGCTTTGGCAGTTGTGTTAATCCTTATTACAATTTGGAGAAGACAACCCAGTTTTATGAAATTTTCAACAATTACAAATACAGCACTTATGGCAGCAGGGTTTTTATTGCTCGGCTTCCAATTAACAGGCTATTTTACATCTTAAAAAAAAATTATTATGTCAGAAATGAAACATCCAATCTTGGAAAAAAGTAAAATTATAAAGGCAACCGTCATAGCATTAGTTGTTGGAGCACTTCTTTTGGTTGTAGCAGTATTACCTGCGGAATATGGTATAGACCCAACAGGAGCAGGTAAAGTTTTAGGGTTTAGCAAACTCTATGTGCCTGAAAGCAATCAAACTGATGATTTGGGAATGATGGTCTCAACATCAAATCTTCCATTAATAAAACTCGAAAAAGCTGGGTCGGGACCCGATGTCGCTCGACCCGTTGAGGCAGATTTTCCAGCACCCGAAGAGCAATTAGCTGCACGCGAGGATGAAACTACAGTGATAGTTCCGGCCGGAAAAGGCATAGAATTTAAAATAGATATGCTCAAATACGGAACAATGAAATATGAATGGACAACCGCAAACAATGAAGTACTGTACTTTGATTTTCACGGCGAGGTAAAACAAAAAGAGGAGGTAAAAGAGGTTTATTTTGAAAGCTATACGATTTCAAATTCCCATAATATGGTTGGCACTTTTTTAGCCCCTTATGAAGGAAAACACGGTTGGTTTTTCAGAAATACCAGTAATGAAGATGTAACAGTAAACTTGAGGCTCAAAGGTCAGTATACATTATAACCTAAAGTCCTGCAATGGAAGGTCAATTTCTACGCCCAATTGAAATACCCTTCCATTCAGCAGGCACAAATTAAACTTTTGAACTCAATTAATATTTAGAGAATTAATGAAACTGTCAAAACTATTAGAACCATTCCAAGCTTTACGTAATCGTTTATTCGCAAAACTTTATTTGGCACAGACCATAAGTTTATTGGGCGATGCCTTTACGTGGGTCGGGTTGGCTCTTTTGGCATATCAGTTCGGCGAAGAAAGGGCTGCGGTCATATTGGCAACAGCTCTTACTTTACGAGTTACTGCATTCATTATATTTTCGCCTTTTGCAGGCGTATTAGCAGATAGGATTAGCCGAAAGAAAATACTATACACCACACATTTTGTAAGAATGGTTATAGTTGGCTGTTTGCCTTTTGTAACTGAAGAATGGCAAATTTATGTTCTCATTTTTCTTATGAATGTTTTCAACGCATTTTTTAGTCCGACCTATCGAGCTATTATTCCGCAGATTGTAGATAAATCCATATACCGTCAAGCCATAGGTTTATCAGCAGCCACGTATCAGCTTTTAGGAGTTTTGGGGCCAGGCTTGGCAGGAATTTTAGCCATCTGGTTGGGTGCAAGGGAAATATTTTTTGTCGATGCTGCTACTTTTGTGATAGCAGGTATTTTATTGTTAAGCCTTCCGAAAAGTAAGTTGGATGTAGTCCCAGACGAAATCGAGGGTAAAATAAAGCCAACCACTTGGCAAGATGTTTTAAAAGGCATTAAATTACTATTTTCCAATCAATACGTGCGCTTTGCATTATTCATTGAATTTGTATCTGCGATTGCGGGCGCACTTATTTTGGTAAACACCATCGTATTGGTCAAAGGTGGATTGGAACTTACAGATAAGGACTATGGAATCATAATGGCAGCTTTCGCTATTGGCGCAATGGTAGCAGCCTTTGTTTCTGGAGCAATTGATAAATCCAAATCAAGACGTATCTCTCTTATTATTGGAGCTCTGATATTAGGGGTGGCCATAAGTTTTGCCAATTATCTCGATTTTTCAATGCTATTCATTGTATGGATTATTGCGGGACTTGGTCAAAGCCTTGCGGAGATTCCATCCGAAACACTTATCGGAGAAACAGTTCCAGTTGAAGAACAAGGTAAAGTGTATGGTTCTCATTTTGCATTTTCACATCTCTGGTGGGCATTTGCATATCCATTGGCAGGTTTTTTGGGAACTACATATCCCAATCAAAGTTTTTTATATGGTGGTATTATAACATTAGTATTATTAGTGCTGGTGGTTATTTTTTTAAGACCAAAAAAAATTAAGCTCAAAAAATAGAATTATGGCAGAATCTAAAAATAATAAGTCAGTAATTTATCGATGCGACGGCGTAAAATGCCGAAAGAAAAAGGGAAAGCTTTTAGATTATTATATTAAGAAATATAAACTAAAAGATAAAATAGAAGTCGACGATATGGACTGCAACAACAAGTGCGAACAAGCACCCGTTATGCACCTTCATCCAGAGGATATATGGTTTTCGGAGAAAGATTTAGGAACAATCGTTAAAAGACATATTTTAAATAAATAATCGGTTTAAATTGAAAACAAAAACACCTTCTTACTTTGGTAGGGAGGTTTTTTTATGCCATTACATTTATAATCCCAATCAGCACAATCCCCTACATTCCGTTGCTCTACATTTCGAGAAAAGAGCTTCACTAACAAAGGTCTTGGACACAATTCCAAAATTTTAGATTTCCACTACGCTATACCCCCCCAAAAAAGCGGAAAACACTTCATTCCCAATCTACCTTTAAAGTTAAGTCCGCTTTTAAGACTACCTCAAGCGACAACTTTAGTTGATATTTAATTAAAGCCAAAAATAACCATTTCAAATATTTACCACTTTATTGATGTAGTGGCGATAATTAGTTTTCAAATATTCGCCACTTTTTTGTATTTTTGGCAAAGTTTTGATATTGTATTATGCCAAAAATTATAGAAAACAAGCTTATAGAAGCGTTTAAGGAGCGAAGTTCTTTTGACAGGGACGAGCTATTTCAGTTCTATTTGGACTTTGAACCAGATTTGAAGGAAAGTACATTTAGTTGGCGCATTTACGACCTGAAGAAAAAAGACATCATCAAAACTATTGGTCGTGGATTGTATGTTATATCCTATAAACCCAAGTATAGACCAGTACTGTCTGATAGTGTTCTAAAAATAGCAAGTAAGACCAATGAACGATTTGAGGAAATCCAATATGCTATATGGGAAAACCAATGGCTCAATGAATTTACGCAGCATCAAGTATCCAATCAAATGATTGTAGTAGAAGTGGAAAAGGAATTTACAGAATCACTATACTATTATCTAAATGATTCCTTGAAAATGGATTTTTTCTTGAATCCCGATGACAAGGAAATTGAATTCTACATTTCCGAGAGTGCTGTTCCCGTGGTCATAAAACGTCTCGTCACCAGAGCACCGATAAGTAAATTGAAAGACAAAAAAAATGTAGTTCCAGTTGCAACGCTTGAAAAAATAATGGTGGACTTGTTTGCCGATGAAAACCTGTACCATTTTTACCAAGGCTCTGAACTCATAAATATTTATGAAAAAATACTTGAGCGATACAGTATTAATTTCACAAAGTTCTTTAGCTATGCGAAAAGACGAAAGAAAGAACAGGAAATCAAGCAATTTATGAATAACCACATACCGAATATTTTAGAGGACATAATCAATGATTGAAAACAAAAGCTTCACAAAAGAGTGGCTGGATATTTTTCGGTCAAAAAAAGAACATAAAGGCATTAATGTGACCATTTTGGAAAAAATGGTTCACGCATTCTCTTTATTAGAACATCTAAAGATAGAAGGACTTGATTTTGTTTTTAAAGGCGGCACATCGCTCGTACTCTTACTTGAAGAAGGCAATCGGTTTTCAATCGACATTGATATCATTTCAAGTGTAAAACGCGACCCATTGAAAAAAATTCTCGATGCGGTTGTTGCCAACTCACATTTTAAAAGCCACATCTTGAATGAGCGTCGAAGTTATAAAGAAGGTGTTCCAAAGGCACATTATACTTTTGAATTTGACTCGGTTTACAACCCGAATGTTTCAGGAACAATTCTGCTGGACATTCTTTTTGACAGTCCGCATTATCCAGAACTTATAGAATCTGCCATAGAAGTATCTTGGCTTTCGGTCGCTGGAACTACAACGACGATTACAACACCATCGGTAAATTCCATCTGTGGCGATAAGCTTACTGCTTTTGCGCCAGAGACCATTGGTATTCCATATTATAAGGGCGACCAGTTATTTACAATGGAAATCTGTAAGCAATTGTTCGATTTAGGGAAGTTGTTTGAAAACATTACAGATATGTCTATTGTTAAGGCAAGTTTTTCCGCTTTCTCGAAAGCGGAACTATCCTATCGTAGTTCCGATAAAGATTTCGGCAAAAGAAACCTCAAAGAAACAGATGTTCTTTGGGATTCCATAAACACCTGTGCCATCATCGCCAAAAGGGAACGCAATCCAACCAAGGAAACAAAAAAGAAGTTTGACGAATTAAACCGTGGCATACGCAGTTTTGGAAGTGCGTTTTTGATGACAGGAAATTTCAGGATAGAGGAAGCTCTTGCAGCTTCGGCCAGAGTAGCCTATTTGAATACACTTTTATTGCAACCCGAAATTACTGAAATTGAATATTACGAAGGACAAGGTATAAGCGAACTTACTATTGAAAATGTAGAATGGGCATACTTGAACAAATTGAAACGCCAGCCGGATAAGTCTATATTTTATTACTGGTACAAGGCAGTGGAATTGTTACCAGTTTAAAAGGAGTAGGATGGCAAAAACCAAGAGAAATTCGAGATTAGTAATAAACAGTTAAACACAAAACAATATGCAAACAGCACATATTGAAGAGATTTTTAAAGAATATTTAAGGAAAGAAGCAACACAATACGCTTTACTTATTAATGGTACTTGGGGAAGTGGCAAGACATTTTTTTGGAAAACAACGCTGCACGCAATGGTAAAAAAACAAGAGCTAAAGCCATTATATATTTCGTTGAATGGATTGAAAACCGTAGAGCAGTTGCAACAGCAATTGATGATTAAATTAATTCCCTTTTTTGGAAAGCCTGAAAATAAAGCTTTAAAAAATATAGCAAGACTAACAGGTAACATAGGGAATACCGTAACCAAGTTTTTCAAGGTTGACTTCAGTAATATTTTGAGTGGTGTAACTTTGGATGGCTTAAAATTTAATGATAAAGTTATTTGTTTTGATGACCTTGAAAGATGCCAAATACCTATAAAAGAATTATTCGGCTTTATTAATGACTTCGTAGAGCACAAAAACTTGAAATGTCTAATCTTGGCTGATGCAATTAAAATTGATGACAATGCCAATTATTTAAAGATAAAAGAAAAAGTTATAGGCAGAGAACTTAATTATGAACCTGAACTGGAAAAAGTCCTTCCGACTCTCTATAAAACATATACTATCGAAGATGAGTATTTTACATTTTTAAAGGAAAATAAAGACTATATCTACGGGATATTTTTTGAATATGAAGAATATAATTTGAGAATCATATCGTTCTTTTTAGATAGTCTTTTTAAAATTTACGGAAGTCTGAAAGATGTAGCTTCGGAATTTCAAGAAGAGGTTATTCTGTTTACAGCTCTTATTTCAATTGAGTTCAAGAGAGGTCATTTGAAATCTGATGAGAGTAATGATTTCAACGGACTGGAAAATACATCTTATTTTTGGTATCAAAATAGAGGTAAAAGTGTTCCAATGAATAGCTTCTTTCCAGAAGATAAAAAAGAACCGGAGATAGAGCCAACCTATGCTGAAAAATTCTATTTGAAGTATGTGGAAAGTAGAATCAACGAGTTTCAATTTTACGGAAGCATTTACACTTATATCCTTTCAGGGTATCTTGATATTAAAAATTTAAAAGATGAACTGGAAAAAAGAAAGCCCGAAGAACATCCCGAAGAAGTATTGGAATTTATGAGACTCGTTACTTATGATTTTAGGTCTATTGATGGAAATGAATTTGAAAAATTAGTAGCAAACGTATTACAGAATGCTGAAAAGGGTCTTTATTCTATATATGATTATGATAGGCTCTCAAATTTTTATCATTTTTTTTCACAGAATGGATTAATTGCAAAAACATCGCAAGAAATCGACAATATACTTTCAAAAGGCTTGGATTTAGCTTCAAAGCGCAAGGAAATCAACGATAGAGTTTTTGAAAATTTAGCCCATTTTGCTGTTAGTATACCTGAAATGCAACCAATACGAGACAAAATTATTGCTGTGCATAAAGTCATTAGAGAGGAATCCGAAGCTTCAGAAAGCAATATATTGATGGAATTACTCGAAAATGAACATATTGAAAATTTAAACCAACTGTTTGAGGCAAAGAAATATTCTAAAGATTTTTTAAAGTATATAAATGGGGAACAACTCTTTATCGTTTTAACTTCAGTTAGTAATGGCACATTAGTACACTTTACCAAAGCAATGCAAGAGCGCTATAAGAGTTCGAGTTTAAAACATATGTTTCCAGATGATTTTGACAGTTTAAATCATTTGAAGGTATCAATCGATAATTTAATACTTAAAGACGAAGAACTTGATAAATTGAGAATATTTAATTGGAAAGAATTATTAGAAATCCTTGATAGAGCCTGTAAATTATTAGCAACCGAAGATGAATAGAATTTTATAATTCTACCCTACTTAACAAGAGAATTACATTCCCAGTATCATTCAGCCCATTCCCCTACATTCCGCAAAAAAGCTATATTTCAGGCAAAGCGCTTCATTAAAACAAGTCTTAGACACAACTCCAAAGCTTCCGATTTCCTTTCCACTTGCCCACTCATTCCCAAGAAAATCGGGAAGTGGTCAAACTCCATTTCAACCTACACCTTTCAAGTTAAGTCCGCTTTAAATTCTGTTTCAAGAGAAGAATAAGTTTATAAAATCCGTTCAGCCCATTCCCCTGCATTTCGCGAAAAGCTACATTCCAAGAAAAGAGCTTCCCTACACAGGTCTTGGACACAATCCCCAATTTTGACTTTCCATTTCGTTAACCCTTTCCTATGCTGGAAAGGAACACAACATTCCCTAGCCAAAATCGAGAATCAAATCCGCTTTAAAAAGGAACTTAATTATCATACAATATACACGCAAGGTAAACTCGTAAAATACTTCCATCAAAAGACTACGGCATAAAGCCAACGCTTCTTCCATCACTTATTTATTCCGTTTCCTTTTGAGCCAAGATTTTAGCTTCCGTTTGGTTTCTGCTCAAATATTGTTTAACCAAAAATTTTAACATTATGAAAAATACAGCTGTAAAATCCGACATTTCATTGCAAGAAGCAGAAGAACATTATCAATTAAGTAGTGAAAATTATAATGTCGATAGTGGCGAAAGTCATTTAGCGTACTACAGAGAAAAGCATCCCTTTTACTACCAGATATTATTAAATAATGTTTAATCTAAAAATCAGAAAGAACTTTTTGTAGAGTGAGTTAACTACTCACCAAAGTAATATTAACCTTTTATCGAATTCAATTTTTTTAACCCGTTCAGCACATTCCCCTACATTCCGCGAAAAGCTACATTCCGGGAAAAGAGCTTCCCTACAAAAGTCTTGGACACCATCCCCAATTTCTACTTTCCATTCCGCTTACCCGCTCCGCTGCGCTGGAACGGGACGCTTCATTCCCAATCCGAAATCGTGAACGGAGTCCGCCAAATCGGAATTCCATTTAATCATTTGGTGCCACTTCCTATGTTATTGTACTTCACAAAGTCTTTAGAAATACTTCCGCACCCTCGCTGCCCTAACCTTTTTTTGCCAGCAAAATACCAACATTTTGAACTTGAACAGACTGCATAAACCGTTACGCTGCGCTTCACTTTTTATAAGTCCTTATCAATTCAAAATCTTGAAACTGTATCAGCAACAAAAAAAAGGTAACAGCGAGGGCGCTATGGGAAGTAAATCTAAAATAAAACTTATGAAATCTTACAAAAACATACAAAAGGAAGCGGCACCAAAAAAAACAAAAAAGGAAAACGCTCAAGATATAATAAGTAAATCACTTCAAAAAATATAACAATAAACTGTCTGAATAGTTCAGATAGCATTTTAATTAATCTTTAAATATTTTATTATGAGTACTTTAAAAAATCACGTACAGTTAATCGGAAACGTTGGACAAGAGCCAACCATTACAAACCTTGAAAGCGGTAAAAAAGTAGCCCGTTTTTCACTCGCAACTAACGAGTATTACAAGGATGCCAAAGGCGAAAAACAAACAGAAACCAATTGGCATACCGTTGTGGCTTGGGGCAAGACTGCCGAAATTATCGAAAAATTTGTAGGTAAAGGCAAGGAAGTAGGTGTTACGGGAAAATTGAAATCCCGAAGCTACGAGGACAAAGAGGGTATCAAACGATATGTTACCGAAATCGAAGCAAATGAAATCCTTTTGCTTGGAAGCAAGAATGATAAGTAATCATTGAAATTTTAGAGGGCGTACCTCTCGAAAGTTGCGCCCTTTTTTATTAATAATCTTTAAAACTTTTATTATGAAAACTATTAAAAATCACGTTCAGTTAATCGGGAACATTGGGCAAGACCCACAGGTTACAAATCTTGAAAATGGAAAAATTGTGGCGCAGTTCTCAATGGCTACAAATGAAAATTACAAGGATGCAAAAGGCGAAAAACAATCTGAAACCCATTGGCATAGTGTTGTGGCTTGGGGAAAACTCGCTACAATTATTGAAAAATATGCAGTAGTAGGAAAACAAATTGCTATTGAAGGCAAATTGGCACAACGCTCTTATGAAACCAAGGAAGGCGAAAAACGATACTATACCGAAGTTGTAGCAAGGGAAATTCTTTTGCTCGGGTCTAAAATGGTAAGTAACCATAAAAATTAAAGAGGACGTTCTCGTCGAAAATTGCGCCCTCTTTTTAATTATCCACTAATAAAAATAGATAACAATGAAAGCACAAGTTAACGAAATCAAAGAAGGATTGCAACATTTTCACGGAACGGAAATGTTCTACCAAATCCCATTATTAAGAACACGTTTTACAGACGGACTAAAATATCTTGCCAATGTAGCAGATTGTTTTTGGCTCATTACGGACACTTCCGTAATTGCAAAAAGTCTAATGAACCGAAGCGAATTTGTAACCATAGACTTCAAAAGATTGCCCGAAGATAAGCAGGATTTTACAGGCTATGAAGCAGAGATAATATACAGCGATGGCAACAACAATATTTTGGAAAAACACGGTTATCGGGTAACTGATTTTCCGCTCGATGAACTGCGGTTATTTTTTGTAAATGATACGTTGATGTTACCAAGCGAATACTAAAATTTAAAGCTATGGTTTATCTAAATTTTACAGACTTGAGCGAGGAGGCTCAAAACCGTCTTTTGGAAGATTCCAAAAAGGATGTGGAACGAAAATTTGGCGACGATATTCGCAAATACGTAAGAGAAAATTACACCTGTTTTGAAACGATGATAGAGGAAGAAGCATTGCGAAATTTATATTCCTATACGTTTGTATTTAACATCTAATTTTCTAAATTTTATAGTCAAGCACCTCTAAATTTTTGGAGGTGTTTTTGTATGCAATTAATTTCAAGTCGAGAAAAAAGCGTATCTTTATTTCGCTGAAATTCAGCACACATAAATTAATATAGTTATCCCATTTTTAACTTTCGCTGATAGCTATATCCATCTATAATTTACATATAGGAATTTTCGGATTCCTAAAAGGCAATTGGCTTTTTAGCCAGATTGTATGAAATTTTTGTCACGCTTTGGCGTGACGAAAAGGAATAGCAAGAGGGTAACGGGCAGAGCCACGTTACATATTCCTTTTAGCGTATAATCCATTGATTTTAAAATACTTGAAAATTAATGGATTATATAAATTTCTTCGATTTGCGTCAAATGCCCCCACACAGTCTGTAAACAGGGATGGATTTACGTCAAACACAAAAAAAAGCGAAAGAAAATGGATTCATTCATCACCATCAGGTTCAAAAGGAAAACTGCCAAACGTTTTCAGGAATTTTCAAAAAAGCACTTCAAGACACATACGGAAACGATGGAAGCCATTCTTGATTTTTTCTTCTACAATGAGATATCTCCAAAAGAAAAATTAGGTCCGACAGGACGAACCATCGAAGCCAAGTTACTGAAAAGAATCAATGCAGTAATCGCTATAATGAGGGATGTTGAAAAGACCCAAACCAAGCCTACAGTTGCAATGATTCAATCCCTTTTTGAGACAGAACAGCCAAGCAAAAAACCTTTGATAGTGGAAAAGAAATATGCCGAAGAAAAAAAGAAAGTACGCTTTCGCGAAAAGCAAAATCTTAATAACGACCTCTAAAATTTTAAGCTATGTACATAACAATAACACCTCAAAAAATGGGAAGCAATTATTCTAAAAGTTCGGCTGATTTTGTGGGTTATCTGGAGAAGGAAAACCAAGGACTGGAACAGCAGGATATGGAACATTTTTTTAACCAATACGGCGACGAGATTTCAGCAGAGGAAGTGGTCAAGGAAATTGATGGCAATACGGCAAAACTCGAAAAGCACGAACCACGGTTTTATTCCATTACCGTAAGCCCATCTAAATACGAACTGAAACGGTTGCAGAACCATAGTGAGGATTTGCAAAAATACACCCGTGAGACTATGAAGGATTATGTGGCTTCATTTAATCGCGAAATCAATGGGCGACCCATTACAATCGATGATATAAAATACTATGCTAAAATTGAACACCAAAGAGCCTTTAAAGGAACGGACTTTCAGATAAAAGAAAACCAACCGTATGCCACAAAAATACTTCAACTAAAAACTGAAATCCGAAATGTGCAAGATGGACGAGCAGAAGGGAATGTGAAAAAATTGGAAAAAGAAATAGGGAAACTCGAAAGAGAAGCCCCACACCAACAGAACGGAAAACGAATCGTACAAGGAATGCCAAAAGCAGGAAACCAAAGTCATATCCATATTATTGTGAGCCGTAAGGATGCTTCCAATAAATTCTCTTTGTCCCCAGGAAGTAAATACAAAGCTTCTGATGTTGAATTAAATGGTAAAACGGTAAAACGGGGATTTGATAGGGATGGGTTTTTTGAGAAAGCGGAAAAGACTTTTGACAAGTCTTTTGGCTATCAAAGGAACTTTGCTGAAACTTATAAAGCAAGAAAGGATTTCAACAAGAATCCGAAAATCTATTTTGCTTCACTAATGAAACTGCCCACCAATGAAAAAGCGATTGCGTTCAAATTAATGCGTGAAAGTAATATTCCAATAATGCCGAGTATTCCGGTCACGCAAGCACAATTGGCAATGAAAATTTTTAATAGGCTACGACGTGGTGCGGAAGTGGCCATTAAATCGAGTTCCATCGGAATCTAATCTAAAACTATGCAAATGGACAATCTCGTAACGGTACTTTTTATTATTGGTTTGGCCAGTAGTGTTTTTTATGGAATATTTCGGATAAGCAGATATGCATTTGTCGTCAATTTTCTATTGATTGGTGCTTTTGTGTATTATTTAAATGAACAATTACCATTGTTTCAAATAGCACTTTATTTGGTTTGTCCTCTGACATTAATTAATATAGTAATGTATGTATTCTTACATAAAACGGACGAGCCTAAAAGTGGAAATGCCAAATATCAAGTCAATTTTGCCACCACGAAAGGAAATTTTAAACTGGATAACATCAAACGAGGTGCATCCATAATAGGTTCTGCCGGAAGTGGAAAGACCGAGAGTGTTGTGGTCAATTGCAGGATAGTTTCCGTAAGGGTGCCGAGATAATTTTTATATCCCAGGGCATTGCCGTTGGTAGTATAGAAACTTACAATTTCGGTATCTGTTGCTCCAAGACCGTTGATCAGATAATCTATAGCAGGGAAACCCTGTACATCCATTGTAGATGGCAAGGCCAGATCGTAAGAACCGGTGGCTACAAAATCTTCAATTTTTTGGGTGTTTGATGGATAAATATTCAGTCGGTTTCTGTACCGTAACTCTTCGGCCTTGCCTATTTCGAACATAGAGACCTTTTGAAAGGAAATGTAGGCCGCTGTCCACGAGGCGCGCAAACTCTGTAGGCTTGCCTCTGTAGGCTCATTTGAATAGACCGTTGCGGCATTGTTCAGGTTTTCGGCCTCTGTTTTAAAAGAAGTATATGCAGGGACAATGATATTATCTGCCCAATTTAAAAGCATTGCGCCACGATCAAAATTATTGTTAGCCGGTGGCAAGTTTTCGTTCCCATTATCTTTTGAACACGCTACAATCAGCAGTCCGATACTAATAAAACTCCAAAGTTTCCAGTGTTTCATAACTATTTTTTTTAAATCAACCGATTTTTCCATCGGCGGTAAATCGGTTGATGTGGCTAATTCAATTTTTATTTAATTTGCGCTGGCAGCTTGCTCGACCGTGAAGTCAAATTTAGCGGCAATAGCTTCAGTAATACTGTCCAGTGTTGAAGGTTCAAGGTCCCAAAAACCATTGAGTCCATCCGCCAAGAGAGCAGATGTAAAACCATCAACTTCGCTTGTGCTAAAGAAGGAAGTATCTGTACTCTGGTTTCTAGTAAAACGCAAGCTAAAAACAAACCCATAACCCTCAGAAAGGTTTTGGAATGCGGCGCCAAAATCACCGTTTGCAAGCAAATTTTTTCCTTGTTGTAAATAGTATACCGCACGTATGGCAATTACCTCGGATATTTTTTGACGTATAATGGCAGCCTGGGTATCCCGTACTGTATAATCTTTTGCCACTATCGCGGCACGACCCAATTTGAATGCATCAAAAATATCGGCAGCAATGGTAGAAAAATCCGGGTCTGCGTTTACTGTGCCCAAATAATCATTCAAAAAACTATCATCGCCCCCAATGGTTACATTCGGGTTGGCTGCATCAACGGATGTTCCGTAGAGGTATCCATAGGCCTCGTCCCAATTATGTTCCATCGTGGTAAAGGTCTCTCCATCCTCTGTAATCCCATTGTCGTTGTCCGCAACTTTATTATCAGCATCAAGAACAGCTATGCTGAGATAGTTGTTAAGCATCTGATCTGCCATCAGCGCCCCAATAAGGCTTTTTGCAAACATTTGGTTGTACACAAGTCCTTTAGCGTTAACATACCGGGTTTTTGTCCCATCGGCAAGTTGACCGGCACTGCCAGCGACTGCTAGGACATCCTTGTTAGGGAATACCTCATTGACCTGACCGGAAATATAGCTATCGAATAGGTTTCTTATAGCTGCCGCTTCTGTGGTGTTTGCGCTAAAATAATCTTGGGACGCAGCCGTTTTACTGCGTACGTTTTTATCTGACGCATTTAAGGCAGCGTCTGAAAAATCTAGGTCCCCTTCCTGATGTGCATACATTGCCTGCAAGGATATCACAGTCGTGTTTTCGAAATCTGTAAAGGAATTAAGGATTTCTTCAGCCATTAAAATTCGGGTGGTCTGGCCACTAAAATCCACTGTGGATTGTCCATCTCTTTCGAAGGTGTAGTTTGAAGGCACCTCAATGTTTGAGGTTTCAGTAATCGGCTCATCATCAGAAGAACACGAAGCAAAAATAAGGCTTCCTATAATTGCGGTAAAAAACATTTTTTTCATCATTAAATTTATTTAGACTTAATATAAGTAAGTGATTATTTCAGCGACAAAAATAGAAATGAAATTTAAAAAAACAAACTTATTTAGAACAATTCTTAATAATAAATTTAAAACAGGTTTGTATTCGGCATTTTTCTAGAAATTAGATAATCTTTCATATAGATTTAGGAGAATATGTTGCATATGAAATCAAAATTATTTGTTAAATAAAGAAAATTTACTTGAAATTTTGTATTTTTGTAAAATTAATGAAGAAAATCTTTTTTAAAATATCAACATTCTCTATGGCACTGTTAGTGTTGTTGTCAACCGTATCATTTACGGTAGATAGTCATTATTGTGGAGATATTTTTGTGGACTCTTCATTATTTGGTCACGCTCAAACTTGCGGTATGGATGTTCAACAGCAATCGCAGTCATCAGAGTGTGATATTTCTAAAAAAGATTGCTGTAGTGATGAACAAGTGATTGTTGAAGGGCAAGATACTTTAAAAACATCGTTCGACAAATTAGATAAAGACCAACAACTATTTGTTGCTGCTTTTATCCATACCTATATACACTTATTTTTCGAATCTCAAGAAGATTTAAATTCATACAGAGATTATACGCCTCCTCCCTTGGTCAGGGATATTCAAGTTTTAGACCAGACTTTCCTTATTTGATTTTTAAGTAATTAGAACTGTAGTCCTGCATTAATTTGTTTTGGACATTTCTGCTTGTTTGTCACTTTTAAACAAGATTTATAATTACTTAATAATCATTTCTATGCTGAATAAAAGCATCAAATTTCTAATAGAAAATAAATTAGTAGCTGTTTTACTATTAGCTTTGTTCGTCGGTTGGGGCGTTGTAAACGCACCTTTTAATTGGGAGACCGGTATTTTGCCTACTGACCCTGTAGCTGTGGATGCCATTCCCGATATTGGTGAAAACCAACAAATTGTTTTTACCAAATGGCAAGGGCGCTCGCCACAGGATATTGAAGACCAAATTACGTATCCACTTACAACTTCGCTTCTAGGTATTCCAGGCGTGAAAACTATTCGTAGTTCCTCTATGTTTGGGTTTTCCAGTATCTATATCATTTTTGAAGAAGATGTGGAGTTTTACTGGTCACGTAGTCGCATTCTCGAAAAACTCAATTCGCTTCCTTCCAACTTGCTGCCAGATGGCGTTAACCCAGCTTTGGGCCCTGATGCCACAGGTTTAGGACAAATATTCTGGTACACCCTAGAAGGTCGTGACAAGGATGGTAATGTAACCGGTGGTTGGGATTTACAGGAACTGCGTAGTATACAGGATTATTATGTGAAATACGGATTGTCATCGGCAAGTGGTGTTTCCGAAGTAGCGTCTATCGGCGGTTATGTTCAGGAATATCAAGTAGATGTGGACCCGGAGAAAATGCGCCAATACAATATTGGATTAAGTGCCATTGTCAAAGCCGTTAAGCAGAGCAACCAAGATATTGGTGCACAAACATTGGAAATCAATCAGGCCGAATATCTGGTTCGTGGTTTGGGCTATGTAAAATCCGTTGCAGATATTGAAAATGCCGTGGTCACTTCAGAGAATTTTACGTCTATCCGAATAAAAGACATCGCAACTGTTCATTTGGGACCGCAAACTCGTCGTGGTATTTTAGATAAAGAAGGTGCCGAAGTTGTTGGTGGTGTTGTGGTAGCGCGATATGGCGCCAACCCTATGGAAGTTATCAATAATGTAAAAGAGCAAATCGCTGAACTGTCATCTGGGCTTCCAACAAAAGTTCTGGCAGATGGCCGCACCTCACAAGTGACCATTGTCCCCTTTTACGACCGTACCCAGCTTATTCAAGAGACCCTACACACGCTTAATGAAGCACTCACGCTTGAAATCTTAATAACCATTCTGGTCATTATCGTAATGGTGTTCAACCTACGCGCATCCATCTTAATTTCAGGTTTGTTACCCGTTGCAGTATTAATGGTTTTCATTGCAATGAAACTTTTTGATGTAGATGCAAATATTGTAGCATTGTCAGGGATTGCCATTGCTATAGGTACAATGGTGGATGTGGGCGTTATACTGGCCGAAAATATGATTCGGCATTTGGAAGATGAAAAATTACGCTTTCGCGAAAGCGGAATCGAGTACACCACAAATGAAATCATCTACAATGCAACTGCTGAAGTTTCTGGTGCAATTTTAACGGCAGTATTAACAACCATTATCAGTTTTATTCCTGTATTCACTATGATAGGTGCTGAAGGAAAGTTGTTTCGTCCACTCGCATTTACAAAGACAATGGCGCTCACGGCGTCTTTGGTTATCGCCCTTTTCTTGATACCACCATTTGCCGCATTCCTTTTCAAAAAGAGTACTATTAGGGAGCACGCTAAATATATTATTAATGCTGTTCTCATCGTCCTTGGTATCACAGCCATCTTCTATGGTTATTGGTTGGGTATTATATTAATTGCCTATGGAATCGTTGCAATTTTGAGTGTACGCGATATTATCACGGCAAAAAGAGCCAATCTAATACATATCGTTATTTCTTGTATTGCTATTGTTTTCCTTCTAGCCGAATACTGGCGACCACTAGGTTTTGACCGCGGTATTATAATGAACTTGATTTTTGTTGCGATTATCTGTTTCGGATTACTGGGGGCGTTTTCAATTTTCCAAAAATATTACGACACTATATTACGTTGGGCACTTCAAAACCGATTACTGTTTTTAATAATTCCGACCACAGTGTTGATTTTAGGGGCCATAATAATGCGCAACACGGGTAAAGAATTTATGCCATCGCTCAACGAAGGCTCATTCCTGTTAATGCCAACATCCTTGCCACACGCAGGTGTTGAAGAAAACAAGCGTGTGTTACAGCAGCTTGATATGGCCGTAGCCAGTATTCCTGAAATCGAAACGGTAGTAGGTAAATCGGGTAGAACAGAATCTGCTCTTGACCCTGCGCCGCTCTCGATGTATGAAAATGTGATTCAGTATAAGTCTGAATATATGCGAAACAAGAATGGCGAGAGACAACGCTACCGCGTAAACGATGATGGTTTATTTGTTCTGAAAAATGATAAATTCATTATTAATCCAAATAATGAAATCGATGATGACGCTAATTATGAGGCCTCGCAACTAAAAACAAATGCAACCCATAACGATTTAATTGAAGACGGCAGCGGTGAATATTACCGAAACTGGCGGCCAGAAATCGACAGCCCAGACGATATCTGGAATGAGATTGTGAAAGTGACCAAATTTCCAGGGGTGACTTCTGCACCAAAACTACAACCTATCGAGACAAGGCTCGTAATGCTTCAAACAGGTATGCGTGCGCCTATGGGTATAAAAGTTAAAGGGCCAGACTTGAAAACAATAGAAGCTTTTGGTCTACAGCTCGAAGACATTTTAAAACAAGCTGAAGGTGTAAAAGAACAAGCTGTCTTTGCAGACCGTATTGTGGGCAAGCCCTATTTACTAATTGATATAAAACGAGACCAATTGGCACGCTATGGAATTTCCATAATGGATGTTCAGGAAGTACTTCAGGTAGCTGTGGGCGGTATGCCGCTTACTCAAACGGTAGAAGGTCGTGAGCGGTATGGAGTAAGAGTGCGCTATCCGCGTGAGTTGCGTGCAAACCCAGAAGATTTAAAAGATATTTATGTTCCGGTTGAGAAAGGAAGTCCGGTTCCACTGAGCGAATTGGTAGACATACGTTATGAACAAGGTCCACAGGTCATAAAAAGTGAGGACACCTTCTTGATAGGGTATGTACTGTTTGATAAACTCGATGGTTTTGCCGAAGTTGATGTGGTCGAAAATGCCCAAGCGCTCATTCAACAAAAAATAGACAATGGTGATTTGATTGTGCCACAAGGTATTAATTACCGTTTTACGGGTACGTATGAAAATCAGCTGCGCGCAGAAAAAACACTTTCCGTAGTTGTGCCTTTGGCATTGCTTATTATTTTCTTGATTCTGTATTTCCAGTTCCGTTCTGTTTCCACCTCGTTGATGGTATTTACAGGAATCGCAGTTGCCTTTGCAGGTGGCTTTATAATGATTTGGCTTTACGGTCAGGATTGGTTCTTCAATTTCAGCTTTTTTGGTGAGAATATGCGGGATTTGTTCAATATGAAAACCATCAATCTAAGTGTTGCTGTCTGGGTTGGCTTTATTGCGCTTTTTGGTATCGCAACAGATGATGGTGTAGTTATGGCTACCTACCTCACACAAACTTTTGACAGAGAGAATCCCAATGATAAAAAAGGAATCCGACTTGCCACATTAGAAGCTGCTGGAAAGCGAATTCGTCCGTGTTTGATGACTACTGTTACCACCGTGCTTGCACTCTTACCTGTACTTACTTCTACGGGAAAAGGAAGCGATATTATGATACCTATGGCAATCCCCATTTTCGGTGGGATGATTATAGATATTACATCCTACTTTTTAGTACCAGTATTATATAGCTGGAAAAAAGAGTACCAACTTAAACGAGCAAACAAATGAAAAATATAAAAATTATTACCTGTCTTTTGTTTGTTTCCGCTTTCGCGAAAGCGCAACAACTACAATCATACATTGAAGAGGCACAATCTAACAACCCCGAGATTCAAGCCTTTGAACTGCGCTATAACATCGCCGAAGAAAAAGTGAACGAAGCAAACTGGCTGCCTAATACTGAAGTGAGTGCTGGGTACTTTGTCAGTGAGCCCGAGACCCGTGTTGGGGCGCAGAGAGCACGTATTGGCTTTAAGCAAATGTTGCCTTGGTTCGGGACCATAACGGCAAGAGAAAATTATGCAGCCTCAATGGCTGAAGCTGAATATGTGGAAATCATAATTGCCAAAAGAAAACTGGCACTTTCTGTAGCTCAATCCTATTATCGTTTGTATGAAATACAAGCAAAGCAAAGGGTGCTCGATAAGAACATTAAATTATTAGAAACCTATGAGCGTCTTGCCCTTACATCGGTTGAAGTAGGCAAGGCATCTTCTGTTGACGTTTTGAGATTACAGATTCGTCAAAATGAATTGCAACAGCAAAAAGAGGTGCTCGAAGAGGAATTTGGGTCAGAACAAATCACCTTCAATAAGCTACTCAATCGTGATGGAACTATGATGGTTGATGTGGTCACATTAATGGAAATTCCAAGTGAAAACGCCGTATCTGGTAGAGATGCACTATCACTTAATCCTGAACTGCTTAAATATGATAAACTCTACGAATCTATAGCACAATCTGAATTGCTCAACCAGCGTGAGGCATTACCTATGTTTGGTTTTGGGGTTGATTATCTACCAGTGAGCGAGCGAGCGGATATGAATCCAATAGACAATGGAAAGGATATACTAATGCCTATGGTTTCAGTTTCCATTCCCATTTTTAATAATCGGTATAAATCTATTTCAAGGCAAAATGACTTGCGCCAACAAGAAATCGAGACTCAAAAAGCACAACGATTGAATGTTTTGGAATCCGCTTTCGCAAAAGCAATATCGCAACGCAACCAAGCACGAATAGCATATAATACACAAGAGAACAATCTGAAACAAGCAGAAGATGCTGAAGAAATTCTCATTAAAAACTATGAAACGGGCACCATTGATTTTAATGATGTGCTGGATATCCAAGAGTTACAGCTCAAATTTCAGTTAAATCAAGTGGAATCGATACAGAAGTATTACACACAATCTGCAATTGTTAATTACCTAATCAACTAACCGGATGGAAAAGAAATTATTTATAAAAAATATGGTGTGTAATCGCTGTATTAAAACAATCCAGAGTGATGTTGAAACATTAGGGATTCACTTAAAGCATATTGAATTGGGTTCTATTATTTACGAAGAGAAATCTATAGATGATTTTGAAAATATAAAAAATGTTTTAGAAAACAATGGTTTCGAAATTTTACTGGCGCAAGACCAGCAATTAGTAGAGCAAGTTAAAATTGAACTTATTAAATTATTACAAAAATTACCACTTCAATTAAATAAAACGCTGTCCAAGCATTTGGAAAGTAAATTAAACCTTGAGTACTCAAAAATCAGTAAAATATTTTCTGTTACGGAGCATATTACCATAGAAAAATACTTTATAAAACTCAAGATAGAAAGAGTGAAAGAGCTGATTCAATTACAAGAGGGTAATTTTACGGAGATAAGTCAGCTGCTTGATTACAGTAATGTAAATCATTTAAGTAGGCTGTTTAAAAGTGAAACTGGTATGAGTCTGACTAATTATAAGAATAATCAAAAAAGTATTAGAAACCCTTTAGATCAAATAAGGTAGATAACAACCATAATTATGACACAAACTTCTCATAATCAATATTAATTTTAAAAAAAGTAATCTTATGAAAAAAATAAGCTATGCATTTATTCTTTTGTTACTGTGTACCTATACAGCATCTGCACAGTCCGTGGAAGGTAATGTCGATAATCTACCCGTTCACGAATACACGTTGACCCTAAAGGAAGAAATGGTTAATAAAGCCGGTAAAGAAGTAAAAGGGATGACCGTCAACGGAGGTATTCCAGGGCCAACGCTCGAATTTACCGAAGGGGAGTACGCAGTAATCTATGTAAAAAATGAAATGAGCGTGGAGACATCCATCCATTGGCACGGCTTGTTGTTGCCCAATTTTTATGATGGGGTACCCTACCTTTCTACACCGCCCATAGAACCCGGTAAAACACTAAAATATGAATTCGCAATAAAGCAAAACGGCACCTATTGGTACCATTCCCATACAATGTTGCAGGAACAGAGCGGTGTTTACGGCTCAATTGTAATACAGCCCAAAGAAAAAACCTTGGAGTATGATAAAGAGCAGGTTTTGGTACTATCTGACTGGACCAACGAAAAACCGCGGGATGTACTTCGGTTTTTAAAGCGAGGTACAGAATGGTACAATATAAGAAAAGGAACAGCTACGCCGCTTAACCAAGTAATTGCAAGGGGCGCATTTGGGGCGCAATTAAATTTTTGGAGACAGCGTATGGAAAGTGCAGATGTGGCAGATGTGTATTACCCAGCGTTCTTAATTAATGGAGAAGAAAAAGTGGAGTACCCCGAGTTTAAACCTGGCGAAAAAGTGCGCCTTCGCATTATAGACGGCTCTGCTTCTACTTCGTTCTGGATGGCCTTTGGCGGCCCTGACCCTTTGCTTGTCTCGGCAGACGGTAAAGATGTAGTACCGGTTAAGCATAACAAGACATTTATAGGGGTCGCTGAAACCTATGATTTTATCGTAACCATACCGGAGAACGGCAAACTGGAATATAAAATTATGGCCCAAGACGGCTCTGGTACCGCAACGGCATACCTAGGCCAAGGACCTATTGTTGCTGCACCCGATGTATCCAAACCTGATAAAATAGGGATGATGCAACAAATGGCCAAAATGAAAATGAAAATGGGTGCACCCGCTTTAAAGTTCCGACCAGGCAAAGATGAGCGTTACGAGATGAAAGAAAAATGGGGAATGCAGATGGAAGGAATGAAAGATATGGATATGGGTACAATGAATATGGACAAGTCCAATATGAAGGGTATGGAAATGAAGAAGCATAAAATGGACGAAATGCAAATGGATATGAAAAAGGATTCAATGCAGATGGACCATTCCAAAATGGCAGGGATGGACACAAAAATGGATACCAAAATGAAAAAGGCCTCTCAAATGGATGATATGAAAATGGACGAAGCAGATGGAATGCAGGGAATGAATATGTTTTCAGAGTATAACTATGACTACTTGAAATCGCCGGAGAAGACCAATTATGACCCAGATGTTCCTGTAACGGATATCCTATTAAACCTTACCGGGAATATGCAGCGCTATATCTGGAGTTTGAATGGGGTTCCTCTATCTGAAGCAGATAAAATAAAAATCAAGGGAGACGAAGTAACTAGGATTACCTTCAATAACCTGACTATGATGCACCACCCAATGCACCTACACGGTCATTTTTTTAGGGTCATTAACGAAAATGGGGAATACTCACCCTTAAAACACACAGTCAATGTTCCACCAATGAAACAAGTTACCATTGAATTTTATGGTGATGAATATGGCGATTGGTTTTTCCATTGTCATATTCTATACCATATGATGGGAGGTATGGCGCGTATTGTAAGTTATGATACCCCTAGGGATCCAAGGTTGAAGGAATATCCCGTATCTAAACTTATTGACGAGACCGACCAGTTCTATTCCTACGGAATGATAGATGCCGCATCACATATGACCACTTTGAACCTTATATCTTCAAATATCCGAAACCAATTCAGTTTGAGGGGCGAATATGGTTGGAACAGGAATATGGAGGTTGAAGCTGCCTACGATAGATACCTCTATGATTATCTAACCGTTTTTGGCGGTGTAAATGTCGAGAACGAAATGGAGGATAGCCTTGAAGAAATAACAACAACAGCTATAGCAGGGATACGATACCTTACGCCCTACTTATTTACGTTGGATGTGAGGATGGATAGTAAGCTACGCCCGCAGATTAGCTTAAGCCGTGCTATTACCATTTTCCCTAGAACTATTGTTTTTGGGATGTACGAGTACCAAGCAGATTTTGGGTGGGTAGATGACCTGCCTCAAGGAGATAATTTCAAAAAAGAGATTACTTGGAGTACGGGTGTTGAATATCTTTTATCCAAAAATTTCTCATTGATGGGAAGTTATGATAACCGTTTTGGTGCAGGTGGAGGATTATCACTAAGATTTTAATGACTAAAAAATAAAACGATGGACTACAATTGGGATTTCTTAACCATTTTCGGTGTTATTATTCTAGGTGTTTTCATCTATGCAGGAGGAAAGAAAATAAAGCGGACTAAAAGTTCAAAGGCTATGGATGTCCTTGATGAAAGGTACGCTAAAGGAGAGATAACCAAAGAGGAGTATGAAGAAATTAAGCAGGCTATAGGCTCAAAGAAATAAAAAAAAGAAGCAATCCAAAAATCTGTTAGACATAGCACTATGTAAAAAAAAATTAAGCTGTGTAAACAGGTATAACAATAAATTAAAATCAAATATTAACTATTAAAATCGAAATTAAAATGAAAAAATTAAAAATGACCGTCGGTATTTTAGTAATGACCTTAACCCTTACGGCTATATCCTGTAAGGACGGAAAAAAAGATGAACCAGCTGCACCTATGAGCAATGAGATGTACCAAGAGTCTATGGATGACAAAGATGATATGGCAATGAGTGACAACCAAGACGCAAAAGCAGAAGCAATCCTGAAAGATTATTTCAACTTGAAAGATGCACTTGTAGGCGATGACAATGATAAGGCAAAAGAATTGGGAGCAACGCTTGCAAGTACTTTTGGAAATTTTGATGCATCCAGCTATTCAGATAGTGAGCAACAGGAACTCAAGGATATTATGGAAGATGCCACAGAACACGCAGAACATATTTCAGAAAGTGATATAGCACACCAGCGAGAACATTTTAAAATCATAAGTAAGGATGTAACAGATATGGTTGCTATAACCGGTACAGAAAACACCTTGTATCAACTATTCTGCCCAATGTATGATGGAGGTAGTAATTGGTTAAGTATGAGCAAGGACGTTAAGAATCCTTATTATGGAAGTAAAATGTTGACCTGTGGTGAAATGCAAAAGGAAATCAATTAAATGAAAATTTTAAAAATCATAGCAATAATAGCACTGGTAGGGTTTGTGGGGATTCAATTTATTCCCACGGAACGCAATCAAAGTTATACGGTTCCCGAAACTGATTTTATGTTGGTACATAATGTTCCTGAAACTATTCAGAAAAAATTACAGGTATCCTGCTATGATTGTCACAGTAACAATACGCAATATCCTTGGTATAATAAGATTCAACCCGCTGCTTGGTTTTTGGAAGACCACATTAAAGAAGGCAAGGCCGAACTTAATTTTAACGAATGGGATTCGCTTTCAAGCCGAAGAAAATCAAGTAAACTTCGATCAATTATCAAACAGATAGAAAGCGGAGAAATGCCTTTGGATTCTTACACTTTGATACATAAAGATGCTAAGTTTTCTGAAGCGGAGGCAGAAGAATTAATCAATTTTATCACACAATTAAAAGATAGTTTATAAACAATAATTTAAAAATAATAAAAATGAAAAATTTAAAAATGAGTATAGCAGTAATGCTATTGTTAGCAGTTTCTTTTACCAACGCCCAGGAAAAAGAAAAAATGAACCACAAGCACGGTGAAATGGAAATGGATCATAGTAAAATGAAAATGGACAAAATGAATCCAGCGGCAGAAACGGTTCTTGCCGATTATTTTATGTTGAAAGATGCTTTGGTAGGCGATGACACCAAGAAAGCGGCACAATCAGGTTCTAAATTGGTAGCCTCTCTTAAAAAATTCGATAAGAGTAGTTACTCAAAAGAACAACAAAAAGAGCTGGCCGATATCATAGAAGATGCTACCGAGCACGCAGAACATATTTCTGAAAGTGCGATAGACCACCAACGCGAGCACTTTAAAACGTTAAGTAAGGATATTACTGATATGGTAGCTATTACGGGTACAAAAAGCACGTTATATGAACAATTTTGCCCAATGTACGATAAAGGAAGTGCTTGGTTAAGTACAAGTAATGAAGTAAAAAACCCCTACTATGGCAGCAAAATGCTTAAATGTGGGAAAGTTCAAAAGACAATTCAGTAAAGTTGTAATCCTTTTGACCAAAATCAAGAGAATTAAGCAACCAACAATAATCAAAGATGAGGACTAAAATAATCAAACTCTTTTTGCGACTTGCAATATCAATCGGATTTTTATCGGCAGTAGCTGATAGATTTGGATTGTGGAACAAAGATGTTTCTGTGTGGGGGAATTGGGATAATTTTCTTAACTACACACAACAGATAAATCCTTGGATTCCGGACTCATTAATTTCAACAATCGGAATTATTGCAACCGCAGCTGAAATTATTTTTGCATTCTTCTTGATAATTGGATTTAAAACAGAATTGTTCGCAAAATGGAGTGGATTTTTACTGCTACTATTTGCGCTTTCAATGACATTTTCCACTGGAATAAAAGGAGCATTAGACTTTTCAGTCTTTACAGCTTCTGCTGGAGCTTTTGCGTTAAGCCTAATGAAAGAAAAGTATATGGAATTGGACAGCCTAATTGCAAAAGGAAATAATTGAGTGTAAATAAACAAAGTAAGAAACCGATAATATGGTAGTAGGAAGTTTAAATATGGCAAAATACAAAAGACTATTCAATAGGTAATCCCTTCCCTAAGCATCTTTTGTTGCTCTGGTTTATTAGTTAACAGAAGTAAATAAGATGTCTGGGATATCTTGGGTAGTCATTAAGTCCTGTCGTGGGAAGGAAAACAATGTTGATGGTTAGTGTTAATTCCTTCCCAGGTCAGGCAAAAATTTAAGTCCTAATAAGAGAGAGGGCACATACTTTTGGTTGGTTAGTGAAGCCCTTTCTCTTAATTAGGCACAAATAAAATAGTATGAAATGAGCCATACAAAAAAGTTGATAACAAGCGAAATGTTGATTGGCCAATTACATCTGATAATTAAAAATAAATAAATATCAACAGATGAAAGATTGTTGTAAAACCGGTAGCGAAACCAAACAAAAGAGAAGTGGCTTCAAAAAATGGTTCAATTATACCATTTATGCCATTATAGCCATTATTGTGATAGGTGTATTGATCTTGCAATTAACAGGTGATTAATTTAAAACTATATAAAATGAAATCTAAAAAAATAATTTTCACCGTATTGATGTTAGCCTTGTTTGGAGGTTTTTCGACGGTATTTGCTGATAGTAATTTTATTGTTTCTGAAACTAAAACCGACATCAAGGATGAGAAATCACTTTCTATTTTTGAAACAAGCAGTCCAATTTCTGTCTCACAAGACCATACTGAAGCCGGTTTGGACGATTTCCCTAATCTGCATCCATTAGTTGTACACTTCCCGATTGTACTGCTTTTATTGGCAGTTTTGTTACAGCTCATCCAGCTGTTCGTTTTAAATCGCACACTGGATTGGGTCATTTTACTAACAGTAGGATTCGGATTTATCGGAGCTTACGTAGCAGGTACACTGGTGCACCCACATACCGAAGGACTTACAGAAACCGCAAAAAAGGTCTTGGAACTGCACGACAAATATGCAGATTGGACTTTATGGGCAAGTGCTTTGGCAGCCCTATTAAAAATAGTAAGCCTCTTCTGGTACAAATTAAAGCGAGGTTTTGAAATTGGGGTATTTGTAGTTATGGCTTTTGCAGGATATTCAGTAGCACAGGCAGGACACTATGGTTCACAGCTCGTGCATATTGAAGGAGTTGGCCCACAGGGGAAATATCTTGGTAACGAAAACGAAGAAGGTCACGGAGAAAGTGATGAACATTCACATTAATACTGAAAAATGAGAAAAGGATTTATTATAACCGCTATATTTTTAGTTGCTGCATATATCGTTATGGTATTTTGGCATCCCCATTTGTGGTGGATTGGATTGATTATCCTTCCTTTACTCGTTCTCGGTCTTGTGGACTATTTTCAAGAATCAAATAATATTAGGAGAACCTACCCTTTGCTTGGTAGAATCACAAATCTTCTTGAGGAGCAACGCCACGTTATTCAGGAAACATTATTGCTCAACCGTACCGAAGGGCAACCCTTTACTTTAATTCAAAAGGAAATTGTCTATAAAAGAGCTGCCGATGCGCTTATAAATCAACCTTTTGGAACACAGATTCCGTATGACAAAGTGGGGCGCGAGTGGTTTACCCATTCCACATATCCTGCAAAACAAATCAATGACGACTTTAGAGTTCTTATAGGAAGTTCCCACTGCTTAAAACCTTACTCTGCCAGCATTCTCAACCTTGCGGGAATGAGTTTTGGTTCCATAAGCAAAAATGCTACCCTTGCTTTTAACGGTGGTGCGAAAATAGCAGGTTTTGCTCAAAACACCGGCGAAGGTGGCTTTACACCCTATCATCAAGAATACGGTGCAGATATTATCTTTCAGTTTGGAACAGGCTATTTTGGATGTCGTGATGCAGAAGGAAATTTTGACGCCAAAAAATTCGCCGATATCGCAACCAACGATGTAGTGAAAATGATTGAAATAAAAATATCGCAAGGTGCCAAACCTGGCTTTGGGGCAATTTTGCCGGCAAAGAAGAACACAAAGGAAATTGCCAAATTCAGGGATGTGGAGCAGGGAACGGAAATTCATTCCCCAGCCTTTCATTCGGCATTCGACAATGACGTTGAAATGCTACGCTTCATTAGAAAATTGAGAAAACTCTCTAAAGGAAAACCTGTGGGAATAAAGCTGTGCATTGGTCAACAAGATGAGTTTGAAAGAATGGTTCAAACCTTTGCCGAAAAGCAAAATTGCCCAGACTTTATAGCCATTGACGGTGCCGAAGGTGGCTCTGGTGCTGCCCATATGGAATCCTTACATTGGGCCGGTATGCCAATAATTGAAGCCATCCATTTCGCAAACGGCATTCTTAAAAAGTATGGGTTGCGAGATGAAATTAAAGTAATGGCAGCTGGTAAAATTATATCCGCTTTTGATATCTATAGAATGATGGCGCTCGGCGCAGATGCCTGTTATAGCGCAAGAGGGATGATGTTTGCCTTGGGCTGTGTGCAATCGCTAAAATGCAATTTGGATACCTGCCCTACGGGAATTACCACAATGGTGCCTTCCCGAGTTGCATCCATTGTTGTAAAAGATAAAAAAACCAAAGTTGCCAACTATCATAAAAATACCATCGAAGGTTTTAAGGAACTGCTAAAATCAATGGGTATTGAAAATAGAAAGGGTATCGACAAAAAGTATATTGTCCGCCGAATCAATGAGAATGAGACCAAGACATATCAAGAGTTATACTCAAATGGATTGAATGGTCGAAAAATAAAAAGTAATGGGTAAAAACTTAATTTATTTGTTAATAATACTGTTGTTTTCAAGCAATGTATCTATAAAGGCCCAAAATTATATAGTAAAGGAAGGAACCGCATCCTTTAAGGCAAAAATGCCACTTAATTCCTATATCGGCAAATCTGATGATTTACAGGGCACCATAGGTTTTAAGGACGGCACGTTGACCTTTTCGGTTCCTGTAAAATCCATAAAGACAGATAATGAAAAACGGGATGGACATATGTATGATCTGGTAAAAGCGGAAAAAAAACCCAATGTTGTTTTTGAAGGAAAATTTATGGACGATTTTAATTTTGAAGAAAAAGCGACACAAACGCTCAACGCAAAGGGAGATTTCACCCTTGCCGGAGTTACTCGGGAAATAACCATTCCTATTGAGTTGAAACTTGTTTCAGAAGATACAATTCAATTAACAGCTTCTTGGTCTTTATTGATTACCGATTATAATTTGGAACGCCCAAGTTTGGTATTTATAAAAGTTAATGACAAGCACGACTTGAGTGTGGATGCAATACTTACGAAGAAATAAAATAGATTGTTGAATTAAATAAATGGATTATGAGAACATTAATAAAATTGGCAGTCTGCCTTTTAATAAGCATTACCGCAGTAAGTTGTTCGGTCACTTCTTCGGCCATCGTTACCGATTATGACCAAGAAGCACAGTTTGGAACCTACAAAACCTTTTACTGGTCCGATGATTTTCAAATGGACAGCGACAAGGAAAACGAACCGTTATTTTTCAACACATTGATAAAGAAACGGTTAAAAGGCGCCATTCAGGAACAAATGGAAAATAAAGGCTACGTCTTGAATAAGAGCAATCCTGATTTATTGGTAGATTCCCGTATCGTTGTACAGACAAGAGATATAAACACAGGTGGTGGCTACCCTTATTTTCCTTCTTATGGTCACGGTTATGGTCATTTCGGGTCTTACGGTTATGGATATTATGGCGGTTACCAATCATCTCAAGAACACAAAGAAGGTGGCGTTGTCATAGAACTTATAGATATGAAACGCCGTCAATTAGTCTGGCAAGGATTTGCGCCAGATGTGCTGCACGCAAATACCACCGACAAGCAAAAGGAAATTAAGGAGGCGGTGGCAAAAATATTTGCAAAATATCAATATGGGAATACTGTAAAAAACTGAGCTTAAAATGATATAAAAAGATATCAAGAAAAAAAGCCCTAATTAGGGAAGGGTCAATGTTGATGGTTGGTTTTAGTCCCCCCTTGTTAGGCACTAGAAATTTTGTGAAAGAAAATCTTATTGTAAATACTGGATTTTCAGGATGTATATTTTTATGGAGTGGCCACTAGAGTTTCATCTATCCTTTCAAGGCATCAATACTTATTTATTGGTGTTGCAATGATATAACTAATATTAATGTATTAAAAAAATCAATAGTGAAAGAAACTATAAATGATATATCAAACGGCAATGGGTTTTATGGACAGCTCTTTAAAAAAGTATTGCTTACCGCAACGGCGGTTATCGCTATATCACTGAGTTATATATTTTGGGCACAAGCAGATGATAATGGCCTATGGCGACCTATTTTAATTGTGGCTTTGGCTCTAATCAAGACCATTTTTATCGTTCGGCTTACGTTCATACAATTGGCTAAAATAATAGGCGAAAGCCATCAGCTTGCGCACGTCCTAACTTTATTTGCGGTGTTGATTGTTTTGATTGTTTTTTCATTCACGACTGATTATCACGCGTTATATATTTTGAATTCTGAAAATTTCAAAGAGAGTACTTCGCTCAATGGTTCATTCTTCTTGCAATTTTTTGAATTTATCTATTTCAGCTTGATAACTTTTTCCTCGGTTGGATATGGCGATATTGTACCAATTTCAATTGCGGGAAAAACGCTGGTAATGATGGAAATTTTCTTGAGCTTTTTGGTACTTGTCTTTGGCATTGCAAATATTAATAGAATACACGTTGATAATAAATAACCTTTAAAAACTAAAATTATGAAAACAATTAAAACAATTGCACTCGTAACAATTCTCATTGCTACTTTCAGCTTATCCAACGCACAGGAAACAAAAGCAAAGACGGATACGGAAGCGGTTATTGCTGTGATGAAAACCTACAAGGATGCCATTCAAAATTTGACAACTGAAGGCACGTTCAATTTATTTGCAGAAGATTCTGAAGTATTTGAATCCGGTGGAGTCGAAGGCACGTATGCACATTACATTGAGCATCATCTTGGACCAGAATTAGGCGAATTTAAAAGTTTTACCTTTTCTGATTATGAAATCGATGCCAAAGTAGATGCGCCCTATGCTTTTACTACTGAAACCTACATTTATACCATAGTGCTTAACCCAAATGAAAAAGGTGAAACACGAACGATTCGCAAAAAAGGCGTGGCAACGTCTATCCTAAAAAAGATGGGTGGCGAATGGAAAATCATCAAAACACATACCTCTTCAAGAAACACGAAATAACAGCAACAATGAGCAATTTTCCTCAAATAATCCATCAATATAAAACCGACTCGGAAAGTGTTTACAATACTTGGTTTGTTGACAATGACCAGAGATTGAAGGCGTTTAGAACCATCCGTAGAGGCGTTTTGCAGGTGATTGAGGACATTAAAAACAAAACCTTCCCAAACGATTTTAAGGAAAGCAGTCTGGAATTTGTGTTGGGCAGCATTGCAGAGCAAAAGCAAGTTTTTGCGGGTGTGGCGCATCCTTTTTATTGGAAGCCGAAACTGCGCATTCCTGATATCTATGAAAATCAGGACAATAAAATAGCTTTTGGTCAATTTTTGGAAAACTGTATTAATGCCAAAACGGAAGAACAGGTCGTAAGGGAAATCGTAAAGTTGGATGCACTCAAAGTAAAAGGCCTCGGCCCAGCGGTAGCAAGTATTTTATATTTTTTGCATCCCACTTGGTTTCCACCATTTAATACGGCCATACTAAATGGGTTTAATTTTCTGTTCAAGGATAAAAAGAAATTGGGAAGTTGGACGGAGTATCTGAAAATCAGGGAAATCTTGATAGAAACCAATACTAAAAACAAAACGGAACTGTCAAACGATTTAGGCGCAATTGCAGGATTGTGTTTCGAGATTGGCACCCAAAAAATGCTCATAGGTAACGACGAATATTTAAGTGAGGCCGAACGGGTCAAATTTGAAAAAAACATCGTAAAACGGCAAAGGGAAATTCAGGAAGAAAAGCAGGAAGAGAAACTTCACGACGAAATGCAATACCATTTATTGAAAATCGGCATTTCACTTGGTTTTGACGTTACACCTGCCAGCAACGATAAAAGTAAATCTTTTGGCGGTCAAAGTTTTTCGTTCATTTCAATGAAAACATTTCCAGCGCTTCCTTGCGATAAGGAAACCCAAACCACCATTAAACTCATTGATGTGCTTTGGTTTGAAAAGGGAACCAATAATATAGTAGCCGCTTTTGAGGTTGAAAAAAGCACCAGTATCTATTCAGGAATTTTAAGACTGTCCGATTTATATTTCAGCATTTCCGATGGCGATGAGGTTTTTTATATCATCATTCCAAACCATCGTGAAAAAGACGTCATACATCAATTGAATCGACCTGTAATCAAAAATTCCAAGATGCATATAAAGTATATTTTGTTTTCTGAATTGAGGATGCATTGCGATGCGATTTGCAAATTTGGTACAGACCTTACAATTATGGAAAAAATAGCAAAATCAGTTTGATTTGAAATTGGCAATTGCGGATTATGGTTATACTTACTTTATATAGAAAACAATTAGCAACAATAAACATTATGAAAACTAAACTATTGATGTTCGCAGTTCTTTTAATAACATATTTCGAGGTTTCGGCTCAAAAAATATATAGAACCGATGATGGCCATATTGAGATGATGACTTTGGTGGACGGTAAGACTATCAAGGCAGAAAGCCATAGTCTGGCACTATATCTTGATTACAATTCTAAAGTAGTAAATGGTGTTCTAGACCTTAAAACTTTAGTAACAGACCTTCCTGAATTAAATGCCATTATACAAGAAGGGGAAGCACCTGCAATTCTTCGGTTTACAGGTACTATTCCATCCGTTGATTTTTTATCAAAACGGCACGACCCTATCAATTTTAATTGGCTGGTTGATGTTTTATATCAAGGGGAAACCTATAAATCACAGTTTAAAGCAACCATTACCCATATAGAACAGGGCATAAATATGTCTTGTCTGATAAGTGCAACGGGACAGGTTTTGGTTTCAGATACGGGGTTAGATTCTTTAATGCAAGGTTTGGATAAAACAATAAATGTGCAATTTGCACAATTGGTGCTGAAATTGGAATAACTATGTGTTTTCTATATTCAAAAAGAATGATAAGAGTATTTATGATATTTAAAACAGGCCAAGAGAACATAAAATAAGTCCTGATGTGGGAAGGGAATGGAAAATTTTTCATTGTTGATTAGTTAAAACTCCTTCCCAAGTCGGGCACTATTATAATATGAAAAGCTACGATACACTTTCTGAAACTATGGCTCATTTACAGGCTAAAGGCTACACTGTTGATTTCAATTTGAAAGAGAAACATCTGGAATGTAATGCTCTAAAGTTGAAATTCCATCCAGAAGATTTTGAGGTGGACGAGATGCATCGTTTTGAAGGAATGAGTAGCACAGATGACAATAGTGTACTATATGCCATTTCTTCCAAAAATGGAATAAAAGGCTTATTGGTGGATGCTTATGGGGTTTACTCTGAAAATATTTCTGAGGCAATCCGAAAAAAATTAAGGTAATTTGAAACATATATATAACATATAAAAAGTGACCCGCAACCAATATTGTAATCAGATTAAATAGAAATTTCGAGATGAAACCATTAAAAATAAATACCCAAAAGCTCTCATTATTAGGCTCTGTATCTTTAGGTACAGGCGTAATGATTGGTGCAGGTATTTTTGTTTTAATGGGGCAGATAGCCGAATTAGTCGGCGATTTATTTCCTATTGCTTTTATCGCAGGCGCAGTTGTAGTAGGCTTTAGCTCCTATTCGTATGTTAAATTTTCAAACGCCTATCCTTCTTCTGGAGGTGTTGCTAAATTTTTGACAAAGGCCTATTTACCAGGTACACTTGCTGGTTCATTTTCTTTGCTGATGTATGTATCAATGGTTGTCTCAGAAAGTTTAGTGGCAGGTACTTTTGGGGCGTATGCGTTACGACTGTTTCCGCAAGGATATGAAGGTTATGCATCTGCATTGGGTGTATTGCTTATTGTTGCTGCATATATCATCAATATTTCGGGTAACAAGATTATTGAGACTACCGCTACCATTACTGCAATTATTAAAGTAGTGGGTATTGCAGTTCTTGCTATATCAGGATTGGTTATTTCTGGTTTACCCACAATCACAGGTACTTATAGTGCTGCCAATGGCCAATCCCTGCCTGAAGGTTTTGGATTTATTGCCGCATTGGCCTTGTCTATCCTTGCATACAAAGGATTTACGACCATTACCAATCAAGGTGGCGATATAAAAAATCCTCATAAAAATGTAGGGCGTTCCATAATTATATCAATAATCGTTTGTACGGTTATCTATGTTGTTTTGGCATTATCGGTTGCTGGCGGATTGAGTATTGAAGAAATTATAATAGCAAAAGATTATGCTCTCGCAGCAGCAGCAAAACCTCTATTTGGCGAATGGGGTTCAACGCTAACTATTTTACTAGCCATTGTTGCAACAGTTTCCGGTGTAATTGCCAGCGTATATTCTGCCTCGCGAATGTTGGGTATGTTAAGCAATATGAAACAAGTTCCTGATATGAACAGAATGAAGCAACTTAAAAATCCTTCGCTGATTTTTACTGTTTCTTTAGCGATACTTTTGACTGTTTTGTTCGATTTAACTCGCATAGCTTCCATTGGTGCTATTTTCTATTTGATAATGGACATTGCTATTCATTGGGGACTTTTTAAATATTTGAAAAAGGAAGTAAAATTCAACCCGATTATTCCAATAATTGCCATACTGTTGGATGTTGTTATTTTGGCAGCATTTATCTATTTAAAATATGTAAACGACCCATTTGTACTAATAGTTGCTGCAATTGGTATTGCCCTCATTTTTCTTTCTCAATTTATTTTTATGAAATCGCATACAGATAAAGACGGAAATATGAATATGGGAATGGAAAACAGTGAAAAAGAACAAATGAAAATGTAAAAATAACAGATACTATGAAACACACCTATAAAATACACGGAATGACCTGCAATGGTTGTCGAAATCACGTAGAAGGAACACTTTCCAAAGTGAAAGGTGTCTCAAAGGCTACTGTGAATTTAGCAAAAGCTGAAGCTACCATTGAAATGGAATCACATATTCCTATTGAGAAATTCCAAGATGCCCTTAAAAAAGAAGGTGGTACTTATTCTATCCACAAATCTGGAGAGCGACATCATCAAAACGATACCGCCGGAGTTGATGCTGAGCGTAGTCGAAGTACGAAAGCAAAAAATGAAAAACCTAAAGGTAAAGGAACTGGCACTTTTTACTGTCCGATGCATTGTGAGGGAGACAAAACATATGAAAAAACTGGAGACTGTCCTGTCTGCGGAATGGATTTAGTTGAAGAGCAAAATTTATCTGCAAAAACTTCTGAACAATGGACTTGCCCAATGCACCCGGAAATTGTAAAAGATGAACCTGGAGCCTGCCCAATCTGTGGGATGGACTTAGTCCCAATGGAAGCAGATAGTTCAGCCGAAGAAAAGACCTATAACAAATTACTCAAGAAATTCTGGATTGCAGTCGCCTTTACCTTACCTATTTTCTTAATCGCAATGAGCGATATGATTCCGAATAATCCGTTATATACGGTAATGAAGCAAAAAAACTGGAACTGGATTCAGCTTGCACTTTCAATTCCTGTGGTGTTTTATGCTACGTGGATGTTCTTTGAACGTGCCTATAAAAGCATCAAAACCTGGAACCTCAATATGTTTACCCTAATCGGCATTGGTGCTGGCGCAGCGTGGTTATTCAGCGTATTCGGTATGCTTTTTCCCGATTTTTTCCCGGCACAGTTCAAAACAGAATCTGGTGCCGTTCACGTATATTATGAAGTATCCACTATTATTTTGACCTTGGTGCTCTTGGGTCAGGTTTTGGAAGCACGTGCCCACGGCAAAACCAATTCAGCAATAAAGGAATTGCTAAAGCTCGCGCCAAACAAGGCCATACTAGTCAAAGATGGCAAGGAAGAAGAGGTTACGATTGATAGCATTAAATTGGGCGATATCCTACGGGTGAAACCAGGCGAAAAAATTCCAGTTGATGGCGTGATTTCCGAAGGTAGTACAACGGTCGATGAATCTATGATTACAGGCGAACCTATTCCCGTAAACAAAGCGGCAAATGACAAAGTTACCAGTGGCACCATCAACGGCAACCAATCTTTTTTGATGAAAGCCGAAAAGGTGGGTGCAGATACCCTACTGTCCCAAATTATCCAAATGGTCAATAATGCCAGTCGCAGTCGTGCACCAATCCAAAAATTGGCGGATACCGTCTCGGGATATTTTGTACCCATAGTTGTCCTTATTTCCATTATCACATTTGTGGTTTGGGCTATTTTTGGTCCGGAACCCGTCTATGTTTATGCCTTTGTAAATGCAATTGCAGTATTGATTATCGCCTGTCCCTGTGCCTTGGGCTTGGCAACACCAATGTCCATTATGGTCGGTGTTGGTAAGGGCGCACAAAATGGTGTGCTCATAAAAAATGCCGAAGCTTTGGAAAAAATGGACAAGGTGGATACACTTATTATCGATAAAACAGGAACCATAACAGAAGGCAAACCAACGGTTGAAAAAGTCGGAGCCTTCGGAACTAATTTTTCAGAAAAAGAAGTGCTTCAATACATCGTTTCCCTAAACAGCAAAAGCGAGCATCCGCTTGCCGAAGCAACTGTAAAATATGGTAAAGAAAAGAATGTTGAGTTTTTGAGCGCTGAAAAGTTTAGCGCAGTTACCGGAAAAGGTGTTGAAGGAAACATCAACGGGAAAAAAGTGGATTTAGGGAATTCCAAAATGATGGCATACGCCAAGGCTGAATTAACTTCGGAAATGGAAACCGAAGCACAAAGTTTTCAAAAGCAAGGAAAAACAGTTTCATACCTATCCATCGATTCAAAAGTTGTGGGATATGTTGTCATTGGCGACAAAATAAAGGCGACCAGCGCCAAAGCGATCAAAGCACTTCAAGACAAAGGTATCGCAGTAATAATGCTTACTGGCGACAATCACGATACTGCCCAAGCGGTCGCAAAAGAATTAAATCTTGCTGATTTTAAAGCAGGAATGTTGCCCGAAAACAAACTTCAGGAAGTAGAAAAATTACAGAACAGCGGAAAAGTTGTAGCAATGGCAGGCGACGGCATCAATGATGCGCCAGCCTTGGCAAAAAGTGATGTTGGTATCGCAATGGGAACAGGAACAGATGTTGCCATTGAAAGTGCAATGATAACCTTGGTAAAAGGCGATTTGCACGGTATTGTCAAGGCACGGGAATTGAGCGACGGTGTAATGCGTAACATCAAGCAAAACCTATTTTGGGCTTTAGGATATAACATTTTAGGAATCCCAATCGCAGCAGGTGTTTTGTTCCCTATTTTCGGGTTGTTATTATCACCAATGATAGCGGCTTTGGCAATGAGCTTTAGTTCAGTTTCCGTTATTATGAACGCTTTGCGGTTACGTTCGTTAAAACTTTAAAGATGGTGAAAAGGAAAACCGCACTAAAAATACGAAAGACCCACAGATATTTGGGGCTCTTTTTGGGGGTACAGTTCCTGTTTTGGACCATTAGCGGAATGTATTTCAGTTGGACAAACATAGACGACATTCACGGTGACCAATTCTGTAATTTAGATTACGTGCCCAAAGCCTTTGATGATTTAATAAGTCCTTCACAAATAAACAATCCTGAAGGCATTGGAAGTATCGAAATTAGGGACATCAACAACGAGCCTTATTACTGGATAAACAATCAAAAATTGTACAGTGCAAAAACTGGGAAAGCAAAAAAAAATATTACGGAAGAAGAGGCCTTGTCTGTTGCCAAAAACTATATGAAAGATGGTTTGAAAGTCGCCAACATCGAAAAAATAACCGAAGTGGACGACTATCACGAATATCGGGAAAAGCTATTGCCAGCCTATGTTATTTCATATGATACCGATGAAGCTCTTAATGCTTATGTTTCGGTAACAGACGGAAAATTCCAGACTGTAAGGCATCGAGCGTGGCGTTGGTTCGACTTTTTATGGATGACCCACACAATGGATTATGACACGCGCGACAATTTCAATACCATTGTATTAAGGGCGTTTTCGCTCTTGGGATTGATTACGGTGTTAAGCGGATTCCTGCTGTGGTACACCTCCTCGCCAACCATTAGAAAATTAAAAAAGAAAATAATTAAATCATAACCAAAAACTCTAAAACAATGAAAAATTCAAATCAACACACAAACAAAGGCAATTACACAAAATTTATTTTGATGCTTGTCGCATCTTTTATTGCAATGTACATCACGATGTATCTAAATAGTTATGCGTTAGACCACGTATATTTTAGTTTAACCAGATTCTATATGAGTTGTTTGGGTATTGCAGCAATGGCAGTAATAATGTGGTTTTTTATGCGGAAAATGTATCAAAACAAGAAAAAGAACATCGCTATTTTATTAGGTAGCTTGGTGCTATTTTTAGGCGCACTTGGTTTGGTTAGGGCACAAAGCCCAATCATTGGCGATATTCTGTGGATGAAAGCAATGATTCCCCATCACTCAATTGCAATTTTAACAAGTGAAAGAGCCGATATCAAAGACCCTGAAGTGCGCAAACTGGCTGATGATATTATCAAAGCACAACGTAAAGAAATTGGAGAAATGAAAGCAATGATAAAGCGTTTGCAAGCAGAATAATAATAATTACCAAAACCTAACTGGTCTTAAAATCTGTTGGGTTTTATAAAGAAATAAAAAAATATACTATGAAAAAATACATCATTTATACCGCAATTTTAGCCATAGGATTGGTCTTGGGCTATGTCTTTTTTGGCCCTTCTGCGGAAGGTTCCGTAAACAGCAAGAAAGTAACAGATTTGAGCGAAGACGTTAACCACTCCGAAGAACATCAAATGTGGACCTGTTCAATGCACCCACAGATTATGCAACCAGAACCTGGCGACTGCCCAATATGCGGTATGGATTTAATTCCCGCCGAAACTGGTGCGGAAGGGCTTGCAATGAACGAAATAAAAATGAGCGACAATGCAATGGCACTGGCGAATATCCAAACTACAATTGTAGGAAATATTTCAGGAACCGACGATAACAAAATAACACTTTCCGGAAAAATAATGGCCAACGAAGAAGCCAATGCGGTACAGGCAAGCTATTTTGAAGGACGTATTGAAAAGTTGAATGTCAATTTCACGGGCGAAGAAGTACGAAAAGGACAGTTGTTGGCAACGATTTATGCACCAACGCTCGTTGCTGCCCAACAAGAACTTTTAACTGCTTCTGACCTGAAAGAATCACAACCAGGTTTATACAAAGCAGTTCGAAACAAATTAAAATTGTGGAAACTTTCTGAAAGCCAAATAGACCAAATAGAAAGTTCTGGCAAGGTGCGGGAAAATTTTCCGATTTATGCAACTGTTTCAGGCACCGTTTCCCAAAAAATGGCAGAAGAAGGCGACTATGTAAAACAAGGCCAGCCCATTGTTAAAGTAAGTGATTTGGGTACTGTTTGGGCAATGTTTGACGCCTACGAAAGACAAATCTCGCAACTAAAGGAAGGTCAAAAGGTAACAATCACTAGTAACGCTTATCCCAATAAAGAATTTGAAGCATCAGTTTCATTTATCGACCCTACTTTGAATACAAAGTCCAGAACTGTTTCAGTGCGCGCCACATTGAACAATAAGGAAAATCTATTAAAACCAGGAATGTTCGTAACCGCAAAAGTGGCAATGACAAAAGGCAATACTATGGAAATTGCGATAAGCATACCTGCAACGGCAGTAATGTGGACAGGCGAGCGCTCATTGGTGTACGTAAAGACCAATCCCAATGAACCCGTTTTTGAAATGCAAGAAGTGACTTTGGGAACGAAAAATGGTGAGAACTATACCATTATCGAAGGGCTTTCTAACGGCGATGAAGTGGTAACCAACGGAACATTTACCGTAGATGCCGCTGCACAGTTACAAGGAAAAAAATCTATGATGAATGCATCAGGTGGTAAAACAATGACAGGTCACGAAGGGCATTTGGGAATGGAAAATTTAAACAACACAGTTGATGCCGCCAAGCGTATGGATGTAGCTTCCAAATTCCAAGAGCAGCTCAAAACAGTTTTTGATGATTATATTATGCTTAAAACAGCATTGACAAACGACCAAAGTGAAAAAGCAAAAACGGCCGCACAGACCTTACAGAAAAGTTTAACACAAGTTGACCTTGCTTTGCTAAAGGATAAAAATGCGAATAACCACTGGGCGCAACTTGAAAAAGAATTGAAGGCTTCCTCAAATGAAATTGCCCAGACATCCGATATTAAAACCCAGAGAAATCATTTTATCAGTCTTTCAGCACACCTCATAAATGCAATGAAAGCGTTTGGCATCAACCAAGAAATTTACATAGATTTTTGTCCAATGGCAAATAATAATGAAGGCGCATATTGGTTGAGCACGGAAAAAGAAATACAAAATCCCTACTACGGACAAGCAATGCTAAACTGTGGTGAAGTAACAGAAACCGTACAATAGTTTAAAACTATACTTAATTGGGTAGTTTAAATTAGTCATCTTGATTTTTTGAAGGAGAACGAGGATGAGTGAGAGTAGAAGAAATAGAAGAAAAAATGACAGAAAGAAACATCAGCCTAAAAGTGATATTCCAAAAAAAGATAAAATTATAGCTTTAGTTGTGATAGTATTGATTTTTGTAGTTGCTGCAACAGCTGCCGTTTATTATTCTCTATACAAATCTGGATTAAAATTATTTTGAAACAAGTACTATATGAATGAGACTATCCATATTAAAAATATGGTCTGCCCAAGATGTATCTCAGCAGTTTCCAATATTTTGGAACAACTTAAAATACTGTATGTTTCTATAAAATTGGGGGAGGTTAAATTAGTTTCATCGTTAAGTCCCAACACAAAAAATAGTCTTTCCAAAGCGCTTCAAAATTCAGGTTTTAGTTTGATTGACGACCGTAAAAGTCAACTTATTGAACAAATGAAAACATTGGTTGTAGATAAAATCCATCATTCTTCCGAGGAGCTCGATTTCAAATGGGCAGATATTGTTACAGGCGAACTTCACTTGGACTACAAATATTTAAGTTCACTTTTTTCGTCGGTAGAAAATATTACGTTCGAGCAGTACATCATAAACCAGAAAATTGAACGTGTTAAAGAACTTATAGTTTACGATGAATTAACCTTGAGTGAAATAGCATTTAAACTTCATTATAGTAGTGTTGCATACTTAAGCAATCAATTTAAAAAGGTTACAGGAATGACACCTACACAGTTTAAAAAAAGCACAAATCAGAATCGTAAATATTTGGATAAAATATGATGTTAAATTCTGTTAATCCGAAAATTTTACAAATCATTCGGCATATTTTATAACAAAAAACGATATTACATACATTAAATTGTCTTTAGTAATATCCGCTATAGTAGTGGACTATTTTTAACAATTTAAATTCTAATATATTTATGAAAAATTCAAAATTAATCGAAGCTTTAAACAATTGTGTAGCACATTGTAATTACTGTGCAGATGCTTGTCTTGGCGAAGAAAACGTCAAGATGATGGTAGATTGTATAAGAACTGATAGGGCTTGTGCTGCAATCTGTAGTGCAACAGCAAATTTGCTTGCGTCAAATTATAAAGATGTTAGAGGTATGGTAGAACAATGCCGTGATATCTGTAAAAAATGCGCTGATGTATGTGCCAAGCACGACCACAAACACTGTCAAGAATGTGCAGATGCCTGTAGAAAATGTGAGGAAGCTTGTAACGAATATTTAAAATAATACAACTTATCTCAATTCATTATAGTGAGGTGCAACAACCTCAAATTCCGAAAGGCTACAACTCACATTGTAGTCTTTTGTTTTATAAAAAATCGGGTATAAGTTATCTTGTTTGTATCGGAAACTTGGGAAAATTACATATTGGTGACCCTTAACAAGCAAATTCTACAATTCATTCAGCATATAACGTAATATATTAAAAACTTTAAATCCTAAAATTTGTGATGTATTAAGATGAATACGATTATGGAGACAATCAACATATTTGAAACCAAAGAAAAGAAGCAAAAACAGGGAATAAAAGAATCATTTCCTGTTACGGGAATGACCTGCGCATCGTGTGCAGCGAGCGTTGAATCTGTTTTAAAACACACAGAAGGAGTGTTTGATGCCAGCGTCAATTTCGCTAATAGTTCTGTTCTTGTGGAATACGACAAAGCGTTGAGTCCTAATCAACTTCAAAATGCACTTCGCGAGGTAGGCTATGATATTATTATAGATACAGAAAATCCTTCGGAAGTACAACAAGAACTTCAGCAAAAACATTATCAGGACATAAAAAGCCGTACTATCTGGTCGGCTATACTTACGCTACCCATTTTTGTATTAGGAATGTTTTTTATGCAATGGGAACCAGGTAAGTG